>Ga0315284_10001264_pt1 | contig 36060 bp, 75 predicted proteins | sample YL17G09_16_MG_FD_203696 | JGI IMG/M metagenome (GOLD analysis project Ga0315284, IMG submission 203696) | Sediment microbial communities from Yellowstone Lake, YNP, Wyoming, USA - YL17G09_16 | ecosystem: Environmental > Aquatic > Freshwater > Lake > Sediment | place: USA: Wyoming | collected...
TGAATATCAATGCCGTACAAAGGTTACTTAAAGTTGATGATGTTCCACAGGATTTCTTTAAAAAGAGAAATATATTTCTAATTAGAAGACTTTCTTACGCTTAAGGTAATAAATGTAAAGACCTATCCCAAGTACTAAACCACCTATAAGGGTATAATTAGTTATCAGTTCTTTTTGGTCAATTAGAGTATAAGTGAAGGTATTCCCATACATTTTTCTACTCTTTTTAGCCATAGCCATCATATCGTTAAAGTCACTTGAATTTTGAAAGGTTTGACAACCTGCAGAATCCCATCCTATTACACTTGTATCATCCTTACCTAAAGTAGCACGATGTATATTGATACCAAATAAGCCTTTTTGAGTAGGTGCAAAGAAGTTAATGATTGCATTCCTGTCTTTATCCCTAATTACTTCAACTGGTTTGCTTTGAACAAGTGCTTCGTAAAGACCCCTATGTAAGCCAATTGAATAAGCATCTTTATACTGACCTTGTTTTAGGATTGCTGCTCCATTGATATTGATTGGATTCTCTAAAAAATATATTGAAGGACTTGTAGTAGCACGAACTACCCTACCAACTGCATTACCATTATCATCATAGTAGAAATAGGCAATTTGGTCATCAAACTTTAAAGGAGTTGTATTTGCAGGATTCCTGACCCCTATAAGATTTAACTTATAAGGTCTTTCATCAAAGAAATATCCTTGTGACTTTCCTTGTAATATGATATTATCTAAAGATGCCATTATTTTTCAGTTACATCACTTTTTAGTACGAATCCTTTAATACCCTCAAGATAATCAAAACCACCTATAACAGCGTACATTTCGCCTTTTTCACCTGTGACTGCCATTCCAAAATCAGGATTATCATAAACATATACTTCGTTCATATCTTTATCAAATATGATTGTACCTGTTTTGCTAAAAACCACTTTTGTACCTGCAGGAATATTAGAAGGTATTATATAACCTTTTTTTTTAGATGCTTTTTTAAATGATGATAATAGTACAAGTACTGCTAATGCACCACCTCCATATAAGAATAGTTTTTTATTGTCCATAATTAGTTATTTATTGAGTTTATTTCTGATATTATTGCTTTTGCTTGTGTAGAAGTTGTAGAATGTGCCCCAGCATCAGTAGAGAAGTACCCTAAACCATTTTTAAGGATTTCTACTCCTAAATCTTCCATTCTTTGATAATAAGGTATTTGGTCAGAAGCTGCATTTGGATTACCATACCTACCACTCCATCCATAAGACCCTTTAAAAGCGTATAGGAGTGCATTAGGGAACTTTTCTTCCAAAAGGCTAACCAAGTTCTCAACTTTGTCAGATTTTGTATATTGACCATTTGTGCCAACAGAAATGAATACATTAGCTACATCAGGGGAAACAGGGTATAAGGACAATGCTTTTATCACATCTGAAACCCTCCAACCAGATTTAGACAATAATGGGTCTGCTTTAGCATTTTTAAGTTTAGAACTAATCATAACACCATGACTATCACCAACTACAATATTCCTTCCAATGATAGGATTCTTTTTAGATGCAAACATCTTATTAGCAATAAGGACTAAAGCACCCATCCCAAAAGTTATTAAAATAAATATTTTAGTTGTCTTATTCATATTAGTAGTCCCCCATTCCAGTCATCATTTCAGATTCCATTAGTTCTTGTGATATTTGACCATCTTGTGTTGTTACTTCATCTAAAGTTTCAGGTTGGCTATTAGTAATTTCATCAATTACCTCTGGTGTGAAGTTTTCACCACCTTGTACAGATTCAACATTATTCAAATAGATAAACCTGCCTATGATTGAACCAATAGACAACCCTATTATACCTACTACCCAATATATTTTCTTTTTATCCATATTTAAAACTTTAAAAAATCAAAAATTGAGGTTGATGCGAATGCTTGATTTGGCATTGTGAATTGTTCTTTAGTCAGTAATGTATATGCAAAACTATTCTTGCCATAAATCTTAATATGTTCTGATGCCCATTTAGTCAATTTAGTCAATGCTCCATTATCTGCAAATACTTGACATCCTGCAGAATCTTTATATAGGTTTTTAGGAGACCAACTTCTATGTATCAAAACTGATAAGCTATCTGATATTTTAACCTGCCCTAAATTTTTCATGCTTTCAAAAGCATTACTTAATGCCAATTGATTATTTTTGGATAAGGATATTTGAGTTGCATTTGGTGTCCAACGATATACTTTTACAGGATTGATTGGTGCAAAAAATGGATACCCTTTAAAATTACCATATCCTTTACTATATAGATATTGTCCTTCAGCAACCCAAGCAGTCCCTCCATAGGCTTTTGCATCACTCATAGGGTTTTGTAACCAATAAGGTGTTGGGTCGGTAGTTCCTTCTGAAAATATGATTTCCCAATAGTCATTACCAAAAAAGTCTTTTTTAAGTCGCATTCCACCAATAGCATCATCAGGCATACTTGTATCACAAGTTGCAACACGAACACCCCATAAAACCAAATAGTTATATAGTTTATTCTTCTTAATAGCAGCCATATTTATGATGCCAGTAGGATAATTTTTATCTATGGCATTTGCTATTGTTTCACCAGTTATTTTTATTTTATTTATTTGCACTTGATAAAGCTATATAGATTAGAAATATAAGTCCAATTGGGATAATTGCAGTAGCCAAGTACTCCATTTTAGTGGTTGCTTCTACAACAGGTGGTCTTTTTACACAAACCCCGTTTTCTTCAAATTCATAAAAAGGTGGATATTGTCTACACATTTAATTTATTTTTTTAGTGACCTGTTTTAATTAGGAAAACAGTGGTAAACATTACTACCATATACCCTAAATTAAGAAATTGCCACAATTTTATAGTTTTATTGAACTTTTTTTCTTTAGCCTGATAGATTACAAGGTTTGTGTCCCTACGCCATTTCATATCAATATACAAGGCATAAAGGCTATCTTTTCTACTACTAACCGTGTCTTTTATTACCCTCAATGAATCAATTACCTTATTTGAATAGGTATATTTTGTTACAAGTGTTCCTATCGAATCTTTCAATTTTACAAGGTCTTTTTCATTCTTTTCAAATAATTCATTGATTTTCCTACCCTGTGAGGTAGTCATTATAACAACAGAATCATTTCCCATCTTTTTTACTATCGGATATTGGGCGTAACTGAAACTTATTTGAAGTATCATTACTAATATCATCCAGCTTTTGCTTGATTTCATTTAATTCTTGTTTTAATGCCTTATTTTCTTCTTTCAGGGTAAAAATGGTTTCAACTGCTTTAGTAACTATTTGCTTTGATTTGTCATCTGCTTTGCCTTGAGCCACTTCATTTTTAGCAGAAGTCTTGGAAAATTGGTTCATCAATTTAATCAATTCTTGGTCTTTCTCGAATTCTTCATCTTGTCCCTGACCTACAAGGTTAGTACAAGAATATAGACCAAACATCAAAATGTAAAACAGTTTCTTCATTACTTAAGTTTTTGGATAGCACCAAGTTGTTCTAAAGTATTAATCTTTGTAGTAGTGGAAGACAATGCACTATCACTTCTTCTAACTATATCAGTTAACATATCTACTTTTACTTCCATTTTTTCAATTTTAGCACCTTGTCCATCTATTTGCTTGTTGAAAGTGGTTCTAATGTCAATATACAAGGCTGAAATGCCTATAATGACCAAAAACATAGTACCAACCACAGGATTTTTACTAAATTCTTTGAATGTTACTGGAAATTTAAAGGTTTCCCCCGCTTTTTCAGTTACCTTATCTGTTATTGTTTTTCTTGTAGTTGCCATTATTCTTCGGTTTTAGGTTCAGTAGTTGGTGTTGGTGCAGTTGGAGTACCCTTGAATTTAGCAAACATTTCACCTATTTCGTGAATGGATGCCAAACCTAAAGAAGTACAGATAACTACTACATCTGCCCATATTAAAGTTTCTGATGGGGCAATGTGTGATTCAGAATGTGAATTAGTATAAAGCGTTAAAAATAAGGTAAATGCTCCTGCAATACCTACTAAACGCTTACTTGATGATTTTTCGCTACCTGCATCAAAGAACCCTGCTACCCAATTGATTAGTTGTTTCATATGTTTATAATTTAAAGGTTATGTCATTTTTTTTAAAGCATAAAATAATGCCGCAAATGCTGCTATTGTAAGACCCCCTAACCCAATAAAGGATAATTTCCTTGCTTTTGGACTATTTTTGGTAGTTTCAAAGATAACTGCTGAAGAAAGAGCAAGAACAGTAGTAAGGTTACCAAGCATTTTAGCCTGACTTTCTGATGTTTCAAGATAACTCTTATTGCCTTTAATCTTGCTTGATTCATATTTACTTACCCCATATCCTCCCGCTGCTATCAATAATGCTATTTTGGTCAATTTTTCCATTATTTTTTGTTTTTTGTTTTTTTGGTTAAACCTTTCCCCCACATAGAAATGCAAGGGTTAGGATTAAAACCAGTATATCCATAACAAATTACGCTAATTTACACTTTAATATAATTATTTGTCATATTTAATGATTTATTTAAAGGAAAAGTAACTTCTGATTCAATTAGATAGTCTGTAAGTCTTTTGCACTTATCAAACATATTGATTTCAGACACCTCATCCCCAATTTTTTTTAAATAATAACCATACCTAATTGTTTTCCAAGTTTCAGTTTCATTATTGTCAATAAGGTATTTAAGCCTTTCTATTGGCTTGTCATACCATCTGACATCCACTAACATTCCGTATTTATTTAAGGCTAAATCATATATGTTATGCAAGACATCTTCAAATTCCTGATAAACTATTGGACCTGTGACTACAATATCAACATCCCAAGTATTTCCAATTTTACCATTAACTACCCCACCTACTAAATACATATCGTAAGGGGATAGGTTTTTAATTTCATTTAAGAAAGATTCAATCTTTTCGTAAGTAGGCATATACCACATTTTCTTTGTATATACTGACCCTGCTTGGTAGAAGAACTCACCTGAAACCATTGATTGATTGAATACATTCATAGATTAATAGTAAAAGTCTGAAGGATTACCACCTTTTCCACCATATCCATCGCTATAATTATAATCATAACCACTATAATTATATCCACTATAATCATATCCACTATCCCCACCCGAATTATCATACCCACTATTTTCGTATTGGTATTCGTATTCGTTTACTTTAGCCTTTTGTTTTTTTTGCTTTTTTTGATTACCACTACCAGTCTTTTGCTTTTGCTTTTGCTTTTTCCCAAGTGCTTTTATCCAATTTTCATCTTTTTTATTTGGGTCAACTTTGGCGAATTTCCCTGAATTACTATCTGGATTATTTACATTACCATCGCCTCCACCAACTTTACCACCATTACCACCATTACTTGGTAAGCCTTTATCTTTTTCTACAGGTGTTAATTTGCCAGTTTCGGGGTCTATAATTGGGTTTGTAGGTGTGGATGGCTTGGTACTTGGGGTTTTAGAAAAACCACCTGTATTAGTCACGGAAGGGGTTGTATTGACTTTTTTATAGACTAATAGTCCAATTACGCTAATAACACCCACTCCTATTAATATTTTTGTTGATTTTTCCATTAAGCTAAATTATCTGGGATAGTATTGATATGAGTTTGAGCCCTTAAATAATATTTTTGTCTGTCTTCTAAACCAATAACACCACCATTAATTCTTTTAGTTATGGCTACAAATTCCCTTGCATCTGCCTTTTCATTTAATTTCTTTTCTATACAAAATAGCCAACAAGCAGAATCTAATGCATACTCATCGGTATTTCTAACTAAATCAGCAGTTTCCCCTACTTGTTTACCTATGTACTTGGCATATTTCTCATAAGATTCTTTTCCTGTAAGTTGCATATTACCACCACCCCTGTATCTAAATCCATCCCCTGTTTCTGGACCGCCATTTCCCATGCGATTAGAATATACAGTATTTGCCAATCTTTCTTGGTTTTTAATATAGTAATGGGCATTATGTTTACCATCAGCGCCAGTCAAATTGAATCTTGAAGGCCATATGGCACAGATTCTTTCTGGAGTGGAATAGTTCATACTTTCAGTCTTGATGCTGAATTCACCACTTTCGTGTGCCACTTGGGCTATAAATGCTTGGATTCTTGCAGGAGTATTAATGCCGTATTTAGGGAATGATTTACTCATCAAACCTGCTAATAGGTCTGCTCTGTCTTCTTTTAGATTAGGGCAAATGCCTTTAAGTTGTTGTCCCGTTATCATCTTTGTTGTTGTTTGAGTTTGTTTTTGTACCAAAGTAGTAAGAGAATATCATTAGAACCAAAGTCTTGATTAAATCAAAAAGTTGATTGTTCATCTCATCAGGGAGTAATTTTATCTTATATGCAATTACCTTATCTACAATAAATAAAGATACTAATGCCGTAAATACCATAATTACAAACCTAACCAAGACATCTTTGGTACTATTTACAAATAACTTATTGACAAATACAACAGAACCTATAATGACTGTAAGTCCCATTAATATCCCCAATATCACTACCCATAAATTAGGATTGCTGAACATCTTTGGTTTTTATTAATTCTTGAATCATATTGTTTGATAGTTTCACAGCGTTTTCACACACAGTATCTTCATCTGCACTATCCGTCATTATAGCTGATTTAATGAACTCAATAGTTGCTTGAACCCTCACATAATCATAATACTTCTTATCACTTGTGAATTCGTGTCTTGCTCTCATATATTAACCATAACATTCATCAGGAAACTTTGAACAAAAAGTGCCATCGGCTATTAGTTTATCTCTAAATTTAATTATTTCTGACTCGGTCAATTGACCACTATACATAGCAGCTTTCATTTCTTCATCACTTTTATTATCAGTATTTGCATTTTTAGCATCCGCTAATATTGACATTTGTAAAGCACCTGAAGCAATATTGAATGGAGCACCAAATAAAATAAATAGTCCAAATTTACCCCATCCACCATAACCTTTTTTAGCACCATAAAAAATACCACCGATACTTGCGGCAAGTCCTAATCCTGCTAATACATAAGCTGTTGTTTGTTTACCTTGTGTTGTCATCTTAAATTATTTTTTTGTATTTTAAATAGTATATATATGCAGCAACCCCTAATACAAGTAAAGTCACTGTTCCATAATTGATTGATGTCGCATTCCTTAAATAATAAGAATACAATGCGTTTTGTTGTCCTGAATACAATGCCGCTTCATCTTTTCTACGATTGATTAGCCCATTTGATACCTGTCCAGTTCTTGAATCTGTAAGTGCCGTTCTTTTTAAAATGCTAATAACATCCCTACCATTATTGATAGCATCATTAAGATTATTATATTTTAAAGCGTATGGACCTGCATTATACGCAAAACTAACCAATGCAGCATACTGAACTTCGTTTAATGGTGCAGTTATAAGTTTATCAATTACAGGTACTACTTTGTCGTACACTTCAATCCTAAATTCTTCGTCTGCCCTGTCTTTATCAATCACTAAAGTTGAGGTAACCTTTGTTCCATCAGAGGGTAATGTATTATAACTTCCCCAACCAATACTATATCCTTTACCATCAGGAAATGAATACAATTTAGTGTCAAGAGGCAAACTTTTTGCTTGTTCAGGACTCCAACTCCCTCCAGAACGGGACTTGCTACCAAGCCTTTCCCACTTCTTGATGAATTCTGCAGCAATTGATATAGCAACTTCCTTGTTCATTAATAGTTCAATTTAACTTTTTCAGCTGAAAAGAAACCTGCAGGGTCACCTGCATAATCTTTAAAAATTGGTTGCATAGCATTAAAATTGCCATCCATACTATATAATGGAGGTGTTTGATTAATAGGTGCTGTTTCAATTGGCACAATAGGGTCAACTGGTAACACTCTCACAGGAGGATTTACTGGAGTTGGTGTTGATGCTACTTTAGCTACATCTTTTTTGGTCTTGTCCCATAGGTAGTAAGCGACTGCCCCTACTGCCAAAAGTCCTAAAACCATTTTGGTATTTTGATTCATATGTTTGTTTTTTATGTGTTTTTCTTCTTTTTAAGCCAATAATAATATCCTACTGAACCTACTACTCCAAATACAAAAATAGCTACAAATGCTTTTCTTAATCCTTTCATAATTTAATTTTAAATTTTATGACCAAATAATTGAAATTGGATTTTTATTAATATAAAAACCAGATTGTAATTGAATCCTTTCCTTTTCAGAAGTTAATAATTTATCAAGAGCCTTTTCTTGTGGGGTTTTTAATGATTCTTCTATTTGTTTTAAGGCATAATCAATTACAAAACCGCCAATTATACCTAATACTAACACACTTACAAGGTCTTTACCTTTGGGTATAGTTATCTTGAATGATGCCCCATCCTTTCTTGCAGCTACTGAATAAGTAAGCACATCTCCTAAAAAACCAATGGCTGTACTTGAGCCTACTACAATTAGTGTTCTTTTATTTATTATCATATATTCCAGATTTCTGCATACTTAATCCAAGCACCTTTATTGAACCTATAAAATCCAAAAGAAGTTTCAATTTTATCCGCTTCATTTGGTGAGTTCTGCATAGTGTATGAATTATGTATTTTTTGAATTAATTCTTTTTGTTCGTTTGTATTGTCTTTGTCTTTACCAAATGCCGAATCTAAAATAATGCTGCCTTTAGCCAATACACCATAGTTACGCCACAAGGTGAAGGCTATAAGACCCGCAATAGCAACCAAGATTAATATTTTAGTTTGACTTTCCATTTACACTTTATTTTCTACACATTTTCCACCTGCACTATCTGATTGATTTTCTTTAAAGCCTTTAATAATAGGGAATTCGACATATTTAAATCCTTGAGGACAAGCCTTATCAGGTCCACCAAAGTTCTCTACTCTAACGGGCACACCCATAATATTAGGACTTGAGAACTTTTGTTTCCCAATTAGATTGCTCTTTTTAGGCTTTAAAACAAGATAAGCCACGACACCTGCCGCAGCTAATCCTAATAGTATTTTAGTTTGTTTTTCCATTGATTACATTTTTTATTTCATCTAATTTTTTACCCGCTTTATGTTGCAAATAAAAATTTACTATAGCAATTCCAACTAAAGTACCGATTAATATTTTTTCGTATTTGTTCATTATTGACCATTAATAGTGAATTGTTTTTTTTCTTAAAATCATTATGCTTATAAGTAATGCTACCCCACCCAAAACATATAAAGCTATTTTTGTTGTACCTGTTGCAGATTGTTCTGCAGTTTGTTTATAAACTGAAACATTACTTTGTTCTGATTGCTTGAGTGCTTTTGTTCTTGCCGCTTCTACTTTCAATCTTTCTTGGTCAGCAATCCAAACATCACAATTCATATTAGCATAAAGGCTATTAAAATCATTTAATTTTTCATTTAAAACCTCTAATTGTCTTATTCTTATGTCATTATCATTTCTTATTGAAAATTCTTTATCTACATTAACCTTTTCATTTTCAATACCTTGTATATAACCCTTTATTACATTACAATTAGATTTTACATTAGGATTTAATGTAGGATAGTCTTGTGAAATTTTAGAATAGTAATAAAATCTAAATACATCACCCCAATCACAGAAGTCATGCCATTTTCCAAATATTCCTAACCCTGTATGATATGATTGTCTGTTTTTTTGCGGTATTCCATATTTTGCTTGTGCTTCTTTCATACCAGCAATGTTTGCTGGACTATTAAAATATGATACCCATTGTTGTTGGTCAGAATTACATTGAAGTAAATTAGCAACAGACAATATTTGTGCCCTTAAATTTTCATCATCATTAGCACCATACATAAATTTATTTAGCGAATCTGCCATAATTATTTTTTATTTATTACATAATATGCACCAATTAATAAACCTATACCTAATGTAACAATTAATAATATAGTTGTAGTATTTTTTGAATTTGCCGTAACTGAAGCAGATAGTATTGAAGCATTACCCTCAACTGTAGCAACATCAATTTTTGAAACAGCGTCTTGCATAATCCTAAACTTTTCTGCTTCTGTTTTTGCAGCTTGTAGTTTTAAGGATAAAGCAAATTGTTGAGAATTACTTAATTGGTCAAGCCGACTTTTCATATTTATCTGGTCTGCTTGAGCCTTATATATTTTATTTTGGAATAATTGTTTTACAGTGCCATTAATTACTTCTGCTGCAGCCGAAAACGGGTCTGGTGCTTTTACATTTATTTTAGGAGAAGTTATTTTAGGAGAAGAAGGCATTTTGTATAAATTTTAATTTTTAGCAACATCCACCTACTATAGATGAATCAATACCTAAAAGGTTTTTATAGCCTACACCACTAAAATGTTTGAATGGTGATACTGGGTATAATTCTTTTTCAGGAGATGAAAAGCCTTTATAAGTCACTATATAAGGTTGTGATTGTGGTGCATTTGGGTCTTTACTAAAGTTATCACCCTGTAAATCAGCAAAATGGATTCCATAATCCGCATTTTTACAAGTACATGGACTTTCCTTACAGATACAACCTATAGCATTTGCTTTTGGTTTTGGCTTTAAAATAAAATAAGCAATCACACCACCGATTGCTCCACCAATTAAAAAGTTTTTTAGTTCCATATGTTTTATTTGTTACTTTCTTCCAAGCATTTTTCACATATGCCTGAAATAGTAGTTTCGTGTATTATACAATAATCTGTCATAGTAAGGTAATTATAGCAATTCCTAAAGCCGATATTTTCCAAGCATCCCTTAAATCTGACCTCCTGTGTCCTTCTACAATTTCTAAAATATAGTCTTCACAATTGAAGAAAAATGTATCCCAGACATCTTTTTTGCACTTTCGTGACGCTTTTATTATCTGTTCTTTGGTAGCTCTTGTCCTTATAATCTTCATAATTTCCCTTTCTTTTATGAAGTTGTCATAAGTTTCACAACAAACACTACCACCATACTTATTCTTTATATATGGTGAATTATGATAAATCCTTTTCTTTTTACCATCATCTACCACAATTCCCAAATGGTAACAAAAAGGAACACCCACGCAAGAAGTGTAAATTACATCCCCTGTCGTGAGCCTATCAATCATTCTGCTCATTTTAATTTCACTTTAAAACAACTATACTGTTTGTGTAGCTGGTTTTTTCTTAAACAATTTTATAATGCCGTCTACTATCTGGTAAACTGGGTCTGTAGTGTTGGATGTCGAACCAGAACCACCTGCTTTACATGGGTCTATAACATAATTAGCCATTGGGTCATAGCATTTTGAACGATTGTTGCTACACGGCACTTGTCCTGTTGGACAGCCTGATGCCGTAGTCCCACCACTACTGATTGTACCAGAATTCCCCTTCTTAATTACTAAAAAGGTAATTATTCCTAATGCCGCAATACCACCACCAATTAGAAGCATTTTTTTGTTTTGAATTTCCATTTTATTATTTTAATAGTTTTCTTATAACTAAAATTGTTGCTATTGTACCAAAAACGATTACAACAGTATTTAGGTCTTTACTTAATTTCATATTACTTCTACATTAGTGAATTTCCGTATTCATCATAATCAGTTGGAGGTACATAAATAGACCCCTTTCTACCCCCAGTTATAAGAGGTACATCAAAGCCCCAATCGGTCATCCAGCCACCACCATAAAAAGTTCCACCACCGCCACCCGAATTTCCACCACCAATACTTCCACCACCACCGCCACCATAAACTGGATTACCACCATAAACTGGACCATTATATGTATAAACTGCACCATAAGATATTGGTTTTAATTCCTTATCAATTGGTAATCGTTCATAAATTGGTAATGGGTCATATGGATGTTCATAAATCGGGGGTACTGGTTCGTAAGAAACAGGAGGTTCGTATGAAGGAGGTAATGGGTCATAAGCATAATACCTACCAATTGGAGGTGTAGGACTTATGGGTTGATTAGGCTCATAAGGTAATGGGTCATAAGCATAGTACCTACCAATTGGAGGTTCAGGACTTATGGGTTGATTATAATAAGGAGGTGTAATAGGAATGCCGCCACCACCATAAATTGGTGTTACAATTGGTTCTGGTATTTTTCTTTTTGGAATATAAATTTCGTCTGGAGGTTCAATTGCTATTGGAGGAGCTTTAATTACATCTGCACAAGCAGGATTTTCAGGGAACAATTCACAATCGATAGGTTGTGGTTTTCTAATAGGTTGTGGTTTTACCACATCAACTGGAGGAGCAGGTGTGTCAGGTAGTTTATCAAATATTTTATCTGGGATACACATTGAAGGACATGGCGCTTGAATACATTGAACCTGTATTCTTGTTTGACCAGCAGGGCAAGGAGCATCTTTTGTTTCCCCACCACCAACTGGGGTTACTGGGGTTACTGGGGTTACTGGGGTTACTGGGGTTACTGGGGTAACTGGTACTACTACTGGAACACCACCACCTGATGTTTTATTTGCATCTGAAGTTGTTGTTGGAGTTTTAATTGCCGCAGAGGCTTTTTTTGAAAAAAGCAAATATGCAATTACGGCCAAGCCGACCCCAATACCTATTTTGGTTTGTGTCTTCATTGTTTGTTTGTTTGTGTATCAAAATTATCAAGAATTACTGACATAATAAACTATTTTTTTTACTTTAAATATTATTTTGTAAGTAGACCTGCCATTCAGGGAATTCTATCAGTATTTGATTGGTTTCCAAGTCTATTTTTATTTCCCCAAAAACTTCGTATCCTTCTTCATAATAAGTAAGGTAAATGACCGATACTTTTCCTTGTATATTTCCATAACTTTTGTTGGGTGTATATGTCTTACCACTACCTTCCAAAATGGAATAATCCGTTTTAAGGGTCAATCCTTGTTCTTGGCACAAAGTCCTTATTTTATAGTAATAAGGGTTTAAGAAGTAATCAATATCGTCAAAAACGACTTTTCTTGGGGTCATAACTCATTCATTTTCATACTAAAGATAACAATTTTATGTAATTTAACATTCTTTAACAAAAAATTAACACTTAAATATTTGGTGTTATCTTTGAAAATAACATATCTTTACACTATCAAACAAATAACACACAATGAAAACAAACACAAAACTCCCAAAAACATTACATTCTGATGAAAGTTATGTAGAACTTGTAAGTGTAGTAGACTACATTCCAGTTCAATCAATTTACCCTTTTTCAAAGCTGTTAACAATTGGTGTAAAAAAATCTGCAGAAAGATTCTTTTTCAGGCACGAAATTGAAAGATTCATCCCAATTCGGGTAACAACCCCAACCTATTTGTACAAAGAATCGCAATTAAAAAGCTAAAAAAAAGACTAATGGAAAATATAGAAAAACCAAGTCCCTCATTATTTTTAAATGTTATGAAGGTATATCTTGATAGAATGCTTGTTAAGAAAATCATTCCTATTGAATATAAGTTTGCTAAAAATGAGGTCTATTTTGATATGCTAAACCTTTTTGCAGAAGAAGACCAACATATCTTTAAGAAAGCATTGACTGATTTTGAAAGTATTACAGATGTTGAGGGTTGGTATAATGATACAGAGTAAAATAAAATGAAAATGAAATTCTTTGAAAAGTTTGTAGTATGTCAGGGATGTCATAAGATGTCTACCATAAACTACACGAACAAACAATACAATAAAACCACTACCTGTATGGTTTGTGGGAAAATTTCAACATATCAATTAAAAGCATATGAAACTATCAACCGAAAAATGGGTAGACCCATCACCACATAGAAATAATCGTACCATCCTAACAAATTTGCTTGAATCTATGGATGAAATAGAATTAGCAATTGTAAGGGAAAGATTAATGACCATTTCAAAAGAAGTAATTGACAATTCCAAAGATGTAAAAAAGGATATGACTGCAGGTTTCTTTGGTGAAAGGTTTGCAGAAATGTATATTAAAACAATGCAAAAAGTATGGAAGAAGGTAAAATGAGAATATTTCAGGTAAAATACAATAATGGAAATTATGCCTACTACAAAGGTTTGAACCCATCAGATGTGAATGTAAATACCAAAACTTACCATTCTTACATCGATGCAAGGGATGAAATTAACCCAATGACTGGATATGAATATCTTAAATTAAAAAACGCTTTAATAGAATTTTATGAAAAAAAATGACTTAAAAAATGGATTTTGGATTTTTGGAAACAAAGGTAATGTATGGTCTAATACTGCACATATCTTCACTTCCCCAGCATCAAGTACTTTATGTGGTACACCTATGTTAAGTAATAATTGGGCAAAATTAGATGGTGTTGAAGAAATTGGTTGTCAAAAATGCCTTAAAATCTACAACCAAAAAACATTACTTGAAATAATTAATACTGATGGTCAACCTAATATTTTAAATAATAAATAAATGACTATTCACGAACTAATAAACCCAATAGATGTACACACCCCTTTAGGGTATGGTAAAGCAATTGCTTGGATTGATTATGGGTCAGATGTAAATACTGTATGGAAAGTAGTCTTCTACGAAGATGGTAGTGTAAGAAATATCTATGATGATGAAATCAGGGTATACCCCAATAAAATGGATGGTGGGGAACTAAAAATACCAGAAGGTTGGAAACCCTAACAATATTTTAACATATTTATTTGTTGTTTTCAAAAATAACACTTACCTTTACTTAAACAAACAAAAAAACAATGATTAAGAACTTTGAAACCCACACAGAAGAACTGAATTACGAAGAAATTAAGTTGATACCCATTTTGGTGAATGGATTCAAAAGACATAGTAAAGCATCACCAATTAAAGCACCATCAATCATTAAATCAATTAATGAAAAGAAAGAACAATTGGGTTTGAAAAATAAATTTTCAGAACCAAGATTAAGAAAGTGTTCCAATTACATAAGAACCAATGGTATATTGCCTTTGATAGCAACATCACAAGGGTACTATGTATCATATGATAAACAAGAAATTAATTCACAAATACAATCACTTGTAGAAAGGGCAAATTCAATTTTAAAATCTGCAGAAGGATTAAAAAAGTTTTTATGAAATACACAAAATATTCTTATATATTCCCACCAAGACCTGAATACACAACAAAACATACTGAACTAAATAAGTATGACAATGGCGAATTCATAGTACAACCTAAATACAATGGTACTTGTTGTAATGTATTTATTTCAGAAGATGAATTAATAGTAATGAATAGACACAAGGGGGAAATCACTTCCCAATATAGTCATATTGATTTTAAAGGGTTACATAAGGGAAAAGGATGGATGGTACTTTCAGGTGAATTTTTAAATAAAAATAAAAAGGGTGAAGATGGTAACCCATTCAACTTAAAGTTTGTCATTTGGGATATTTTGGTATATGAAGGCAAATACCTTTTAGGTCATACTACATTAGAAAGACTGACTCTTTTAGAAGAATTGTACCCTTGTACGAGAATGATGGTAGGTGAAAAGATGGAAACAATGAATCATTTATGTTTTACCAACTATGCCAATGTTTACAAAGCACCTTACTACACGAAGTCTTTTGTTCTATTATACATAAGTATTGTAAATACTGACTTATACGAAGGTCTTGTTATAAAAAGAAAAGATGCCAGATTATCATATGGTTTAACAGAAAAAAATAATCACGATTGGCAAATAAAATGTAGAAAACCAACTAAAAATTACGCTTTTTAAACTAAAACTACGATGGAAAATAAATTAATCAACGCTTACGAAAATCTATCACAATCTTCTGAACAATTAATAAAATTGCAAAAAGAAAGAATTGTTGAACTTGAAACTAAACTTGTTATAAACAGACAAATATTAAAAAGACTTTGCGACTCTGGGGGACAATTGTTGCAGGAATACATTTTGCTGATAAAAAAACACAATTATAAATAAACTTTAAATTAAAAAAAATGGAAATCAAATTTGTAAAATTAACCAACATTTTAGAACAACCAATTTATCAAAATTTTTACCACACAACAATAGATGGAAGTCTTGTTGGAGATTCTGGTAGTCACGATTATGAAAAGGCACTTGAGAAATACAAGCTAATTGTAACTAATGGTGGAATGACCAAAATGACTGAAATATTAGAAACAAATAAACTTGATTAAAATATTATTTGTTATTTTGTAAAATATCAATTACCTTTAATTTTTAAATCAAAAAATATATACCCACATGGCACATTTAATCAATTACGATGAAAGAAAAGGAACACATTCCTTCGCATCACATTCAGAAAAGGCTTGGCACGGATTAGGTCAAGTAGTAGATAACGCTATGACTGCTGAAGAAGCAATCAATTTAGCGAATCTTGACTACGAAGTCTATAAGACAACAATTCACCCGTTAGTAGATGGTATGCCAAATAATGGCGATGCTATTGAAGACAAGTTCGCTATAATGCGACAAGACAACAATGCCTATTTAGGCTTGGTAGGTAGTAGATATGAAATAGTACAAAACAGGGATGCATTTGGCTTTTTTGATGCTATTGTAGATTCAGGTGAGGCAATTTTTGAAACGGCTGGTTCTTTAGGCAAAGGTGAGAGAATCTTTGTTACTGCTAAATTACCAGATGATATGTTAGTAGGTGGGGAGGTTTGTAACAAATACATTATCCTGACTAATTCTCACGATGGTAGTTCAAGCATTATTGCAGGTCTTACCACAACCAGAATTGTATGTAATAACACTTTACAGGCTGCTTTAGGCAATTTGTCCAACAAAGTGAGTATCCAACATCGTTCAGGTGCTAAAGACCGATTAGCAGAAGCACACAAGGTTATGAATATTGCATCTGCATATATGACTGAAGTAGAACAGATTTTTAATAAAATGACTGAAAAGAAGATTGATGATGGTCAATTGAAGAAATATATTATGGATGTTATGAAACCAAATGTAAAGGGACAAACCAAAGAAGAAGAAGAAAAGATTAGTGCAAGATTTCAGAACCAAGTGGATTCCATATACAATTTTGCTTTGACACACCCTACACAGACTACGGATGCTGCTAAAAGCACAGTCTGGGGTGCTTACAATTCTATTTCTGGATATTACAACTATATTGCTAAATATAGAAGTGACGAAGATAAATTCAAAAGTCAAATGTTTGGTAATGGTAATACCAAGATTAATAAGGGATTCCAAGAAGCGTTGGTTTTAATTTAGTTTTTTTTGTTTTCAGGGGGTGCTGGTAATGTTCATTGTTTGTTTTTGTTGACCAGCCCCCCATTTTTTAACAAGTTTTATGGCTATGATTAATGATATTGTAATAAGTGATATGGCTTTTAATAGTATGGTAAGGAAGATGCATAATCAAATTAATCAACCTGCTGAAAGATTATTGGAATTATATAAGCATAATGAATATTCAGACGAAAACATTGCAAAGGTTCGTAGAAAAACCAGAGAAAATAATAAAATTGAACAACTAAAATTAGAATTAAAAATATTACAAAAAGAAAAATTAAAAAAAGCAAAAATTTGGAAGTGGTTACAAAATGATATTGTAAACCATTTGTCTGAAAATAAAAGCAACCAGTTATTATTAAGATATGACAAAACCTACAAAATAAAAGATTTTAAAGGTGTTAGTGAAGAAAATTTGTTTTCTTGGTCGTATCTTACTAAAGAACAGAAAAGGGCTAAAGTTAATTATCAAAAAGAACTTAATGCATATATTAAAAAATGTTCACATAGTGCTTACCCTTCAATAATTTATGAAAAATATGGGGGTACTATAAGGTGTTACTTGTATAATAAATTTGATATTGTGAAAGAACTCGAACCTTTTAAATTTAGCTATTGATGAAAAAATTTGCTATTGGAATACCAACCCTTAATAGGGCAGACCTACTAATACCTTCTTTAATAAAGTATGTACAGGATTTCAATGGTGTTGAAATTCACATTATTGATAATGGCGACCAAGATTTAGAAAAGTATGAAAAATATGACAACATATTTGTACATACTCAAGAAAAAAACATTGGTGTGGCTGCATCTTGGAATATGTTATGCGATATTATTTATGCAAAACACGATTGGGCTTTGCTTTTAAATGATGATGTGTATTTAGGTTACGATGCAGATACTATTAAAGAAGTAATTGATGACAATAATACATTTGGTTTAATTCAATCCCATCTTAATTTTTCAGTAATTTTGTTGCAAAAGGATTTTTTTGAATTTGTAGGCAGGTTCGATGAAAAGTTCTACCCTGCATACTACGAAGATAGCGACTACTTGTACCGAATGAAGTTACTTGGGGTCTTTCAGGGTGTTGATGCAAAGCTAAATCCCAAAGATGCAAGGGTAAGCCAAACTTACGAGAAGTCACCTGAATTTGTAAATGATGCTATGAAATATAGCAGATTAAGATATATTGAAAAATGGGGAAATATCCCTTTATTAGAAACATATAAAACACCATACAATGGCTAAAATTATTGAAATGCCTAAAAAGATTACCAGCGTTCTGGTTTCAGAAAATGAATTTACAAAAGTATTTAAGATTGATGATGTAGATATGTTTGTAACTCAAGCATATGATGAAGAATCAAAGCTACATTATTTGATTATTAGCGTACCTGAAATTCCAAAGATTGGTGTTGCACACATTCAGTTTCCCATAGCTTTCAACCTGAAAGAAGAAATGCAACAAGCATTCAAGGAACAATTAACACCAGATTGGGCAAGTAAATTTTTAAGTGATGCTATACAACATATTGAAGACAATAAGAAACAAGCTGAAGAAGATAAAAATTAAATATATGAGTGAAATTAAAGTACCCACTTTTGACGAGTTAGTCAAAACGGAATTGACCAAATTTGATGCAGTAGTTCCAAAGATTGAAGAACTAAAAGCACAGTTTTTACCATTAACCATTATTGACTTCAATGATACAGAAGGTTACAAAGCAGTTGCGGAAGCACTTAAATTTGTAGTTAAAAGAAGAACTTCTATTGAAGACAAGCGTAAAGAACTTAAGGCAGATAGTCTTGCATATGGTAAGGCTGTAGATACGAGGGCAAGGGAAATTACCCAAATGCTTTCTCCTATTGAAGAACACCTTCGTGTGCAAAAAGAAAAAGTTGATAATGAACTTATTCGTATTGAAACTGAAAAAGAGCTTGAAAAACAATTAGTTATACAGAACAGACATAAATCTTTGTTAGATGTAGGTATGCAACTAATTGGTAATGAATATATTAACTACAATTACCCAGAGTATTCATCTTTCCCAACTATTAATTTAGAAACCCTATCTGATGAAGACTTTGATTCACATATAGCAATACTTAAGAATCTATACAATTTGGAAGAATTCAAAAGATTAGGTGAAGAAAAAAGAATTGCAGAACAAAAGGCAAACTTTGAAGAAGAACAATTAAAACTAAAGGCAGAACAACAGGCAATCTATCAGGAAAAACTTGATATGCGTTTGGAAATATTGACCAATCTGGGTTGTGCAGTTTCTGGTATTACTGATTTTGTTTTTTACAAAACTATTTCTATTGTTACAACTAATGAAATTAAATTGATGACTATTCAGGAATGGTCTAACAAATTGGTTGAAATAAAACAAAGGATTGCCAAATTTGAACAAAACATAGTAGATGAAGCATCAGAAGTTGAAAGGTTACAAAAGGAAAAAGAAGATGAAGAAGTTAAGGTTAAATTGCAAATGATTGCAAATATGAAAGAAAAGGAAAAAATTGCCTACTACGCTACCCAGATTTTAAAGGTAGAAAGACCTGAAATGACGACCATAAAATGGAACAATGAACTAAAGAAAATAATAACATTCATTAGTAATTATGTTGAAATTGATGGAAAGTGATTGAAATTGATAGTACAAGCATTTTAAAATGCATCAACATATAAATTAATTGTAAGTGGCTGATTATAAGTTACTTACAATTTTTTTTAATCTTTTTTAAAAATTTACTTCTATGGTAATTCTTTTTAATTAAATTTGTCATCCTGCACAATTTTCAACTTAATTTATAATGGCTAAAAAGACAACTACCTACAATCGGATTCTGAAGGAGTTTACCAAGATAAACAATAGCCTTCCAGAAGACCGAAAGTTGTCAATCAAGGAAAGAAGAAAAATAATTAAGGAACAAGTTTTACCAAAGTACAAAGATGTTCCAGCGTATAAGGTTAGGATAAAAGTTTTAAAGGGTCAAATCATCAAGATTTATGACAAGTTACCACCAAAAGAAATATGTGACCTTAACTACATCGACCCATCTGAATTTGCATTTGTTGAATGGTTTTCATTAGATGAAACAATTAGAGAATTAGTACCTGATTGTGTATTTGTAAAAGTTAGTGCAGGTGAATATGGTTCTACAAATATTTTTAACACAAGGAACTATGAATATGGTGGTAAAGGTGTTAGGGACATTGTAGAAGAAATAAGACCAGATGCAGAAGGGGCTTCTGGTAAGTTTATTTTTTCTGGATATAAAAAGTTACGACCAAGAAAACTGAATGATGGTACGCCTGAAAACTACTATTTAGATTTTGTACTTTTCATAGTAGACAAAAAAGGAAGGCAAAAACCACAAGGTGAACCCGAAGAAGTTGAATTTGAAATACCTAAAACAAGGGACAATAGAAAGAAAAAAACAAAGGTTAAACAAATTATAGAAGGTAGAATAAAAGCTCTGAAGGTAAAAAAAGATAGTAGAAGAAGAACAAAAAAAACGATTGCAAAAAATCTTGACACATTTACCAAAATTACAAAAAGAGTAGATAAGTTAAAAGATAGTAAGACTTACAAAGCTAAAGCGTGGAGAATGGAAAAAAACAAACAATTTTCCAAACTTTATGACCAAATAGAAAAAGCATACAAGGATGGTAAAATTACTAAAATCCAGTATGACAAGAATATGGAGAAATTATTAAAGGATTTTTCAGATTAGAGTATTATGAAGAATAAGACCTTAAAGTATGTGGCTAAAAGTTCAGAGCCATTTTTACTTAACAAGATGAAGTCAGAAAAGGCTAATGGTTTCTTTAAGAAAGGTACTTTTAGTAATGAACTAATATGGGGTAGCTATTCTTATGTAAGTTCCCACCTTACAAAAACTAAACAAAAGAAATTTCATAAGGGTCTATATATGTTTGGGATGGTTAGAAGGGATGCAAGGGTTTTCATTAAAAATAATCCAAATTTCAAATTACCCAAAAAGAATGGTCAAATTGAATACAACAAAGAATTAAACGAAGCCTTATTTGGCAAAATTACTGCCACAGACCTGAATCATGCTTATTGGCGTATTGCCTACAATTTAGGTATTATTTGTCCTATGACTTACGAAAAGGGGTTAAGTGATGATTTTAAGGAATTAAGATTAGCTGCCTTAAGTACAATGGGTGCTACTAAAACATATCAGAAGATTATAAAGGGTGAGCTTACAAATCAAACCCACATTATCAAAGGTGATGAAACCCTTCAGAATGTATATAAACTAATAAGATATACCTGCTATCGTTATATGACTCAAGTACAGAAAAGATTAGGTAAGGATTTCCTTTGTTATAAGACAGATTGCATATACTATATTGATACAAGGGAAAATAGAAAGATTGTGACAGATTTTTTTAAGGAAAAAGATTTACTAATGAAACAATTGGTTTAATTTAGTCAAATGATTGAGAATTTAGAAACATATCTTAACAGGAAAGGCTACCCTATGCTTCGTAGGTGCTTTAATTGTAAGTTTTGGCAACCTGATATTAGGGGTTCAAGACAAGAAATGCCTTTAGGATATTGTAAGATTAAATCTATGGTTTTCGCATTTACATTACAAGAAACAGTACATCCAATTACAAGGGACTTCTACCTTTGCGAAAAACACCAGTTTGAAAAAGAAGAATGGCTAAAACAAATATCACAAAAAGTAAGATTGAAAGATAGCATCCGTAAAAAAGATGACATAGTTTAGTTATTTTGTAAAATAATATTCATACATTTGTAAAATGTTTAATTATCCTGTAGAAAAGAACATAATTCGATTCTATAAGTACAAATTATTAGGTAAGGAAGATGACCCTATTGTAATAGAAGCCATAAATAGAAAGGAAGCCAGAATATTGCTTCGTGATTTAATTCTACACAATCCTGCATTACAAAACTTACCTATAATTGATGAATCTCTTTCTTTGCCAATATTTGGTGAAACAAAGAAGATGATTAATGATATTGAATATGTTTGGTTTGCACAAGGATGGATACCAATTTGGGAATTTATAAAATTAAATATTGACTAAAATGAATAAAAAACAATCCAGAAGTGGTAAAATAAGTTTATATAGTGTTCAAAAAGAATTCGTAACAAGCAAGAACTACAAGTCAATATTGGAAAGGCAAAGGGTATTGGAATTATGGAAAAAAATGTATCGTTTAGAAGACAAAATTTTTTATATTAATATTATTCCTGAACTTAAATCCAGCGACCTATGGTAAAAATTTCCCAATCCTTAATTAAGGGGTTTACTGATTACCTTAATAAGAAAGAATGTGGTTTGTTATTTCAAGCCAAGTACATTGATAAATCAGTAGAATCAGTTGCTTCAGATGCTATGAAAGAAGGTATTTATTTTGAATACCTATGTACTGGTGGTCTTCCAAGAAATGGGATTGCACCCGAACCTGAAAGACTTAAAAGTGGTGCTTTAACTACACCTTACCAAAGGGCGACTGATGCTGCACAACTTTTCAAAAAGATTATTCAACACTATAAGATTAAGATTCTTAAGGTGGGGTATGTATTATCTGATGATGAAAAAAATGGTATATTGGATATTTTAGCCGAGTGGGATGGTCAAAAAGTAATTATTGACCTTAAGTATTCAGGTCTTATTGATGACAAGTGGAATGAAATGGGTTGGGAAACTGAAAGTCTTCCAATGAAAGATAGCCTAATGATTCAGGGGGTACACTACAAGATATTGGCAAAGGATATTTTAGGTATTGAAGACATACCATTTTATTATTTCATATTCAATAGCAAAGACCCTACTGATATGAAGATTATAAAGCAGATTGTGGATGGTGACAAGTTTTTCTTCCATAGAACTGCTATCCAACAAGTAAAAGACCAAATTGAAAAAGAATTATATAGTGGTTTCAAGGCTTACCCTGACTACAGGAAATGTAAAGATTGTCCTTTAAATGTAAGTTGTGTAGTTAAAGCTGAAGCACCATTAGTTACAGAAGTATTTTATTAAAATATATTGTCATCTATCTTATCGTGATATATACCTTGTACCGATGCCTTGCGGTTGGTTTAGACATAGTTTTCTTGAAATAGTGGAAGGTAGATGACATAATTGTTAATTTACCACTTAAAGAAAACAAAGGGGCTTAAGGTTGTGCCAGAACAACCTAATTTTTAAAACCAAAATATCTTTATATGAACTTAATTGATTGGAAAAAAGTGTACGAAAATGCAAAGAAATTAAACTACGATGACTTTTTAGCATCTGTTCAAAAGATGGAAAAGGTAGATGATTTACCTGTAGTACAAAAGTTTAGCACCTATATGGGTAGGTATGAGTCTGAAATTATACCTAAACTATTAGAAAATATCCCAAACATCACCCCTGCACAATTTGTTTTTGCTGCTTGTAGCGAGGTAAAGAAGAACCCCAAGTTGCAACAAGCCTTCCAAGAAAACCCATCCAGTATGTTTGCATCCATCTTGGCTGCTGCAGAAATTGGGTTAGTTCCTTCGGAGTTACACGGAGAATTCTTCTTGATACCAAGAAATATCAAACAACCTAATGGTCACTATAAAATGACTGTTACCCCCTTGATTGGATATAAAGGGATTGTGAAGCTCCTTTTAAGAAGTGGGGATATTGAGTCATTGGATGCCGAAGTGGTCTATAAAGGGGATAAATTCAAGGTTACTTATGGTTTAAACCCTACTTTAGAACATACGCCCAAGTTTACCGCTTCTGCAGTTAGAACTGCTAATAATATTACCCATGTGTATGCCGTAGCACACTACAAGACTGGTAAACCAAAGTTCACTGTGATGACCAGAGATGAATTGTTGGCGGTTAAGAATATGAATAAATACGATAATGAGTTGTATTTCAATGACAAAAACAATCCAAATAGGTGGTTGGAAAGAAAAACCTGCCTAATTCAGTTAAGTAAGCTATTAAATAAAGACCTTTACGGAACAAAAGCAATTGAAATGGAAAACAAGATTTCTAATGGGGCAATACTTACTTTAGAAAATGATGACCAGATTAAGATTATAGAAGGCACACCAATTAAACCAGCACGATTTAGAAATATTTACGGAACTTTGAATTCAATTGAAAAATAAATTTTATGAATGTAAAACAAGTTATTAGAATCAGGACAATTGAGAATGAAGAAGGTCAGAAGAAGGTTGAAATATTGATTAGAGGTAGTGTAGAACAATTAACTACCTTATTGTTTTCTGCTATGAAGTCAAATGATAGGGTTACGGAAAGCGTTTTTGCTGCAGTGAACGCATATGCATATGAAAGAATCAAAGAAGAAAACCAAGCAAGACTAAACTAATATGTTAGACACAGAAATTACCACCAACTGGATTTGGCTTAATGCCGATGTAGAAACCACCTACAGAACTGAAGTTAGACAAGAGGAATGTCACGGAATGCATACCTTTTTAGACACGGAAGTTATAAATACTGAAGTGGTTAAGGTAGTAATAAAAACAAAGGATTGTGATATTGATATTACAAATCGCCTTACCAAAAAAGAATTGGATAATCTTATCCCACCTTTTGTAGCTGAACCAGAATAGTTTCTATTAATTCTTTGGGAAATTGGTCTTGATTCTTTTCCAAAAAGTCAAAATAAGGCTTATAAGTCTGATTTAATTGGTGAACACTATATACCTGCAATTCCCTTCCATTTACTAAATCCTTTGATGCTTCCTTATGATTATCAAAATTATTTGGATTATCAATGTCCCCAGATTGTTTATGAGGGGCTTCCATTTCCTGACCATCATTCCAATTAAAGCAGTAAGATGGTATGTAATAGGTATCGTGTTCATCTAATTGCTTATTGTCACGCATTTTGGTGTACCATGCCAGACCTTCTTTCCCAGTTTCAAGTAAGTACCCATATTTCCTTACCAAGTCCATAGAAGCCACTACAGACGCTTCCAGCGTGTTCATTACAAGGCGAAGATTGTCGCCACTATAGAAAAAAGACTTTTCAGGTTTAAAAGAAGGCAACCCAGTTTCTGCCATCCTATTTATTGCTTGTGACATAAAATGTGGAAGGAATATGTCGTCATCATCCCAAGTAACTACATAATCTCCTGTTGCAAACATAAGTGCATCCCTACGGATAGCCCCTACATTAGTGTATGGTTGTTGCGTTATTGAATCGTTTTGGCAGTTTACAATAGTAATAGCAAAACTTGATTGACATACATTATAAGGACTACTTGTATCGGTATTATAAATAATTAATTCTTTATTGGGATAGTCTTGTGCTAAAAAGCAATTCATAACCCTTTCAACACACTTAAAACGACCATATGTGCAACAAACTGCACTTATTTTAGGAATATTGTATATCTGACCCATAATTTCTCTATTAAATATCGTGGTAAAGTTCAGGATTCTTATGTTGTTTGGAATATTGTGTTGTAACCCTATCCCCTAAATGGTCTAAATAATACTTTTCTTCTTCTGATAAATTATTTAGGTCATCGTACCATCCATTATGTTTACAAATCATATTATCTTTTGCAATTCTTAATGATGGATATGTATTGTCGTGTATGTTCTTGTAAAGACTGAAAGTTGTGTCTGTATCTGCCTTGAAAATTCCATCTTCAACTTCTTCCAACCACCAACGACCTTCATTTCTAATTACCTGATTTATATACCTATAATGCTCTGGTAAATCATTGATTTCTAATGCTAAAGAAACTTTATTACACTTATACTTTTGTAAAACTTGATACATTTTAAACATCCAGTTTTTTGGGAAATTATCATTAAGTATTATATCCGAATCGGTGTATACAAAATAATCACCTAATTTTTTATCCAAACCTATCGACCATAAAGCCAAATGACCTTGATTTTCTAAAAAGTATTTTTGACAATGAATTGTTTTATACCATTCCAAAAGTGGTGGATAAGTAGACCCATTATCCAATATTATAATATCTAATAATGGATTCAATACAAGCAGTTTTTCTACCATATTTTTTGTGGTAGTAAGTCTATTCCTATTATTTATAACAACTTTAATCATAATTTACAAAATAACCATAATTATCATCACCAAATAGAAATTTCATACAAGCGTATCTTTGTAAAAAGATTTCTTTGGTCAAATCTGGTTGTTTATGAATTTCGTGAATATTACCATATTCTTCATCTTGTTGAAACAAATAGGGAACTGCAACCATCATAAATCTACCAGACTTGTGTATTTTTTCTATCAATTGTAACGCTTCTTCGTAGGTCATATGTTCAATTACATCCCCCATAATAAAGTATTCCCATCCTGTTAAATCTTGTTGTAAAATATCACCAATAATCAAATTGTTGTACTTTAAATCAAGGTGAAACATATCTACATAATTTGGGTATATTTCAATCCCATCAATATTTGAGTAATAAAATCCTAATAATTCAAAATATCCACCACTACCACATCCAACATCCAAAATTTTAATATCTTTTGGAAATTTACTTAATAAATGGTCTTTGAATTCTTTTTTATATAAACTATATGAGTAAGGCATATTATTTGATTTCATTTTTACTTACATACAAACAACTATTTATTCCAACTGATTTAATTATTTCAAAATACTTACTACTTGCCGAATTCTTGTCAAATGTATTGTTTAATTCATATGGTAAACTATCCCTAAAATCAGTTTTATTAAATAGATGTTTCGCATCCGAAGTCACCCCTGCATTATGAAAAATGTACTTTTTTTCCCAATTTTCAATATTGTCAGTTGCCCAACAAAAACTTAATTCAGGTATTACATTCGTATGATAACCACGCATCCAAGCACCCCATAATAAAGCCCACATATCTGCACACCATATTTGTAGTTCGTGATGGGTTGGGTCTAACCTTTTCTTTTCAATATTCAAATTGGTTATTTCCTTAAAAAGCATTTCTGAATCAATTTCCATTTTATTGAAAAACTGCCAATCACATCCTTTCATAACATATTGTGCCCCACCTGACTGATATTCTTTTCGTTTTACTAATTCCTTATTAATACCTACTATTTCACACATCTTATCGATTACATCTTCCCCTTTAGATATTATGTATTCAGAACCAATATAGGATATGGTATCACTAACATACCAATTTACATCGTTTTGAATTAGTCTTGGTAAAAAGTCGGGAAATTTTGTAAATACAATATCACAATCGTGATAAAATATAGTGTCTTCTTTAAGATAAGGAAGTGCGTAAAAATGTTGTTTTAATACATTAGGTCTAATAGAAGATATGTAACTAATAGGATACTTTCGAGTGTCTTCATAATAAAAAAATTGGGCAACACTTTTAAGATTATTTTCTACTTTTTGAATAGTCTGTACCTTTTCTTGCCAATCACTTTCTGTTTTATTGTATGCAAATAAACAATGAATATCAAAATGTTTTTCCAAACCTAATTCTTTAAAATTGGTAAGCATTACTTCTATTTGCCAAGCGTAGTAAAGGATACAAGGTTGTACACAGATAAGTGTAATAGGCTTTCTTGTAAATTTTTCCATATATTTTCTCTTTTTAACAAGGTCCGTCTTGTACATCAATTTGTATATCTGTAATTCCATCATAAACTACCCCAGAGTATGATTCAGTAGCAGAACCAGAACTGAAGAAATTACATTGTATAGCCCCATTACTATCTGTTACAGTAATATGCTGTCCTGCAACTCCATTGCTTCTGTAAACATCTAATGTATAAGTACCAATTTGTAATGTATTCAAATTAGTTCCGTTACCCGTTGTATTAGGTAAAGGTTGACCACTTATATATGTTGCAGTAACACCATTAAAGTCTACCTGACTAACTGCAACATCTAAAGAACCATTATTTATAAAAATATTAGCTATTAAAGGTGCAGCCGTTGTGGTCGTAGTTGTTGTACTTGTCGTAGGTGCAGCCGTTGTGGTCGTAGTTGTTGTACTTGTCGTAGGTGCAGCCGTTGTGGTCGTACTTGTTGTACTTGTCGTAGGTGCAGCCGTTGTGGTCGTTGTAGTTGTACTTGTCGTAGGTGCAGCCGTAGTCGTACTTGTAGTGGTCGTTGTAGTCGTAGGTGCAATAGTTGTAGTAGTTGTAGTGGTTGTTGTACTAATACTCGGATTGAATATGTTTAAATCCCCAAAGGCATAGTTTTGATTGTAAGTTCCTATATATGTACTACCTAATTCAACATATAAATTAAAATAGCCAATACCTAAATTATTCAAAGCAATTACTACACCTTGTAATGAAGTACCATTAATTCCGAAAGTAAATAGTTGAAAGGTTGGGTCTGTGACTATTTTGTATTGAATTGAAACAAAATTTTCGTTTGTTATAGTAAACCCAGTTAAATCGTATCTGTATTCAGTTGTAGCATTAGCAGTATCTAATAAATTAGTTGGATTACCCATAACATTTATTTGTTGTGGATAATTAGTATTATTTCTAATTTGTAACCCAATATCTAATCCTTGTGTTGGCATTAATCTTTTTTACTAAATAAATAAAATCCTGCAGATACAGAAGCAATTAACAAAAAAATATTACAATCTAATTCCATTTTTTTAACAGATGAGGGTTGCAAAACATCATATTTTTTTAAAACCTCTGGGTTTTGAATTATATCAGTTTTTCTTAATTCTTGTCCAGTTAATAAATTATCCCTTCCTGAACATCTCATAGCATCACCACCTTCACTATATGTACCTTCAAAGAATTTACTTCCTACAAGTTCCTCCATTTGTTTGAAGTTACTATTGATAAGTCCTAACTTATTTGTTATTCTATCAGCCAAGAATTTTACTTGAAAAAAAGTATTTGCCAACACTATAGTTGATACACTTGAATTACCATTAAATATTATTGGACTATTTACCTTATCACTTATTTTAACTAATAATGAATTAACATTTTGATAAGGGTCTACTGCAGTAACTACATTTGTTATATTTGCATTACCATTTACATCAAATATATTGTAATTGATAACACCTGTTAATTGTTTTTCATTATCTGAATATAAATAAAGACAACCTACATCGTAAACTTGATTTCCTAAAGATTGTTTTAATTCTGCATATGTAACTCCACCTACCCCATTACCTCCATCAGCAACACTAACTGATATTGCGGGTAGAGCATGATTAATTATTTGTACATTAAATAACATTTTGTATTACTTGGTTACAATGATTGTACCAGCTGAATCGCAAACCACTAATTTATTATCCTTTTCCATATAGCATCGCATACCAAATTCTTTCATTAATTCTTTATTTAATTCAGTTAGTCTGGATGCGGGTTCATTAGCTGAAAGAGCTGATTGATATGCATTTGCAACTATATCTGCATTTTCTATGGTTGGTGTTGGGGTACTATCAAAAGATTTTTTTGATGTTGTACCAGATGTGCCTTTGTCTTTTTTAGGCAGAATTACCCAAAATAAAAGACCCCCTATCGCTAACATAAGCGAAGCCTTGTACAAATTCTGATTACTTTCGTTACTCATTTTAATTTTCTTTTGATGTGAAAAACCATAAAACACCCAATACCACAACACCAATACCTACATACATACCTAAATTTGTAATTGTAGATTTACTTTTACTTTCTAATAATTTCAATTTAGCCAATTTAATTTGTTCGTCTAATTGGTTTACTTGTTCATTAGTAATTAAGCCATTATTTTTAAATATGTCATTTAATATTGACTGAATGTTGTCTGCAGAATTTATTAGTCCATTTTTTATAGACCCACCTATATCAGATTGACTTGCACGATTTATTGTGTTTGAGAGAATCGCTTGTGCATCCTCAAGTAATTTTGTTGTATCTGTTGTTAATTCTGACATAATTTAAAATGTTGTATTTCTAAAATATGGGTCATAATAATTAGGGTCATTCATTGGGTCTACTTTTGGTGCTGCAATATATGGAGCAACCTTCCTAAAAAGTGTATCCCAATCATCTTGGTCATCTACACTTTTCTTATTTAACCAAAAAGTAGTGGCTAATTCAGTTTTTGGACCAAAAATACCATCCTCTTTTAATTGAGTACCATTGTTATAGCCTTTAATATTAATCATTTTCTGTAAAGCAACTACTCTACCTGCGGGTGCATATGGTGCTCCAGCATCTCTACTACCATTTTTCAAGGGAAAAGAATCTTTTCCAGTTGGTTGAGTTGGTTTAGTAGGTGTTTCAGGTTTTGGTGGTGTTATTTTTGGCGCTTCTTCTTTAGCAACTTTTGCTTTAGAAAACTGCTTATAAATCAAATACAATCCAACTGCTACTGGAATGCCATATATTGCAATTTTTGCATTTCTACTTAATGTCATGATTTACTTTTTTAAATTTCTTTTCAATTATTTTCCAAAACTTATTTGTAAAAAAAGACACTGTAGCACCTATAAATCCCACTAAAAACGCTTGTACAAATGGATTCAGTTGTCCTGATGGTGTAGTTATAGCATTTAACCAACCAAAAATATGGTTGAACATAGCCAAAACAAAGCCTAACATAAGGCTGACTCCTCCTGTTTGATTGTGATGTTCCATTAAGTTATTTTTGATGGTCTTCATAAAAAAACCAATTTACACCACTAAATTAGTACAAATATCTAAATAATCTTATTTTTTGGTCTTTTTAACCCAAATTTTATGTATTTGTACCAAACTCTTTCATGAATATAATATTGGATGGGTTTGTAGACCAATTCGGCAATAGAAAAAGTAACACCAACTTTGATGCTTCCAGATGCTAACCAAACAATTCCAAAACCTATACCTGTACTAATTATTCTATAACTTATGGTTTTGGCAATATGCCTACGATTCTGTACTTCCATTTTTTAATTTTTCACGGATTTTTGTGGCTGAAATTTCTGCGATTTCCTCTGGTGGAATCCTTTCAATAATGTCATATCCAACACCTCTCCCAAATTCAACAGAACAGATGTCAGGAATAATTATGACTTTAACCTTCCCAGCATTCACATGTTGTTCCATTTCCTTGCAAATGTTCATCATTACCTCTCTTGGGGTATATGGGTTCTTTTCATTCACTTCCCCCTCTCTGATAGCAATACAAACCTTCCCCCCTTCTTCAATTACTTGGTTGAAAAGTTGTTTGTGACCTTCGTGAAGGGGTTGCCAACGACCTATGAATAAGGAAAATTGACCATCTTTTTTTGGCAGACTGCTTTTAGCGTGATATTTTGCTTCCCACATATTGTTTATTTAAAGTTTTTGGCACAATATTCAACTACCTCATCTACACAATCATTGATTGTTCTGTAAGTAGTATTTATCTTAAGATTGTAGTCTTTAGGTTCTTCAAAGTCTTGTGCAAAGTTCTTATTACGACCCCTATCACCCTCGTATTCCAAATATATTTGTACTAAATTTTTTGAATTACTTTTCAAATATTCACGAAGTTCTTCATAAGGTGTAACAAAACTTAAAATAGGTATAAAGCCTTCATTTTCAAGGTATAAAGCCATATTGAAAGCACCCTTTAAATTCAAATTTCTACCTTCTTTAGAATAATCTTTATTATTTGTAATGTCCCTCCACTTGTCCCCATCTATTCTTATGAACTTAAATTCTGTAAGTTCTATGGGATTGGTCAAAGTTGAATATAGGTTATAGATTGCAGTTGACAATCTTAAATAAAGTTCATCAGCAAGGGTGGTCTTACCCGCAGCTGGTTGTCCGTAAAATAGTATAATCATTTTAAAATTACTTTAGTTATTCCTTTTGTAGTTATTAAATTAATGCTTTTGGGTTTAGCGGATATATACATATCCTTTGAATAAGATTTACAATTTATTTCTACTTCATCTACTTGATATTCAACATTTTCCACCAAAACTTTCCATTTTGATTCCCCTTCAGGGAACTTAATTTTTACTTCAAATTTGTTCATTATTTTTTGTATTTAAAGTAGTCAAAATACCACTTATTTTTTTCATAAATATTATCTGATATTTCCTTTCCTAAAAGTTGAATATGTTTTGATTGTAAAGGTACTATTTTTTCTTGTATTTTATGGTCACCATAAATTCCGTGAAATTTGTCGTCTTCATAAGTAACTTGTTTGATACTATTATAGTCTACTTTAAAATACGGAAGTCCCAAGTACTTATATATTTTCTTCATTTCCAATTCAGGGTTGTTACATAAGTCTTCAAATCTTATAAATAGAATCTTTTTGTCATTACCCATATGAATTACTTCCCTCAATGCCTTTAAACTACTCCCAACTGGTGTATTTGTTAACCAAATTGTGACTCTTTCCCCCACAGTTTGACCTCCAAAGTCCTTAAACGATGCCTTTTCTGGGTGTTTTCTGTAGTTTTTCTCCATAGAAGCAGTAACATCCCTTAAATCCCTGACCATACAAACCATCTTTGGATTTTGGTAAAAACTTTCTAAAAATGGCATATTTACAGCCCAACTTCTTGATTTGTCGATTACATACGGCTTGTCGGTTAAGCCTATAAAATAGCCTTCTAACCCATACCTACAGAAATACAGGAAGGCAGACTTCATTTCTTTTGCGTCTTGTGCTTTAAAATTTGGACTATTGGTATAGGCTCTTTTGGAATTTAGTATTAATTCGGCTAAACCACTTGTTGCAGTTGCATAAATTTCTGGATTATTACCCAAAATATTTTGCAATAAAGTGCTACCAGAACGAGGCATAGAACTATTAAAAAATATTTTCATTTTTAATTAAAATTTTTGTATTTTCGCTATTCAGTAAAATTAAAAAATATTTTCCAAATAAAAGCAAAAAATTTATGGAAATTAAAGTTAGTGTTGGCGAAGTATTTGATAAACTATCTATACTTGAAATCAAAAAAAGTAAGCTAACAGACCCTGATAAGCTCCAAAATGTACAAAAAGAGTACGACTACCTAAATCAAATTTTAGACACTTCAAGAATAGCAGACAGTGCTAAATTTAAGTACTTCTACGACCAATTAATAGAAGTCAATAGCCTTTTATGGGATATTGAAGATGGCAAAAGGGCTTGTGAAAGAAACCAATATTTTGGTGAAACTTTTATACAATTAGCAAGACAGGTCTACATTAAAAATGACTTAAGGGCTGCTATTAAGAAAGAAATTAATATATACTTCAGGTCTGAATTCACAGAAGAAAAATCCTACGCAAAATATGATTAGAGAAACAAGAATGGTGAACATCAAAGGTGTTCCTATGCAGATATTTGAAGCCCCAGAATGTATTTCTGACGATATTGTCAAATACAATAACTTTTGGGAATATGAACTATTTAATAGGTGGGTAGACTATTTCCCAAAAGATGGACTAATGATTGACATTGGTGCTAATATAGGTAGCCATTGTCTTCAGTTTAAACAAACTTTCCCTGATTTAAGTATTTGGGCTTTTGAATTACATCCAGAAAATTACAAATTATTAAAAGCTAATGTAAAAACCTATAATGATATACAAGCATTTAATGTAGGTATTGGTAGCAGGGTTTCCGTAATTTCTTTTAATAATGGTCATTATAGCAACTCTGGTGTTGTTAGTATGGATATATATGGTATAAATAAAAACATCGTAATTGCTTTAGATGACCTATTGGATTCTGATAGTCAAAAAGAACCTATCACTTTTATAAAGTTGGATGTTGAAGGTCACGAATTATCTGCTTTAGAAGGTATGAAAAAGACCTTATTTAAGTACAACCCACTTATTTGGATTGAAGACTTAACCAATTCAGTTGCAATTAATTATTTAATGAATTTGGGTTATTGTATTCTACAAAAAGAAGAATCTACATCTGATTACTTAATGAAAAAAATATGAACGAAAAAATATTCTACCAAAGTAGTTTGCCAAGAAGTGGGTCTACTTTACTACAAAATATATTAGCACAGAATCCTGACATATATGCTACCCCAACAAGTGGATTAATGGAATTAATATATCCAGCAAGAACAAATTACACTACTTCACCTGAATTTATATCACAAGACCCTGAATTAATGAAAAAAGGATTTCTTGCATTTTGTAAATCAGGTATATATGGTTGGGTGAATGCTATAAGTGACAAAAAATATTATATTGACAAAGGAAGGTCTTGGTCAATACATTACGATTGGTTAAAAATGATTTTTGATAAATCTCCTAAAATTATTATTGTTGTCCGTGATTTAAGAGAAATTTTTGCTTCTATGGAGAAGAACTACAGAAAAAATCCTGACAAATTAAATTTAATTTTAAATTGGGAAAATCTTTCAAATACAACTATTCCAAAAAGAATTGACACATGGGTCAATGGAGTACCAATTGGAATAGCATTAGAAAGGTTACAAGAAGTAATAAGTTTTGGGAATGATATACATATGCATTTTGTTAAATACGAAGACTTATGTTTATATCCTGAACAAACTATGCAAAAAATATATGAATATTTAGAAATACCCACATATATACACAATTTTGATTATATAAAACAAGTTACTCAAGAAGATGATTTAATTAATGGGGGATTTGGTGACCATAAAATTAGAAACAATCTTTCTTTAACACAACCATATTCAAAACAAATTTTAGGTGAAGGAATTTGCGATTGGATTTACAATCATTATGGTTGGTTTAACAATTACTTTAAATATAAAAAATAATGAAACCAGTTTGTTTAGATTTAAGTGAATGTAATGGTCTTGGTGACCTTATTTGTGCAACACCAACCATAAAAAAACTTTCAGAAGCATACCAAGAACCAATTACTGTGGTTTCAAAAATGCCTGAACTTTTTAAGATGAACCCTAATGTAAGTAAAAGTTACAAAGCATCTTCAATAGATATGGGATATATAAAAGAAAATTATATTTACCATAATAGTTTTTACAATGTAGGAAAAAAGAATGAAATGGGGATTGAATACAAACATAATATGTTTGATATTAGGCAATTCCACGCAATACATTTAGGATTTATGTTAGGTAAATATGAAATGGAATGTTACTACAGACCTTTAACCGAATTAGAAATTGAAGTACCAGAAAAATTTATTTTAATTCATCCAGTAACTACTTGGCCTTCCAGAACTTGGGCTGCAATTAATTGGATGAAACTAACACAGGAACTTAATGATTTAGGTTATAGTGTTATTTCAATTGGTAAGGATTCTTCGGAAAAAGGTTTCTTTAATGTTGAAAAGCCTGTATTTAATTTTGAAATTGAAAAGGGACTTAACTTAATGAACAAGACTTCCATATCAGATTGTTGGAACTTGATGCAAAAAGCTACTGCATTTATAACAATGGATAGCGGTTTACTACACCTTGCAGGTACTACTGATGTGCCTATTATTCATTTGGGTTCTTCCATAAAACCTGAATTTAGAATGCCTTATAGATATGGAAATCAACAAGGTCGTAGATTTTATCACAATAATAAATTATCGTATCAATATGTGCGTGGTGGTTGTGGTTTAGAATGTGCATCTAATATGAAATATTCTATGGAATATTGGGATGATATTAATTCTGTACCACCATTGATTGGTTGTCTTGAAAAGAAGGAAACTTTTGAATGTCATCCTACAATAGAACAAGTAATAGAAATTATAAACTCTTATGGAATTTAGTAACAATTTTAAAAAAAAATTAAACGATTCAAAAGTTTCTGGTGATTATATAGAAAATAAATTTGTAAAAAGTTGTGAAGC
>Ga0315284_10001265_pt1 | contig 36015 bp, 29 predicted proteins | sample YL17G09_16_MG_FD_203696 | JGI IMG/M metagenome (GOLD analysis project Ga0315284, IMG submission 203696) | Sediment microbial communities from Yellowstone Lake, YNP, Wyoming, USA - YL17G09_16 | ecosystem: Environmental > Aquatic > Freshwater > Lake > Sediment | place: USA: Wyoming | collected...
CGAATCGTCAATATCAATCACCGCTTACATCAATAATAAACTTGCGTCCAGAATTAATAGATTTCTCGTACTTGCAGTGAAAAGCCAGCTACTAGCGATGAGACAGTTCTGCCTTCATGGGAGCATGTCTGATTGATTCGAAAATCAGAAAATTGCCCGGCCAAGAGATATGGGCATTTCTCCTTTTCAACTGGGCTGCCTGACCGGTTGTTTGCGGTTGCACATGCCACCCCACCCTCCACCCATTTTCGCTCTACCCCCCAATGGGTTTATGCCTTTGACTTTCTATTAGCGCCTCGTGAGAGTCATTTCTCTGTTCAGTGGCGCAGGCGGCCTTGATCTAGGTTTTATCCTTGCAGGGCACGCGGTCGTCTGGGCCAACGATATTGATCCGGATGCGGTAATGACATATCGGAAGAACATCGGTGACCATATCGATGGTCGAGACATCTCGCTGATCGACTCGCGGGAGATTCCGAATGGGGATATCTTAATCGCAGGTATTCCTTGCCAAGGGTTTTCAGTGGCCAATCTGAAGCGAAGTTCAAGTGATGAGCGAAATCTTCTATACCATCAGTTCATCCGAATTCTTAAGGCGAAGAAACCTCGATATTTTCTAATTGAGAACGTCCCTGGAATCATCAATCTCGAAAAGGGGGATGTGTTCAAGATCATCCTGAGCGACCTTAGGTCTTCTGGATACGATGTCGATTATCGTGTGCTGAATGCGGCAGATTTCGGCGTCCCGCAAAGCCGAAAGCGCGTGTTTATTATTGGCACTCTGCAAGGAAGCGGCGCTCCCAAATTTTCATTCCCTGAGGCCTCCCACTCGAGGAGGGGGAGCTCTAATACACTCCCATGGAGAACCATTGCAGATGGATTGATTGGATTAGGCGATGCGGGGAATGAATCCATCCCCAACAACATAGGCTCGAAATATCGAGTCGTCGAACGGAATTTCACTGGGCATAGGATCCCGGCAGCTGGGCAGCCCTGCCCCACCATCCTAGCCAGGGGCAATGGGAAGGGCGGCGTATGCGCCATCCCCCTGCCTGACGGTAGCCGCCGCATGACCATTCGGGAATCGGCGCGTATGCAGGCCTTCCCCGATGAATTCCAGTTCTTCGGCGGATTGAACTCCATGTACCGGCAAGTCGGCAACGCAGTCCCCGTGCTTCTGGCCCTGAGATTGGCTCAGCAGTTCCCCTTGGAGATTTCCAGTAAGACTCCGCCTCCACTGTCAGTGATTTCATTGTTCTCCGGGGCTGGTGGCGCCGATCTGGGTTTCATCAAAGCAGGGTTCCGGATAATATGGGCCATTGATAATTTTACTGAGGCGGTCGCTACATACAGGAAGAATATTGGCAACCACATTCTGGAGAAGAATATCGAGGATGTCCGCGCGGAAGACATACCAGATGCGACGGTAGTCATAGGCGGTTTTCCTTGCCAAGGATTTTCAGTCGCGAACACCCAGCGGTCGGACTGCGATGTTCGAAACAAGCTCTATCTCCATTTCGTTAGGATTGTTACAAGCAAGAAACCCATCTGCTTCGTCGCAGAGAATGTACCAGGCATCATTTCATTGAATAAGGGGGCGGTCTTCTCCAAGATCAAAGAAGATTTTTCCAACGCTGGGTATGACGTCAGGCATTTCATCCTGAACGCCGCGGATTATGGGGTTCCACAGAAGCGAAGGCGGGTGTTCATTGTCGGATTCCGCAAGGATGTGAAAGTCAACTGGGGCCTCTTCCCCCCACCCACAACTCACGCTGAGCATGACATATGCAAACAACGTTGGAAGACGGTCGGTGAGGCCTTTAAGAACATTCCGGATCCGGACCTCCCAAATAACATTCCCAACCATACATATTCGAAATATAAGCTACGATTCAATAATCATCTCGGCCATCGGATAATCGATCCCGATAAGCCGGCGCCTACGGTGACTGCAAGAGGCGATACGAGGGGCGGGGTTGTGGTGCTTCATCACCCCAGTAACAAACGCCGCATGTCAGTGCGCGAGCTCGCAACTGTCCAGGACTTCCCTATCGATTTCGAATTCGTCGGAAATATGAGCAGGGCATATACACAAATCGGCAATGCAGTGCCTCCGGGGTTGGCAAGGGCAGTGGCTCTAAGCGTCAGGCGCGCTTTGGAGACAGCCGGACCCTCCAAACTGACAGTCCAAATGAAAATTGTCCGCTAGCTATCTAAGTAGACGATATGCCATTACTATTTCGTGGCCGTTGGAATATCTCACAGACTGGAAGGCGCTGGGGCCGATAAAGAAATTCGTTTGATTCTCGATAGTAAATCCAATGCTGATAAATTCGTGAGATGGGATTTCTACTCAAGAATACTGCATTCCCTCAGCCCAGGCGATGGCAGAGGACATGTTTGGACTTCGGGTAAGCGATTGGATGTTCATATCCGAGGGTGGCCAAGAGAACCGCGCATGACACGGGTGGGTGACAAAGAATTTCTCAGCCAGCACATTCCTCCCGGATTCAATGTTGATGATTACATCACTACATTGAAAAAAGCCATGGCCGACGCATTTGACGGCATCAATATAGGCGGCATCAACTACAAACGATTCCACATTGGATCCGATGACAATTGGCTTGAATACTCATTCAGCAGTGCTTCACGGGAGGTTGTCGCATTATGCATTCTATACGATTTGCAGAGAAAGGCACGGAATCAGATGGAATTGTGGCTAACGCCTGAAGATTATCCACTTCTCTCAGCAGGCACTCATAAAAACTGGCCACGACAAGTGTCAGCAAACAAAAGATACTTTGGCGATCCGAGCAAGGCCTTCCAATCATTGGAGGCGATGGGATGGCCCAGACATGCCCCCGGAAAGACTTCCGTCATAACAAGAGGTGAGTTCGGGGGAAACCTGCAAGAATTCTATCAGATTACCACATTGGAACAGAATTTTAAACGGATGCGCAGTCGCGTAGCCATCCCTAAGGAATGGCGGATTGCTGTGCTAAGGCGTGATAATTTCACTTGCAAGTATTGCGGTCGGAAATACTCGGAAGATGACCTGAATACCAGGACGGGCATGCACCCACAGTTGGACCCAGATCACCGAATACCTGTCAATGTTGAAGACGATGCAACCAACGATGAAAATTACCTAGAGCGGATTATGACCTTGTGCAAGACCTGCAACCAGAGAAAACGCGAGATCACGAAGAAGTTTCAAGATGATCCAGAACACGACTGGGAGAATGAGGAATGGGCATACCCCGATCGTCCTGATTTTATTATTGAAAGAATCATGCAATTGGCGAAAAATGCTTCAGAAAGAACAGATGCTCATTTGGAGGAGCGTCTTAGGGATTTAATGCATGAATTATTGCATGGATATATCGAAGATTGAATCAATGGCATGCCCGCCCCAATGCGTTCTTTAAGACACTTCGGTCATAAGCAGATGCGCTCATTGATATTGCTTTCTAACCCTATACCAAGCGGTGGATAGGATGAGCAGCCTCAGCACTACGGAGGTGAGGAGCAGGATTATGTCCTCGATTCATAGCGCCAACACAAAGCCTGAGATTGCGCTTCGCAGGGCCTTGTGGAAGAGGGGGCTTAGATTCCGAATCCATTATGGGAAGGAACGGATCGATATCGCATTCCCGCGGGCCAAGTTCGGCGTTTTTGTTGACGGTTGCTTTTGGCACATGTGTCCTATGCATTGCACACTGCCCAAGTCGAATGTCGAGTACTGGCACCCCAAGCTGCGTCGCAATATCGAGCGTGACATTGAGAAAGATAAGCGCCTTACTATCGCTGGGTGGACGATCATCCACGTTTGGGAACACGAACTTGAGAACCCTGGAAGGGTTGCTATAAAAATTGTCCGAATGTTGGCAACCACTTCACATTCCTCTGGCTTGAAAGAAAAGAGTAAAGTGAATTGCGAGAACCGAATCGCAGTTCCCAAGTAAATGTGAGCATCTGATTCTCGAGTTGTTCAATGCCTTTTGAATAGGATTCTCTATGATAGGATTCTCCCGGTATATGCCGAAGGTTCGATGCTGATGTCCCCGGAATCAATCAGTCTCCTCGGATTCTGATATCTCTTCAGGATCGGCTTCCTGTTCACATTGCGTACCATGTATAGCCAATAGCTTCTTCCATATTTTTTAGCTATATTGAGTTCATTCCTTGTGATCTCGAATTGAGGTATCATATCGTCCCTTGCCTTGACCTCGATCCTCATGGGTTTTCCATGTTCATCGAAGGATTTGATGTCAAAGCCGGCGTTCACGACGACTTTGCTGATCTGCTCAACCTTCTCCGCGAGGTCTGGCCGACCGATCTTCACCAGCTTGCTTTTCTCATATCTCATCACGAACAGCTCCCCCTTCATGCCGGTTATCCGTCTCTTTTCTTGGATGGCTTCGAAATCCTTTGTTGATATCTTCTTCTCACTTATCGGGACGATCGGGACGCTGCTCGAAGTCGCGGCGGAATCATCGCTGCTTCGTAATTTGTATTTCGCAGGCTTCTCCCATAGGATTTCTTTGGTGGCCTTCCTGTCCTGCAACACGTTCCTGACATTCCGTTTCCATTTCGAATCACCGCTGATCCCTGGCGCGGCTGGAAGGAAGTCATCCGGCTTGAGATCGATGTTCTTCTCGATGATTCCGTATATCTGTGCGAGGGAGACCCATCTATCCTTCGGCATTTTCTCAATCATCTTGGCCCATATCTCCGGCATTCTAGTTATCGACATTCGGAATTCCTCCGTTACCCCATATTACGATTGCTGCTGACGGCTTCAAGTATCTCCTTCTCGACCGCATCCATAAGATCCTTATGTGTATCTGCATAGACGCCGATGATCCTCGATATTAATCCAGCTTTCATCCTTCCCTGGACTCTTGCGATGATCTCCTTTGTCTTGTCCTCGGATTTGCCTCTTTTTTTCGTACGGACTCCGATGACTAGCCAGGTCTTCTCAAGAGCATAATGACGCCTGCTTATCTGTACCCCATCCGCGAGCAGGATGTTGCATATGTTCCCGATGATTTTCTTAGGCCTGGCACCCTCCTCCTCAATCTCACAGAGCAAGAGCACTCTCGGGTGTTCTTTGCAAGCGGCCTCATCGCTACCCTCCTCCACCACTGCGATGTCGATATAGGAAAGGGCGTTCACGCGTGAGGATCTCTCTCCCAGATGAGCGACTGTCTTCTCGGATTCGCTCCCTGCATGGTCGAAATGCACTCTCAGTTTTCCGTCCGTCCTCGCCTCGATCTCCTTCCTCAGGCGTTTGCCCAGTTCACCAGTATACTGTCCTTTTCTCTCCTTCTGCCCGCTAATTGCCATTCCCGACCCCTGAAGGAGAATGTATACGATCGGATTATCCTTCCGCCGTTCTCCGTCTTACCTAAATCCCCGGAAAGGTAATTTTATCGATTCATTGAGGCGAAATCATAATCCGACCGTCGATAATGCTCAAATGTGTTTGGGAGCCAATCTATAATTCTTTTTTATCATTCAGACTTCATTGTCTAGATACCAAAGCTGCTTCTTTCTTGGATTGAATCTCTTGTGCTTCTTATTGTCTTGACAAGTGAATCTTACAGGCGGAGGTGATCTTGTCGCGCTCCAGAGCAACTTATCGATTTCATTTTCTCCTGAGATTGCGACTCTGACCCAGCCATGGAGGAACAGATACTTCGGATCAAATTGGCTTTCATGCGAATATCCAACCGTTTGTTCAACCATGAATAACTGTTCGAGATACATTGGATATTCGAGCGGCATTCTTGTTTCTTTAAAGATAATATTTTCAGTTCCCTTTACAGCCTCTCGGGGATCTTCCCCATAGAATATCCGATCAAAAAGATGGTAGAAATCTCTGCGAAGGTCATTTCTCTCTAATTGCTTGAAATAGAGGTCGATTAGTATCCGGAGATGGTTGGGCATGAATTCCTTTCCATCCTTATCTTTATGCCATATCTGTAGATTCTTTTCAACATCATAGCTGCGTTTCAATCCGGAACCGACCTTCTTGGGACGCCTTAATGAAAGTGTAATCCCGTTTGACAATCTATACAGCTCAATTGAACCTCCTACGACGAGTTCAATGGCTTTTCTCTCCAGTTCTTCGAACCTCATATTTCGGAAATCGGCTTACTATTAGCTAAAGTCTTCTATCTCATTCACTTTCGTTTGCGCATTGATCTTTCGTAGTCATCTTGCTCAAAATCTGATCCCTTTGATTTCCTGTGGTACATTCGAAACGATTATCTCACCGACCTTTCCTCGTTTCGAACCGTTACAATTGATGGCCCTTCGTGCAAGAATCTTTGTTATATGATAGGATTCTAATTCTTCGTATAATTCGATTAACTTCGGTGCATCGGAGTTGCTCAGTATTACAAGGATTCCTTTCTTGTTCAAGCGAATCATAGTGTCTCTCAATCTGGTCTGTTCATTAAAATCAAATCCTTCCTTACTGTAAGAGGTGAAGGCCGATGTTGCGCTGATTGGCTGATAAGGAGGGTCGAAATACACGATGTCTCCTTTCTTAGCTTCCTTTAGAACATAATTGAAATCTCCTGATAGGATTTTGAGCCGCTTCAGTATTTTGTTGGCCTTCCTAATCCGTTCTTCCTGGACGAAATCTGGGTCCTTATACGAACCCAAAGGTACATTGAATTCGCCCTTTGAATTCACTCGATACAGGCCGTTCCAGCAAGTTCTGTTCAAATAGATCATTAGGCTTGCTTCTTCAATCTCATCAAGTTTTTCCCCTGAGAGTGGAGAGTTGAACCGTTTCCTTGCTGCATAGTAATGGTCCCGATCATGGACATGTTTTTGGTTCTGCGATACCAGTTCATCCGGATGGTCACGAATCGCTCTATACAGGCGCATTAATCTCTCATTTATGTCATTGATAGAACCTTTCTTCGGCTCAATTAAGAAAGTGAGAGCACCAGCACCGACCATCGGCTCATGGTACCCCCTGTTCCTGTAATCCAATGGGAAATGACACAGTATTTCATTCGTAATCTGTCGCTTTCCGCCTGCCCATTTCAAAATTGGCTCTGCCATCGTATCTCCATAAGTCATCCGAGTAATGAATCTTACATCGGGATATCCGAAGATGAATAATCCGCGGAGTTCGAACCTCTTATTAGAAATGTGGGATTACATGCAATTTATCCGTCAATTGTCTTCTAGTCAATAAGTTGAACATAAGAGAAAAAATGGAACCGAAAGGCTTGAAACAGACTTCTTACGGCCGCCGTCAATAATCCATTCAGTAGTTGCACTGACCTTGCAGGGATTGATGCTACATTATTCCTTCTGGATTAGACCACAACTTATGATCTTGTACAAGGGCAGATCTTCGCTATAGGGTATTTTCTGAATCAAGTTAACCTCGAATGGCTGAAAGTCTTGAGCGAATTCATCAATCAATATCTCAAGTTCTGGCTCAATGTTACCTTGGGATTCTTCGGTAACGTTGAATCTCTTGGACATATTCAAAATAGTATTTCTCATTCTTTGAATTTCTAAAACGGAGACCCATATCCTTTCGACTCGATCCTGGAAGACCCCTTTACCGGTTAAATCAGCTATTTTCCTCAAATCATCAAGGTTTTGAGGTCTTTCAATCGAAGGGACTTGAATGGTTCTTCCCGAAGAAGAACGAATCGGAGGCAATTCATATTCCCTCCACCATTTCCGGATATAGTCTTCATCCTGAGCAGTTGTGCCTGATTCTCGGATTTTCCTCGCCAATTCTTCATCGCCAATATCCAAAGCCTTTGCCCTAAGTTCCTCAATCCATTCGATGGAATCGAAAATCAATTCTTCCATGGATTCCCAAATGAATCCTCTTGCAACATGCTTCCTTTCCGGTATCTCGTTCATAATCCAATCTGCGAACCTGACCTTTAATGGCATTTCTTGTTGAGATAAGAAGATCGCGACATCTTTTAGATCTCTCCTGAACATCTCACTTGCGGGAAGAATTCCGCCATCAGAAGATCCTTTCCAGGCAATCTGAGATCCGGGCGGAAATATGACACATTTACCTACAGAATTGGAGAAAACAATACATTCCTCTGGCCTATACTCTTTAGTCTGAGCGGAGGATTCAGAAGAGAACGAATCGTTATCATAACTCAATAGCTCGAGCAAAGAGATATTTGATGTAGATATCTCAGTCAAGCTTGGCAAAGAAATCTCCTTCTTAACTTCTACATCCTTCAATGCTTGCTCAATTGCAATCAGGAGTGCTGGTGCTTGTTCTCCGGGTTTTAAAAAGGAAGGAGCAGAGGATGAGTTTGCGATTATCTTGATTTCCTTATCAATCAATTCCATATCGGCATCTCTACCCACTAACCAGATTTCATTGATCTTCTTGAAATCTGCAAGGTCACCAGCCTGCATAGGCTCAACAATGACAAGATCCACGACTCCATTAGAATCAGAAAGGAATCTTGGCAGATGCTCCCAATCAAGCACGATGATAGAACTCGATTTTCCAGATGGATTCAGCATAAAGTCGAATTTCCTTCGGTCATGTTTATGGACGATAATCAATAATCTATGATTCCTTTCCTGTGCCAATATTCTCTTTATTCCGGTATACACTGGATGAACAAACTCGCAATTGATCGCGAGATCTTTAATTAATTCGATAATTGGAGTGGATTCATTTATTTCCTTTATTTTATTAATGAATTGAAATATATTGAGGAATTCGCCACCAAACCTACTCCATCTTGCGAAGCCATTAGTGTCCGAAGTGTTCAAAGGAAGAGGGGTTCTCTTTGCGTGAGAAAGATATCTAATGGTCTCCTTGAGATTTGATGAGTATTGACCATATTTCTTGTGCTCATCTGAAATGAATTGATCGATAGGATCAAAGAATCTACTAAGCTCGGCCTCAATTGATTCAGTTCTAATCAATGGGTCTTTACGATCCGGAGATTCTCTGTTTCTCCTAATTTCAGATGGAATGGATGTCGCTGGAGAGGGGTATTTAGATCCACAGAATCCGGATCTCTTAAGATATTCTATCCTGTCCGGTGTGTCCCAGGAATGTGTTATAATGTCTTGGCGTTTCCTAATATCCATCATTTGCATATATCTCAGGTTTTCGTTTGTAGAGAACATCAGAATTAGACAGTCCTTAGGAAGACTCTCAAGAAATCCAAAGAAGTCATTTCTGCGAAATCTATGTAAAAACATTTCCAGATTCTCGATAATGACCAATCTTGGAAGCTCAGCAAAGATTTTGAGAAACTCCCTAGATGGCTGAATCTCATCTTGTCCTCTGCTTGACGATCTTATAAAAGCTATCGATCTATCCACTATCTTATCTTCAGGGACATCACGGAGTGCTAGAATGTCATATTGTTTCAATCCGATCGATGAAATCCGCTGACATCTGTCATCTCTAATTGCCTGCTCAACATCAGTGAATGCATATTTCTCATACAGAAGAGGATTCTTTCTTGTTGTATCCCAACTTGATATCTTCTTCGAATTGATGGGGACCATAAAATCTGAGTAATCTCCGACTAACTCGAACGAAGGCCCAGATGCTGGTTTGAATTCGTGAATTGTAAATGTGTGAACCTTTGAGATTTTATTGATCTGCTTAAAGATGTTCTTCTGAAGATCGCCTTTAACTGTGGAGGGGTCCGTTACTCTTATGAGACATTTCCAGAGAAGGTTTGAACATGGCGACGGGCGAGATATTTGCGATTGGTCCAATTTAAGAGGCAATCTAGCGACATTCTGAGAATAGATTATGATTGGTCCGCTTCCCCCATCAACACGAGCAAATTCAGCGGCTATTAAAGGAGAAAATTTGACATTTCTCCAGGGCCAGGTAATAAGATATTTTCCATGCGGAATAGACTGTATCCATTCAAGATAAGCATTTTCAATCGGATTAAAATTAATCGGCCAGTAGAGAGGATGTGCAATTAATTGGTTAGATGTCTTTGTGTCTATTGAGTGCTTGAAAACGCACGTGCAATTACTGCATACTGCGTCTCCTCTTGAATCAAATCGAATTCTCGATGAGCTATCTCCGATAGCTTCATTATGAGGGCTATGACAAGAAGGACAAGTAAGCCAATCATGATAATACCTTATCAAATTAGATCTCTCCAGGTCTTCTTCTGGCACAATTCCCAAAATACGTCAAAAACAGTAATTAAACTCTGAATCTCAACCGCCCTGGAATGTAGAAACCCTATTTCGAGATTGTTTTCGGCCGAATTAAGTCGAAATTCTCCAGATCCAACGTAGGCTTTGGCGGCATCTTGAACGATCAATTTAGCATGGACAGAACCTAAATGTCTTGAGATTCCGGGAGTTATTGGTCCATCATGAAAAAACCCGAACTCGATTTTTGAATATTCGGCTTCATCTCTCACCATGTTGCCCAATTTTGCAAATCCTCTTTTCACAGTGTTTGTCTCATATTGATCAAATGAACGAGCGATTATTCTAGCATCTATCCCTCTCTTAAGAGCATTGATCAATGATTTTCCAAAGAGTTCGATTCCTCCAGTGTCCATAAAAGGGGATATTATTCGCAAGGATCTTTCTGATCTATTGATTAGTGTATTCCAGGCAACGTCATGATCAACATACGATAATTTGTTTCGCTCAAGGGCGTCTGCGAATGTCATTGAATTGCTGCCAGGAAATCCGAGGACAAGAACTGAACCGTCCTTTCCTATGAGATTATCGACCCAATCAAAATTCTTTGCCGAATCAGAAAGCCGTATGAACTCTCCGTTAAGGGTTATCAATCCAGATGAGACGAGTTGATCAACAGCCATCTGCGTTGCAATCTTAGAATGCAATTGGCATAGCTGATGACAAAGCATATCAAATTTGATCTCACCGATTTCATCAGCGAGCCTTTTACACATCCACAGGGTTCTTAGAACCGATATAGGATAATCGCTCCTTAATTCCATAATCCGACTACCCCTGCTTCATGACTAAACAATAACCTACGATCGAGTTTCTTATTCCAATAATGATCGCATGAGTATTCAGGTATGTGCAGGCAGGCGAAGCAATTTGCGGGATTATCTGATTGTTCAAGACAGATTGGATCTCTTGGGCAATTCATGGCTAACATCTTGAGCCGAGACACATCGAAAAGAGCAGTAATCTTCGTTTCGAAGACTTCCTGCAATTGCCCCAGTGTTGGATGTACCGTTGTATATATGAGTAATGAGCAATGCGATGGGTAGATCTTATGAGAAAATGAGCCGGCACTCAGACCAGATACTTCAGCAAGTCGCCGGATAATAATGTGTGAGAGAGTGTGTAGCAGTATCTCGATTTTTTCGAGATCCTTGGGGTCGGCAAGAGAAACGTTAAGACTTGAACTCAGGGTTACTCCGGCTTTAATGAGTCCGATGGTATTGATTCTATCCGGATCTACTCTAATGAAAAGGCCTTCTATAGGGTGGTTGGTTGCAAAAATTGTGGGGTGTTGCGTGTCAGTTTTAATTTTGGCCCAGACTCCATTATCATTACAGAAATAGCCCTGTTTCCCCTTGCATGATTTAGCAAATGGTATTGGAATAGTTTGATCGAGACCACAATTAATACCGAATGCCACCTTTAATATCTGGAAGCCACCGACATCAGTAGAACTCACGTTCACTTCCGATGGGAGAATATATCGAACCATATCGATTGAAAGATCTGATAATTCTTTGGATAGTTTGGCAACCGCATCGATTCTTGGATCGCCTTTAGTCAGCTTAGATGCAAATTCATCATAGGTGAATCCTTTGGCGACAAGTAGACTTATGGGTTCTTCATTTGAGGCTCTAATCGACTTGATAAGTTTTTCGGTGTCAGGAATGGAAAGGCGAGTAGAAGTGAGGACCATATTCTTTAATGTTTTTCCGGAAGAGTCTGCATCATTGGAATACCTTGCATAATCGGAATCAGTACTAAGTAGCTTAAGATGCTCTGAATCGAAAAGTCTCATGCCTGGGCTCATCTTCTCAGCCTTGACAATACATATCTCCTTTGAATCGCCAGTGAGTAGAGCTAATTCATCAGTAATCCTCAACACAAGTTTCTGCCTTTCCTTTGAGAAATCATCAAAAGAAGGGGGATTTCCAATGTTAAATAACGCTGCAACTACGCATTCATCTGGTTTCGCTCTGAATGGGATCGTATCTATTCTCGTTTCAACTATTGAGCGCTGAGGTCCGCGAGCCGTAGGTGTTATAGAAAGCATTCTGAAATTGTCATAAAACTTAGGAAAGAAAGGGTTGTCATGGGCATCTAATTGAAAAGGATCTCGAGGCACATGCAAGTGACAGGATGGATTTGTGCAGCTTATTCGCCATCCCATGACAGAAACTGGACTTCCAGAAAATTCCAGTTTCAATGGTTTTGAACAAGCATGACAAATTGTCGGTATCTCAATAATATTGCCATTATTCCGGTCAATTATTAAGTGTGGCAATTGATTAATCGGTCTGTATCCACAATCGCACCGAATACCAAACAACGGCGGAATTCCGGAACCTGCGAATTTATATCCCAAATTTGAATCGGTATCGACAGAAGAGAGAGCCTTGCATTGAGGACACCTAAAAGTCCTTGGAGAAATTTCCATTTCTGCGCTTACGATGTCGAAAATCAAGAAGTTCAGGGGGTTGATCGTCGTCTTGAAAAGCTTATTGTATTTGTCTGCAATAAATTGTCTTAAGCCTACCGTGTCTCTAACCTGAAGCCAATGCCAAGGTTTTGCATCTTCAATTGATCTCCAATCCGCTGATTCGTTAGATTTCCTGATTTTGCATGTTACTGTCTCGCGACAACCATCTACTAAGTCTGATGTAATCGTGTGCCATGCATCAGGAACTGCTTTGTAAACATTGGATGAGCGTTGAACTGTAATCCTCGTGCTCATGTTACTTACCTCCAAGATATTTATTTGAGGAGGATGTCAATTTGATATCAACAGGTGCTTGTATGCCGCGCAAACCAGTCATACATTGATACCATCGATCAACGAAGTCAACATTCATTGTCCCATCTTCCTTTTGGGGGGACCCCAAAACATCGAGGCAAAATTTCGCTAACTGTTTTTTCGTGTAGTTACTGGACATCGAAGGTGTCATCTTTGTGATAAGAGTGTTTCTAAATTCTGGAATCAAAGTATTGAATAGCATAGTGAGATCTGAAATGACCACGGTGGGCGGTAGAATATCAAATGGAGCAAGAGACATGAGATCATTTGTAAGACCTAGCCCTTTCAGAAGCAGGTCATTAAGTCTGTCATCCAGAGTTGGTTCAAGCAATCTCCAATTAAGATATCCTGTAGCGGCTCCAGACCTGGGATTTCCAACCTGATGGACATCATATGGATATACGCTTGAAGTATACCTCGAGCCGCTCAGTAATTCCTGACCATGTGACGTTAGCGCGAAACAGATTGCAGTAACAATTACTTCCTTCAATGCTTGGCTACAATAGCGCGATATTGAAACTGGCTCAACCCAGTATCTCATGGTTTCAAGATACATTTTGAAATCTGCTGATAATTCGATATCTCTACTCCTTGTTGGATAGAATGAAACAAGAACTAGGCCAGGGAATGCTCTCCCGATCCTGCTCGATGCTTGAATAAATTCAGATGCAGAGCTAGGAAAACCCTGGAAATACATCTGATTAACATTGGTAAGATCGACTCCATGTGAAATCAATGAAGTTGAGATAAGTACATCGAGATTGCCACCTTTGGAAATACGTCTCCTGATATCCCTTATCTCATCCATTGAATTGTCTCCAGTCGCTGTATCGAAAATTATTGGGCGGAAAAGAGGACAGAATCTATCAATGTCTGGATTGACGATCTTGTCTATAGAATTGGCAAGGCCATGAGTACCGATCTTTCTCCCTTGATATACAAATGATTTTGTATAGTAATTCTTAACAAAGTCAGTTAAATCTGATGTATTAAAACTGAGAGAGCTTTTTATCAAAACGTTTGCGAGAATAGACGGAGTCAGCACGTACTGCTGTGTTCTATACCAGGCGAATTGGAGACATCGATATGTACAGAAATCTGGTGTTTTTCCGTGAGGCATCATGCCCATAAAAACACGGTGCATCTCTCCTGGAGAGTGCAAGAAGAACGCATCATTTGGAGGCAATTTAAGAGGAGATTTAGTGGGTGCATCCCCTGGCCATAAATCTACCTTACGAAGGTAAAGAAGTCCGACTTGCTTTCTAGCGCCAGCAAGAGTTGCGCTCATGCAAATGTGCAGTGGAAGTCGATCTGTATTTTCTTGTATGATCCAGTCAGTAAGGGTCTCAAAATAACTATCTGTCGTTCCAAGGTTTTCATTGAGTAAATGAAGTTCGTCTTGAATCATTAGAATTGGAGCATGAGTGTTCGATTGAACCTTTCTCGGCCGTATATTACATTTTTGATTTCTAAAAGCTCCGTCCGATGAGTTGAATGCATAAGTACCGTTGCCAAAAGAAGGCGAGTTCAGGTAATCATTTCCACACCGGGTGTCCATTATAGGGCATTGCTTGTCGGTTATGGAAAACCCATGATGATCGCATTTAAACAATTGCGCTCCGAGAAGTGACCCTACATATGGCCTCCACGCGCCAGCCGCTAATTTGTCAACTGTTGATACAATGATGGATGGCAGATATCTTGATACTTCCTCACCAGTGATATAAATGAAAAACTCAGTCTTGCATGAATCACACCAATGTCTGACTCTGTGTTCAGTTGGGACATAGGTCCATTTGTAATCGCCAGAAGTCCCATTCAGTTTTCGGCAAATAGGGCATTCTTCAAGCAATGCGCCCTTCTCTTCATTATCTTTCAAATTTCTCGAAAAGATCTTTGGCTTCCAACCAGGTACATCAGGTTGTTCCTGCATCCGATTAACAACCCATTTGGCAACGCTAGCGGGGAACTGTTCATCACTTCCAACGAAGAAGCCAAGTGAAAAAGGTTCCCCGTTAATACCTTTATCTTTCTTGATCTTATCTGCCCAGATAATCATTTTTGTGAGCCTATCGAATTGATCTAGAGCCAATAACCTTAGAGGGAATTTGACCCAGGTTGCGATTCCGAATGCCTGACCAATCAACCTCTGGTAGAAAAGAAGAAAGATTGTCAACCCAACGTATGCCTCAGTCTTACCTCCGCCAGTCGAAACAAATAGTATCTGAGCGTTTTCATTGCATGAAGTGCCAGATCTATTGATCTTTTGAAAAATTTGTTTGATATTTCCAACAATAAAAGCTATTTGGAATAATCTCCAACCTTTATCGTTTCCATACGCATTCATATAAGTCTCATTCATCAGGCTAAATGCCTTTCTCACTTTTGCATCACTCTTAATAAGATCTAGGCCTTCGTTGTATCTCTCTCTAACAATATTGAATTGCGATATATCGCAATCTGCCTTTAGATTCCCCCTAAGCTTTTCATATTCCGATTCATTATTCTGCAATTCTTGAGCGATTCGTTCAAGGGAAGGCACCGGATTAAGGATAAGACTGCTGAACTTCAGAGAAGCCGAGAATGATGTATTATCAACATCTAAAGGCGAAACTCTCGATAATTGAACGGAATTTGTGACTTTTGTAATGATTCTCTTTGTGCTAGAGTCATATTCTGGAAAGCATCCATTCCCCCATGAAAACATTGGATATATTATTTCAAACGGTTTTGGAGGCTGGTCATGAGTAACTTGAGCAGAATATGGTAGCTCATATTCCCATTCGTGATCTATCGCCCTATGATCAACCTTATCCAATTGCACCTCAAGTCTGCAATCGAAAAAGGTTGCTTCAATAATCCCTTTGTCTTGATATCTAAAAACACTTGTATTCATAAAAGTCAGAGTGAACATATGGTAATCTATTGGCTGACCTGGCATTGGTCCATTATCCGTCAATTTCAATTTGGCCCTCCAGTCAGGAAATGTTACTTTTCTAATTGGCCGCCAGAATTTATCAATTTCCGATTGTCCGCCCTTCAAGATATCAAGTTGCATCTGATCGGATTCCTTTAGGAGTTCTCTTTTCGGCATTCTTATTCTGAAAGTCATTGGGTCATAATTCTCTGAAGTCGGAGACGCGAGATCAATCTGCTTACTTGCCAAATCGATATCAACTCGTTCCCAAATCTGTGGATGCTCAATGATATCGGTGCTAAGAGCACTTGAGATGAAAGAATTAACATCAAAGCCAACATTGTTTGCATACTGGTTTTGGATGGATTTCTTATATTCCTCGAAATTCGGGAGAACGCGATAGTATACTCTAAGTCTCGGAATAACGTCGATCTTGCCGGTGGGTTTTGACAAGAAGTTGATTGACATCCCATAAGGCCTTACTGAAGTGGTTGGCGGTTTCCCTTCCTTGCTGTCGGAATCGTCTGCTTCTTGTTCATCCTCATCGTCATTTGGTAATACGCTCTCATCAGGGATCTGGATTGCGACAGTCTCTTCAGATTCGCTCCCCTTTTCTGCTTTAGTCTTTTTCGATTTCGATGCGATTTCTTTCATGACTCGTTCTTTTGGAAATATGCAGCCTAGGAAGAGCTCTTCTTCTGGTATCATGAATGGAATAATCTCTCTCTCTTTTGCGGCGCCGCTACCCATTGCCTCAATATACTCTCTTAAGTCTTCGACAATTTTTGCCCCGATTATCTTCCTATCTGAATCGGTCAATGCCATCTGGTTCCTCCATCGAGCTTTTAGAGATAGTTGAATGATTATTTACTGTTATCGTGTTCTGGATAATCACTGGAAAGCATTTCGTCTACTTGATAGTCTTTTCAGAAGCTAAAGATCTTGAATGTTGAGAGTTCTATTCAACGGATATGTGCACCGCATTTCGGACAACTGTGTCGCCTATCTACCGCAACAAGTCCCTCGAATTGTGCTCTTGCGCTTCCGTAACCAGGATCCTTCGGCTTATCGCATGTGAACGATATGTCCGTCGGCTTCCCGTTCCTGAGCACTGTCACTGTCGTTGGACCGTTCATGGAACGCTTGAACACCAGCGTCAGTATGTCCTCGGATGTATCAATGTTCACTCTGTCCATCATCGCTTTCGCCCTTAGCATTGCCATTTTCCTCACACCCTAATTTGTATCTCGATCCTAGGCTGTTCATGTTCTCGCAGCAGACTCCGCCCTTAGAATCTGCTCAGTCATGGAATCTAGTATTCCCTCGAGGGATGTCTGTACTGTCTCGATCTTGTCCTCCAACAGTTCGACCGCCTCCTTGGATTTGGTACAGAGCCCTTTGATGTCCTTGAAGGAGGCTATGCTCCTCCTCGCTTCCATAATCTGCACCTCGACTGCTTTGATGTCGAACCCTTTAACCTCCCTGGCTTTCGCCGTCAGAGCTTTGGTTCTCGCCCATTTGTAGCAAATCCTCAGCATCTTCCGTTCGACCTCGACATCCGTCCCATCACCTAGGGCCACGACCAGTGTGTCGTCTTTCACCTCGTTAAACCAGTCTAGAGTCTTCGGCAAGGTCTCCATTGTCCTCGCAACGAAGACACCGTAGACCGCTATACGATTGGCGATGGCTTCCTTGACCTCTGCCTCGATGTTCTGAAGAGACATACGGGTCGTGTCCTTCGTCTCGAACACGATCCTGATATCATCCCTGTTGTCCACCTTAGCGACGAAGTCGCCCTTCTTGCTGTTCAGGACAGCGCCCGGGGAGGTACCCCTTCTCTCCACCGTGTCCCCCAGCGGTTTGACTATCTCGCAGATCATCTCGTCGAAGACACTCTCGAAATCGCCGCCCTTTAAGGTTGTCCTCTTGGAGATCTCCTCTGCGGTTTCTGCTACCTTAAGGTCCCTCCGCAGGTCCTGGAAGCGGCTATCGATCATGTCTCTGAGCCTAGCCAGCGGTGTGCCCACTCGGTCCGGGTCCAGGAGCTCCTTGACGAAACGCCCGTCCTCGCCGAAATGCTCATCGATTATGCTCGCGAATTGCCCTTTTTCCCCGAAAGCATCACTCATGCACTTGTCGAACTCGTGTTTCAGCTCGTCGAAATGCCGTCTTACGTAGTCGACCTTCTCGGAGGTCCCCACAGTCATTAGTGCGACGACGCCGGTCTTCATTACACGTTCGAGTCGTTGAGGCAGTTCCTCCTCGGGGACCCCGCTGAAATACCCAACGATCTCGACATCGTTCGTCGAATATGCATCCACCCTCATCTCATGCTTCTCGCTGTCAATGCTTATCAACTACTCAATCCTCCTAATCCTTAAAGTCTCCCCAAATCCCGAAACCACCCTTTACGTCCCTGCCTTTAATGTAATCATCAGTTCTATCGTATGCCGTGTCGGGACGCACTTTCTTTTCCAGAACCCAGAAATAGAAACTAACGAACCAAAAAGCAGAATCAATAGTGGAAACCTCATTCCGTGGCGCGATCACATATCTTGCTCCGGTGTGCTTCCTGAAAGGTTCAGCAAATTTTGTCCTTCCAATTTCACACGATGAGAATGTCACCGTTTTACCTTCAAAACAGTCTTTTGGAAAATCTTCAGGAGCAAGAACCCCTTTTGGCGTCTCGAAAACATTTCTATCAATATCGCCATGACCAGAAAGGTGTATGTAATCATATCTCTTGATAGAATCTTTTCTCTTCAAGCGATTAAGGAGCTGTTTCCTTGATGAAATTTCCCATAAATACATTTCATCGAGTTCACTGTCTCCAATCATGTCAAGTAAATTGTACAAAACTTCTCCTTCCTTATCTCCCTCGCATTTCGGGAAACATTCAAAAATTATTAGCGACTTTGCTTTCTTTCTTACCATATTGAACCACCCTTTGATGTGCAATCTGAGTTTGGGGGATAGATGTTGGATGATTTAATTCATAACATGTTCCTAATTGGCCTTCGTACAAAATACCCCCGATAGGATCTCCATGGTCTCCTCGATCTCTTCCTTCAGGAAGAGGCAGCAGTCGATGTAATCCTCGACTGGTCCGCCGAACGGGTCCTCGGTATCAATCATTAGTAAGGGGAACCGCTTCCCCTTGAAAGAACGGTTCTTCAGGATCTCGGCGCCGAGCTCGTTGAACCTCCCGCTGTCGAGCAGAACCAGCCTGTCGCCTTCTTCGAAGGCGATCTCCCCTGTGCCCTTCGGTCTATGATCCTTGAGGCCGTCCAATTCGCCCATGACCGTCCGCACTGCAGACTCCCTCAATCGCCTTACATCGTCGCTGTCGCCATAGAATGGCACAATGCCGAACGAATCGGCTCTGACCCCTTCAACACCCCTCTCGCGGGCAAGCTGATTGAATATCGCGGCTGCCATGGGGCTCCGGCAGGTATTGCCGATGCATACAAACCATATGGTAGACATAATCAGATCCTCGATGAAATCTTGTCCCAGACCTCTTGAATCTCGTCCCGGTAGCTCTTGGGGAAATCGTGCCAGTTGGCCGCATCCAGGATGATCCCCAGATACTCCTTCGTCGGGAGACAGGCCTTCTTCTTCACAACCTCGTAGGTCCAGACCGAACGCTTCTCCGTCCCGTCCTTGAGCCTGACGCTGGTCTCGAACCTCCTGTAGGCTGTCGGATGCCCTTCGTAGTGGTCCAGGGCCTTCAAGCCATCGTCCGTGATCCTGTAGAGCAGCCCCCAGACGACCCCGCCCTCCTTCCGGACGATATCGGCGCAGCCGCCTCCCCACGCAGTGGATCTAAAGGTAAAATCCAGCTTGTACCCTTCCAGGTACGCGGGACCGACGAGCTCGTTGTACTTGCACCTCCAGTTCATCTGCTCGGTGCTGAGGTTCGACCCGTAGGCGAAGTAGAGGTGCGTCATCTCTCTTCCTCCTTCGGGATGACCCTGAAGCTGTCGTGGCCCTCGATCAGCGCCAATACCCCGTGATTGTCCCAGTCCACCCAGACCTTCTTCCTCCCGATGAGGAAGGAGAGCGACGGGTCTCCTGCGACGTCGTCCGCGCTCACTTCGCTTATCCGCACTATCCTCCCGTACGACCCCGGGCGGAGCCCCGAGGGGTCGTCCGTGTGGATCAAACGCACTCTGTCACCTTCTTTCATGATACCATTTCCTCCATCGTTCCTCGCAGAGGCGCTTCCCCGCCCCTACATGTACATCGGGTCGAACCTGCCCGATGCCTGTTTGCCCCCGGTGAGGATGAACAGCCTCTCCAGCTTGTCGAACTCATCGCCAGCCGTCCAGGGTTCATGGCATAGCGTGCATTCCTCATGGCCATCCTCGCATTTCGTGACCGGGACGGCCTCGGCGATCGAGCCGAACACCGCGGATGCCCCATGGGTCCCCAGCGCCCTTTCCGTCTTCTTGATGGTGTTGGCCATGCCGCAGGCGTACGCCCAGGCGGCTATCGCCCTCTCCCTGTTGCCATTGAGCATCGGGTCCGTCACGGACACGAACCTGACCGCCATGCTCTTCACTGGGCCCATGTGGGCGATATCGAAGACGGTGGGTCCATTATGGCTCTCGTCCGACCTCGCCTTCTCTTCCGTCTGCTCCTTCTTCGGAGCACCTTTGCTTTTTGGTTTTCCTTTCATCTTTCTCTTCACCATTCTACTTCCATTCTATGATGCAACGTTACGCTCTCAGAAGATATCCAAACCATCTCAAATGGTATGAGAATCCGGCTTACCAAACTCGATGAGGGTTGGATGCCATTTCCTCCAGTATGCTTACCTGTACGCCGGATCGAAGTCCTTCCAGAGCCCGCGGACATTCTCCCAGTCGACGACCCGCTCGATGATGTCGAGCTCGACTTCCTCGCCCTCATCCTCGTCCTCTTCCCAATCCTCCGGTACTGGTCCGGACGGTTCCTCCTTGTCGACCAGCTCGAAGGGGAATTTGGAGTCCTTCAGGAGCTCCCAGGGTTGAACCTCCCTCGGGTCGACGTCCTCGTATGTCTTCGGAGTGTCGTCGACCGGGGTCGGACCGTCGTCACCCTCGCCCTCATCGTCGCATTCCTCCTCGTCATCGGCCTCGTCCGAGCTCTCAGCATCGGGGGCAGCCTGTCGCTGCGTCTTGATGTGATGGGAGACGTCGTGCACTCCACCGATCCCGAAGGTCCTCTCGACCGCATCCAGGATCTCGACGGCGCCCTCCCTGAAGGCCCTGATTATGAGGAGCCTTTCCTTCGTTGGAATGTTATCGCCCCCCATGCTAGCCAGGAATCTCGCCTCGATGAGGTCCTTGTTGTCCATGTAGACCCCTCTGAGGAAACCCATCCTCTTCCGCTCCTGCCCGTTCGACCCCGCCTTCCCTCTCTTGCCAGAATCTCTCTTCCCTTTCATCTACCAGATCACCGTTCTGCTTCCATTATAGGACGTTACCATACGCTTCCCAGGGGCATCAAGACCATCTCGAATGGTATTAAAATACGACTTACTAAATACATCGAGGAGAGCCTGGAGTCGCCTCACATATCCTCCTTGCAAGGATGGCCGGGAAAAAAGATGTTAAGTGAGTCAATGAGAGGCTGGAGATATTGTGATCTGAGCAGGGAGGGCTGGAAAAAGCCTTATCTCCAGAGGCAAGTATTTCGGGGGAAGGAGGGTGGCATGAAATTCAATTCGATTCAATCCTTGAGGGCGGAGGGTTTTGTAGGCTTCAAGAACATCAAGGATCTATTCGCGAGCCGTTCTGGTATTCCTGAGGAGAGAGGCGTTTACCTAGTCCTGTATCTCAACAGGAATCAACCTCATCCGAAGTTTGCGTCCAAGGGTGTCGGCGGGTTCTTCAAGGGCAAGGATCCCAATGAAAGCGTTACGGTATTGGATAAGAAGTGGATCGACGGCGCAACGGTCGCCTACATCGGCAGGAGCGACTCGTCCATAAGAGAGCGCGTTTCGACCCTCCTCGATTTCGGTCAGGGGAAACCGGTCGCACACTGGGGCGGTCGGTACATCTGGCAGATTCAGAATTACATGGAACTCGTTGTCTGCTGGAAGACCTGCTCTGTTGTTCTTTGCTCAGATGCTTGTTCCGATAAGAGCAGATGCCCCAACCGGATGGAGAGGGAGCTGTTGGAGGAGTTCAAGGCTATCCATGGAAGGTGGCCCTTCGCGAATATCAAGGGTCCGGACAAGGAGGATGCAAACCCTCGAGCGGGCACGCGCACTGTCAAAGAGGGCATCGTCTCTTCGACGGAATACCGGTTCGATGGAACCCTTCTCAATCCCATTGTTAAGAAGGAGCGAAAACCTCATTTTGACTCAGAACCCGGGCTCAAGGTTTCCAGCGTATCAGATAGGAAAAGCAGAATCGGCAGACCGCCCATTGAACGCATAATTATTGATGGATCCAATGTTGCCCATCATGAGATGCCGAACAGATCGGCAGATGTATACCAGCTCATGGCAGCTTATGACCAATTGTTGTCCATTTACGGATTCAAGCAGATAAAGATCCTGATTGGTCCTGGCCTGCGTCATTCGGTAACCGAGCGGGACTTCAAGGAGCTGCTGAAGAAATTCGAGGATGGAGGGGCGAGGGGGGAGGAAAAGATGCTGTACCAGGCGCCGGCAGGTGAAAACGACGACTCGTTCATCATCGATTATGCGATAGAGCACGACTCCCTGATCCTTAGCAACGATCTGTACCGAGACCATATTGAGAGGCATGCAGGGGACAGGGTTGAGATCCAAAGGAGACTGGTGAAGTACATGATCATGGATGGCGATTTGATAATTTCGAGATTCCCGGATTATTAGATTTGGCTTTCTGGCTTCATGATATGAGTTAGCCACTACATTTGGGCACTGCATACAGTTAGGCACTACGGTCCATTATTTCCTTGCCTCACAAGGATGCCTTAATTTACGATTTTCGAATAGGCTTTTCCCTGATTCTGTCCGATTTCCTCTTTTCTCCCATCAGCGCCTACATCACATTGGTGCGACAAAATGTCAAAACACTATACACCAAACGACATGAGATCGATGACAATGAATTCGAACAATCCGGCACATGCGGCCGCGGAGAAGAACCACGCCGAGCAGTTGAACCCGACCACTCCCGCATACAAAGCGGCAATGGACAACAAGAGCGTGCAAATGAATTCGAAGGACCTTGCCAACAAATCGTCTCAGGAGAGTAAGTAAACCCCTTAGGCAGGGAGAGAGTTAATTACTCCTCCCCGCCATCTTTTTCTTATGCTCGAAGAATCTCGTAAAAGAGAGATCGAGATTGGAATCGCCCAGAGTTTCGATAAGCGGGCGGTTCAGGAGATGGCATCATTCTTCGAGAAAATGCATAATTCTCACGGCGAAAAAGCGAAGGAAATCTACAAAAAGAAATGGAACGAAGAAGCATTGCTAGCCAAGCGAGCCTTTGATCGAGGATTTCACAGATACGTTCTCAACCGAGTACTGGGGAACAAAGTGCTAATGCGGCATAGATCGAAATTGATTGAATTGTCGCTTATTTCTATCGCATCAGAGAGGGGGATTACCTCAGAAGAAATTTCCGATGTCATTGATAGGAAGAAGATCCAACGATTCAGACATGAACAATATCCGTCCTTCTTCACAGATGTGCCTAATGAAATTGGACGCAAACATAAGGACAATCGAGAGCGTCGATTCTCCACTGTATATTCTCCTTGGTTCCATTCTGATAATCCATTTATATTCGATGCAGCAGACTATCTGGAATGGGACAAGATAAGGAATCTTTCCAATAGAGAGACCGTCGAAAAACTGTTTCTGCATGCATCCGAACCGATTCTGGTGCCGGAGAAATGGACAGATTTCAAACATTTTCTGCAAGAATTCAATGATGCAATTGGTCGAATAACGGCATCTAAATCGTTGTCAAAGGAAGTGCTTGAATATCTGCGAAAGGAATTGAGATCAAGATTTGATATTCTTGAATTGTTCCATGGACATTTGATGTCGATTCTTTCTGACGAATGGTTTAAAACGCTTTCTGATAAGGAAGGTAAGGACCTATTGGAAAGGCAATTTCCAAAACGAATATCAAAGAAGGATATCGAGAAGACCTTCCAGATTCTGACTGACATATGGGGAACAAAGGATAATGCAAGATTTCTTCTTAGTCACTGCGCTGAATCTTTGAGACTGCTCGGAGATATTAAAGATTCAATTACTGTACTGGAAGGACTCGTTGAATATTCTGATCCTGATACTGAAACTTTGGGCATATTGACGGAGAATATTGGAATTATGTATCGGGAGAATAATGAACCGGAGAAGGCAAGACGCTATATCGAGAATGCTGTCGATTTATACCGCCAATCTGCCAATGCATATCGAGAAATGATTGGATTGAAGAATCTTGGCGAGATGGAGATAAGGATAGGCATGAAACGGAGAGGGATGGCTCTTTTCAAGAAGATTGAAGAAAGAGCAATAGCACTGAATGATATGACGATAGCTCAGAATGTGCTTTGGAATTTGTCCGTAAGCTCAAGAAGATTGAACCTAATAGAATTGGAAAAAAATTATCTTGATGCTTGTCAGGAATACGAGCCTACGAATAGCTTGCTTTTGCTTATTTCTGATCGAATTCTGGAGATGGACAAAGAAAGATTTCGTGACTCGTGAAAATCTGGTTGAAAAAGCCTCATTAATGCTCCCATTAAGAAGGGGGCATCCATATTCATAGGGGGGAGGGTGGTAGAAATAACCCTTATCTCCTGATGAGAGGGATGGGTTGCTAGGGATTGGAGGAAATATCATGGCAGAGAATCCCTCGCGCCATCTCGTTCCGATGCTTAATGATGCTTAATATATGCATAATGATGATTCAGAGGCGGACGGGTGGCAGTATGGGTTCGGGTAAAGATAGAGCTGCGACTATTTGTGGTATTGTTGTGTTGATAGGACTGGTAATGTCTGGAATCGGGTGGTTTCTTTCCGGCATAAAAGAGGGACACAATTTCATGGGCTATTATTACGAGACGTATACTTATGGCGGTCTTGCGATAATATTGATACTGGTTGGAATAATCCTGGCGTTTGGCGGAGTCTTCGCGAATCGGAGGATACAGCGAAAATCAGCTGCTCCGTGAGGATTGCTCGTTACTCCCGTGCGTTGGTGTTCGGCAGGGCGAGAAAAAAGCCTTAGAAGGATTTAGGATTGGGATTCAATTCCGGTTGATTGACGGATTTTCTCAGACTTACTGGCATGATTTAGGTTCAAATCCCGCATAGTCCACTATTTTCAGCTTGAAAAAATAAGAAAAAACGTGAGGGGGGATTTCCCAGAAGTACGAAATCATGCCTGATTTCCACTTGACGCCGACTTACTAGCTATGGCGGAGACCTTCTTCCTCCGAATCAGTCGTACAGGTAGGCATGAGATTAGTGCTGCCATATTCATTTATTCTCTTCCGAGAATTGCCTCATCAAATCACTCAATTCCCTTTCCTTCTCGGCCAGGAATTCATTTCTTCTAGTTCGTGCTTCCTGCCACTGCACAATGTCATCAAATTTCACACGGATTGCAATGATGCAAGCCATGGTTATGATCATCCCGATGATAAGCAAGGAGAGAGAATAGTCCTGAGTCGGGACTTCGACCCGAAACGCAAGAGCCCTGTTCACCTCGTTTCCTGCAAAATCCCACCCTCTAACAATCAAGACATGATTTCCGTTCTCAAGCCCGGTAAGATTGATCTGCTCTGATGGACTGAGATTCGTGAATGATGATCCATCGATGCTATATTCGATACGAGCGATGCCACTCAGGGCGTCCAGACAAGTGAAATTGATTCTAATCGAGTTCTGATTGAATGAGGCTCCATCTGCAAGATCAATCGCGAGCAAAGGTGCCGTATGGTCTACTAGTATCGTACAACTTCTGATATTTTCAGTATTGCCAGCCACATCGATTGAGTACATGTCGATTGTGTGATTTCCTTCGCTGATTAAAAGTAGATCAGTATAGTCAATCCAATTGCCGCCATCCACACGGTATTTTGTTGCATTGACTCCGCTGATCGCATCGGATGAGGATATATTCAGGTTGACATCACCAATATACCATCCATTGTTACCTAATATGCCGGACAATGAAGCGGATGTGACCGGGGGAGAATCATTGTCGACGCTAACATTTATCGAATGAATTGTTTCGATATGTCCTGCCATATCCTCTGAAAAGAAGCTGATGATATGGTGTCCGTCAGATATTGTGAGATTGCTAATGTAATCAAACCAGCTACCTCCGTCAAGTTGATATATTGTATGGTTGACACCGCTTATTACATCAAGAGATGACAGGTTTATCGAAGCGTTGGATATATACCATCCGTTTGACCCTTTTGCCCCAAGAACAGAAGAAGTCGTTATCGGGAAAGTGTTGTTATCAACCCTTATCATTGTAGATTTTATTGATTCAACGTTTCCGACATTATCAACCGAACGAAATGAAATGCTGTGAATGCCATTAGATATTGAGAGATTAGAGATATAGGTAATCCAGCCCGCCCCATCTACTTCATACTCTATCCAGCATACCCCGCAGTCAAGATCGCCTGCCGTCAGATTGATGAAGGGGTATGAGATAAACCAACCATTTTTTCCCAGTATCCCGTTGATTTGGATATCCGTCGTAGGAGGGGTTGCGTCAATAGTGATATTTTGGAGAGCATAGCCAATCAGACCAAATGTATCCAATACTCTCAATCTGATTGTATGATTTCCTGGAACGGAGTAGATATGTGAACAATTCTTGTCCGTTGTCCAGATTGTCCAAGTCCCGTTATTCTCCCAATCCCAGCTCACTTGAAGGGTTGATGAAGGATCTTCAAGATCATGTGAAGATGATGCGTTGACCTGGAATTCAGTTGAGAGATTCCCTAAAGTCGCGGAAATTGTGAATGATGCTTCTGGTGGCTCATCAATTATCGTAATATGATCAATCTGATAGCTGAAACGTTCATCCGCAGTTTTGATCTCAAGCGTGATGGAATGATTGCCAACGGAGGAGAATCTGTGCAAGATGGTTGTATTTGAATACCAAGGAGTGTCCCAGAACCCATCGCTTTCGAAGTCCCAGCGATATGACAGATTCTGAGACATTTCATTTGAATCTGAAGAGAGGGACGCGTTAAATTGGAATGTGGTTGTGCCGTTGCCTAGTACTTGAAACGAGGTGAAATTCGCATATGGGAATGGATTTAGAACCGCAACACCAAGACCACTACGGGAGGTGGTCATCGACGGAGCTGTTGACCAAGAATCAAGAATTGGATTATAGATCTCGGTGGCGTTTGTTGTTGCCGACGACCCTGCTTGACCGCCTATTGCCCAAATCAGTCCGTCATAAGCAACTACTCCGAGTTCGCTTCGAGCGATGGTCATTGGGGTTATTGCAACCCACGAATCTGTCGAAATATTGTAGGCCGCTACTATACTTAGATATGTGCCTGGATTCTGGTGACCTCCTGCAACATAAAGGATACCATCGAGCGCTGCTGCCCCGAGACTGTTTCTGACTTCAAGCATTGGTTGTTTGGTTGACCAGGCTTTGGTAGTGAAATTGTAAGCTTCAACGGTGTCAAGCGATCCAGCATTATATCCACCTATTGCATAGATAACTCCATTAGACACTGCTGCAGCAAGCCTATTTCTAGGCGTCGGCATATCTTGTGCGTTAGTCCAATTGTCGGTTAATGGATGATAAATTCCGACAGTGCCTAGGACAGTCCCGAAGGCATCATCGCCGCCTATCACATATATGGAATCGCCAAGAGTGACTGCGGCTGCAAATGAACGCGAGGACGACATCGGCGTTCCTTTGCGCCATGTATTGTTGGATGCATCATAGATATCTACTTCCGCAGTTCTTGTTCCGTTCTCAAATATGCCCCCGAAAAGATAGACGCGCTCCCCTATTGAGGCCGCGGCAATGCCTGCTCTAGGAAGTGGGAGATCGACACTGGGCGACCAAAACCATGAGTCACTATCACTGCAGAGATGCTCATTCGTGGCCGGGTATGTTCCCATATCGCGACCTCCGATTGCAAATATCCCCGAACTCTGGAGAATAACGACTCTCTTTCTTGCGTAACTTATTGACCCGTTGAGGTCTTTTATCTCAACGCACACGGTAAACTCTCCTCTCTTAGAGAATCGATGCTGTGCGATTTTCTCAGTCGACCAGCTCGTATCCCATATTCCATCGTCCTCCCAATCCCAGCGGACCTGCAATGGTGCGGTGCCATCTTCATGGTCGGATGATATTGAGGCGTTGAACGAGAAAGCAGTGCTCATATTCGAAATCAGTGAGATGTTGTCGATATTCCGATAGACTGTTATTGCACCGCCCCCGCCGTCACCAGATTGGATATAGGTTCCGACGAACCCTGCCGAGTATGTCGAATCCGAGGCAGTCAGATTAGGGGTGCTGCTCTCATCTATGAATATGGCAATTGAATGATCGGCGCACTCTATTCTTACGAGATGGTTTTCCGGGAACGATGGTGTCCTCCATGCAGTTGAGTTCAATAATTGAAAAGCGACTGGAAATTGTCTTCCGGAATCAAACCTCTCGATTCTTGCGCATATTCCGTTTGATGCGGCATATGAGAAAACGAAACGATAGCATGAAGTCTGTGTGGCCCTGAAATCTACACCGACGTCAAATTGACCCACTACGCTGCCGCCAGAATAAGTCATATTCTCAATAGCAAATTCTAAAATGAAATTCGATGCTGTCATTTTCGAGTTATCATAAATCTGAGAGATGCCGGTACCAGGAGAATTTACGGCAGTTCCGTTGAATGCTTTCCCACTTCCAGGCAAGGAATCAATGGAAGCTGATTCACTTCCAGATCCTCCAGGTGGCATCTCTGTCCAGTTCAAGATGAAGGCTGGATCATTGATGGTTGTATATCTATCGAAATTCTCGTCAACCGAATTTCCACCCGGATTTCGCATCATTGAGCCTGCGGAAGGCAGTACGAAAAAGTCCGCTGCTGGTGGAGAATTGAGGGTCAGGGGAAATCGATCAGAGGTATTACTATCGAGGACATGGGGCGAATCGCCAATACCGTCTGATCCTGGTTGATTCTGAAGAGAACCGTGATACAAGTCGATACCAGTGTAATTGCTCCAATAATTGCCCCCCGTTGGATACCCAGCATCCCATGAGTTTTCTGAACCTCTATTGTCATATGCCTGTTGATATGCATTATTGATTAGTTTATTGTGATAAACACTAACATCCTGTGACGATAGTAGGACAATGCCGGTATGATATTCATAAAGATATCTTGGAGCGACGAATACATTCTCACGGATGGTATTGTTGGATACCGTAATATTCCTGGACCCATCGATATAAACACCCTCATATCCGTTCCTGTAAATCGTACTATTTGCGATTGTGCAATTTGATGATGAAGTAGATGTGATGCCTTCGTGACCATTTTGTGACGAGTTTGAATTAAGCACTCTGCAATTGTTACCATTAGAAACGACAATCCCGGCATCGGCGTTGCTTTCGACTATTAAATCATCAATAGTGATATTCTGGCATCCAATGAGATATATACCACCTCTTCCAGAGTGGAGATAGCAATCCTTCACAATCAGATTAGCATTTGTGTTTTGAATCCAGATGAGGACGATGCCCCCACCCGCAATCTCCCAACCGGAAATGATGTACGGATCTGAGGATGTACCACTGCCCCAGACAACCCCGCTTGCATTCGTGAATCCCGAATTTCCGTTGATTGATATAGTGCCAAATCCGACGTAGGAGATAGATGGCGTTCCCGTATATGGAATCCAGGGAGATATGTTGACAGCGACCATAAAGACCGTGAAAATGGCAATGAAAAATGCACGAAGATTATTGGTACGCTTGGTCCTTCCTGCCAAGGAATGAGAATAATGAGAACAGTTTTTGCATTTGATTACATCCTTGGTCCATCTTTCGGAATTCTTACCTAAAGGTTGCCCATCATTGGGTGGCAGTGGAATTGACCCGTTCAGATTACAGGTACAATCATTTGAGCTTCCGGTAAATCTTCTTCCTGCCCACATTTGTATGCTCCTTGATCGATTTTCTTGAAATATCTTCAGGAACGACTGACGACTCGATGTCTCCTACAATTGCATTTTCAGCTGGCAATTGCTTCGAAATTACCCGTATTGAAAGATTCTTGTCGACTTTGAATTGAGTATTTTGAACGTTCAATTCTATTATTAGATTAATCTTCATTTCTCCTTTGACTTCGGGGGTCAATTCGATAAAAAGGTCTTTCTGAGAATTAGATTCAATTGGTTCCTCAGGATAATTGATTACTCGTGCATCACCTTCGTTCGACTTTGCGTTACAAGAAATCACTGATACGGATATTGAGCAATTATTTGAAATCAGGAGATTAACATTCCCCGTCTCAAACTCTTTCAAGGTGACATTTTCGGAGCAAAACAATTCAATTAATTTCGGGAGTTCTCTAGAAATTTCTTCTTTTGCCCTCTTCATTGACTCTGAAATTAGACTCAAGGATTCGTTAAATTTCCCTTTTGCATTCAACAGACTCAACGAATTGTCAAATTGGATTTCATTATCACCTTGAAAATGATTTGGGATTATTGCCTGTAAATCATCCAGCACTCGCTTCTTTAATACGACAGTCTTCTCTCCCTCCATTTCACTCCTTGCTTTATGCAGAAGATTTAGTGATTTCCTTGGGTTCCTTGCGAGAATTCTTGCTGATTCTCGCATTATTGCTTTCGTGGTTATGAATCCCGACTTTGTTTCTTCCATCTGGTCTCTTAATTCTCTGAATTCCCCCTCTATGCGAGATAGTATCTCACCCCTTTTGTTGAGCTCAATTCCATCCTGTCTTGCGCGCTCGGAAATTGAAACCCATGAGCTGGTTTCCTTGGGCATTTCATCAATCGCTTGATCTGCAAGAAACGGGATCAAAGGAAGGATGGGTTGGTCAATGGTAGTCAGAATATCAATCATCGACGGAGATATTTCGGATATATCTGGATACACTGAGGATTTCGTTTCAGATTCTACGTCAGGTTCAGTCAATGGAAGTGGCTTTGATTTTTGTGTCTCTTCATGTTCTTCTCCAAAGAAAAGAGCGCCACAATTGGGACATTTAGAGGAACTAGTATCGACTAATGTACTGCAGTCTGGACATTCGAATTCCAAGGGAATCTCATCGTCTCCGGGTTGTTGTTCAGATGACGACATTTGTTCCTTGGTCTGAATCTCGGATAGAGATAAATCGGTGATTTCGGAAGATTCTTTGATTGTCTCTTCGTCTTCCGTGACTATCTTCTCTTCTGATCTCAAACCCGATGTTGACGAAGATGATTCACTCCTAGCTTCAGTCGTTATTTGAGAAGCTGAGATAGAATCATTTGCGGCTGCATCATGAAATTTTGTCTCACTAGTTGTCTCATTAATGGCATTAGAAGTCTCATTCATAGTCGTTGGTTCAGATGCTGACAAATCTTTGATATCGATTTCCTTTCTGTGCTTATGGAACCATCTAATGCGACCTTCATACGCTTCTTTATCAGTCATATTTTTGGAAGTTGCAGTTTCGATTTCCTTCTCTTCTTTTATACTTTTAAGGATGTCAGTAACTCTTTCTTCTTCATCGTGCGGTCTGGATGAAATGGATTTCGAGTCAATAGAAAGGCTGAATATTGGGGGTGAGGATTCAAGATTTGTTTGTCTTTCTGACTGAATCGGGGTTGATTCAACGGCTTTGATAGAGACATCGGGTAAATTATTGTCTTGTCCAGTCTGGGCAGAAACCAATGGAGTCGTTGCATGGATTTCAAACGCTGTTTCCAGTCCGTATAATTCGGAGGTATCTGTTGGTTTTTCGCCTGAAAGCTCAGCTAGGCAGAATTTGCAGGTGGAATTCAATTCATCGGTCCAGGCGCCACATCGTGGGCATTGCGCCCATTCTTTAGGACCCTCTGAACCATTTTTATTATCGGCCTCAGAAGATATCCCAGATTCTGAGGATGCAATCGACTCTTGACGCGAAGGAACCGCATTCGCATCAGGAGTAGTATTTTCGAAGGTCGATTGTGCCTCTGATTGAATGGGGGGTTCATGTACGCCTTCATTAGACAGCGCACAAAATGAACAGAGCTGGGTATCTGTATCGAATAATCTGCCGCATTGGGGGCAACTCAGCAATTGCTTCTCTTCCTTTCCGAGATCATTTAACAATATTTCAATTGCTGATACGGATCCGTTGTCTGGTTGAGAAATCTGTGTAGACGATAGTGAAACATCTTTTATCACATTAGGTTTAGGATTCAGCACTGATCCTATCCTCATCCAGCTAAGGCTGTCTGCACTATCTTCTACATCTATTTGCTTTACGGCACTTTCCTGCATCTCTTTCTTGATTTCGACTAGATGCCCTTCGGCGCCCTCCGAAATTGCATGGTAGCCGATTATTTCTGCGATTGTTTCTTCGTGCAATTCCGGAAGTATGTATCTGTTCTGTCTTATCGGTGTCTTCGATTGGCACCATTTCTTTAACTCAACAGTTAGTTCTCGTACTAAGGCCACTCTAGATAATGTCAATTCTGAAAAGACTATTGAATTTGTTGGATTTTTAAAATCATCTTCGGTGAATAATAGAGCATCAGATTCGTCTTTATGCAGATTATGCCAGCATCTTTCATCAGCTGCACAAGCAATTATCGTAAGATAGATAACTAAAGCTGAGAAGTCGTCCATCAGAGGGCCGTAGTCCTTATTCATTCTAAACGGATGTTTATAATTTGGATGTCCACATTCCTTGGAAGAAATCCATCTCAGTGAGTCGTGATAAACGCCATCATAATCGACCAGCCTAATCTCACCTTTATCAGAAATTATTATGTTGCCATGCTGGAAATCTCCGTGCGCAATGTGCCAGTCCGCAAGAACATCGACCATCTTCTTCCATTCCTTTGCAAGGTTAATGAGTGTATTTGCATCCTCATAATTCTCCTCAATGTAATCATCTAGATGCATGCCAGCAGCACGGTTCATCCTTATCAAAGGAAATATCTCATTATCGGTCGGTGCCTCATCTGGTGGTTCATGGGTGGAGAGGCCATCTTTATCATATTCAAATTCAACAAAATACGGCACTTTCTTAGTCCATGCAGCCAAGACATTATATCTGATCTCGTCATCGCTATCAATCTGAGTAATGAAGAACCTTACGACCCAGTCCTCACCGAATTCACTCTTCCAGAAGAATGCCGCTGCATGTGTTCCGGTCCTCATCTTAGGCAATCTATTCCCAAATAACGATTCGAAAACCGGTTCGCCTCTAACGATTCCTGGGGTTCTTATGTATTTTTCTCTCCAGTTCTTGACGTATTTTAGATAATCTTGAGCTATAAGGGTAGGTTTCATCTTAATGGATTTATCATTTATGTTTGCCATCCGTCATACCACTTCCTCACAACTGAATGAGAACTGCCAATACATCGTCATCATCTAATTTCGGTTTGCCGCTCTTGCGGAGATCATAAATGAATTGATTCATTCCGTCCTTTGAACCTTCTTTAAGGATTGCAAGTGGATTGTCACCTGTTGCGTTCAATTCCATCATCCATTTTGACAAAGCATCAGTCGCGATGACAACGGAATCGTTCTTAAGACATGAGCCTTGCCAGACCAATGGTCTCGCTGGAGTGTGATTGGTGAACAAAAGAGTAGGGTTGCTATTAAATTCTCCAGGATCCGTCATCGGCCAACTATTGATTAACTTGCCTTCTCGAAAATGGAAAGCGCATGAATCCCCGATAGCGACAGCTCGGAAGTTCAGATTATCGTTGAAGACTATTCCTAGAAAAGTTGCAGCTGATCCTTTCTTAATCTTCTCCCCTCCAAACCAAGAAGAAGATGAATAGAGGCTCTTACACGCAATTTCCCATTGCCTTGAATTAAATTCCCATACATGAGCGTCAAACGGATCGAATCCGTGAAGGAAAGAAGTTATTAATGTTCTTGCCCAGAGTTGTGAACCAATATACTCTGTGGCTCCGTCTGAAATTGCAAATCTGAAGCCTAGTGACCCATAGACGTCTTCGCATTCCTCAAGACTCTTCTCAGATTTGGGAACACAGATCACTTGGAAATCGATGCTTCCCTGATAGCCATCATGCAAGGTATCACCCTAATGACCCTGCGAGACCAACCGTCCCGATCTGAAGGAAGTGGATGAAGTTGGTGACATCTATATTGTAGGCAAAGCCTCGTGTATTGTCATCGACCTGGGCAAATCCTCTTGCTCTCGCCAATTGCTGCATCAATCTTGGAAGCGAACTTGAGATATCAAACAACAGAGAAGCTGAGACCTCGGCAGGAATCTCATCCTTACTAGAAGGCAACATACAGGAGTCCCCCTTGCCAGATGATATGTGACAATTGAATAAAAGAGCGGCACCGTCGTCCGTCGAGATTGATGTAAGGCAATCTGCAATCTTCTTCAACTTTTTAGGAGTCACATCATTGACTTCGCCATCAGTGAAATTCAGGATGAGGGGGGGAAAGCTTGTTCTATGTGTTGAGACCCACTCCTCAGCAATTTCAGCCGCCTTTGATAGAGCAGCACCCATAGGAGTTGCTCCAATTGCCTTCGGCTCTACCCAGATAGGTAGAGAAATTGAGCATTTGTCGTTCTCCCCTTGCTCCCCCAGGCGCAAATAATTCTGAGCAAGATCCGGAAGTTTCACTATGCTCTTCCCATCTAGAGCTCCCCCGAATGCGGAGCGAACGGCTCTCCTATCATCCGCATCGCAACCATATCCGAATATTGAGATGTCTATTCTTGATTTGACCTGGGGGACGCCACCGACATCTTTTGTATTTCTGAGACAGAGCTCAGCAAGAACTCGGTTCACATTAGATGCAATGCACTCAGCTTTTGATTGCTTCGATCCTGATCCACATCTATTCTTCATTGAGCCTGATTGATCAATTAAAATTATTATTAATCCGGGCTCATTTGATGACATACTCTTACTGTACCCGATGTTTCGATTTGCGATATTCGCATCTGCACCAAACAATCTGCGTATCATCCATTCTCACTCCAACCCGTGACATGGCACTAAGGGGATAAATATAGTTACTGCATTTTAAGAGGAACATTGCATTGTGGTATCCAGTCTCCCATGACGACGCAGATAAACTAACGAGATAATTCGATTTATTCGATAGAGCACCGGAAGTCTGAATTATCAATTCTCATCTCGGACGTCGGAGAGTGCTTTGAAATCCAGAAGCCACCCTAAGGATCCAGATTTCTCCCTTATCTTCTGGAATTCCTCATCGCGTTTCTTCTGTTCAAGCTTCTGTCGTTCAATTTCTCTCTTTCTCGATGCCTCATCCACATATTTGCCAGTCTTACCACTTTCTAAGATCCTGATCTCTTCCCAGAGTGATTTAACTTCGGAATCATATGTCATTACGACTTTATTCAGAGATCGGACCAAATCTTGAAGAGTCTTGAGCTGCCCCTCATCGACCCTTATCATGCGGAAGCTGACGAACAGAGCTATCGCACCCGTGACAGCACCGATAATACCGACAGTGAAGTCCAAATCCGCCATCGGGACTCGTAATTCCTTCCGGTATCTAAATCCTTTGGATTTTTCTCTTCACTTCATTCAGAATGTAAATCCTTGGTTCATTTATTCCATGCCTTCCCGATGCGCATTAAGAGGAATCAGAAAAAGGATAAGAAAGGGTTTTGCCCTCAGTACCAAAAACCCCCTGATTCTTTCCTGTACTCGACTTACTGGTTAGAGCAGAGTTTGAATCCCTCTGCCCTCACCATAAAAGGGATGTAGTCTTCTCTCAGTTAAACAGAGATGCTCCTAATGCTTTGGGAGCATAATTATTGGACATTTACTGCTCGATATTGATGAAAAATCATATCAGTAAAGTCGTGTAACTTATCTCGATCATCTATT
>Ga0315284_10001266_pt1 | contig 36009 bp, 44 predicted proteins | sample YL17G09_16_MG_FD_203696 | JGI IMG/M metagenome (GOLD analysis project Ga0315284, IMG submission 203696) | Sediment microbial communities from Yellowstone Lake, YNP, Wyoming, USA - YL17G09_16 | ecosystem: Environmental > Aquatic > Freshwater > Lake > Sediment | place: USA: Wyoming | collected...
TGCACTGATCCGAGGCAAGTCTCTGCGACACGTCGTCAAGATCCTCGATGTCTGGTCGCTCGGCGACAGCGCACGCGAAGACGACGAGGTCGAGTACAAGTCGTGGTTCGCAGTGACGCGCGAGAAGCTCGTCATGCCGAAGAAGCACGACATCGACATCATGAAGACGATGTTCGACCTCTACGAGGACGAATCGCTCGACCTCTGGGTCAACAACGAGCGCGCCATGGTCGCCAGGTGGCGCAACATGCTTCAGGGCGAGCTAGACCCCCAGAGCGTCAGCAAGGCCATGTCGATCCTCCGAGACGTCGCGGCTGGCGCAGCAGAACTGCGCTCCTACGGCTTCGACTGGACCGACTTCCACGACGAGAACATCCTCCAGTCGTCCGCGGGCGTCTTCAAGATCGTCGACGTCGGCTGGGGGGAGTGGCGCCTCGACAAGGTAGACGTCGAAGTGCCCGAAATCTTCGAGTGAGCAGATCTACGCTATTCCTGCTTGGGCCTGGCCTTGAACCAGTCCCGCAGGATGTGCGTGATCACGCTGCTCACGTTGGGCTTGCCACGCGGAGTCACGAACCCACGGCGCATGGCCTCCTTCTCGATCGCTTCGAGAAGGTCCTTGGCCAGCCGGAACGTGACCCGCGAGCCGAGCATCTCAGTGAACTCCCGACGACTTCGTGAAGATTGCGAAGATGTCGCTGGACGAGATCACGACGTCCATCCCGTCGACCAGCGTGAGCTTCCAGAGGCCCGGCGCTCCGCCGAACTCGCGCCACGACGTCGCCTGGAGCGTGATGTGCTCTTCCACGATCGTCGGCTTTGCGTCGTTCGACACCGACAGCGGCGTCGACGTCCGCTGGCGCAGCTTGATGAGCGCGGGCCCCGTGCCAAGCGTCTTGAGTGCACCGTCCATAGAAAAGTCCTTGTTTTCGCTCATGATGTCACCTGTGAGTGAGTGATTCTTCGATCGCTTCGATCCAGCGGTCCGTGCACGACGACCACAGCCAAGACTCGCGCTTCTCGCTTGAAATGAGACTCTGGTAGGAGAGCGCGCTCGCGCGCATGGTCCTGCTGGCGCTGATCACAAGCAGTTCTGCGATCTCCCCGGGGTCCACTTGCGGCGCGAGACCGTCCTCCCCTGCGAGCACGGCCATCGCGTTGTGGCGCACGGGCATCCAGCAGCCCCGGAAGTGGTACAGGAAATCCGCCATGCCCGTTGCGAACGTCGTCATCAGCGGAACGCCCATCGCAAGGGGCAGAAGCTGAGTGATGCCGTATCCCTCGCAGCGCGAAGGCTGGATGACCACGTCGTGGCTGCCAATGAGCGACACAAGCTCCGCGTCCGAGACTCCGCGAGCGCTGCCCGCCACAACGGAAACCAGGTCGTCAATGCCCCGCTCGGAACAGAGCGACCTCACGTCGAACTGGATGCGCGGCAAGACATGGAACGTGAACCGCGTGCCCGGGGGTAGACGGTGACGCGCCAAATCGATCCCATCGATCAGCGTCTCCGTGCCCTTTCGGCCGGGGAGAAAGCCGTCGGTAGACATGTGAAGAAACAGCGGCGGCTCGTCTAGCCGCGTATTCAGGCGCGCGGTGGTCTCTTCATACGCCGCGCAAACCTCGTCAGCGACGCCGAGTGGAACGCGACCGCTCAGCCGCCCTGTGGCCCTCAAGATCGTGTCTTCGCAGAATTGCGATGGCGTGAGAATGCCACCAAAGGCCCACGAAACGCGCTTTGCCTCGGGACTCAGGGTGTCGGCGTTCGGGGACATGTAGAGCACCGACCGGTCCGCACCGAAATGCTCCGCGAGTTGCTCGACGTGGTGCGACGGGAGGGTCACGCACAAGACCCGAGCGCTCGACATGTCCTCGTCGGAAATTGGCACAGGATCAAAGCCGAGGTACTTGTCGTCGAAGTTGATCGTGCCCGCGAGTATGCCGTGCCGAGCAAGCGCCTTGGAGATCTCTTTCGTGATCGTGGCGTAACTCAGCGTCGAACCAAAATGCCCCGCGACGATGTAGCGCGTCACGGCTTCTTGACCCACCGGCTGACGTCCACCAACTCGCCGAGAGCCTCAAGGAAGTGAGGCCGCAGGCGCTCAGCGCTGAACTTGTTCGCTGTCATCGCAGCGCCAAGCCCATTACGGCGACGGCCGCGCGCGAACTGCCAGCGCATCGCCTCGCCCATCTCTTCGGGCACGTAGTCGGCCCACTTCACACCGGCTTCGAAGATCGAGTTCATGCGCAGCATCTCGGACGGGATGTCCTTCATGGTGTGCGGCACGATCGAGTCGTACGGGTGCTTGTCGGCGTCGAGATACTGAATCGCTGGTCCGCCGAACTCGCCGCCGAGTGACTCCGCGACTCCGCCGAAGAGGTTAGTCACGATCGGCACGCCAGACGCGCGCGCGTAGACCAGTGGCAGGCCGGTTCCCTCGCCGAACGAGGGGTTCGCGTAGCAATCGAGTGATCCGAGCCACTCGATCATCTCCTTGTCGGTCAGCTCCGTGCCGATCAGCACGCGGATGCGAGGGAAGCCTTTGTTCGCAGCGTCGGGGCCAAGCTCTGCGCGGATTGACTTCACCTGTCGTTCGATCTCGGTGCGAAGCTCCTGCACCGTGCGGAACCGGCCAAACGGGCTCGTGCGGATCGTCAGGACGACGGGGTCGGTCGCGCTGAAGGCGCTGTAGTAGGCGCGGATCAGGTGGTTGAAGCCCTTGCGCGCCTGGAACGTGCCCATGGCGCCGAACGTGAAGGGGTTCTTCTCATCGATGGGCGCCGTGTTCGGAGTGACCTTGGGCTGCCAGAGTCCAAGATGGTCGCCGATGACAGGCGGCAGGAGCGTGCGCGTGCGCGACTCGTTGACGCCGCTTGCGATGTACGACTGGCGCGCGAACTCCGATGGGAACCAGATCTTGGTGATCGCGTCGATGTTCGACATGTCAGCGGCCATCTTGCTGACGCGGTCGGTTTCGCAGGTGGTGCGCATGACGAAGCGGTCGGTGACTTCGGTCATGCGGATGGCCTCGTGAGGCGGCCACTCCGCGATCAGCACCTCGCCGATGCCGACGACATCGCGCTGGTACTCCTCAAGGATCTCCTTGCGGTCCTCGGGAATGCGATCCCAGTCGATCATCTCCGCGCGATGCGGGATGAAGTAGGAGGGGACGCCCGCGTGCTTGAGCAGAAGCGCGTCGGCAAACGCCACATGCGCGTAGCCGCTGCGGTAGTTGATGCCTGCCGACATCCAAACGCCGCGCGTGTTGAACCCGGGGGCAGGCTCGGCGACGTAGTTGGTTGCGCGGAAGACGCCCTGCTGCGCTTCTCGGCGCAAGGCGCTCAACATCTCGCCGCTTCGCTGGAAGTCGGTCTCTGAGAGGCTTGCCGTGTCCGGCTGGTCGCTGGTTTCAGTCGCGCGGGCGTTGGTGTCAGACATTGCGCGCAGAATTACACGCATTGTCTGACAATGTCAACGACTTCAGCGCACCCCAGCGATCTTCTTGGCGGACCTACCGGCGATGTCGATGCGGCGGCAGGCGTCTGCGAGGATCTGGTCGGCATCGCTGTAGAAGCAGAGAAGCTCCGTGCGCCGCGCGGGCATCGGGTGCGCCTGCGCCTGCGCGGACATCTGACGGACGGAGATCCTCATCGCTTCCAGGATGTCCTCGACGAAAACGCCCTGCGCGAGCATCGCCGCCATGCTCGATGCCAGCTTTGCTCGCACAGCGGCACGGTTGACGCTCATGGCCCTACTCCTGGGAAAGCTGGTTGAGTGCAGTCATGACGCCCTTCGTGCCTTTGCCGTTGCGCGCGAGCCGCTGGTACAGGTTCTGGGCAAGGCGCGACGTCGGGAGCTTCTTGATGGCCTGGGACGGCGTCACGGGCTCCTTGGAGGTTTTGCTCTTGCTCTTTCTGACCATGTAGATGATCGCGGCGACAATCCCAACGACAACGAGTGCGGCCAAGATCTTCTGGCCGCGCGTCATGCCCTTCGACGACCCCTCGCTGGCCAGAGGCACAAGCCTGTACCCCGGGGAAACCTCAGGCGCATAGTATCCCACAGGCGAAAAGAGGCTCTGGACCGGAGGCGGGAACGCAGGAGCGCTCGTCGGAGGCCCGAACACCTCGTACGCGCCCATCATGTCCGAACTCGTGTCTGCGGACGCCGGGACGAACGGCGAGTATATCACTTCGTCCCGGGTTGGCGGCGTAGCGCCCCTGTCGCGTGCGTAGGTCACGTCATTCCCTCAGATGTCGAAGTCGCCAGACGCCTTCTGTGCGCCTGTGGCCGGAATTGCGGTGGAGTTGATCGGCCCGGACCCAAAAGAGCTAGCCACGAACGTCACGCCCTTGTAGTGGTCGCTCGCGACGTTCTCGGTGACCTTCACGCACCACGACTTGCAGTAGTCGCAAGCCCAGCGCTCAGGACTCGACACCATCGGGATCTTGTCCTCTTCCGAGACGATCTGATTCATCTGGCGCTTGTGGTAGGCCCAGTGCGTCTTGAGCCACGCAGGAGCGCGCCCGTAGGTGATGTCGCCGAGGTGCATGGTCTTGTTGCCCTCGTTGACGAGGAAGCACTCCGCACACTTCGGGCACATGCCGCAGAGCATGCCCACTGCCTGCCCCTCGGCGTTCGGCTGGTGGTACAGCTCGCACTCGATCACGCCGATCTCTGCGCCCTTGCTGTCGATGTAACGCACCCACGTTTTCAGCGACATCATCTCGTAGTCGGTGGATGCCATCGCGAGCGAGCCGGTCTGCTCGGTCTGCTTCCACAGCTTTTTGCCAGCGGCTTGCTGGCGTTCATTCATGGTGAATAGATCGCGTTTGCTAGTAGTCATGTTTGCCCCGCTTGATGAATTATGCGCCGACCTTCTTCTTGATCTGATACCCGTACACGGCTCCAAGTACCGCCGCGACAGTAATCACTGCGTACACCGGCAGCACGTACTTGAGGATGTACGGCTTGGCGTTCTTGACGACCGACTTGACGAGCGGCCCCATCAAGTGCGCGTCGACCGCTGCGACGATTTCAGGGCCCTTGGCCGCGAGTGTGGCGCCAGGGTTCGTGAGCAGGCCCGCTGTCGTATTCACGAGCGCCATCGGGTCGAGCGGAGCCCCCAGTGCGCCCATGCCGTTAAGCATGAGCGGCTGGGACGCCATCGCGAGACGGCGGTTGAAGCCTGCGCCCGGTATCGGCGTCTTCACGAACGTCGGGTACTGCGCGTACCGGCTACGGCTGCCGAGCGAGTAGATCTCCGGCTTCCACGGACGCATGACGGGCTGGTACGACATCGAATCTCTCCTCGATCAGTGTGGAGCGAGCTTCAGCGTGAGGTCTTCTTGGCCGCGGCCTTCTTCGATGCCTTGGGCTTCAGCATGCGCGTGCCTGTTCCGGCAACGCGCACGCTGTAAATTACCTTCGTGTTCTTGGGTGGACGTCCACCAGGAGAGGACGGCGCAGCCACTACGTTGAGTCGCTTACGCGGGGCAACACCAGCGGCAATTTTTGCCACTTTTGCGCTGGTCTTGTCCTTGCCGCCCTTCTTTCCTGCGCGGGCAGCGAGTCGAATCGCGCCTGCCTGCGTAACCACGACAGCCGTCGTATTTTTTGTGGAAAGCCCGCGCAGAATCTCCATAGCGTCCTGCGGAGACGTCTTGGAGTCGATGATGCCGCTGCGGTTCGCAACCCACTTGCCATGTCCTTGATTCACGAGCCGGAACACGCGGCAGTAACTTCTCCGCTCGCTGGTTTTGGGCGACGGCATCGGATCTCTCCTCGATCAGTGTAGACCAACTTCAGCGTGAGGTCTTCTTGGCCGCGGCCTTCTTCGATGCCTTGGGCTTCAGAACGCGCTTGCCCGCGCGGCCGACCTTGACGCGGTGCGCGCCCTTCGGCCCCTTGCCGAACTCAAGGCTCGCGCCTTTCTTGGGCGACGCGGCAGCGAGCCGAGCCACCTTCGCGCTCGTTTTGGTCTTGCCTCCGCGCTTGCGTGCGCGGGCGGCAAGGTGAATCGAGCCGGTCTTCGTCACAGCGACGGCGGTCGTGCTCTTGCGGGGCGCGAGGCCGCGGAGGATGTCCATCGCCTCTTCGGTGGTCATGCCCTTCAGCAGGCGACCGACGCGGCGCACAGAATAGCCGCCCGACTTGGTGCTGCTCAGCACGAAAACCCGATAGCCCACGCGCGATCCACGGATCGCCTTGCCCTTGTTCGCTTCCATCAAACACCTCGTGAATCGACCAGAGAACAGCCCGAGCCTTGGCAGCGTAGCATGCCCATTTCGCCCTGCGCCAGCGGGTCAGTCCTTGAAGAACCGCGCGTCGTACGGTGGCGTGATGACCATCAACCCGACGCCCGGAACGATCGGGATGGACTCCTTCAGCCCGCGCATGGTCTGAAGCTCGCGGATCACGCCAGCGGCCCGGGGCAGCAGCCACACGATCCGGTCACGCTTGACGCAGATCTCGTCCGTGTGCGCGTTAGGATGTGCGTGCTTCATCGCGCGGCGCTCTCCTTGCCCGTGTAGAGCTTCTTCGACGCCTTGCGGTACTCGCGCTCGGCGTCCGCCTTCGTGTCGTGGTAGCCGAGCCACGCACGCTTGCCGTGCTTGCCGATCTCCGCGCGCCACTTCTTCTTGCGCTTGTCCCACGACACGCCCTTGAGCCCCGACGGCCCGTACGCGCCTCTGTTGTGCAGGTTCGCGCTGCGGCCGAGCACGCGCAAGTTCGAGCGGCGGTTGTCCAGGCGGTCGCCGTTGATGTGGTCGACCTCTTCGTGGTCCTTGGCACCGAGGATCTCCCGGTGCATCGACACGGTCTTGCGGTTGCCGTTCGGCATGATCTTCGAGCGCATCGCGTACCCACGAAAACCGTAGTACCAGGGGTGCTTGTTGAGCTTCGTGTGGTCTTGCGGGTCGACGAGCGCGAACTTGCCCTTGGTCAGCTGGATCTTCGAGGGGTTCTCGAAGAGTTCGCCCTGCTTGCGAACGTCCACGCCCGTTAGCTTCTTCAGCCCGGGCGCCATCTCCCTCTCGGCGCGTTTGATGGAGCTTGCGATCTCGGCAGCGGTGATGCCCTGCCGCTTGAGCTTGTCGGCGGTGCGCTTCAAGGCAGATTCGAGCGCGCTCACGTCCTGCCCAAGCGCCACGCCCGAGAGCAGCACGCAGCAGTCGCGCTCAAAAAGGCGCAAAGCAGACTCTTTGGCGCTGATGTATCTCAGTTCGCCAGACTGCCCCTGCTGACGAGGCTGCCGTCCCCGGCTTGTCCTCGGGCGGGCCACGTCAGACCCACTCGTACCCGGCGGCCCCGATCAGCGCAGAGGCAAGATCCATCGCGCGCTCGTTGCCAAGCTCGTCTCCCATGAAGCGCAGGCCCTCAATCAGCTTGTACATGTCGCGCGGGCTCGTGATGGTCGTCATGCCGTTGCGACTGGCGAGCGAAATGTCGGAGATCTCTGCCGCGTGCTCGACGGCGGCTGAGTCTCCCGAGTTCAGGCTCATGTAGTACACGAACGGCGAATCAAACCGATCGGCAACGGAGATCAGGAACTCGACCTCGTCAGGCATCGTGCCGTACGTGATGTGCCTGAGGCCGCGATGGGTGTTCGCCCGCAGTTTCTTGCCTTCGCCAGCTCGTCGATCGCTCTCGCTCATGATGAAGGCATTCATCGCGTCGGTCGCAGCGCGAAGCGCCTTGTTGTACTGCGCGTTTGTGTACCGAGCCTGCGCACGAGAAGGGGCGCCGACCTGACGGGCCGACGTCATCGACAGGCGCCACCAGAGAGCCGGGTTCTTGTGGGTCTGGAACTGGAACCGGATTGCGTTCTCCGAATCCTTGCTGCCAGGAATCTCCCACACCGACACGGTGATGACGAAGCTCTTGTCGCCTGCCTGGGCGATGTCGATCAGTTCCGAGCGCAGGTTCGATGTCTTCGGCATGGGCTTACCTCTGTGACGCCTTCAATGCAGATAGCATGGCATCATACGCTGTCGATGCGCGGATGAAAGCCTCTTTGGAGGCCTCGCGCTCCTCTGCCGGGACAGCATCCGGGTGGCAGCGAGCGGCCACGGCGCGGTACGCCTTCTTGATCTGTTCCTCGGTTGCGTCGGGCTCGATCCCAAGGATCTCCCACGGGGCCTGATCGCGCGCGCGGGGCGGAGGCTGCGCGGGAGGCGGTGGCGGCGGCGGTGGCGGAGGCGGAGGCCCAGGCTGCACGGGCGGCGGCATGGGCCCGCGCGCGTACTGTCCGTTCGCGCGCTGAAAGGCGTCCCACGAGCCGCGCCCAGCCGCTTCCTTGCCCGAGTTCCAGAGAAACTGGAAGCACTTGTGGCAGATGATGAACCCGTCCGGGCGACGCCACTCTGAGTGCCTCGCGCAGTACGGGCGCTTGCAGCTCATGCAGACGCTCTGCGTTTGCGTCGCGCACCCGGGCACGTTGCAGCCAAACCGCGGGAGATGCGGTTGATGTGCCTGCTGCGGCTGCTGGAACAGCGACTCAGCCGAGAACGCCGTCTGGATGGTGTCGCGCAGCGACTCGATGCCCATTTCGAGCAGCGAGTCCATCAAGATCTGGCTAGGCGTCTTCCGCGGCGGCATCAGGCTTCCTTCTCGACGATGGCGGGCTGCTCGGCGTGCTCCTCTTGCGCCTCGGCCTTGGCAGGCTTCGCAAAGTCCTCGCACCGATACGCTGTCGCGCCCGACCCTGGCCGGAACCGGCGCACGAGCACGGGCTGCTCTCCATCCCAGTCGATCACGACGGTGTCCTGCGCGTTCTGGCTGGCGGCGCTCTTCTTGAGCGCGTGCGCACGTGCCGCAACGAGCGCGTCAGCCAGCGATGGGCAAGCGATGGCCTTGCCTGCGGTCCAGATCAACACGCCCGGCGCAGCGGCCTCGACCACCTTGCGCGCTCCTGCCGGAAGTCTCTGCGGCACGTCCTTCTCGCGGATCGCGCGGACCGCTTCGCGGATCTTGGCGATCACGGCGTCGCTTGGGCGCAAGGCCTCGTCGCGCGCCGAGAACTCTACGTCAGGCTCAGGCTCAGGAGCCGCGGCCTCGTGAGCGACGGGGGGCTTGCCTACCGGTGCCGGTGCCGTTGCAGGCGCGTGGTCAGCGTTCGGCGGCACCCAGTCGAACACGGGGATGCGCTCAGAGAGCTTCGCGCGCAGCCGAAGACGAACCTCGCGAATCAGCCCGTCTACGCGCTCCTCGCGCTCACGGGTTTCCCGCTCCAGGGAGACGAGCGTCGCGTCGGGCCAGGAGAACGCGGCGCCCGTGATCTCAAAGAGGTGCTCGGGGGCGTTCTCGATGGCTTCTGCGATGATCGCCTCGGCGACCAGACGGCGGAAGGAGTCCTCTGTCGGGCTGTGCGCCAGGGTGGTCCCAGCCTTCTGGGCGAGTTCTTCGATCTCGTCCGGGATGGGGATGGCGTTGATGTTGACGACGAAGAAGGTGTTCTCGTCGTGCCCGTGCAGCCTCGCGACGCGCGCCTTCACCTTGCCGTTGTACGACAGCGCCAGCACGTTCCGTCGACTCTGTTTTTGGATGTCTGATTTTTGAAGAAGGTTGCCCCGTGTCATCCAGCGAGGCTACCTGAAGTGTCAGACAATCGCAAGAGCGTCACGACCGGCTGGTGCGCCGACCGGAGCGCTTGCCGCGCTTGCGGTTGCGGCGCATCGGAGGTCGCAGCCAGCTTGAGAGCAGGTTCAGGCCCTCCTCTCCCGCACGGCGTTTCAACTGCGAGTCCTCGTAACGCGAGAGCCCGACTGCGCCCTCTTTCTCGACGATGCGCGCGCGAACCTGGGCCTCTTCCCTGGATTTGCGGACGCCCATCCAGATGACCAGCCCGACAACACCCAGCACGGCAACGCCCAAGACAATCTTCCCCGCCGAGCCTCCCATGGCGTCCCCCATGCCACGCAAGCCTGCTGACTGGCCCTGGCTCCGGGAAGCGCTCAGAAACACGGGCGATCGGTTGGTATACGACATGTCTCAGTCCTTTTCCTGCCGCTGACGAAAAGCCCACGAAGGTGGTCACCGAAGAGGCCACTCGTACGTGAAAGCCGGGCCGCCCTGTCGATATGCGGATTTATTTCCGAGTCTCGACTCCCCGCCGATGAACACCTTCCTGGGCTCTTTGCGTAATGGACGTACTCCTCAGTAGCTCGCCGCTTGCCGCAATTCACGCACGCGCCGGAGACTTGCATGCGCTTGGTTTAAAAGCTCACGCGCGCCAATGCCCCGATCCCTGTATGATGTGTCGATGCGGCGGAGAACTTTGTTCACGCTGTCGATGATCTCGGGGTGATCCGCGCCAACGGCGACCGTGTACACGATCGACCACAGTCGTCCCAGGGTCTCATGGCTTGCCCAAAGTGCTAATATAACTTTGCTCGACGACGCTGGCCGAGTTTCTGTTTTCCTCCGCCCATTCGAGCGCCCGGTCAATTGTGTTCATCTCTGACCACATTCCCAGCGCTATCTGACCGATAAGATCACTCAGCAAATCATCTTCGGCGACAGTGGCCGCGTCATTTTGCGCCATGCGAAGGCGTCTGCTGTTCTTTTTGCTTGTCTTTCGCGCCATAGCCGTCTTGCTCAGTAATTGAACCCGAGCTTGAAGCGCTCGAAGCCCACCTTCGAGAGCAGGAAGCCCGCCAGATCAAAGCTGAACCGCCGGATCTCAAACGGAGGCGGACGCACGATGAACGCAGACGCACGAATACGCTGCTGCGGCATCGCGTAGAGCGCGAACGTCCCCGGAGGGCCAGAGATGATGCTGCCGCCGTAGACCTTCACGGTAGACGGGACCTGCGCCGCGTTCGACAGCGCGGCCTGGCCCGTCTGAACGGCTTCGCGCTGAAGCAGCCCGCCGATCCCGTAGACGTTATTCTGGCTGTCGGTCTGGCCCTTGCCGTTGATGTCCAGCCCGAACGCGACGTACGTGAGCAGCCTGCGGTTGTCGACGGGCACCGTGTCGTTCACGTCGAGACCGTTCTGCTGGTACGCCGTGAAGATGCCGTCTCGGATGACGATGACGCTGCCCACGGGCACCGTCAGGTCGAGGATCGGAACCTGCCGCGGATACGCGTTACCTGCCCCGACTTGAATCGGTCGCGGGTACTCCGACACGTACTGCCGGTTGAAGAATGCCACCGCGTTGGGCGGCATCTGGGCAAAGAAGCCCTGCGTAACGCGCACGTTTTGGGCGTGCGCGTCAGGGCCTGCTTGCGGTAGCGGTGACCCCGGGGCTGAGCGGGTTTCCATGCACCCAGCCTATCAGATAGCCGGAGACTGCGCCTGAAGGATCTTGTACCCGTGGATCGACAGCGTGACAATGCCGCCGAGCGCGAGGATGACGCGGTCGGTGTCTTCGAGCGGCGATGCGATTGGCGATTCCGTGACGCCATTCCAGCCAGGCCCGAAGTTCACCTCGACAAGGCCTACCTGGCGCAGGAGAGTCAGGTAGAACGCGATGGTCGTGCCGCGCTCGAAGAAGTCGCTGACAGCGAGGTAGAACGGACGGTCGTTCTCGCTGAAGAGGTAGCGGCTCGGCGTGGGGATCTGATTCTGCCGCTCGCGGTCCGTGCCCTCGTCGGCGTACTCCCAGAGGAAGTCAATCTCGCCGGGGCGGAAGGTGTTGACGTCGGTGGCGTTCGCGCCATAGCCGGGGCCGATGTATGCGCCCTTGAATGCGTCTGCGGTGGACGCGACCGGGCGGAAGCGGCCCGTGAGCGGCGTCTGGACTTCCTCGCCCAACGGCGGGAGGTTGAGGTAGGTCTCTTCGAGCGGACCGAGGCTGAACGTCTGCATGCGGAAGGCGCCCATCAGCATCGTGCCGACAAAGGGGCCGTCCATAGAGACTTGCTGCTGCGCACGGATGCGCGCGCCGACCGGGTTCGACTGGTTCGCCTGCGAGGGGATGCTGACCTCGAAGTTCATCGTGTACGGCACGCGCTTGCCGGGAATGTCTTCGATGTAGCGGATGCGGCTGGCGGCCTTGCGGACCCACTCGCCGAGGCGCTGGATCTCCAGCTTGTCGCCCTCGCTGCGCGTCCGAAGCTCGCGATACGCCTTGGCGAGCGCCTCGAACTGTGAGGACTGCCGGGCCTGCTTGTCGTTCAGGTTACGGAGGAACGACGCGACCTGCGGGGGTACGTTGAGTGGAATCTCGTCAGACATGTTCTATCTCCTTGGCACGGCGTCAGTTCCCCAACTTCTCGCCGGGGTTCCTTCGCATGTGCATGCCGCACAGCGCACCTGTGCAGGTGTTTCGCGGATGCCCGCGATCTCTACACCGAACCCCCGCCCGCACGCGGGGCAGCTAAACGGACGGGGGTTCGAGGCAGAGATCGCGGGGCGAGTTGCCTCGCCCCACAACCGTGATCATGCTGACCCGGAAGTCAGCAAGAACACTCAGAGAACGTCACGGGAGTGGATGCCATCGATAAGGTACTTGATGTCCTTCTCGATGTTGTCCGGACCCGGAACCGAGAGGCCCGAGGGGAACGGGGCGCTGCTGTCATTGAGCAGGCCGTTGAGCTGCTCCGTGAGCGACGCGCCGAGCGACTCGCCGAGCGGCGAGATCGTCGCGAAGACGCGGAAGCCCTGACGGGGCGGGATGAGGATCGGGCGGGCGAGGCGCATAAGCGCACCGCTCGTCGGCACGCCGTTGTTGGCGCGGGGCAGGCGGCTGTCCGCGAAGAAGCCATCGAGGCCGCCCGCGAACGGCGTGTACGCCGTGAAGTGCTGGATCTGCGGCTTGTCGCCAGCCGTGTAGTCGAAGAACAGCTGGTTCTGCGACTGGTGGTAGAGCTTGTGAACGCGCGCCACGCGGTCAGTGAGGCTCGACGAGTTGAGCAGGACGCCGGGGGCCGGAACCTGCGGCGTGATCTGGCCGGTCTGCGACTCGAAGTTGACGCGGAAGTACGTCCACACGCGGATCGCGAGCGTGACGAACGTCTGGTCCGAGGTGAACTGACCCGGGGTCGCCAGGTTGGTCACCGCGATGTCCGAGGCCTGACGGCTGAAGAGCTGCGTACGCGCGGAGATCGCGCCGAAGCCATTCTGCGGGGTCACGCGAAGGTTCGTGGAACCATCGACGCGGATGAGCGAATCGTAGAACGGCTGATGAACGCGCTCGCGAGTACCGACGATCTTGGGCATGGTCTATCTCTTTCTGCCTGAGGATTTCTCAGGACTTTTGTGAGCTGACGAACAGCCTCAGCATACTATATGCTGAGTGGAGTTGGCTCGGGAAAAGGCTGGCGCTCTGTGAGGAGTCACCAGCCCTTTCTCGACAGCCTGACGGTGATCAGACCATCGTCCCGAAGATGTGACGGCCGAAGATGCCGCCAGCGTAGCCACGGCCCTCGGGGGTGGAGACCTGATCGCCGATGGGCACCGCGCCCGGACGAGCCGGACCCATGCCGACGACGGGCATCGGCGCGTCCTCGATGGAGACCGTGGGGATGTTCCCGCGGCCCGCCGCGACGGGCTGCGTGAAGAAGTTGTAGACGCCACGACGAGTGACGATGCCGCGGTTCATGCCCTGGGTCGCCCCAAGGCCCGCCGTCGCCGCCATGACCTCGGTCATGCCGAGGCCCGCCGTCGCCGCCATGACCTCGGTCCCGCTGAGACCCGCAACGGCCTCCGCGTTGTTGATCATGCCGTCGACTCCCTCTTGGTCGCTCGGGTCGACGCCCTCGGCGTACTCGCCGAAGCCGTTGAGCGACTGCGAGACGTACTCACCGAGGCCGTCGCCGCCGTTAAGCGACTGCGACACGTACTCGCCCATGCCAGCAGCGGCCTGCGCGATGTACGAGCCCATGTCGCCGTTGAGCGACTGCGACACGTACTCGCCCATCATCGGGGAGTACGGGGCGCCCGCGTGCGACACGTCGTAGTAGCTCGCGCCGAGGGCGAGGTTACGGAGGTATGGGTTGGTGTCCGCGGTCAGCCGCAGGGTTGCAACGTTACGAACGGCCGACTCAAGGACGTTCAGGACCATGCCGGTGACGATCGACGTGCGATTGTCGCGGATGAGGCCGACCTTGTCGCCGAGCGCAAGCGTACCGACCACGCCCACGGCGGTCGCAGCGGCGCGAATGCCGATCTGCGCGCCCACGCCGGAAAGGTCCATCTTGGTCTTGGACAGCCCGTAGAGCGCCAGCGCGTTCACCGCACGCGATGCAGCGAAGCCCGCCGTTGCACCAAGCACCGGGCGGCCGAGAGCCATGAGATCAGAGCCGAGCGGGTTCTTGTGCATGCGACGCTTCTTGGACATGTTTTTCCTCACCGAGTAGAGACCGTTCTTCTTCAATGCCTTTTCGACCAGCGTTGCGTACCTAAACGCGTGAGGGCTGACGACGACCGTGACAGCACCAGGAGTGCCGCGCGTCGCGGGCACCATGTCAAGGAGGACCTTCTTCTTGCCGCCCTTGGCGTAGCCGTAGACGTCGGGGTTGCGCTGCATCATGCGCTCTGCCCGACGGCGTGCTTCCAGCGGAGAGAGTGCCGGGGTGCCGAACAGGGAGCCGCGGATCATCTCCTGTCCTTCCGGAGTATCGCGGAACGCGACGTCCACCGCCGCAGCGCGAGCCGCAGGGGTGACAGGAGCAGCAGCCGCGACCTGAACAACCGGAGCAGCAGCGGCCTGCTTCTCCGTCATTCCGACGTCCTTGGCAGCGCCCTTCATTGCCGCGCGCATCTTCTTGCGGATTTGAGCAGGAGTTGCACCGGCAATCGCGGCCTGGACCTTCGCCTCGAACACGCGCTCGGCGACGATAAGCTCCTGAAGCTTGACGAGCTTCGCACGAAGCCCCTCGATCTTCTCGGCCGTAGCGCCTGCGGTGATGGCCTGCGTGAGCGCCACGACAGCCTTCGACATCTGCGACTCAAGATGCTCGATCTTCGAGACCTTGGCTTTCGCCTTGCCGCGCGGCTTGTTGAGGATGCGGCCCACCGACGGGAGGCCGTAGACGCCAGCTTTCGCCATCGTCGGATACGTCACGACAGGAATCGTGTCACCGGCATACCCGAGCTTCTTCGCCCACTCCGGCAGGTTCTTGCCGTACGTGTGCGCGCGGAACGGGAGGTACTGCGTGACGATTCCACGCGAGGTGCGCTTGGCCTTCGCCTTCGCCTTCGCCTTCGCCTTGCCCCTACCCCTGGAGGTGGGCTTTTTCTTCCTCTTATTGCTCATGAGATCCATGGCAAATCACCGGCCCCTTCGGCTGGTCTTCCGCGCGGGCTTCCGTCCAGCTTTCTTACCCGCCTTCTTCTTCGGCGAGGCCTTCTTCGCCGCGACCCGCTTGGAGGTCTTGGCGAGCGCCTTCTTCGCCTTCGCGATGCGGACCTCAAGACGACGCACGGTCTTCTTCGACGTCTTGCGGATGCGCGCCTTCGCCTTGCTCGTCTTCGCCTTGCCGATGCGACGATCGCGGACCTTGCGGTGCTTCGTCAGCGCAGCCTTCGCCCTGGTCACGCGCTTCTTCGCGCCCGCCATGCCCTTGCCACGCTTTTTGGCAGCGGCCTTCTTGCCAGCCTTCCTCTTGCCGGGCTTCTTGTTCTGGAGCAGCAGTGCCCCGAGGTCGTAGCTCATCGTGTTCTCCTCTTGCTGTCGCCGGACATCGGCAGACGTCAGGTGCGGAACCGGGCCAGGGTTCATAACGGTCAAGGCTTCCACGCCACCGTTCGCGCGCAGCATGCCCGGCGACTCGCGGTAAGCGCGCGCCGTTCGCATGTTGCTCTCGATGTAGGATAGGGCCATGGACGCACGTCACCCGCTCGGCAGCGTACACGAGTGGAGCGCCCGGCCAGCCTCAGCGTATAGGTACGGCAGGTTCCAGGGCGTTTCAAGCAGAAACTTCATCCGTCGATGCCCTCGGCCTCAACACGCAGTTCTCCGCCTGCCATGAACGCCACCCAGCCGCGACTCGGGTCGTAGACACCGAGCAGGTCTCCGGACGGCGACGCGAACAGGTCGGTGCCCGTCGGGTTGTACTCGCGGACGCGGTCGTCCTTGCCCTTGACGAAAAACCCAAGGCATTTGCCGAGTCGGGCGAAGCCTTCTTCTGGCGTCGGCGGGCGGACCGGGAGCGAAACCGCGCCATCGTCACCGCCGGAGACCACTTCGAAGGCGCGCACCCCGGACCCGTGCAGGTGCTTGTACCGCGTGTCGTCGCCGTCGTCGTTCCACTTGTCGGTCTCGTACATGACCGAGACGCAGCGGCCGATCTCTTTGAAGTTGCCGGGCAGGCCCCTGATCGTGCGGACCTCGCGAGGCTCTTTCTTGTGGAAGATCTCGTAGCGACGAATCGCGTTCGTGGGGTTCGCGCGCGAGCGCTTGCCGTACATGCGGCCCATCACGCCGCGCGACTTTGTCGGTCGGCTGGTGCGGGCGCGCTTCATCGGACCCACCTCGCGACGAGGAACCCAGCGGCGGCGCTCGCAGCGGCGATGGCGATCGTGCCGAAGAGGCTCGGGCCACCGTCGCTGTCGCCGAGCCCCATCAGCTCCCGCACGTTTCCAGCTTCCCGCACGATCTCTCCGCGGGGCACGTGAGAAAGCCCCATGAAGCGGGTGCCAGGTGGAAGCAGCTTGCAGTCTTCATACGGCACCGCGCCGAGGATGTTGACGTTGCCGGGGCGCGGCGGATTCGGATCGACTCCTACAGACACGGGCCGCTGGTCCGCGTAGACGCGGTACAGGTTCTTGTTCCAGTCCCAGACGCTGTAGAGTGCCATGTGATCCGATCTCTCTCCGCTGTTGTACTACAGCCAGCTCATCACGGAAAGTCTTTCATATCCAGCCGGATCATGAAAGCCGGGGTTGCGGCTGACCTTGCGACCCTTGCTCGTCTTCTTCGAGAGCACGCTCTTGATGCTGACGCCCGGCGTCTTTCTGCCCCAGTTCAGCAGACCGATGACGCGCTTGTACGTCGCGTGCAAACGCCCGGTGCCGTAGCGCTTGCCCTGCACCTTCATCTGCGCCTCGTGGCGCTTGACGAAGTTGATGGCGCGCATGGCCTTGTTCCACATCTTCGGCGTCCACTTGCTCATAGGCGTGCGCTTCATCTGCGCGAGCAGCGGTAGCTCGGCGCGAATGTGAGGCAGACTCGCGTCGCGGTGCTGCGGGTTCTTGCGCCAGCGCTCGATCTCCGAGGCGCTCATGTTGATGGTGCGCTTGAACTCGCGGTAGAGCGCGGGGTCCTGCTCGGAAGCTCGCGAGTTCTTCTTGAGCGACGTGCGCGTGGCGGACGCCTTTGCTTCACCGGGTGCGGGGGCACCAAGTCGTTGGATCTCAATGACAGCGCTCGCGACGTCCTTGCCGTCCATCCGTGCAGTGACAACGACCTGGTCGCCTACTTCGATGGTCTCGCTGCTACGCAAAACACTGACTGGCCACGCCATCTCACGGTCGGCTATCGCCAGACGGACCTTGCCGACACCGATGCGCTGGTTGTAGGCGCTGGGAGCCATGAGCACGTCGCTGACAAGGCGCAGTGACCCATCCTCCAGCACCTCGATCGCTTCCTGTGGCGACTGGCTAAGGAGCCCCTCTGCCGCCGCTCGCAGCGTTTGAGGCTGCGCCTCCACGTAGGCGATCGTGCGGAAGACGGTGCCGCGCGGCTTCGGCGACCGACGCGTACCCTCCTCATCCTCTTCCTCAAAGAACGTCTCTCCGCCTTCGGAAGCCGCTTCCTCAGAAAAAGATGCAGCGCGCCACTCCCGGGGCGCACTCGGAGTTTCGCCGGAGGAAAGCTGCCCCTCATCCTCGGATGACTTGTCCTCATCCTCGTCGAACGCGGCCTTCTTTGGCTTAGGCACCTTGCGGCTGGTCTTTTCCTTCGGCTTGCTCGTGCTCGGCTTGCTTCCCCCGGCGCCAACGATCCTTTTCATGGCCGCCCAGCGGAGAATGTCTTTGATTGTTTTCTCCTGCCAGGGGGTGGGCTGGCGCTCGGGCGGAGCTGCGGCTACGGAAAGCGACGTCGAACTCCTCGGGTCCTTGAGTGCTTCAACCAGCGTGTTTGTTTTGACGCCAGCGGCTACGAACGGTGAAGCGTCGACAAGTGACACGTCGCCCCAAAAGTCGATCACTCGTGCGCGTCCATCCAGCCGATCGACATAGAAATACAATCCGGGGGCCAGCGATGGTCCCATAGGAACCGGCGCCTCTTCCTCGGCGACTGCCTCTTGCGCGGCCTGCTGCTCTACAGGCTTCGCCTTGGAGGCCTTCGCCCTGGAAGTCTTCCCGGGCTTCTTCTCAGCCTTCGCCTCAGCCTTCTTCTCGACAGCGATCTTCTCAAGCGCAAAGTTCACCGGTACTTCGCCATCGAACACCAGCGAGATGCGGATCCGGTCGCCAAGACCAATGCCTTGAGCGGCAAGCGGAGCGGAGGCCTGCGCGAGAACCTCAGTCCCGAAATCGATCCGCGCTTGGTCAGCTCCCATGGCTGTGACCGCGCCCTCGATCGTGTTTTCCGGGAACTTGATGCCAGCCAGCTCGGCCTTCGCGACCCGCTGGTAAAACCAGTCCAGCGCTGGCGCAGGAAGCTTTTGGGGACCAGCAGGCTCAGGTTCGGTCTTTTTCTCTGCCTTCTCTTTTTTCTTCTGCGCGGCCCGCTCGTCGGCCTCGGCCCGCTTCTGGGCCAGATAAGCCTGCTGATCCTCGGGCGACATCTGTCGGTAGAGCTTGTCCTGTTTGCTGCTGATTTTTTTCTCAGCCAGCAAGCTCTCTCGCTCTTCAGAGGTCTCGGATCTCTGCTTGAGCCTCTGCTTGACCTTGCGGACGGCCTCTTCCTGCCGCTCGACTGTGACAGGCGCAGTCTTCGGCTCGGTCGCAGTCTCGGCCTTGGGGGCTGCGGTCGGTGCCTGTGCGGGAGCGGGAGCGGGAGCGGGTGCTGCGCCAGCCATGCGCGCTGCGGACGGCAGCACAACAGGACGCCCTGCCCGGCGCGAAGTGCGCGCGGGAGCCGCTGCCGGTTCCCCGGAACCCGCGGCTTTTGCTTCGGCGGCGGCCTGACGGATCTCCTCCACCGCCTTCGCCGCGGCTTCCTGCGCCTTGGCAATGATCTTGGTGATCGCGCCCTCCGCGCGTGCGATGCGAGCCTGCTCCTTCTCGCGCTCGCGCTCTTCGCGCTCCAAGCGCTTCTGCTCTCGCTTCTCTGCAGCCTTTTCGGAGCGCGTCTGCCGACCCGCCTCACGCTCAGCGCGCCGTTCCTTCCGCGCCTCTTGCTCGACCTTCTTCTCGCCTCGCCGCGTCTCCCTCGCCTCTTTGCTGAGTTCGGGAGGGGGCGTGAGGCTGTCTGCGTGGATCAGGAAGACGGGCTCGCCGTCCTCTCGATAGATGCCCAGAACGACCGGGTCAGCGGCGTTATACGGACTTGCCGGATCGCCGGTGGGCTCGCCCATCGTGTCGACAAGAACGTGTCGACTGTCGCTGCCGTCGGCTGCGCGGCTCGCACTCAGGAACGCGCCACGCATGGTGGTCGAGTTCTTGTAGCGGCGGTAGCGGTTGCGGCTGTACTTGCGTCGCCGCGACGGGAACTCTGGGTCCAAGTCGAACGTGTAGCGGCCGGGCGGCAGCTGCGACAGCTCTTTGATGATCTGCGGGAGAGGCGCCATCTTCGCCTCGCCAGAGCGAGCGCGACGCGTAGCCTCACGGATCTTCATCAGCGTCGCGGGCGCGAACTCGGAGGTGGGATTGGCGACGAGACGGTTTCTGAGGCGCGAGGCGATCCACAGCATGCCGTACGCACCAGCGAAGACGGCGAGCGTCGGCAACCAGGGGAACGGCTGCTCCCCCGTCGGAGGAGTCTCACCGACGTAGCCGACGATCTTGGGCATCAGATGAGGTACTCGCTGCTGCGGGGGCGTGCAATAGATCCCAGCGATAGACTATCCGCTGCGGCGGGACAGGAAGTACGCTGCTCACGCAAGCACAACGAACCCACCCGCCGCCGCAGCGATCATGCCCCACGGGATCGGCTTGCTCTCGCTCTCGCTGTAGCTGGGCTTGTCCACGCTCGGTCCTGGGCCCGGATCAGCCGGACCGCCGTCAGGCGTGATGTTCGAGTTGTTGTTCGCGTTCGTCCGAGCGGAGCCGCCGCCGGTCGTTGCCCCGCCACCGCCGCCGGTCGTCCCACCGCCGGTCGTCCCACCGCCGGTCGTCCCACCGCAGGAGATCCCGGTCGCCTTCGCAGGCAGAACAGCGAGGTACGCATTCGGAATCCGCATCCTCCCGCCGCTCGTGCCCCTGTAGTTGGCGTGTTCGCCGAACTTGACGGGCGTCAATCCCTTCGTGCGCACGTACTCGGCCATCGCAGCCTTGCTCTTCGGTCCATAGAAGCCGTCAACGTCGCTCGCCGAGAGCTTGCGTGCTGCGACCAGATACCGCTGCGCATCGCAGATCGCAATCTCCGTGAACGCACCGGTGGCCGTCGGAAGAGTACCGAGGGCCGAGAGCGGAACCATCGAAGCGTATGACATGACTGATCCTTTCTTTCTTGTCAGGCGCTTGAGCCAGTGAGCCTACGCGCCACGCTTCCAGTTTTGTGCGCCGTGTACGCCTGCCATGCGAGCCAGCTACCGGCAGCGACAGCGATTATCGCGATGGCGATTCCGAGTCCTTTGCCCGCAGCACCGCTAAACTGACCCCAGAAACTTCGCTCCTCTTCGCGCTCATCGTCGGATACGAAGCCGCGCATAATCGCCTGTAGTTGCTGTGGCGTGCAACGCTCGCCCGTAGTCTCGAACTGCGCGCGGCAGAACTCCTCCGCGCGCTGCGTTGGAGTCTCAGAGAGCATCCAGTCCAGCAAGCGGTAAAGCAGCGCGCCTAGCACGGCGATCCCGGCTACCACAGCCGCAGCGATAACGACGACGTGGTACGCCCCGATGCCTGCCGTTCGCATAGCGGACTCGATGCTCGACACAACCGTCTCCATCATACCAAGTCCGCTCTCGATGTCCGCTTGCTGCAACAGCGCGTCTCTCAGCGCGTTCGGGACGCCCTTTTCCACACCGGCGACCATCACCTCAGACTCAGCGAGCCTCTTCGTAGCAGTCACCACACCCCAGATGCACAGGCTCCGAACCACGTTGAACTGAACGATCGGATTTGCCGTCTGGAAAGAGGAAGGGTTCAGGACAGCACGAAGCGCGCTCGGTTCATACTTCGGGTATTCGCGTACGCCGAAGATGTTCGAAACCCGACCACGAAGGCCATCGAGCTTCGCCTTGATGGCGCGCTGCGCGACCTTGGCTGACCCGACCGCAGAGGACGTACCACCGCCAGTAGGGCTGATCTCCCAGTCCTGGTGCTTGACGTTGGATGCGGTGACCTGCTTGCCAGACAGCTGGCTCGCCTTTCGTGCAACGCCAACCATGAAGTCGGCGATTTGCGGGAGCGTGTAGTTGCCCGATGTCGTCTCGCCGAGATACGACAGCGTTCCGCCCGGACCCCAGTCGAGCCGCTTGGGCGCCTTGAAGTGACGCGTCTCCAGCACTGCGACGCGAATCGCCTCAAGCACCGGCCCCTTGTTGCTGTTGGTCACTCCAGCCGCACGGAACCGCAAGGCGACTTCTTCACCCGCGGGAACGGGCTGAACACGGAAGACTCCGGGGGGTCCATCCCCGAGTGCGCCAGCATGGCGACGAGGACCAGTGTGATTGGCGTACGACATTCAGTCCACCCTTATCCTTACGCGCGAGACTGGCGCTTGCCCGAGACAAGCAGGCCGACAACCAGTAAACTAGCGGCGGCTGCTCCTGCCCAAACCCAGGGACTGATGCCGCTCGCATCGCCGCCGCCCTGCTCCGAACCGCCGCCCTCGCGCGAAGGCTCAGACTGATCCGGCGTCGGGACATCGCCTGGGGTCGCAGCGCCACCGGAGTCGCCACCAGGAGTGACGCTCGGCCCGCCGCCATCAGTGAAAGCCTCACGCGGCGTAGGCGCCGGTGCCGGTCCACACCTGACGCTGGACTTCGCAGGGAACCGGGTCGCGTACGCTTGCGGGATACGAATCTTGTTTGAACCTTCGAGCTTGTAGTCCTGACGCCCGAACGAAGGCATCTGCGCGCGGTCCTGGCTGTCGACGTATACCGAACGCGCCGCCGCGAGCGGGATCGTCTTCACGAACTCCCAGAGCGCGTTCTTGCTCTGGAGTCCCCACTGGCCGTCCACGCCAGACCTCGGAAGCTTCCCAGCGGCTACAAGATGACGCTGCACGTCGCAGACCGTCATCGTGGCGTACGGATACTCGCGCGCAGGCGGGGCGTAGCTGTAACTCGGCCCGAGGCCCAGCGCGCTCAGAGACCCGCTCCGTGCAGACGGATGCTGGCTACCCACCATCCGAACTGGGATGAAGTTGATGATCTTGATCTGAGCGGGGTCGCCGAAGTATGCCATGGTCGCCTCAGGTCTGCTGGCCTTCGTCACGAAGGTCGTCGGTGTACTGTTCCCACGCCTTGCCCCGCTTGCTCTTGTCCGGATACAGGCCGATGATGCCCTCGGAGGTCTCGACGGGCTTGAGGCCCTCAGCCTTGCACATCGTTACAAAGGCCGGATTCGCGAGGAGCGACGCAGTCCGCGGCACGCGCAGCGTGATGAGCGGCGACGGCGTCTTGATCGACTTCGCCGCCTCGTCGGCATCGATGTAGACCTTCACCCCGCGGACCTTCTGCTCTTTCAGGAAGTCATCGATCTGCGAGCCGAAGCCAGACCTCGAAGGCGCCCACGCACCTGACTTGTTGCGCTCCAGAGACTCGCCGTCATCGTCCGCCTCGCTCGTCGCAGGCGCACCGGGCTCGTTCTTTTGGAGCACGGTCTTGTAGACGACAAAGCCAACGCCGCCGACGGCCGCAGCCGCAAGAGCCCAGCCCCACACAGGAACGCCGCCGTACTTCTTCGTGAGGATGTTCTCGTCCTCGTCCGTGCCCATAGCCGACGGATCGTGATACGGCCCCGCCCACGGCATCGGGTTCGTGTTCGGGCTCACGATGTCCATCGGGTACATCCCCGCGGGGTACGGGTACGGCCCCTGATGGAACGCAGGCTGATATGGAGCAGGCGGCTGCATCGGGTTGTATGGCTGGTTCATCGGCGGTTACCCTATCACTTCGCAGCGGCTGACGCAGCAGCCTTCTTCTTGCGCGCACGGATGAATACGGCCCCGCCGACGAGAAGAGCGGCGCCTCCGGCTCCCCACGCCCAGACGGGGAGGCCGTAGAAACTGCGCATGTAGAACGGCAGGCCGATGACGCGCCGGATCTCCTCGACTTTGGCGATAGCGTCGCTGAGCGCTGCGGTCGCAGTGGCCTGAGCCGCGGTGTACGCCTGGCTCGCTGTGGCAACGGACGCCGCGAACTCGTCCGGCTTGATGGAGGTGATCGCAGCGAAGCGAGTGGCCGCCGTATCGGTGCGCTTGGCAACAAGCGGCGCGGCTTTGTTCTGCATGATGCAGCGGACCGCGAACTGCTCTTGCGGGCTGAGTGATTTGAAGGACGGCTTGGCTTCCCATGCCGCAATGCGATCGGCGACGATGCGACGGATCTCCTCTTCGGCACCGTGAGCCGTCGCCGCGAACTTCGCCACCGACTGTTGCGCCGTGGCAAGGGCTGCCGGTCCGGCCGACAGCTTGGCAAGCTCTGCCGACATCGCCGCATTGACAGAGTCGCGCGCCGTCGTCAGGCGCTCAAGAATTGCAGCGCACGCCGCGTCGCCCTCCTCTTGCGGCAAAGACTTAGCCGCCTCTGCCTCTGCAAGCGCGCCGGACACGAGGCTGGTTACTCCGGCAGTAAGCTCCGCGAGGGTCGCCGACTTGGCCACCGACTCGATCGCCGCCTTGACCTCCGCCTCGCCGTCAAGGAACAGGTCTTGCGACTTCGCCACCGCGAGGCCGCCAAAGATCTCGCCCGAGATGAGAACCTGAAGGGCCTCTCGCTTCGAGAGCGCGGCAGCGATGGCCATCGCCCGAGCGTCATCGATACTGTATCCAGGGATGCGTTCCTTGTACTGAACGTAGTTGCCCGACACAGGAGCCGAGCCCACCTGCCCGGACGCGAGCTTCGGAACCGTCGCGAACGCCATAAGCCCAAGTCCGCCGCCCTCGACGCGCTTGCCCGTCAGCAGCAGACGCTTGAGGAAGCCCATCATGCTGTCCATTTCGACGTCTCGCGACGACACGGCGCCGACCACGAGCACTGCCGAGTTGGGCCCCTGCGGCGCATAGCCGATCAGGAAAGCCCGCGCAGCAGTCGTAAGAAGCGCGCTGCTCGTCGCTGGCAAACCAGGTCGGTTGCGCCGCATCTCGTCATCGAGCTTGGCTCGTTCCGAGTCGGCCGAGGCATTTTGCGCGCTGAGCCAGCTGCCCGGAAAATCCACGCCGACCACCGACGGGTCCCAGCTGATCTTGACACCGCCAACCATGGGCGTCCCGGCAGGCAAGATCCCAGTGCGAGCCAAGGGCCTAAAGTTTACGACGTACCGGTAGTCCGCGCACTCGGTGGTCAGAAGCGATTCCGGCTTGGTGCGCTCAGCCTCAGCCGCCGCCGCAATCCTCGCACCCGACTCCGCCTTCGCGCCGTTGTTGCGACCGTACAGTCGGTTGATCTCGGCTGCCTTGGCGCGCGCCGCTTCCTTCTTCGCGTCGATCGCAGCCTGATCCGCCTGCATCGGCCCAAGCGTCATGGCCGTTGACTGCGCAGTGCTAAGCCGGACCTCGGGCGTCGCCGTCGTGGTCTTGATGGCTGGCGTCGTCGTAGTCGACTTGGAGGTCGTCGTGCCGGTGGTCGCCACAGTCGTAGAACTGCCCTTCGAAGTAGAGAACCCCTTCCCCGACAGCGCGCCCATTCCTCGGTTGCTGTAGCTCATCCTCGTCTCCTCTTGAACTCAGGCGCGGCGGCGCGCAGTCAGCCCCTTGCGCTTGCTCGTCATGATCTTCGACACGGAATACCCTTCGAGGTACTCGCGCCAGATGTCGGGGTGCGTGCGCTTGATCGCCGCGATGATGCGCTTCGCGTCGGCCTCGTCCTTCACGCGCCCCTGCTTCAAACGCTGCGTCGCGTGGTAGGCGTCTTTGCGCGAAGTGATCGGGTACGCCTTGCGCTCGGGGAGGGCGTAGACGGGGTTGCGCGCGAGCTTGCGCATGGCGCGCTTCAGGTCAACGTCTGGGTACCTCTCGGCAGTCAGTGCCTGTGCCGCTTCACGGTCGTCGGGCGACATGTCTGGTTCCACGAAAGAGAGGTACCAGTTGATCGCCTGCTCCTCGCGTGTCAAGGGCGACCGAGCCCACCGCGGCGTGTTGCGCGCACGCTGCTCAGCTTCCCAGCGTCTGTCGTTCCGTTTCATCGCGCGCGGCATGAGCGCGAGGTCGATCTCACTTCTCCGCGCGTTCCGAATGCGCTGGAGTGAGCGAGACGCGCTCTTGCTCCCACGAGCCTGCCGGTACATGTGCATGGTTTCGCGTTCGCCGATGGATGGATCAGCAATCCAGCTCGCGATGTCCGCCGCTGTCACGCCCAGCTCACGCGCGACTCGCTGCTTGCCATGCGTGCTGTCGAGATAACGACGCTTGCGCTTCGTGTTCGCTGCGAGCGCAGCCGGTGCCGTCTTCTTCCGTGTCGCGACGAAGACGAGTCCGGCGCCAAGGACGAGGACGCCAGCGCCAATCGCCCACACAGGAACGCCGCCGACCTTGCGCGTGAAGAAGCTCTCTTCCTCCTCTTGCGCGCCACCGCCGCCGCCACCACCACCGCCGCCGTAGCTACCTCCGCCAGCCTCAGGCGTGACAGGCGTATCCGGAGTAGCCGCGGGGACGTTCTCGCCGCTCGGAGTCGGGTGACGGATCGTCAGGAAGTTCAAGCGCTTTGCCCCGAGCGCAGTATCGAGGCCAGGCATCGCTGCCTTGATCGTGTCAGCGACCTGCTGAGCCGTGAACTGCCCAGTCTTGAGTTCGGCCCTGTAGACGAAAAGCCCGTTGTTGTCGCCTCTACCCCATCCGACGAACTCCGGCGTCTTGAAGATGCCCAGAGACGCCATGCGCGTTTCAAGCTGCGCCTTCACGGTATTCGTGTTGGCAGCCGTCGTGCCGAGGGGCTGGAAGCGCGCAGTAACGAGCTGCCCGGCTCCGAGACGCCGCAGGCCCGTCCCAGTCTGTGATCCGTCGCCGAGCGAGCCAACCGAATTCAGTGACAGTGAGTACGACATGGGAAGCCTCTCAGCGTGCTTTCTTGGCGCGGTCCATGACAGCGAACGTCAGGCTGACGGCCGCAATTCCGAGGCTCAGTAGGCTGACAACGGCCATGCGCTTCGAGAGCCGCACAGACGCTTTCTGCATCTCGAACGCCGCGCGCTGAAATGCGCGCTGCTCGTCTGCAATGGTCTGCTGGGTGACCTCAGCCTCGGCGCCGAGGCCCGACAGGTTCGGGTGGTACACGGCAGGCGGCGCCGTCTGGTAGACGAGCGGCGACACGAAGCCGCGCATCCGCTGGGGCTGGCGCAGGTCGGCAAAGACCCACGGATTCAGCACCTTCGCGCGTTCGTAGCCGATGGTGAGCCGGTTGGGGCGGTAGGTCATCGATTCCTCAGGAACTTCCAGTAGACAAACCCGTAGGCCCCTGCGCCAACCACGAGCCCGCTCGCAAACGCGAACCACCAGCGGCGGTAGATCGGCGTCGGCTCATCCGCGCCGAGCGCGTGAGGCACACCGTAGAGCGGGTACGGTGCAGCCCCGGGCGGCATCGCCATGACGGGGGCACCAGCCATTTGCTGGCCGTACATCGCCATCGCGGGGTTATAGGCCGGGGGCGGCGCGTACTGCGCTTGCTGGTCGTCCACGCCCATTACTGCGGTCATGGAAGGCTGTGCCATCACTTACCTCCGAACATTTTCGCGAGTTTGTCGCGATACGTCCAAGCAGCGAATCCGGCCGCTGCCACGCCGAGGCCAATCGCGACCTTGGTCCCGGTGCCCATGCCCTTGTCGGATGCGGGGTCACCAAGGCCCTCAAGACCATCGCTGCCGAGCGTCGAGCGGACTTCGCTGCTCACGGGAGCGGCGCGGAACGCGGCGAGTTCGGCCTGAGCAGCGCGCGGATCGGTGAGCGCGGGGACCACGCGCTGAGCGGCAGCGATGAGTCCGGGCGCGGGGCCAGCTTCAGCGGCGGTGGCGGTGGCAGCGCGGACGACCGACTGAGCAGGCGGTACGGGGCGCCCAGTCCGTGCGACGTGGCTCATCTCGCTGATGACGGCGTGCATGACGCAATGCGCGAAGACCTGCTCGACAACGTGCGTCGAGGGGTAGCCCATGGCCATGAGCCTGCGCGTCGCGACTACCGCGGCCTGCGAGCGCTGCGGCCCGAGCACGGCCATGGCGCGTCGCACGAACTGCTCACGCTGGGGGGTCTTCATCATGGCAGAGCGACGGATCAGTGCGATGGCAGCTTCGTGACCGAACGCTTCAGCAGCGCTGCTCGAAGCAGGCGCGGCACCGAGCCCGCCCATGCCGCGTGGGGTCTGCGCATAGGGAACGCGCGGAACCGGCGTGCGGTTGGTGATGGCAGTCATCTGCCTGAACGGCGAGTAGACGGGAGTTCCGGGAGGCGCGTCCATCGACAGCTGCACGCCAGAAGCCGACGGCTGCACGATCGTCGGCAGGCCAGTCTGTGTATCGATCATCGCAGACGGCGCGGGGTACATCATGGGCTCCTTGGCCATGTACCCCGGCATCGCGTAATTGTTCGCAAACACGCCGTCGTTGGCGTTCCACGTCACGCCCTCGGGCATGTCAAAGATGCCTGCGCCGATCGTGTCGCCCGAGGCGTACTCGTACGACTGGCGGTCGTAGATCGTTTCCGGGTCGATGCCTGCGTTCGACGGCTGCTGCACGGATAGCCTGCGCTGCGCCTCGATCGAGCCAAGCGGCTGATCGTCCGTGCGCGACTGCGACATCGGGCGGTAGCCGCCGCCCGCGCCGGTGCCCCACGGATGCGCGCCGAAGTCGGTCTGCACCATGCCGGGTCCGGTTCCGGGGTCGTGCGTCTCGGGACCGTTGTAGTCGAGTGCATACGGAGACTGGTCCGTCTCGGTCAGCGATTCGCTCCCGTACGGACTGTCCCCCGACGGGATGTAGTCGAAGGCCGTGCTCTCCATCGGGTTGTCCGTCTCGACGCCAAGCCCGTCACCGTCGAATGCGTACTCGTCCATGTGTGTATTTCTCCAGAGTTGAACGCGAAAGAAGCTTGTTGCCCTGAGGCGCTGGTTACCCCAGCGAAGTTGAGTGTACTACTTCCTCAGGGCGAAGAACATGATGGCGCCAAGCCCGAGCACGGCGGCTCCGGCAATGACGTAAGTTGTCGTGTTGTCTTTGGGCGCGGGCTCGCGCTCACGCTCGGGGGGCGGCGGCGGCGGGGGCGGCGGTGCCGCACCGGGAAGCTTGTTGCATGCTGCGACGCCTTTCGCGACGTCGAGCCCTGCGCTCGTTGCCGTGCGCGCCCCCGGGTTCGTGATCGCCCCGGTGATCGCGGTCTTCACTTCCTCAGAGCACGCCGCCGAGCGCAGCAGATTCAGCGCGAAGTTCGCGGCGTCACGTCCTGCGTTGCCGAGGCCGCCGTCGAGGCCGCCAAGACCAGCGGGGTGCAGCTCCCCGTAAAAAAGGCGCTGCGCCGCAAGAGCCTCATCACTGGTTCGACCGGTCTGCTGAGCGGCGGCGAGGGCCTTGACCGACTCGACAAAAACGTCCGCCAGCGCCAGCCGCAGCGCTTCCTCGTAGGCCATGAGCGTCGAGATCCCACCGGCTGCGATCTTGCCAGCCAGACGGTCGACCTTCGCGTGCAGGCCCGGCTTGATCGACTCAAGCGCGCTACGGACCACTTCCGACCGCGCGCCTTGCGACTGTGCCATAACCAGCGCCATGATCTGCTGACCAGCGGCGCGCGTGTGCCTGGTGAGAGCGTCGTCTTTGTACATTGGTTCCTCTTCAATCCCTGGCCGCAAACCACGCGACAGCGCCGAGACCTAGCACAGCCGCAGCACCGATGCTGAGCTTCATGACAAGCGCCTTCTTGCTCTTGGCGGCGTCTTCGGCAGCGCGCGCTTCCAGCTCAGCCGACCGGCGCGCTGCCTCTTGTTGCAGTGCTTCGGCGCCCGCTTGTGTCGTTGCCTGCGCCTCAGCCGTCTGACTGCGCAAGACTTCTGTCGTCGCGGCGTCTCGGCGAGCGCGTCCCCTCTGCTGAGGGCCACCGGCCACTGCGTCGATGCCTTTGGCAAGCGCGCCTGTGGCAGCGCCCCACAGATCGAGACCGAGCGCGGGCTGCGCGTAGCTCATGTGCTCCTCGTCAGACCGTAACCTACGACCCCAAGGACCAGCACCCCTGCCAGCGCGCCAGACCCGACGAGAATCATCTTGTTGCGCTTCGCAGTCGCCTTCTTCTCGGCATCGATGCGCGCCTGGGTAGTGGCAACTTGTCCTTCAGCCTGAATCTGAGCAGCTTGCTGCAAACCCTGCGCGGCAGCCTGTGCGCCCTCTAGTTCGGCGCGCGCGCCCTCCTTCACGTTCCTAGCGGAACGCGCCTCTTTCGCATACTTCCCACCAATTGCCTCGACGGTGGCACTCGTCGTTTTTGCTGCCGTCTCAACGATGGCCGCGACTAGCTGCACTGCGCCTAATTTCGCGTAGCTCATCGGATCACTTCAACGCGATTGCAGCGCCGATTCCGAGGACGGCGAGAAGGGCGATACCGCCGCCGATCATCATGATTTTCTTGGTAGATGCGTCCCCGGCTTGGCCAGCAAGCCTTGCCGATTCGACGGCAGCCTCCGCCTGAAGCTTAGCGATTTCGACTTGCGCAGCAGCATTGCCACCAGCAGCCGAGGCCTGGAGTCTCGCGATCTCCAGGTTGCGACGAGATTCGCGCTCGCGCTTTTCGTAGCCACCTGACGCAGCATCGATGATGGTGCTCGTGGTTTTCAGCAGCTCACCGGCAGCGTTTGCCACCGCCGCCACTGGGTTCGCCCCACCCGCAGCCGCGCCGCCGCCACCGCCGCCTTTCGCGCCACCACCACCACTGCCAAGCAGTGTTTTCATGAAGTCAGCGTCGCCAGGGCTCGGCCCCGCCATTCCATCCGAGCAGTAATTGCCCATATAGCCGGGCGCGCGACCAAGCCCTGCGAAAGGCGCGCGATGTGAGCGGGCGTGTGAGATTGATTCGTATGCCATGGACTCACCCAATCGGATAGATACGGTACTGCTGAACGCGTTTGAGCATCGGAGCGGCCTTGATCCCCGCGACGGGATCAAGCACCCACCAGATACCTGTGCGAGGGTCTTGTGCACGTGCGAACACGTGCGTGTAAATCTCCGGTGCACCCGGCATTCGCGGCCTGAAACCCACGGTCACGAATTGCGCAGCAGCGCCGATTACGAGGCAGTCCGTCGCGATGCCGAGGGCGAACTCGTCACAGTCGCACACCAGGTGCCCGCGCTCTCCGTCAGTGACGAGGCGCTCAGGGTCTTTCAGGAGTTCGACGTGGACAGGATCTCGGGTGTACCGGCCAGCGCGGCACCACCAGTAGAAAATCGCCATCAGCTCTGACGAGTAGTCCTTCGGGCGCAGGTTCGCGACGATACGCTCAGCGTGCCTGCGGACGAGGGTCGACTGCTCTCCCCTTGGTCCAAGGGCGAGCGCCGACATCGTCGCAACGGTCTGCGGCGTGCCTAGGTACTGAATGCGCTTCGACGGTACGCTTAGATAGTCAGTTCCTGGCGCCGACGTTCTCATGAACGACTCCCAGGGCGGCCCGCGCTGACTGTCGCATGCACAGGCACCTGTGCGCAACCCAACGGCTCAGGTTTCTTGCGCGTGACGAGTCCGCGCCCGACACGGTCATACACCTTCGGCGCCACGCGCCCGGTCACGACGAACGGTACACGTGGTGGCGGCATGGGGGAGATCACGACGTTCGTGACCTTGCCGCCCTCGCGCGTGGCAATCATCACGAACGAGTCTCCCGCGGACAGGCCCACCTTAAGGAAGGGCTCCGCAGGAAACGCCATGGTTTTCCCGTCAAAAAAGACCACGCCGACGCGGGTCGCTCCGTTGTAGAAGCGAACCCGGCCAGCGCGTCGTTCAGTGGTCTTTGCGCTTTGGTAGCTCACGTCGCCGCGAAGCTACCATCAACGGCGACAGAAGTCTCAAGCGATCCCGTACATGGCCCTCAGGCGAGCCATGACCGCGCTGGTGAACTCCAGGCCGCCCGGAGACAGCGCGACGCTGCGCGGCGCGTGCTCACGCACGCTCGCGATCACCTCCGGCCCCGTGTACTTCACAAGGTCTTGAAGATACGACTCCGGAACCTTCTGCCGCACTGAGCTGATGAACTCGTCGACCTCCATCGCCTCGTTCAGGCCGTCATCAAGGGCCCTGGCGATGAAAGACGCTGCCGTTCCGGAAAGGGGTTCACGCGCCCCTCCCACCTGTTCCTCCGCCTCGAAGATGTTGGTGGCGGCAACGACCATCTGGTCGTCGGAGCCCTGATCGCTGTCGCTCTCGACAATATACTCGTCGTTTGCCTGCGCTTGCGTCTCCTCCATGTCTTGGGGACGAGAGGTGCGCCTCGGCGCCTGCTGCGGCATGGGCCGCGGCTGTCTACGCTGCGGCTGCGCCTGCTGCTGCATAGGCTGCTGCTGCATGGGCTGCTGCATCCGCGGCTGCATAGGCGCAAGACCGGCGGAACCCTGAGGAGCTTGGAACATGCGCATCTGCGGGCTCGCCTGAGCGCGCACGTTCTGCGCGTAGACGAACTCCGGGACAAATCCTTGCGGCGTGACGACCATGCGCCCCTGCGGCGTGTTCACGACAGAGCCCATCGGAGGTGGCCCCGGTGCCCTGCGCGTCTTTTTCTTGGTGTCCGAGCCAACAAGATCGCCAACGATCTTTGCGATCATGGGGCCGTGCTCCATGACCTGATCGATGACACCCTTGGGCATAGCCAGGGGTGGGGGCGGGGGCAGAGACGGCTCGGAGTCGCCGCTCAGACCGCCGCCTCCGCCTCCGCCTCCCATGTCACGCGCCACATCGAGAAGCTGCTTGGCCTTTTCGATCTGGGAGTAGACGTCGCCGTCTTCGCGCGCCTTCGAGCGCAGGTCTGCGATCTCCCCGCGCATGCGCTCAAGCTCAGCGCTCAGCGATGCGATGCGGAAGTTCGCAGCCTCTTCAGCGCTGCGGGTACGGGCCTGCCACATCGTGTCGACAAGCTCGACTCGGCCTTGCTCGCGGTCGCGCGCGGCGATGTCGCGCTGTTCCTGGAGCTGCCGGTGCATGTCGAGGTCGCGACGGCGCTCTTCGCGCGTCTGGGTCAGCTGGTCAACGACGCGCTGCTCGCGCGCGGCGGCCTCGCGACGGTCGGCCTCACGATCACGCTCGTTCGACTGGCGGACGGACTCGATCTCACGGAGGTGCGCAGCTCGGGCCGCCTCCACCTCGCGCATGTGAGCCGTGCGCGTCGCCTCAAGCTCGGAGGCCTGTTTGCTCAGCAGCGAGTTCATGACTTCTTGGCTGATGGAGCCGTCGGGTCGGTTGGGACGGATCATCTCGACGATGTCCTTGAGCGTACCGGGCGCTGCCTGATTCATCTGACGAACCTCCACCCTGAGGGCCTCGATCTCTTTGTCCCGGTCGCGCAGGCGCTCTTCGAGCATCCGCCCCTCGCGCTCAGACTGGTCGCGCAGCAGCTGGACGCGCTTGTCAGACTCCTCGCGCACGAGGTCAGCGAGTTTGCTGGCCTCCGCCACACCGCTGGTCACGCCGTTGTACATGCGGTCCTCCAGCGTCCTGGCTCGCTTCTGCGCGTCGTCGCTGACCTTCTCCAACGTCTTGAGCGCCTGCTGCGTGACGCTCGTGTTCTCGGTCGAGGGCGGGGCCACGACAGGTGCCTGCATGCGCGTATCTCCTTTGCCGATGGCGTCCCTCGCGAGCGATGACGGCATCGCGGAGTTCGCGACGCCGGGGATGGAAAGCGTGTACTTCGAGTACCGGCGACGGCCATGGCCGTTCTTGCCGGGGCCCATCGCATAGATCTCGTACCGGCCTCCGCCGAACGTCCTCGCGATATACTCTTGGTCGATCGGCGTCGGACAGGTGTCGAGCAGGCCCTCGGCGACCACACCGTTGGGGAAGATCTTCGGGTAGACCCTTACGATCTGGATGTCCATGTCGGGGTCGACCCCGATCTTGAACTTGTCGTACCACGACCAGATGTCGTCCTTTTGACCCGCGTCGGGCTTGGGCTTGCGCGCGCGTGAGGCTGGCGGCAGGCCGTCAGACCCATCGTCGTCATCGTCCGCCCCGTCGTCAGAGGCCATCCCCTCGAACTGAGACTCGGCAAGTTCGCCATCGGTGTCCATGTCGAACTCCTCGTCCTGCGGTTCGGGCTCTCGCTCTGCCGCCGGGGGAGGAGGGGCTGGCTTCTCCTCCTTCTTCTTGGCAAGAGTCTTTCGCGAGGGCTTGGCGCCCTCGACCTGATGCGCGGCGGCAAAGCTGCTGAGCACCTGCCGGATCTCGTCGTCCCCTGACAAGGGGTCCACGACTTCCGTGTGCGGGTCGCCAGAGATCACGCCCTGCCCCCGGTCGCAGGGCCGGGTCCGCCCTCGTCCTCGTCGTCCTCGTCGTCCCCGTCTTCGTCATCCTCGTCGTCGTCGTCCTCATCGTCGGCATCGACGGCGCCGTCTCCGGCCACCGCCGTGAACGCTTCGGTGACGAGGTTGAACGCAGTCTGGATCTCCGCGTCGTCGGGAGCCTTCGACTGAAGAAGCAGACCCAGCGCAGCAAGGGACTGACGCAAGAGATCGAGGTCGTCCTCGTCGACGCTGACGATCCCCTCCTCCGCGCGGCCCGGGGCCTCTTCCACTTTGCGGTCCACGTACTCCCGCATGCGCAGGGTCTCGGTAAACGCTTGGGATGCGACGCCGTAGGTTTCGGACAGGCCGACCCCAAGGATCTCGATGCTCTCGATCAGGCGCGGGTAGAGGAAGTGCGCGAGGAACTTGGTGGTCGCCTCGTCCGACACCGGCTTCTCTTTGAGCAGGGCCTTGCGGTCGTCGCGCAGAGTCGTGAGCAGGTTGGCAAGAGCCGGGGGCAGCTGGATGCCCGAGCTTTGCCCGCCAGGGGACACATCGACGTTGGCGGTGCGGGGGGCGGCGGCCTTCTGCTGGGGCTTCTGCGGGGGCTTGTTGTTGGGCATAGATGTCTCCTCAGATCTCAAAGTTGTCGGTGGTCTTCGCCGCCTCGGCAGCGATCTTCTTCTGGCGGCCCTCGAAGTCAGTGATAATCGCCGCGCTCGCAAGGTCCTTGGGAGTGCGCAAAGTGCAGGCAAACACTTCGGTTTCGGTCAGCTCCATCAGTTCGGACTGGGCCGCGAGCTTGGTGCAGAACCGGCGCAGGGCGCGCGGCTTCTCCTTGCCAAACCCCTTGACCGTCCCCTCAGCCGTCAAAATGACGGCCGCATAGTAGTCGCAGGCGGGGCGCCCCGTGCCGGGGTCCGCCGCGCACACGAAGTTCGACCCGGAAAGACCCTCGCTCAGCGCCCGCGGTTCACCCGTCAAAACAGGCATCCCGTCGTCGCCAATGACCATCTGGGCCGCGCCAAGCTCCACGTAACTTGCAGAAGACACCTCTAGCTTGCGCTGAGTCTTGTTGTTTCTGTCGAGTTCGGGGACCTCATCTTCATCGTTCTCGGGGATCTGGGCGTCGGAACTGGTCATCTTCATGGGGCCGGAGATAACCACGACCCCCCTTGCTACGCAAGGGGAAACATTATTGCGCCGCGTTGCCTCCGTCCCCGCGTCGCGCGGCGTGTCACGTCACGCTTGCGCTTGCTGCGCGTCCGGGGGTCACGTCACGCGACGCACGCGACGCAACGCACGCGACGCGACGCGACGCGCGCCGCGCGGCCCGGACGCCCGCCCGCGCATCACGCGGCAAAGCCCGGAACACTCCACGTGACACGTTCCACGTGGCAAATTTTCACGTTTCACGTGTTGCGCACAAAAATCACGTGTTGCGTGACGCGTTACACGTGCTGCGCACCACGTAACACGCACCACGCACCACGTTGCACGTGTCATGCACCACGTTGCACGGGCCGCGCTTTGCGCGGCTTTCGCCCGCACTTCGCCCGCACTTCGCCCGCGGTTTACCCGCGAAGTTGCGCGGGGCCTGTTAGGTGCTAGGATATTGATGTCCGGTCGTTCTGACCGGCGGGCCGATACCGCGCGGGGCGCGCGGTGGCCCCCCCCTCGCGCGCCGCGCGCCGCGCGTCGCGGTGCGCGCGGGGGGGCTGTTCTATCACAATGCTTTATCCACGGTCCCGCCGCGTTCAACGCGCGCGGGACCGTGGCGCTTGTCGTTCCGTCGCGTGGTTCGCGCGGAACGGCGCAAGGTTCAAGCCTGCCCTGATCCCCATGCCGGGGCGCGGGGTAGGCTTGTCGCAATCGCGGCGTCCTATGGCGCGCGCGAAGATTGGGGAGACGACCATGACCATCACCATGAACACGATGACGACCGCCACGACGAACGCCACGACGATCAAGCCCGCCTCCGCGGAGGACACCGCGGTCGCGGCGGTGACGTCCGTGCTGACCGACTTGACGCCAGATCAAGTCGATCGGATTGCAGAGAAGGGCGCGCGTGAGGAGGCGACAGAGATCGTGGCCGCCCGCCACGACATGGTGGCAGATCGGATCGCCCGCCTCGGCGCGGCGGCCGTCCGCAAGGCCGCGCGGAAGACGATCGACGACTTCTACAAGGCGCATTGCGCCCGCCGGGTTTCGGGCCGCTGACCCGCCGGGACAGCGCCCGCGGCTGTCCCGAGTTCGACCCGGCACCCTATCCACGCCCGCTGTCGCGCCCCCGCATGGGGTGCGATGGCGGGCGTGGGCACTTCTCACGTTCGCCGCGTGGATCGCGTCCACGACTCACCGAGTCGTGCGCGCGATCGACGGTGCGAGCCGTC
>Ga0315284_10001268_pt1 | contig 35938 bp, 25 predicted proteins | sample YL17G09_16_MG_FD_203696 | JGI IMG/M metagenome (GOLD analysis project Ga0315284, IMG submission 203696) | Sediment microbial communities from Yellowstone Lake, YNP, Wyoming, USA - YL17G09_16 | ecosystem: Environmental > Aquatic > Freshwater > Lake > Sediment | place: USA: Wyoming | collected...
CTTTGATTTTACAAATTCATTTCTTTTTTACATTCACTTCTTTTCAGTTAATCATTCTTAAAATCAATCATAAATATATAAATTGAAAACTTTTTTTCTTATTTCACTCTCTTCAGTCCCTCTTCTCTTAGTTTTATGACTTCTTCCAATTCTTCCAATACTCCCATGTCTCCCATTCGCGACTTCAAGGGTGATGCGACTGTCGACATAGTATCGACTCCCGCATTCTTATCGACTCCTTCAGACATGACACCCGCCAGGCTGTTCTCAACCCCATCTGTTGAACTGATTTCGCCATCTTCATTACGTTTCAGTACTCCACACTACAAACAGCATTTCTCAAGCTTTTTGGAACCGACTCCATCTGCGCCTCTGCCTGTGCCCATGAACAATATCAATATCGTCAACGAATTCAGGTGGATGACTCCAAGTGTGGAAGTGCTGACTTCTACATTGTCATCATTATCAAGCGATGACGACTCCGACTCCGCTCATTCCAATTCAGCTACCGGTTCATTGTCCGACTCCTCAGAGTCACTGCAATTCAAGTGGAGCGAAACCCCTTAAATCACTCCCACATTACGACTGTTACATGCTATGCAAAAACAAAATGAAAACAAAATGAAAAACAAAATGAAAAACAAAATGAAAAACAAAATGAAAAACAAAATGAAAAACAAAATGAAAAACAAAATGAAAAACAAAATGAAAAACAAAATGAAAACAAAATGAAAAACAAAATGAAAAACAAAATGAAAACAAAATGAAAAACAAAATGAAAAACAAAATGAAAAACAAAATGAAAACAAAAACAAAAACAAAAATATTTTTTATTTAAAAAATAGAATCAAACCAACTAAAATAATATTGAGGTTTGATACACCTTGTTGTATCATTTTTTTTTACATTTCCCAAAATAACTTCATATTCTTCTTCAGAATTATTTGATGTAATTGGCGACAATATATTATTATTATTATGAATTTCTGACGAGGCCGAAGTTTCTGTATAATCAACTTTATCCTCTTCCGCTATTGGTTCATGCACATCATCAAGCACGAGCGTTGGCGATTGCACTTGCGTCATCGTCGTCGATTTTTTTTGCAAATTATTAATAATCAAATGAGACGAAGTCAGTATGTCCGCTAGGTCACTTAAATTTGTTTGAGTAACCTTGTCACATTGTTGCGTTTTTTCTGTATTCTTGACCATGTTTCTTAAACCCAACGTATATCCAATAAACGCTGCAAGACAAATCATACAAACAAACGTTTCAGAATCAATCTTCATATTGGTCGCATTCGAATTCATCGTATTTTCGTATATTAATAATAAATATTATTTTTCTAATATGTTTATTATTATGTTAATATTTTTATAAACTGAAATATTTTGTAACAATATTAAAAAAAATTGAAATATACCTATATAATCGTACAGTTATCAAGACTAAGTCATAAACCAATAATGGAAAAGGAAGGTTGCAAATATTTGACGATTACACCCATCAGCAAAGATGTCAAAAACAAGGGATGTATCGACTATAAAGAACAAGAGAAACGCACATCAAAAAATGTTCATAAATGGTGTTGGGATGACAGTAAATATAACAAAGCAAAAACTGGAGAATACTTTGCATTTCTATTCTTCGAAAGGCGTGTCATTATTCACAAGATTACAAATATAAAACCGCCTTCAGAACGACTGGATAGTTGGATGCCAAATGTCACACAACGGAATAGGCAAGTGTTGGAACTGTCCAAACCATTGAAAGAACTCAGTTGGAGAGAATGGTTAGAGCTTGGTGGTCTGTTATGCAAACAGGTGACATATACAACAAATACAATGTTAAAAATGCCACCATTATATCAGATGTTGATGGAAATCGAAAAAGAAATAGAAACTCCAGAGCAGAAATATGTACCGCAAATGTTTAATAGTTAAAGTAGAAATCTAATACAGTATATTATTGCAAGCGACACATAATAAGAGCCACCGATTATACACGAAATATTAAATCTATTTTTAGAGTTTTTTTCCCATTCTAATAATTCTAAAAACGGGTCTGCAATTGTGAAATCATCATTACATATTTGATTTTCAACCATTGTTAAAAAACATCCACCAAAAATAAAAAACAAAAAAAATACGACAACTAAGAATGCAACTATACAATTTACAATATAACGTGGCGCAAATAACGAAAGAAATAATAATGAAACAGGAGTACTTGTATGAAATGACCGCATTAAAATTCCAAGCGATTTGTCAGAAAGTTTACCAGTTTTAAAACTGGTTGTTAATTTATCAACTATATTATTTCGTTTTTCTTTCGATAAAAAAAACATAATGTATATAAATACAAATTATTTATTTTTATTATTTATATTACCACAACAACACAACAATAGAATTTATACGAATGAACAATTCGAGAGAAAATAACGACCAGGAAAAAAAATTATGCAAAAAGTTTAAAAATAAAAAAAATAAAAAAATCACTAAATGTGATACTTTTGAATCTATTTCTATACACAAGGAAAAATTAAACATTGCATTTAAAGAAAGTGTTAAAAAAAACAAATGGTTTTATTTAACATTACTTTTATGTTTTTACATGTTCAAACAAAGTAGTCCTGATAATACGTCATATATATTATTAATCATTTCGTATATTTTTGTACTAATATTTGGACATATATCTCATCGCATTTCACACAATGTAAATTTTACAAAAATGTATAATAAATTAAAAAAAAATAACATAAATCCTCGAATAGATGGATATTTATTGAATGTTTGCAGATTTTTAGATTTTCATTCGATAACACACCACGACACAACCATAAATAAACAGCCTGCGAATATATTATATGAATTTTTCAACAATGTAATCACGCAGGGAGGAGCAATTATTATTTTCGTAAAACTTGTCAATTACTTTATTGATTACAGGGTAGTAATGCTATGGGCTCTCATGTATGCAACAACTCACAACATAAACTATGTTTTTTTAAAACCATCAACACATCGCGACCACCATATAGACGACAACACAAATTTTGGAATTGATATTGCCGACATTCTTTTTGACACCAAATACAACTTGGATGATATTGAAACGCATAACCACGTTTCAATAAATCTAATAATTATAACAATGATTATTGTATATTTTTATAAATGGTAGGTCCATTATGTTTTTCTGGCTTTGTGCCTAGCGTTTACGACAGTTCCTGGTCCTCCCACTGCTAAACTGTGCGGTTTATAATACACTTGTGCATTATTTGTATATAAACTCTGCATAGTTCCAACTCCGCCGCTTGTCTTGGTGCTAAATGAAAACATAGAATAAAGAGAGAAGAGAGAATAATATTATACACATATATAATATTAAAAAAAATAAAAATATATATAATCCCGTTCAAAATGATTATTTATCATATTGAGTACTATTTTAAATAAATTCTATTGAATACTGTCCAGATGTCTCTTTAGTACACTTTGCAATAATTTGTGGGTTTGGCGAGTTTTCAATTACATCTTCGTGTTTGTAAACATTATTATTGGAATCAATAAAATATTCAATTCCTTTTATATTTTGAACCCACACATTGACGCTTTGTTGAGAAACTTTATTTGCCACACTTCCATTAGATTCGTCTTCCATTATACTGTTTGGTGCACCTTTTGTGTGCGTTCCGCAATAGTCACAACCCACCTTTTTCTTTCTGGTGCATTGTTCTCCATTTGCGCGTTTCGCATGACACCTGTGTTGAGCGGGGACAATATTCTTAACACGTTTTCGTTTCATAAAATCTTCCTTGGAGAGCTTCAACTTTTCGTAGTCATACACAAACGAAATAAGTTGTTTGCACAAACTGTCAATTTGCAATTGATTTTGTTCTTGTGGTTGGTCTTGTTTTGAAAGTGCGGCCGTCATTGCTGCATTTACTTCTCGTATTTTCGAAGACACGTCATCTTTTAATGTAATTGTGTATGCATCTATTTTTCCTGAAATTCGACGTTCCATAGTGAAGATGTCTAATGCGGATATGTTAATAATATAGTAACTAGTATTTATTTCAATTTTTTAAATATATATACATTTGATAAATTGAAATAAATGGAAATTATAAATTCATTTATTTGTTAAAATTACATATTTCCCGCATTGCTTGGATTATTGGAAGCAGCAGTATTTTGAATGTCATCTACAGGAATATCTATGACTAGATTCATATTGTTGTTGTGATTATCGTTATTATTTTCCGTTGAAGGCGATGGCGTCGATGCTGATGAAAGTTGAGGAAGTGCAGGTATATTTAATGTCAAAATAGGTTGAGACAGTGAAGAAGAAGCAGGAGCAGGAGCAGGAGCAGGAGCAGGAGCAGGAGCAGGAGCAAGAGTCTCATTTTGATTTGAATGAGGAGAAAGTGCCGCCGGTGTTGAAATTGTGGTACCGTATGTTAATTTTGCACTTACATTAAATTTTTCTGGACTAATTGCAGGAGTATTCATTTCAAAGTTTGAATTTTTATACAATTCATTATCGTAATACATATTTTCACTATTTGGGTTTGGCTGTTTTTTATTTTCATTTCCATTTTTGTTACTACTATTGAGGTTATCACCTCCGAATCCACCTTCACCACCCCCGAATCCACCTCCACCACCCCCGAATCCACCTCCACCACCCCCGAATCCGCTTCCACCACCCCCGAATCCACCTCCACCACCCCCGAATCCACCTCCACCACCCCCGAATCCGCTTCCACCACCACCGCCTCCGCTTCCACCACCACCGCCTCCGTTAACGCTGCTATTTCCGCGAACAGAATGTGCCAAAGATGCAAGCGCCTCATCTTCCAGCGAATTAATATTTATCTTAACTTCACTTAATCCATTTACAAAATTAGGTTTCTTTACATTATTATATTTTCCATATTTTAAATTATATTGTGCGATTATTTCCTTGTCAATAATTGGACTGATGTCCTGTAAATTTTTTATATCGGTTTTTATAATTGAAAGCATATCTTTTGCCGTTTGGCGTTGCTCTCTGCATAATGAAAGTTCAATCTGAATTTTCTTATTTATTTGCGTATACTGCAACGCACATAATCTATGTGCTTCAGCACGTTTTCCTAGTTGAAAATAAGAATCGATGGATTTAATTATTCCGACAAACACGCTTCCAATACCCAGTATGATATTCATTTTTTCATAATTCAAATCAATGCCGGTTATAAAACCAATTCCACTACTAAGAATAATTACAGGAATATTTATATAATTCGAAAGGAGATTATATTTTTCGTATGACGCAAGATGCAATATTCCCAAACTTTCACATTCTTCCGCAGATTGAGCTAAAAGTTGTTCTAAATCGCGATTATAATTTATTTGTTCCATTTGTTAATGATGCGTTTATACAATGTATGCAATATTATTTTATAATAATAATATTAATTATTTTTAATTATATTATTATTATAATTTCTCTCTTCTCTCGGTAAATTAAAACATAACAATATTTTTACAGATAATGTTGAATTGTTACAGGTTATCAAGTGGTGATTCAATTCTTGACGGTAAAACAACCCAAAATACAACCAAAGCATTCCAAAATGTTAAATAATTCCCATATAAACTAGGGTCTATTCCTAAAAAAGTCATCATTGTTGTTACAATGTAATCAAATACAATCGCGGCGCCTATTACAAGTATTTTTAATTTTAAAGATACTGCCATTTTTTATTTTTATTAATTCAAACTTATATACTAATTATACTATTATAATATAATTTTTTATAAATTAAATGAATTACGCACAATAAGTATTTATATTATATAATATTCAGAATAATCCACATCATATTTATCGGGAATTGTCCCCGTTTCAATCATGTGGTAAGACAAAATCGAAGAATGGTTATAATCTTTAAAAAACCATTCAACAGTATTCACAGCAATTCTTTTTTTTCCGCCATTGTTGTTGTTATCGTTACCAATGGATACAAAATACAACCCGCTGTACGCCGTGTCATAATTCTCTGTCCAGTTCCCATTAGAATCTCGAAGTGACAAAAGTTTACGAACAGCTTCGTCTTTCTTTGCAACTTCTTGAGAGATTTGTGAATTATCAGGAGTGCCTGATTTTAAAAAAACATTCATTTTACCCACGAATAACACCGACCTGAGTACACCTCCTTCAACATATTTTCCATAGTTTCCTGTGGTTAATGCAGTCCCGTCATAAAGTTCAAACGGTTCATTGTCGTGCGTATAACAAGCATATTTCATAGATGATAAAAAATTTGTTCCCACATAAAATGGACCAAACGAACTTTTTAACGGCGCCTTCAATAATCCGAAAAAAGCCAAATAAGTTATTTTTTGATACTGGTCTCCGTAATAACATATTACCGGCGTTTCTATGAGTCGATTGTTGCAATCATACAAACGCATAATTGCAGGATTTTTTATAAAAAGGTCAGTCGCACGCTTATCCACATCAATGTACATTACCTTTTTGAAATTAACTATTTCGCTTGTAACTATCCACCATAGTACATCATCATCCATGGAAATCTTATGTGGAAATTTAAGTTTTCTAAAATATTTATGAAAAAACAAATAATATTCATTTCCTTTTTTTAAATGCCCTCTATATTTGACAACTTCATTTTCGTCTAGGAATGTATTCATATGTTGTTTTGCTTGGTCTATTACAGTTCGTTTTGACGGAGTATACATTACACTTGGAAACTCGAATTGTTGTTTTTTCAATTCTTTATTGAAACTATTTTTCATTAAAAATTCAATAAATGGCAGCTCGCACGACGTGTTTATCTGATAAACGCAAATAGTAACAACGGCGTCGCCATCAACTTCAGATTCGTCAACGTCCTTTTCAAGTGCGGATGCAAACGGATAAATTTCACAACTGTAATCATAATTGTTTTCATCATCACTGTTACTGCCATCACTTACAAACTCATATGCCCCCGCATCATCAAGTTTATCTAAATTATATTGCAATGATAACTCGCGAACGCTGTCATTGTCCATTTCATTTTTTAACTTTTTATGTTTTGAATCTATTTTCCTTGAAGACGTTCCAGGTAACATATTTGAGACGTAAAAGTAAAATAATATTATCTATTATATTAATAATATTATTTAATTAATACATTTTTATTACTAATTTAATTAAATTTCAACATTTTTTTCTGCGTATGGATTCTTTGATTTTTTCTTCTCTCGTTTCCATAAGAAAATCTCCAAGTTTCTGCGCTTGATTCTCGTCATTTTGATAAAATTTTAACAATGCATTCATCAACGTATTCTTATTGAGAGGTGCCTTGACTTTAGTGGTTGAATATATAAGTTGCCCTCCATTAATGTCAAAACAATCAATTTCTTTGTCTTTCATAATGTGCAACAGCTTGTCAGTAGCTTCTTTCTTTTTATCTCTTCTCTCTTTGATTTCTTTTTGAAACTCTTTTATTTCATTATCCATCTGTATCCACCCTTTAACATATTTAACAAGCTGTTCTTTTGTATTCGCATCTGTTGTTGAAGACATTTTAAGTGATATATATATATGAGTATAAAATATATATGCACGTCTTTTTATTATGTTTGTTAAATCATTATTATTTATATTAAAAAGTTATATTCATTTAAATAATTAATATAAATGAATAATTATATGTTATATTAAATAAGACAAAATATAAAAATGATTGAATTTATATCAACAACAGTTATAGTATGCGCATTTTTCTTATTTGCATGTGGAAGCTATTATTTAAAAGATAGATATTATAAGAATAATTATTATGATACAAGACAGAGTTATACTAGTTACAAACCATTAAATGACAACAGTTTTTCAGAACAGATATAATATAAACAATCATATTTAAAAAAACCCTAAACTCAACCCCCATTTATAAAAATTATGTTTCCTCTAGTTCTTTATCATGTATCACTTGTTCCTCAGAGTCTAACTTCATCACGGAAAGAGGTAAACTTGTTGAGAGAGTAGAAACAGAGTCGTCGGGGTGAGGTGATTTGTCACCAAGACAATACTGCCAATGCCATGCCTCAAACTCTGGGTTCTTGGGGTCTGAACCTTGCAGGTAAAAACCATATCTAGGTCCGTTGGCGCACAACCAATCAAGGCACTTACCTCCCATTGAGGTAAGAGTGCCTTTTACTTCATAGGCAAGGTCCATTGCAAGTCCCCAGCCGTGATTGGAGGTACCAGGAGTAGCTGAAGGAGACATACCTTTCTTGAGGTACCAGGTCTTACCTTCATACTTACGAGTCACTGTGGGCACTCTGCCAGTGTCGGAATCAGCGTAGCGGGACTCAAACAATGTCAACTGGCTTTGAAACGAACGAAAGGCGCCCTCATTCCTAAACTTGAATCCTGCAGCGAAGGCGGCGTCATACATCTTGTCAAACCAATCCGCTACGGGAGCATACATTTGTCCACCACATTTTACGGTTTTCAATCTACCGGGCGGTAGTAGACCGTTCTTGTATAATTTAACTTCTGTTGGTATTATAAGTGGTTTAGCTGGATAAATTAAACCAGGAGCAAGAAAAAAACCGTCGCCATCATCTTCATTTACTTTTACGGGATTAGGTATTACTATTTTTTTTTCAGGAACACCGCGGTAATGGATGTGTTTTTGTTGTACTCCTTTGTACCCAGGAACTGAATATTGATTGGCTGCAATCTTTAGTGGTCTTGGTGGTCTTCTTAGTTTTGTCATAGTTGTTGTTATACAGTATATATATATTATTTTTTTTACCAAAAAAATAACTATAAATAAACCGAATCAAAACCCATCTGATTCCTTGTCAATAAAGATTTCTTTACCAATTGTTTTAATCATTTTCTTACCACCTGTCTCTGTTATTGGAGTGGTAACATGATTCATTGTGACAATAAATTTATCCCTTTTATCATCATTCGTTTTTATTTCCGGGTCTGAATCTCTCAACTCTTTCAAAGTATACATTTGTTTTTTTGAAAGTGTATCTATAGATTCTTTAAGTTTAACATTTCCATCATCTTTTTCCCATTTTTCTTCATCTTTAATGTACATTACGTCTCTCTTTTGGTCTGTGCAGTGAATTGGGCGCTTGTAAACATCGAGTTCTTTCAGTCCTCTCAACATGATTGTGCTTACGCTTTCTTCCAGGCTCTTGTCTCGTGTAATTTCCAAATCATGAAATGTCACTTTGAGAGATTTAATAAAGTCGCACATGTTTATCGCATCTTTGCATTGTTCATTCAAAAATATATTTATATTAAATTTTTGCTTAATATTTTTATGCCTTATGTTGTTGGTTGTTGTTGTATTGTGGTTTGCAATCATTTCCTTCAACATGTCGTTTTGTTCCTTCATGAATATTTTCATTGATTCATTATCTTTCAACAATTGAATAATTAATTCATTTTTATTTTCGCTTGATTCATCATAACACTCATTAACGACAAATCCGAGTTGTTTTTTATCTTCGCCGCCAAGCTCATTCAATGCTGCAGATGATGCAACTTGGTTCTGTACTTCATCCATGTGTTTGCGTGTCATTAAATGTTGTTTAAAGTGTTTACTTTTTAAACAACGATAGTTGCAGTAGTTGCATGTAAAAATTTTATCAACACTGTCAATTGTGTTATTATCGCCAGGTTTCAAACCATTATTCAAACCATTATTCAAACCATTATTCAAACCATTAACTGCATTAGAATTATCTAGGTTATTCATTTTCTGATTCAATGCATCTGTGTGATAAATCTCTCTCAAAACAATGTCAATGTGTGTCTTACATTCGTACTTTTCCAGTATCTGCAAACTCCAATTTTCCCATCCTCCGCTATTTTTTATAAATTCAATCATGTCAGAACAATATGTTTCTGATTGTGTTTGTTTTTTTAATGTGTGTTTTCGTTGGTTAACATTTGTGGTGTGACCTACAAATACTTTCGTGATATTTGTAGATGAACAACAAATCTTATAAAATATCATTTCAGCATAATTTATTCTGACCTTTGGCATAGTTATTATTTATATTTTCGTTGATATATATTTCACATATTATATTTATTCATATCTTCTTATATTGTTTTATTCATGTATTATTTCATTTCCTATTTTTGTCCTATTTTGTCCTATTTTTGTCCTATTTTTGTCTTATTTTTTTATAATCTTATCCAAGTCCTTTTTTGTTCTTATACAGGACCTATTTTGTCTTATACAGGACCTATTTGTCTTATACAGGTCCTATTTTTTTGGTACATTTTCCCGATTTTTCGAGGGTTTTCGGGACTTTTATCATTTTTTCCCGGTTTTTCCATTTTTTGCTTATGCAGTCAGTCGTTTATTCCCATATATTAACGACATGTAACATGATAAGAATAATACAAAAATAGTTTGTAAAAAAAATAATGATTTTTTAAGGATTTTTTATTTTAAACATTCTTTTTTAAATATGAGAATTGGACATTTATAGAATGTCCAATTTTGATTTGGCGAAAAAAGTTTATAAAAATGGATATTTTATTGAGAATCTTATACAGGTCCTTTTTTATTCTTATCCAAGACCTATTTTGTCTTATACAAGACCTATTTTTCTTATCCAGGTCCTATTTTTTTGGCGAATTTTCCCAATTTTTTCCTATTTTTTCCTATTTTTTCCAGATTTTCTATTTTTTGCTTATGCAGTCAGCTGTTTATTTTAAAATTATTGCAACACTATATGAGCTAATGAATTCGAAAAACATTGCGTAAAAAAAATAATGGTTTTTTTAAGGATTTTTTATTTTAAACATTCTTTTTTAAATATGAGAATTGGACATTTATAGAATGTCCAATTTTGATTTGGCGAAAAAAGTTTATAAAAATGTATATTTTATAAATAATCTTATACATGTCCTTTTTTATTCTTATCCAAGACCTATTTTATCTTATACAAGACCTATTTTTCTTATCCAGGTCCTATTTTTTTGGTACATTTTCCCATTTTTTAGAAGGTTTTCCCGATTTTTTCCGATTTTTCCCAATTTTTTCATTTTCTGCTTATGCAGTCAGCCGGTTATTTTAAAATAGTTATACGATTGTATATGATAAGGAATGCGAAAAAATATTACGTAAAAAAATAATGGATTTTCAAGGATTTTTTATTTTAAACATTCTTTTTTAAATATGAGAATTGGACATTTATAGAATGTCCAATTTTGATTTGACGAAAAAAGTTTATAAAAATGTTGTTTATAAAAATCTTCATAATAAAAATAAATCCCAGATAATAAATATTTGTTAGTAATATTATGGAATATGCGCAACAACCCAAGAACCAACCATAAGTATTTGAAAATATACGAGGTTTGCGCTTTCCATCATGACCCATCGTATTGCTATGCAATGTGGCGATATCATTGTAAAAGGTGACATTGCCAGCGTGGGCAAAGTTGCACGATAATCGGTGATGCAAAAGTACAAATACAGTTTAGATGCGAGGTGGTGCACAATGTTACACATTATAAAATACAAGATAATGTGTAATAAAGGATTTGAAATAATCCAAAGTATAACAGTTTTGAAAGCTTGGAATGCACGATGTGCACGATGTCTGTTATTTTGTAGTTGTGACTGTTGCTGTTGCATTATTACGCAGTTGTACAAAACATAATACATACAATGAAAAACTCAATTTTTTAAAATACTTGCCATTTGTATAAATAATAATTAATAAATAACAAATAGTAAATAAAATGTTACTGTGATGAACGCCGCATATTTTCATTTTCAATATCGTTTTCAGGCACTTCATTTAAATCAGTCAACAATATGCGTTGTGAATAAACGGGATAATATTTATAATACAATATTTGAAGTGTCGATATGATAGTGGAAGCCCACGAAATAATGACATACCACATTTCATAATATATGCAATATATGGACCAGATTATACCTGATGTTAATCTCATCCACAAGAAATAAGAAGATATATCATCAGCTTTTTTTAATTTATATGTTCTCCACATTTGCGGAATATTGTATATGACACTGAGAACATTTCCAATGTTGATAAGAATTGTCATAAATAAATCTATTTGCGAATTTGAAGTTGAGTGTGAATCACTAGACATAATAATAATGGAATAATGGGATGGGGTGGCTAATCATTTTAGATTTATACGTTTATATTACTTATATAAAATGATTAATCGAGTAACATAAGAGTGTGTCGAAAATGATATATTATCTTACATATTTCCCGGCTCTTGCGAAAGAATCCACCACGAAGATGACGAAAACTCCTAGAAAACAATATAAAATTAGTTCTTCTGTTACATTTCCTGTTTTTTCATCTTGTTGTTCTTCCAGCATATGTATAATATGATTCATTTTTTCAAGTAACTCTTCTTTTGGCGCATTATCAGACGACACTGTTTTCAAGGCGGTGTTATACGGAATATATTGTTGGTAGTATTGTTTTGCGTAAGAGCTGGGTAAATCTATAAAAGATTCTTTTGTCACAGCATTATCATCATGATTGGGGTCACCATTTTGCTGTTGCTGCTGTTGCTGCTGTTGCTGCTGTTGCTGCTGTTGCTGCTGTTGCTCACTTGTCGGATTGTAATCTGCTAAATCTTCTGAATCGCCGTAAGGACCATACGAACCGGCTCCGCCTCCATCTTCATCTCCGATATAAGTTGTTGTGGTCGTGGACTGAGAGTTTAATTTATTCATAAAATCTGAAACACGCGACTGTTGCGATGGTTGCGACTGTTGCGATGGTTGCGACTGTTGTTGCGACTGTTGTTGCGACTGTTGTTGCGACTGTTGTTGCGATGGTTGCGACTGTTGTTGCAATGGACGTTTGATAGTTTTTCTTAAAGATGATGAAGATAGTGACGATGATTGCGGAGCAGACATTTTCTTGGCACCCTGAGTTTTTTGATTTTTATTATCTACATCTGATTCATTATTATAAGGTGAAGCATATTGTGCTAAAGACATTCTACTATAAAAAAATGAGATTTTATTTTAGAAAACATACGGAAATAAAGATTATTATATATTAATTGAATGATTTTAATTTAATTAATAATGTTATTTATCTTTTTTCTTAACATATGTATATTATTATTAATTAATTTGATATGAATAAAACAGTCGGAGATGTTATAAAAGAAATTAAAAGTATTAATTTTAAATTTAAAGAGTCTAATGGTACATCCATTATCATGCAAATTGCATTAGGATTGGGGGTAATAATATATACATATTTGTTTCATTCGCAAATTCAATATTATTATAATACGCTAGCAGGTCGAATGCTGATGATATTCATAATAGGCGTTGGTTATGGTTACAAGTATACGCTTTTTGTATCTATATTTATTATTTGCATTTTTTTTAATTCATTCAATACGTATGAAGGATTTAGCTTGACGGATGTTGACTCAATTACATCGAGTATTAAAAATAATTTACCAGCATCCATGGTCTCGTTGCCGGCAAATCCGACTCCTCAAGATATTTACGATTATTTGAATAAACAAATTTGCACGGCTGGAAATGCGGATATTTATAAACAAATTTATCAATCGACTTCGTCATCGGATGACGCGAAACAACTCGCAATGACAGCATTAGGATTCAATGGTGAAATGTGTAAAAAAGCGCCCGGTGCCACATTTTATCAAAATCCACAAGCACTTTTCGATGATTTTAAAAATAATACGTGTGCATCTAATCCAAATTTATCCGACTCAACTAAGAAACTGACGGATATTGCTTCGTCAATTAGTGCAGACCCAACTTCAAGCAATGTATTTAGCGCTCCATTAATTGCGATTGCAAAGTGGCTTTCAACGACGCAAAGTGCGATATGCGGAGCGGCAACACCGGCAGCAACAACAACGCCAAGTTAAAATATAAAAATATAACAAGCAAATAAAAATAATAATAATATAAAATAATAATATTTTAATAATATCATTATTTAATATAGGATAAATTAACTTACTTTTTTTAAAAAATGTTTAAAAGTATTAATGAATCAATTAGTTCGTTAAATTCAAATATGTTTTTTGCCGGAATTATGATGCTTACGCTGAATATTGGCTCCAGGTATGTTCAGCTGAATCTTAGTCCATCTGCTGAATCGTATTTGAAATACGCAATCACAAAAGAGTTTCTTGTGTTTACGATTGCGTGGATGGGAACGCGCAATATCTATGTGGCGCTAACTCTCACTGCTGCATTTGTAATATTAGCAGACTATGGCTTGAACGATAAAAGCAACTTTTGCATATTACCTGAAAAGTTTAAGAAATTACAGGATTCGATAGACTCCAACAATGATAAAATAATCAGCGAACTTGAAATAAAGAGCGCAATGGATATTTTAGAAAAAGCGAAAAAACAGCGCGAAAATCGGGTTCAATTGGGATATTTATCGTTTTATGATAATGTAAAAATATAGGGGACGCCCCTTGCCCCTTAAATACAAAATAAAAAAAAATATTAAATAGATGAAAATAATATTAATTAATATATTAATATATTAATAATTAATTAATAAATAATTCATCTATATTCAAAACAAAACATAAATAATAATAAAAAATAATAAAGTTTGTCAATGTCGTCCCAGTCACCAACTGCAAACAAAAAGTGGTATGAAGATGATGATTTAACAGTTACTGAAAATACAAACACGAAGGAAGCGCAGCGTCAATCTGAATTTGGACCAGGTGTAATTGGTACAGAGTTCAACGCAATCAAAGTGAAATTGCAAGAAACATATGAAGTCGGAATTTTAAAAATATTTATCGAAACCGAAGTTTTGAAAAGTGGGTCAAATGAATTTGAACCAGGATTAAAAGAATTATACAACCCAGAAAAAATGACAAAACCAATTGATATTGGTAAAGAATTACTATTTACATCTGATGTTGAATTTAGCGAGGCAGGGTTTTTGCCCGGGTCATTACAAGATGACCGTCGAAAATACTTTTTGGATCCTCTTGCATTTAATAAATATTTACTTCGACTTCCCAAGCCGATATCCGACATTGAAACACCTGTTAAAGAAAAAACAGATTCAAATGCATACAAGTATTTGCAAGTTCTCGGAAATGAAGAGTCAAAAAGAATTCTAATGATTTGTGAGAATTTTAAAAGACAAAATGATAAAAATAAACAGGAAAATGACAATGCTATTATTAAACTTCAAAAAGAGCTGGATGATGCAATAAAACTAGTAGTGGATGCAAATATGTCACAAGCTGCAAAAACGAAATTACAAGAAGACATAGAGAGAAAGTTAAAGTATGAAAAAAATAAAAAAATAAAACTAGAAACAAAATATAAAAATTATAAAGTGGCGTGCAAAATATTGTCAAGCGTAGTTCGGCGGATGCAGTATGATGCCATGCTTGTAGAATCATATCCGGAAACTGTAAAAGATGGTAAATCACTATCCACAACCATTGTGGATTGGTTTAAATATAAACAAAACAACCCGAATTTTTTTAAAGAAGTGCTTACCATTTTTAAACCCATGTTATCAAGTAACGCGCAAAAAGATAAAGATAAAATTAGTGACAATATACAACAGGTTGTAAGAAGTTTATCTTCAATATTTCAACCTATAATTGAAAGTTATTTTTATGATAAGTTGACTCATGATTTGATTCCAATTATGCCACTAGCTGTTGAAGTGGATGATGAGCAACTTTTACGTGATTTCATTCGTCCCGCAAATCGCATAAATGACCCAGTGAAATATTCGTGGAATAATATTAGTTCTGCGCTTAAAAGAATTTCTGAAATAACTTTTACAGTTGCTCAAAAAGATGCTGGAGATAAACTATATTTTATTTCAAAATTCATGGTAAATTTTCAATCAGATATATTGCGAATATTTACATTCAATAAAAAAGATGGAGGAATAGAGAAAATGATTGAAGAAATAACAGCAAGTGATAGCTATTTAAATACTGGTAATGTCGTTAACATGTTGTATCATAATATTGTGTATTTTAGGGCAATGCTGGATAAAATTATTTTAACAATTGAAAGAGAATATTATGTGCAACCCATGGCTGTTCCGCCAGTTGTTGTTGGAGGACTTGTTGCAGGACTAGCAGGACTAGTTCCGCCTTTACTTTTAGCCCAAGAAGTTCCAAATTTCTTAGAAAGGTTAAAAGCATTAAGACAAGTTGTTGATGCATTAGAAACACCCGTTCATAATTTTGGTTTGACAGTTGCAACCAATAGTTATAAAACGATACTGGGCGAAGCGTCACATGCTGCATTCGTTGAAAGCATATTTTCTGAAAAATCTCCGCCAATTTCATATGCTAATCGAAATAATAAATTTTTGGTAGTATCTGATTTCATTACAGATGAATTTAATAATGACAATGTTGCAATCACTATTCCTGATAACTATTATGACCTTGAAACATTAGGAAGTACAATAGAAAAAGAGCTGTGCGATAAATGCAAGTGGAAACTCGATGCAAATGTACCAAATCAAAATAGAGATATGATTTGGAGCTGCAACTATGATGAAAATAAAAAAATGCAGTTAAAATTGTATTTTCCTCAAAATGATTTAATGAAGGATACTAATATTATTCCAAATATACACGACGCTTATCCTGTTGGATTTATTCGTCCAGGCAGCCCAGGCCCTCCCGTCGTTAATCCCAGTCCTGCTTTCCCTATTGGAGCAAATAATACTTTTCAAGTTAGTAATGGGTACATTATAGGACTTCAAACTTTGACAATTCCGCATGGTGAGTATAGAAATATTCAACATTTATTAGGTGTCATGGCGAAAACAATCAATGATTTTATTGAAGAAGCAAGTGACATAAATCGGGGGTATAAAACTAAAATGGCCATTACATTGGATGCTGCCAATCGCGTAAAGTTTGAATTTAAATCGACTAATGCTGAAAAACTGCGATTGGCGGTTAATGAAATAGCGGCGGCACGCGCTGCTTTGGCTGCAGCAGTAGGAACACTTGCTATTGCAAGGGCGAACACTGTTTTAGGGGTTAAAGTTGCAGATGAAGTGCGCATAAGACGTTTATATTCCAATACTGTGAATGAAGTATTAGATGTTACTTTAAACAATGTAGAGTTATCTAGAATATTGGGGTCTATCCCAGCAGGACCATTTGTACCACCAGTTGCTTATACGTTTCATAGTGAAGGACCAATTGGTATAGCACCAGCACCAAGCGACGAATTTACAATGGGATTTCCTTACAGGTTTCCGGAGGATTCTAAAAGTGTTCAAATTAAAACAAGAATGCAAATTGACGGAGATGAATATGACGCATCGACAATGTTTGGAGTTCCTTCATCGGTTGCACCTGTAGGTATAATTACAATTATTCCTGAAATTACGATAAGAGAGCTTGCGTTATCAAAAGGTGAAAACAACCAAAATAAACTCAAGGTGAATGAACTGTTGGATGATTATTTGGGATTTTCAAGTCTTCCTGCACCGCTTGGACCTCTACAATTAGAACGAATATCTGATTATGGTATTTTGAATTTCACCGATGGAGCAGGGTTTCGCGTTACGGTGGCAGGTCAACTCGCGGCAATAACATTAGATGCAGTTGATTTAAGTAAAATTATTAATAAAGCGAATAATGATAATCGTGCGAAATTAAAAACCGAACTTGTAGAAAAAACGGGACTTTATATAAATAACTCATTACTTGAAGCAAAAGTCCCGGTGATTACTTATACAGATATATTAAATAGTCTTTTTTACAGGTACCCGTGCATTCCTTCGGATAACATAGTGGAAGGCACACCCGAGTTTGATAAATTCATTGAAGAGCGCGTGAATGTTTCCAAATTCAAAGAAATAGTTTGGTTGGGAAAGGGAATCGACGACTCGAGCGAGCCTCTTTCTTTAACCATTAGAAAAGCACTTGATAAAACGCTAATGTATGATGACTGCGACGAAGAGCGCAGTAAGTTGATGTGCGATTTACACTATGCGATTTGTGGTCCTGTATTTACCAACACTGCATTGAAGCAACAAAATCAATACGGAGAAACAGACGAGCTGGAAATGTTTTACCAATTTCAACTTGAAATAAACCGACCATACATCAAATTAACTGGTGTACCAAATGCGCAATTTTCTAGACCCATTGTCAAACCATTTACGGTGAAAGGAATCACTCCATATTATGATGCCGTAAATAAACGCTACAAGTATTTGATTTATGGTCACTATTTAAATTATATGAATCCTGTTAGACAGGTCGGGTGTGTTAAATATTACGACCCCGGAACTAAAATAGGACCTCAGGAAACATCAATGCAACTGTATGACATTTTAATATTTAGTTTTGCTGTTCCCGGACCAACAACAGTAAACAGTGTTGTTGAGGTGAATTTCAATAAGGATGACGAGTCGTTTGTTTACCCTGTTTTTCAAATTTCTGGAGATTTTAACCAAATTACACAACTTGACGGTTATGGTTTGAGAATGTTTGGTGCTGTACCATTTGCGCAAAGGGGTAATGTAGTTTGGACCCCTGGAAAAAATGGACTGGGTTTACCTTTTAATGATGTGCATGCTATTTATGACATGGCACAACCACCAGTAGTAGCAGAAATAGGTAGAATTGTGGCAAATCCACTTATTCAATCCAATTCATTCAACAATATTTGGAATGTTAGGAGAGTGATTCCAGTTCCGCCGCCGGCGAATACATCAAATCGAATTGGATTACTTGTTCAAGATGAGCCTTTTATTTATGACTTATACAGACCTGCCTTAGCTACATCAAAGTTTCTTTTAAATACGTACACTGAAACTTGTCCCAAATATATAATTGTTAATTCTTTGCAGATTGCTGCTGCTGCTCCTCTTGTTGCTGGTCCTCTTACTAATGTAGGCACTCGTATTTTTTTACCATATATATCCGCTGGACCACCCCCTTTATTAGTACAAAACGAAATCCTAATTCCAGCAGCATTACCGCGTCCACAAATAAGTTGTGGGGCAGTAAGTATAAATAAGGACGTTTTCAATATAACCAAAAAAATCCATTTTTATCAGAGGGAATACTTGGTTGAAATTGCATCGATACCTGCCGCTGCTATAGTGCCGAGTCCACGTTTAGCTGACATACAAAATAAAATAAATGATTTGTTTAATAAATTAAATCAACTTGCGGCACCACCGCCTGCATTAACTGGTTTAAAAGTTACAAACCCTCGAATAGTATCTAACATGTTATGGATTGGATTGGAAAGAATATGTGTTACTCCGGCAGGAGTAGTTCAACGAGAAATTCTTTCATGTAGTATAATGAATCATTTTAATGGGCCGGCGGTGGCACCAGATGTACAACCAGTAGATTTGCCAATTACATTTCTAGCCGGTGATTTTATTGAAAAAATAAAAGTCGATATTAATGACCCGGAAATAGTAACAGTGTTTGGAAGGTTTACAGCGACAATTCAGGATAGATATGATGGAAGAGGAGTTAAAACAATTCAGAATGCCATGGTTATATATACGAATTTGGGAAATAGATACAATAATAATGAAAACTTTGGTGCAGTGGCAACATCAGTGGGACCACCAGCACTACCAGTAATACGACCACTATATTCGCTTGAATATGATAACTTTGAGCCGATTACAATCAACAGTTTGCCCGAATTTCAAGCGTATTATTCTTGTATTGACGGACTTATTGTGGCTTCAAATCATGGTGGCGGAACTAAAACACAAAATATGGGTACATTATTAGTAAAAAAAAATCAAGCGGCAACACCCGTCGTAATTGGATTTCATGACCATAAAATAACGGAACTCACACAATACAACGATGCTGGAGGTGACATATGGTCTAGTATACTTTGTTATGACTATAACATGTGTGCGGATATAATACAGTATGATGAAACGACAAATCCTGCGAATCCAACAACAGTAATCGACAAAGGGTTGTTTAATCCTCTTTCGTTCAACGCGTTTAAAACTACTCTGAAAGATGTTGATGTAGTTGTTGTTCCTGCCGCTCCAACATTTGCATTTCCACAACCAAATTATGTTTATACAAGAAACCAACAGCGCATTACCGAATTGTTCAATGGCGAGTTTGTGTTGGTTGCATCAAAACAATCCAGACCGACGAACAGTTTGTCTAAACTGCATGTGTTGAACAGTTGGGGGATTAATTTAAGTAATGATTCCACGCCATTTTACAAGCGGATAGAAGAAGGGGGGGATGTTAATATGACAATATACGAAATGTATATAAATAAAATGGTGGATACTATTATCGGAAGTGCAAAAAAATATTATGAAGATAAAATTAAAAATTCGCTTTATGATGAAAATTATGGTGTAATTACAAATCCCAATCCTCCGCCTCCAGATGTTAGATTTAGAAGACGAGGTGCTGACAACGTTGTTATAACGGGTGGAGGAAGGAGAGAAGACGCAGTAGCAATGATTATAGCAAAACAGGTTGAGCTGGAAGAAATGAAAAAGCTACAAAGATACAACAAAAACAATGGAATGCGAAAAATAGAATCAACAATTGAAATTCGCGTACCGGATATGATGATGAGCGACGCATATTTAAGGGCACTTTCATCCGGCGATAAGAATAAGGCTAGAAAATGTTTTTTTGATGCATTATGCAAATATTCTAAAAAGTTGGAAGAAAAAGCCGGTGAAGAAAATATAAAAAGTTCAAAAACGAATAGAGAAAGGGGGAATGTTGTAATAGAAGACGTGTACAAAGTTGTTTTATGTTCATCAAAGCTGAAAGAATTTAAATTCAATAACATGTATGATGACAAAAAATCGGCGGACAAAAGTATAAAATCAGTATTGACTTTGTCCGAAAATTTATATGATTATGATGAAGAGACGGATGAAGTAAAAAATGTAATTTTAGTGAATGAGTGGAACGAAAGAGGATTTATTGGAGACTATGGTGCATTTGCTTCCGAAAAATCATCTTCTTCTTTAACCCCAAATCAAATGATAATTTCAAAGACGAAGAAAGCGAATCCTCCAGGAGCAGTAAATCAAGTTGTAGAATTTATTCCCAAAACTGCAAATTCATCTTTTTTACTGAACCCTTTTATAACATATGGGTCATTTGATTCAAGGCGATGGACGGGAATTCATTCGCTTGACGAGAAAGAGGATAAAGTGAAGGCAGGTGTTGTTCAGGTGGGTGGTGGAACCAGAGAAGATGAATTACGTTTATTGCAGAAACTGCAATTATTAAGACAACAACAACAGCGGTCGCAATACGATGCGCTATTTGGATATGGATATGGTAATGACCCATTAAGCGATTATGAAGATGGTATAATGCAGAGAAAAGTACTTGAAAAAACAAATGCTTCATCGCTAATGTTGAACGAAGATAGAACAAGAATACTGATGAGGCCAGATAGTAAAGTGAAAAGGGTATTGCTTTGGTTATGCAATTTTAGAGAGGGTAAAATGTTGATGGAAAAAACGTCGGTAGGACCCAATATTATATTATCGTTGCCTAGACAAAAACAATTTACTGGTGCCGATAATGCAAGCGGGTATGCCCTTTTGCAAGAATTATGCAGAAGGTATTTTCAAACAGAAGCGGTTTTAACAAAATGGACACTTGAACATACATACATTTATCCTTCAACTGGAACTGGTATATTTATATATAATGCCAAGGCGAGCGAATTACCAAAAGCAAAAACCAACACGGTGTATGTTTCAATGAGCGCCGTTTATAAATTCGCAACAGCAACAGCGACAGAAGAATCGAAAAATCATGCATCTATATTTAATAGTGACAAGTCTATTATTGTTGAAATATTCAAGGTTGTCAAGTTGATAACTGGTGGCATTATATCTTCGACATCCAAAGAATTCAACAACATTTTAGCTACGCTACGTAGCAAAACAGTTCCGCCGCATTTACGGTCAATCATATCTGTGACAAAACGAACAAATAATGTTGAAGCGAATGTGAATTTCCTCATCAAGTTATTTTTTTCACCGAACAATTTATTTTTAGTAAGAGGTTATACTCCGTACTATATTTATTCTAGTCAAAGGAATCATAAGATTTACAGTATTATGAAACAGCCGAAATATGACGATGACAGTTATTTGACATGCTTGAAGTTATTTTTACAAACAGAGTCGGATTTCAAGAACAAGGATAAGACGAATAATTTTCGGGTGGGTTGTGCCGTGAAAAAGAAACTGATTACCGATAATTTTTCAGCTGTGTGGGATAATTTTTGGGGAGACCTTATTGAATCTGAAGAAGAAAGCAAACTTGAGGACCAGTTTTTAGCAGATTTGGAAGGCGAAGGCGAAGAGGGCGAAGGAAAAGAGGGCGAAGGAAAAGAGGGCGAAGTAAAAGAGGGCGAAGAAGGCAAAGACGATAAAGAATCATCAACAGTATGTTTAAAGTTGGCAATGCAAAGCGGTAAATTAATGTATGATTTACCGAATGATTGGAATGTTTCAAAATACTGGCCAATCAAATATAATAATGTGTATTACAACATTCGTGCAAATGAAAAACACAAGTTCAATAATGAATTTTTTTATGATTTAGATAGTACCCAGCTAGAAAAACATCAAAGAGTGCCACTTGCAGCAAATGATTCATATTTAGGATTCAAGTGTATGGCATATTATCGAAATGGAAATAATCCTGTTTTATTTTTGGGAGACATGGGTGCTTCGGCAAATCCGCGACGACCAGGGAGAGTATACAAATTAGAATTGAATACGCACAAGTTGACAAAATTCATTCAAACTGAAAATGACAGGAATGTATTGTGTATGGATATTTTAGATGTGGAAGGGGAAGTTGGTTATATGTTGGTTGGTGGAAGTTTTAGTCAAATAACTACTTATAGGTATGATTCTGTTACCAATGATGTTGTTGCAGTTCAACCGGTACCAAAACAAACAATTGTAAACGCGGTGATGATTAATTTAGAAACGTATGATATTATAACACTTTACGATGATACTCTTGTTAATCCTTTTCTTCCTCTTGCAGGTGTTGTTGCTGTTGGTAGTAGTCAAGTGCAAAAAGTATGCATATGTCAAACTAAAAAAATAGTTAAAGCGAAGGGCGGGGCACAAGATGAAAATGTTGAAGGGTATATTGCAATGATTGGAGGTATTTTTAGGACATTTAATATACCAAATGATAATAATCCTAATGCTCCTCCACCAGCAGATTATTTTGAAAGTATAGAAAATATCGGATGTGTATTGATTAGAAAAAATCCAAATAATTTAAATAATCCAAATATAGAAGCGCGATTGGTTGCAGTAGATAGTAAACTTTCAAAATTGGGAATGGGGTTTGAAAGTAGGATTGTTAATACTATTCCAGTTAATTTTTCGGTCTCTTCAATTGTATGTCAAGAAAATGTAAATAAATCTGAAACTGTATTTTTTGTAGGTGGTAGATTTAACGAATATACTGCCATCGACTATGTGGCATATGAGGCGGCAAAAGCGGCAGCAGCGGCAGCAGTGCCACCAGTATTGCCGGGGCGACCTAATGCGGTAAATCCAGCTCCAACTTGTAATGGAATTATCAAATTAACATTAAAACTTGAATATGATGCCGACGATACTGTAAGTAAATACAATCAAGCAAGTGTGATTGAACCGATTGATGTAAATGCTGCAGGAAACGCCGACGCAATTGTTTTTGCATCACTTCAATATGGAATAATAAATTCAAAAATGTATTTATTTTGTTTGACGGCATTTTTAAATCCACCTCCAGCAAACACTGTATATACAAGATTAAATATATTTGATATAGAGTCGAAGTTGAATGTTATACAAACACCAAATGTGTTAAATGTGTTAGTCCCACCAATTGCACCACCACCACCACCACTACTAGCAAATTATAATAATCAAACATTATTGCTTACAGAAAATGCTGTTGATAAGGAGAATATTCAAAATGTATTAATTATGACTATTACTACGAGTCAAAACCCGCCTTTTCTAAATTATACGTTTACATGCAATGTGAGTACTTTAAATAAAAATGTAGCAGCAGCGATTGAAGTTGTTTCAGCTCTAAGTAATGCAAGTAGAGATATTGAAAGAGATAATATCATTACGGATATGTTTTATATGAAAAATACTCACCAAGTATATATTGCACATCAAAATGTATTAATTAATAACCCAACCGGAACAGAATATCCGCTAACTGTCCGTTCTAATTATCAGGAAATAGGCGAATGGAATTTGGATAGTAAATCAAAAGACGCGGATGATGAAAATGTTAAATTCAATGATTTTATTGACAAGGTAATTGAAATGAGACAAATATTCAAATTTAATCCTTCTATGATATTATTTCTTCAAGATGTAGATTTTCGAAATTATAACTCAGAAATAACTAAAAAAAGGTTGGAAAAAATGAGGGATGATTTAATAAGAGAAGCTTTGGTTACTGGTCGTGCTGCTGCTGCTGTTCCTCCTCCTAATACTGTTGCCATGAATATTAGCGGTTTTGGTTGGTTTACTGCTGCAAATGTTAACATAATTAATATTGATTCACCATGCAATTACGTTGATAAAAAGATTAAAAATATTATGGATTTTATATACGCATTCAAGAATCCAGAGGTACTCTTAATATCCGCAGCATTGCCCGGCGGCCCACTAACAACCAACGCGATAGCAAGAAAAATGTATGATTTTATAAATGACCTTTTATTCATGCTGGTTTACACTGGGTGTTACAAGTTGGCTGAACTCGTTTGTAATGATTATGTAAATTTGGTTATTACGCCTCCTGTAGTTGCTCCTCTTGTATACATGGTGCTTAATATAGTTACGTGGAGACAGCGACTCGAAGTAGTTCTTGGTCAAAATGCAGAGATTCAAACATTTATTGACAATATTGCAAAAAAAGCGAAAATATATAAAGAAAAGACAAGAACCACACCTGATATACGTTATGAATTTAAAATATGTAGTGACTCAGCTACACAACATACAGGTGTCGCGCATTTGATGTATAATTATAATCAGAATTTAAATTCTTTAATTACATTGAAAAATCAAAACAACCTTAAAAATAAAATTTATGAATATGGTAAGGCTTCATTTTTTTCAGATAATAATACATTTCATACAAATTATGTGACAGATACAGTAAATACAATTGAACAAATTGATTTTTGCAGTTTTTATAAATTTGATAGAAGAAGTACTATTGCTCCAAATCGAGTATTTGATGACATTGGAAACGCGGAGTCGGAAACGGTCTATGTGAGTGTTGACATTTATGGTAACGGTATAAATAGCAGTAAAGTATTTGAGTTTTTGAATATAATTCGACAATATTTTATGAGTTTGAAGAGAGGAGTCATTGTAGACATAGGAATAAGCGGTCCAATAAAACGACTTATATTTGGTGGTGATTTTGGTTGTAATTTATTACATGATGTAGAAGTGTGTAGGAAATTTGAATCGAATAAAATGAAAATATATACAAGAAGAGAAAATCGAGATGCATTCAATGATGATGAAGATGATGAAGATGATGAAGAAGGAACAAATCAAATATTTATGATTGATGTTGATTTAGAGACGGCGCAAGTTGGTGGTAGTAGTGGCGATAATAATAATCAAAAGCGCATTTGTATAGGAGCGCGTATTGAAGAAAATCATCGAGTTGTAAGCAATAAAAGAAAAACGCGCCGCAAAGTCCATTTGATGTTGTCGTCGTCATAGAAGCTGAATCATCATAAATGGAATTATTCGTAATTTATTTAGATGAAAAGTATTTTATTAGATAAGAAGCAACAGTCCAATAAAATATATGAGCAACAAAGAAACGAGTGATGAAAATGGGACATTTGGAACAGTTACCGTTGTAACAGCGTATTATCGTGTAAAGTCGAAACACGAACCGAAACAGTATCATGCGTGGATAAATAATTTACTGTTGCACGTTGGTCGGAATTGTAAGATGGTAATTTTTACGTCTCCAGATTTGATTGAGCACATGAATGCCGTGTGTCAAAAGAATACATTGGGTGCATCTTTTACAGTGATAAGTATGGAAATGAAGGAATTCAAGTTATTGAAACGGTATCCGCTGAAAATATGGATTCAACAATATGCGATGGACCCACAAAAATCGTGCGGTCGAACAATAGAGTGTTATTTGATATGGAATTCCAAGTTGATATTTTTGAAGGAAGCAATAGAGCGGAATATATATGGCAGCGACAAGTATGTTTGGGTAGACATTGGCAGCTATAGAACGACGGTTACAGGTTCAACATTAAATAAGTTGGAACATTTCCCGAGATATGAAAATATATCAAATAATGACAAGGTAGACATTGTGTTGGTACACCCGTATGCTGAAGAAGAAATGAACCAGGTTATTTTTCACAACACTGTGCATTTAGGTGGAATGTTTGGGGGAAATACAAGGGCAATAAATCGTTTGTATCGACAATTTTACAAGGCGCTAGATATATATATATGCGGAAGATGTTTTGCCGGTTGTGACCAGCAAATATTGTCAACATGTTATGTGCATAATCAGGAAATGTTCAATTTAATTATTCCAGACAGTAAACAAGGCAATGTATGGTTTTACTTGTATCATCATTGGAGCTGAGTTGCGTGTTTTTTTAAAAAATGTTTAAATTAAAAAACTAAAAATAAAAAAAACATTAGTGATTTTTTATTTTTATTTTTATTTCAAAGTTTTACACAAGTGACGTGGCGCTTACCAGTCACCAAACCAGTCATCAGAGTCGTAATCAGCGCGGGCATTAGGATTTTCTTCAAACATGAACTGAAATCGTTTCATGTTTTTCAGTTCTGTTGGTGACACGTACCAACGAATCGGGGCCTTTTTTCCGAGTGTTTTCAAGTCTTTGACATTGCAGATGCCGGTTTCACCGCGTTTGACTGTATGAACTTCATACTTCGGCGTTTTTTTGATGCCATAATGGGCTAACGCAGAGGCAGAACCCGACAGACCGCGTAAGTCGTCAGGGCGTGGCGCAAATGTTTTACCCGGCCACATGTTTGCTTTTGTGGACATGGTCCAGAGGGCTTTTTCAGCAGGGTACTCTTGCTGAATTTTCCACTTCCAATCGCACCAATGGCTGCTCCATTGTAGTTCAGCCGCTGCATTGTAAACTTTCTCAAAGTCTTCCACGTTTCTGCATCTGCATAGTTCATCAGCGCGGTTAAAGAATAACGTTGCAAGGAAATCCGCGAACGTCTCTGTCATTTGTGCCGAGTTCCATGGAATCAGGTATCCGTAGTCGGATGGGGGAATGAAACCAGGGCATCTTTCTGAAACTCTCTGCTCTTGTTCGCGTTCATAGTACGGCTTGTAAATATTTCTGAATCCTGCGGCTTCTTGTTCTTTTGTCATCTCGGTCATATTTGGAACAACGTGCCAGCGTTTTTCCGTTCTCCATTTTTCCATTTCCTGATGATGAATTTTTTGAGAATACTCGCAATCTTTCTTGTACTCGTCATCATACCATTTCCTTTTATGGTCTTCATCTTTGAAGATGGGAACAACAGTTGGAGCGTCAGGTCGAGAAACGGTTTTGTATTCTGGGCGAGAATTCTCGGTGCGTGATGATGGTTGTGGTTGTTGTTGTGTGGCGTGTGCAGTGGTGGTGGGTTCTTGTTCTTGTGGTTCATCACTTGCAGGTGTCGGTGGTGATGTTACTTCTTTTACGGGGGCAGCGGCACCACCGCTATTGACACCATTTTTTTTGGTTTGAATTTTTGGTGGGAGTAGAACGAATATGTCGCCTTGTTGTTGTTGTTGTTGTTGTTGAGCAGGAGCAGTTGAAGAAGCAGCAGTAGCAGCAACAGGAGTTTTTTTTACGATTGAAGCCCAAGATGATTTCATCGAAGTATTGTGTTTGTGTTGTATCGTCCGAGAACTGATAACTTTCAAAATAAATAAAAAAAAATCAATTTATATTTTTATTCTACATCATTCTGTTGAATTTATATTTCAAAATCGTATTCTGAAATTTTTTAATAATACTTGTATCGGGGCCTTTATAAAACACGAAAAAATTTCCATTTTCGTCTGCGGTAACTCCAAGTGGCGACTCATCTGGTGAACTTTGAATTGTCATAATGTGATACCCGTCAGAATAAGAAAAAATTTCCACGCATCCGGTTGTATGACTTGTGACAATCAAATGATTCATTAGTCCCAAAGCAAGTGAACTAGGTTTGTAACGAGAAACTGACGACGGATTAATACTCGGAGGTGGACCGATAGTTCTTATATAAGTTCCATCACTTAGTTGAAACACTTGAATTCGACCGTTGTCTGCATCGGCAACTATCAAATGATGACCGGTATTGTCAATAATAAATGACGGAATTAATTTTCCAAGTTCTTCACACACAAAATCGCGAAGGTGTGTTAAATCGCTTTTTTTATAAACGTGAAATAATATTTGTCTAGGGGTATATTCGAGTACTACGATTTCGTCTATGTCCGGATTTGGATTTATAGCAAACTTGAAAATATCCTGCCATTTATTTACAAACCGCACTTTGATTGGATTAGTAGGGTTATCCGAATCAAACTTTTGTAATAAACAACTGTTCAATTCGCCCCCTATACCCCTACCCATGATAAAAAGATGATTAGGGTTACTTTTATCCCACGCAAAACATGTTATTGAATTACCAATATAATTTTTTGTATTATGTCTTAAAATTTCTCCTTTGCCGTCATTACACTCAAATGTAACGTCAGCTAAATCGTTACTTAGAATTTTTGGGTTACCATCATCAACTCTACCGTTGAATGTTCTTTTAACAAGCATAAAAAGATTGATTTTATTGACTGTTTCACGAGATGAAGGTTTATTTCTCAATGAAAGAAGCATAGAGTCAAAAACATACCCCGATTTAGAAAAACGTGAATCTGGTCTATCTTCGTAAACACTCAAGTCGATACTACAACTAATATGATACATTTGGTCGATTTTTGTCCTATGAGAAGGTGGTAAGGAATGCACTATGCCGTGAAAAATAGAAGGCACTTTTCGTTTTCGATTTGTTGTTTGGCGTTTAGTGGCCTGTGGCGTCTGGCGTTTGGGCGTGTGTTTAGTGGGCGTCTTGCGTGTGGGCGTCTTGCGTGTGGGCGTATTGTGTGTGGGCGTGTGGTGTTTAGGTGTAGAGGGGGAGGCTTCTCCAGTTTTCATTCCTCCTTTTAAATTATCACTAAAATGTTTACATTTATTATTTACTTTTTTCTTATATGTTTTTCTATTTCGAAATAATGATTTTTTCATTATCAAAACCTTGTATATGTATATACATGTGTATATATTTTTTTTTGATGATGGTTCAATCAGAACAAATGGATTCGAGGAGGTTCAAATCGAGATGTGGCATTTCGGTGTGACATTCCCAAAAGAATTTGCAAAACGACCAATTAACGCGATGGTTGGTAGTATAAAGGGACTCGGGGTCACACCGCTTCAAAAGTTTGTCCACAATTTTGGGAGGAAGCAGATGCAGGCTTGGGCGGGGAAGCACGTAACAAAGTTGAACGACGTCGCGAATAGGGTCGGGCACTTTAACCTCTAGGAAATTGTAACATTTGGAATCGGGAATGAATTGAAGCAAATCTTTCAAGAGCGGCGGGTAGTGATAGTTGTAAGACCATCGCCAGTCGACGCAACCGCTTGAATAATATTTAAATGTCCATTCCATACCTTCTAGATAATTTGTACATATTTTTTTGCATTCAGATGCTGTCATTTTAATATGGAATAGCGTTTCATAATAGCGGCGCTCCCAGTTATTTGTGAATGGGTTGATTTGTTTTTCCTTGTTTCGATATCTGATGGGGCACATGTTCAGTTCATCGATGCTGGACGGCAGTTCATCGTTTGACCATTCGCTAACAATGTCGGAAATTTCAAGAGAAGTTGCAAAATTTGTTTCGGGATTCGGATTATGTGAATTATGCAGGAGTTGTTGTTGTTGCAAGCGGTCACGTTTTTTATATTCTTGACGAAAAAGGTGGTCTTCATTATTCGCTAGATATTCGACAAACAATTTGTAGTTGGTCCAATTTATGTTTGTATTCACATCATTATTCTGCTGCTGCGTCAAGCAAATGAGATACTCGCCTGGATTACATCCGATGGTTTTGCGGTAAGCGTCAAGGAGTGTGTCAATTCCGGTAGTTCGAATGTTGACTGCAGGAAAATGGGGCATGAAGTCATTTCCGAGCATGAAACAGATGAAAATATAGTCAAACATTCTACATTTTTCATTTTGAAACTCTATTTTTTCGGTCACTTGTCCGCAGTGGTCGTGCATGCAATTCATATATTTGATGATGGACTGCGCGAGTTCGGGAATGTCGACAAAGTATTGGCATGTTTCATCGAGTGTTCTGTCGACCGATTTTAAAAATTCGGGTGTTTCGCGATACAAGAAGATGCGTTCAGAAATGTGCAAATGATTCAAACACAACATAATGAGGTCGGCATCGAGTCCATAAATGATGGTGGTTTGATTTTTGTGCGCATCGGGAAAGTTTCGAATGTGTTGGAAAATTTTATGTTCACCTTCGCCAGATTCGCAGCTGGAAGAAACGAGAACTTTAGGATTGGATTTGAAATGCGCGGTAACGAGCGTGTGAAGTTTATTCATGAATGCGGTGCCGGGTGTAATGGAGCTAGTATTCCAAATAGCAGATGTGTCTGGATTTTGGTTTACTGTATTCATATTTTTATTTGCATTTTTATTAGGTTTGGTTGCATTATTTTTATCGATGCGTTTTTGCAAGTCGCCAGTGAGCCACGACTTGTAGCGACGTTCGCGTTGTTGATTCAGTTTTGCAACGGGTGCAACACCGTCAAATGCAATAATAATTTTTTCTTTAGGTTGAAACATGTCAATATAAGTTTGAATTTTGTTGCAAACGGCAAGAATAATTTCAGCCTCATAGACGTCAATATTTTTTGTTCCGATTACAGTTTCATATACGGCATTATAAATGATGCCATTACAGTCTGCATAAAAATTATCAATATTTGGTCCGAGTAAGGCAATTTTTTTTAGAATGGATGGGTGGCGTTTAACAATGTGTAAAAAGTAAGAAGGTATTCCCATGGTATTATGTGTAGTGTGTAATGTGACGGTATAACGATTTGGACGGCAGCTTATATATGTATTTTGCGCAACCTTTAATAACTTTATGTATATAATTTATGCACAAAACGTAAATAAATACAATATAAAATATAAAATAATATATACATTATAAATAAATAAAATCGAACATTTTTTAGAAAAATATAAAGAAAACTGAAAAAAAAAAATGAAAACTAAGAACTTTAAAATAAAAAATGATTTATGTGATTTATATTCTCCAGTGAAAATGCCTGCATTAGCAACAACAACAACTGTCACAGTTACAACTGCCGAAACGTCCTGCATGTTGTTGCAAATAGAAAAGTTGAGAGAAATGATTCAGAGGACAATTCTTGCGCAACATCAGTACAAACTTGTTGATATTTTGAGCGCGAATGATATAAATCTTTCAATACAGTATTTAGAAAAAGTATATCGAAATTTGGATGGAATAGAGGCGGGGTTGCATTGTGCTGCGGGCAAGACCATGGTGGAATTAAAGTATGAAATCAAGTTGGTTATGAGCGAACTGTCGTCGATATTTAGAAACTATGGCACTCATTCTATTAGCGACTTGCTTGAAGTGACCGTTGGAAGTGAGTATGTAAAATATGCATCGTCTGCATCGACATCAGGAACAGAGTGGGACCATAAAAAATACGAAGTGTTGAAAATGTATTTTCATCCAATATGTTTCAAAATTTTGCCGTGGAAAAATGAGAAGAAGAGTGCAATAAGTGAAAAGTTGATACAAAAAAATCGAATAGTGGAAGACTTTTTAATTGTAGAAAAGTCGACGAATTTAGATTGTTTTGATTTGGCAAGGACGAACAAAAATTTCACAAGTCGGGTATTTGGAATAAAGGTTGCGGTGCACAATTATGTTGAACAAAAGACGTTGATAGTCAACGGACTGGTAGACAATGTGTTATTGGATTGCATTCCGTGTGAACATGTCGTGAGTAGGATTTCGCAATTGTGGAAGAATGTGCCAAATGACCCGGAGTTTATGGCAGAGTCGTTTACCAAGTATATAAAGTCACTATCATTGAAGGACCTTTTAGTATTTTCAAATGACGAGTTATATTCCAAATACTTATCCAATATCAGCGTGATTCAGGTGATAAAACAAAAGCAAACATCGCAACTTGTGAAGGAATTTATAAACACTGATTTATTTTCTCAACGGTCCACGCTTGTTCAGCTTTTGTTGAAATCGAATGAGCACGAATACAAGTACTTGTCGTATTTATTGTATGATATGTTATCGAATGAAATAAATCCGCAAGTGGAGTCGAATGAGCAAACCGCTTTGTTCAATAGTTTGCCCTGGAATATGAAGTTATATTTCAAGGATGCAATGAAGCAGACGGTTTCATACACGAATGCGATATCCAAGTATGATGCTGGAAACATTCCTTTAGAGCAGCAAATTTGCTTATTGAAAACGACGGATGCGGTAAAAGAAAAGGCAATGGTAAAATTGCGGGAGATTAAATCCAAGTCGGATGATACGACAACAAAGGCTCGTCAATATTTGGACGGGTTATTGAAGATACCGTTTGGCACATATTCGAGAGAAAAAATATTGGACGATATGGCGACAGTAAAGCAAATATATTTGCAAATGTGCGGTAATTTATCAATCAATGATAATGATGATGGAGTAAAAATACAAATGGAAAAAATAACAGCATTAGAAATAAAAAATACTTGTATAAAAATGAATAATAACATGAATGAAATTGGGTTAAAGTATTCGAATAAATTCATTATTGATTTATTGAGCAATCATAAAAAAGATGTGTTGTTGACTATATTAAATAAAGTAACAACATTTATTAAAAAGCACAAATTGCAAATTGTAATAACGGCGGGGAAGACTGTGGAGCATATAAGGGAAACCATTCAACGTTGCATTACCCATATATTCAATGCGGCATTCGATAAATTAAAAATAGAAGAATGTGGTAAGGAAGATAAGGAAGATAATGATTGCGCTGACTACGATATTTTTTTTAAAGAGTTGATTACCGAGTATTGTTTGGATGATAAATGCGGATTGTCGCCGATATCATTGATGCGCGAATTGATAACTGATAAGATAAAAATGGAAAAAATAATGAACGGTGTGGGTGAATATGTAACGGCTGTTTCTGAGACGTTGGATTCTGCGGTTCACGGACATGTTCAAGCGAAGCGTCAAATAGAGCGCATAGTAGGTCAGTGGATTAGCGGAGAATCAACTGGTTACTGTTTTGGGTTTGAGGGTCCTCCGGGCGTGGGTAAAACCAGTTTGGCGAAATATGGACTGGCAAATTGTTTAAAAAATGAGAATGGAGAAAGTCGTCCGTTTGCGTTTATAGCCATGGGCGGTTCAAGCAATGGCAGCACATTGGAAGGGCACAACTATACATACGTCGGTTCAATGTGGGGCAAGATTGTGGATATATTGATGGATAAAAAATGCATGAATCCGATAATATTTATTGATGAGCTGGATAAAATAAGCAATACGGACCATGGTCGCGAAATTGTGGGTATATTAACGCATTTAATTGATTCGACGCAAAATGATTGTTTTCAAGATAAGTATTTCAATGGAATTGATTTAGATTTATCAAAAGCGCTTTTTATATTTTCATACAATGACCCTAGTGCAGTTGATAAAATTTTGTTGGATAGAATTCATCGAGTTAAATTTAAACACATCTCTCTAGATGAGAAACTAGTAATTTGTAAAAATTATTTGCTTCCAGAGCTTTATAAAAAGATGGGTTTGGAGAATGGCGTTGTTTATCTTTCTGAGGCGAATTTGACATTTATTATTGAAAAATATACATGCGAACCTGGAGTGAGGAAATTAAAAGAGTTGTTATTTGAAATTATTGGAGAGATTAATCTTGAATGCATTAAAATGAAAACAAAAAGCAATAATGATTCAATCACTCTTCCTATTGTAATAACAAATGAAGAAGTAAAGACGAAATACTTGCGGGAGCGACATGAAGTTCGCGTTCAGCAGATTAGCGCGTATTCAAAAGTGGGTATAATTAATGGCTTGTGGGCGAATGCGGTGGGTCGTGGCGGGATAATACCGATTGAGGCGCATTTTTTCCCGTGCGACCGTTTTTTTGATTTGAAGTTGACGGGAATGCAGGGCGACGTCATGAAGGAGAGCATGAATGTTGCGAAAACATTGGCGTGGTCATTATTGACAGAAGATGAAATGACGCGCAATTTAGAGATGTTTACTAAAACGAAGATGCAGGGCATTCATATTCATTGTCCGGAAGGTGCCACTCCGAAGGACGGCCCGTCGGCCGGTACGGCGATAACGTGTGTTTTATACAGTCTTTTGACGAATAAAAAAATAGATAATCGGATAGCAATAACGGGGGAGATTAATTTGCAGGGACATGTTACGGCAATTGGCGGGTTGGACTTGAAAATAATGGGTGGGATAAATGGAGGTGTAACAACCTTCATTTTTCCTAAAGATAATAAGAAAGACTATGATGAATTCATGGAAAAGAATGGGACAAAAGAAGAAATAAAATCAATTGTTTTTATTCAAGTTTCGTCGATTCAAGAAGTGTTGGGTATGATTTTTTGTTGAGCTTTTTTTTAACAATAGTTAGTGACTGCGGTGGCTTCTGCCGCGACCGCGACCGCGACCTTTGCGTTGGCTTTTGCCGCGACCTTTGCGTTGGCTTTTGCCGCGACCTTTGCGTTGGCTTCTGCCGCGACCTCCAACGATATCTGATGGGAGGGCGGGTGATGAGGCTCCATTGGTTTTAGAGGCGGCGGATGCGTCTGGTGCTTGTGGTGCTGATAATGATGAACCCATTTTTATAGTGTTATATATTATATAAATATATTATTTTACTAAAATTACTAAAATTACTAAAATTACTAAAATAATATAACAAAATAATTAAATAAAATAAATAACATATTTAATTATTTTATAATAATATATAAACGCGAATACATAATGTTTGGAATTTTGTATAAACTGTATAATAAAAGGGGTGCATTTCATATTTTTTTAATATCATTTATAGTGTTTGCGATTTTAATATAGTTGAAAATGTAATACATTATAATATTGGAAAAACATCAAATGAAAAATTAGACATTACAAATCCATCTAAAGAAGATTGGAAAAAAATATTAATTACAATGTTTATATTTGCACTACTTCAAGGTGCATTAACATTGTATCTCTACTGATATTTTTTTTATTTTTTATTTTTTATTTTTTTTTTGGTTTTTTTCATGGTCCTCAATTCGTGTATTTCAGATTTCCCCACGCAGAAACATGGATGCGATTTCGGGCGTTGATGTGTCAAACCCGGCAAGGTTGAGCGTTTTCCTGTCAGTTGGGTCGACGATGGTGAAGCAGTTTCCAGTCATTCCGATGACAATCAGTTTCGTCTCTGTTCCCATCAATTGTCGGTACCTCACGAGCGCTGACTGTGGGTGTTCATTGGGCGCGTAGGTTTCACTGTCGGTGAGAACAATGAATGCATCAAACTTGAGGTTGTGTTTGATTGCGTGCAAGATGGGAAGAACACAGTCAGTGGAGCTGAAAGCCATTCCATTTGTAGCGGCGAGTCCCTCATCAATTGTCATTCCGCGTCGCAAC
>Ga0315284_10001269_pt1 | contig 35933 bp, 23 predicted proteins | sample YL17G09_16_MG_FD_203696 | JGI IMG/M metagenome (GOLD analysis project Ga0315284, IMG submission 203696) | Sediment microbial communities from Yellowstone Lake, YNP, Wyoming, USA - YL17G09_16 | ecosystem: Environmental > Aquatic > Freshwater > Lake > Sediment | place: USA: Wyoming | collected...
GGTCATATCGGTTTCGAAGCTTCTGGCGAGCTTTTTCATCGCCGCTGAGAATCATCATCGCGAGGATTATCAGGTCATTGAAATCTACAGCTTTGTTATTGATGAGGAACCGATGATAATCCCTGTAGACATCTCGGATCTCATCAGCGATCTCTTCTTTGATGCTTGGATGCCCAAATGGATAAGAGGCTCTTGATTTTTCGTAATCGAGATGAGTTTTAAGTCGTCGGAGTGTGTTAATGGATGGCGCTATGCTGTGAGCTCTCAGGATTTCGATCAGGATTGCATCCTGCGCGTTTTCATCGATTACCGTGAAATGCTCATCGAGTCCGGCGGTATCATGAAACTCGCGGAGGATTCTATGCGCGAAAGAATGAAAAGTCGAGACTGTCGGTTTTGTGGCTGTATCGGGAAGACTCGCGATTACGCGATCCATGATTTCATCAGCGGCTTTGTTTGTGAACGTTACAGCGAGGATACGGTCCGGCGCGACTCCGTTTTCGATGAGATGCTCCATGCGTCCGATTATGACACGCGTTTTACCAGCGCCGGGTCCCGCGATTACAAGTAGATTACCCCGATCATAAAACACCGCTCGCTTCTGATTTTCATCAAGCTTAAGTTGCATTGAATTCTACATTGTAACCTGAAAAGGGGAGGGAAGGGCAAAATTTTTCCTGTGCGGGCGGGTTGACCTCGTTAACGGGCATAAGTCCGAAATCCAAGAAAGCATATCTTCGGGATAAATTGAATAAGCCCATATAAAATCCGCTCTGGTTTGGCATATGGACATGTTCAGGGCGGGATTTGATCGAGTCTGCAAATCAATAACATTTGAAGTATCGTTCGGTTTTGGGATTAAATCCGATAACGAGGTCAACCCGCCCGTACGCAATATTTGATATAACGCTGCGAAGCCGAAGGCAAGGACCTGTCCACCGTAGCCTTGAGGCAAGTAGGCGGCTTGTCCACCATAGCGCGAAGCGCGTAGGCGGAATTACCAGAGCTTGATTATAATTAGCTTACCTGGACGATAATTCGTGACATACGCATACCCACCGGATACATAAACGGCCTGCGCAATGCCCCCTATATCCCATGTTGTAATTATATACGCTGATTCTGGCGGCTCAATATCAATTATCTGAAGACCTGCATTATGATCTGCGACATACGCGTACCCACTGGAAACGAAAACACCCCAAGCATCACCCCCTGTGGCAACCTCTTTCAAGATGTATGCGGATCCGGGAGGTTCTATATCGATTATGTCAAGCCCATCATCCGCTACATATGCGTATCCGCTGGAAACGTGAACGCTACAAGCATAACCCGATGTGTTAACAGTTTTCACTATATATGCTGATGATAGAGGCTCGATGTCAACTATATTAAGACCTGCAGTCCAATCCGCGACATATGCGTACCCACCAGAAACATAGACATCCCAAGGATAGTCCGGGGTGTCAACTATCTTATATGTATATGCGGATGATGGTGGCTCGATGTCGATTATATAATAATCAAGATCCGCTAAATGTGCATATCCACTGGAAACGTGAAGACCGCTCGCAGTGCCTGGTGTGTCAACTGTTTTGACTATATATGCAGATGAAATCGGCTCAACGTCGATTATTTGAAGGCCGGCATACCAGTCCCCGATATACGCGTACCCGCCAGATACATAAACATCATATGCAGAACCGGGCGTGTTTACGGTTTTCACAATATATGCTGATTCTGGCGGCTCGATGTCGATTATTTGAAGCCCAGCATTCCAATTTGCAACATGCCCGTATCCTCCAGTTACATAAACACCATATGCATCATCTGGTAGGTCGATTGTTTTAATAATGCCGCTTGGGTTTGCACGTGTAAAGTTACAAGTATCAGTATCATCCAATACGGGAGAACCATTATCGGTGACCCTAACTTGAAAAGTGTGGTTGCCATAATCGAAGCCACTCCAGGTGTAATTTGTAGTTCCATTTGATAAAGTCTCCCAATTTCCGGAATCCTTCTTAATTTCAACCTTCAACTGGGATGTTGGAGTTTCAGGATCGGACATGCTCCATTGGAAATTGTACGACGAGGTAGTGCTTGGTAGGGTACCTGGACAATTCGTTATTGAAACCGTTGGAGATTGGTTTGTTGGAGAGATCCTTGTGAACGAGCAGGATGCAGTATTAGATAATTGGGGTGAGCCATTATCGGTGACTCTGACTTGAAAAGTGTGGTTGCCATAATCGAAGCCACTCCAGGTGTAATTTGTAGTTCCATTTGATAAAGATTCCCAATTTCCGGAATCCTTCTTAATTTCAACCTTCAACTGGGATGTCGGAGTTTCAGGATCGGACATGCTCCATTGGAAATTGTACGATGAGGTCGTGCTTGGTAGTGTACCCGGACAATTGGTTATTGAAACCGTTGGCGTAGTGTTGCCTGCAGGATTAAAAATTTTATATGCGTTAAGGCGTCCCGCCCCGAGTGCTTTTCCATGCGTTTGCATGGGATCGCAGTTATCAAGGATTTTCTGTCGCACTTCAGCCTTAGTCAATGAATAATTTTTCCCCCATATGAGTGCTGCGGTACCGGATACGAATGGTGTTGCGGCTGATGTACCGCCAAACAGATCATCATCGGGCGTGTAAGATGTTGTTGAAAAATTATCTGTAGTTGCAATTCCGATTCCTGGTGCACAAAGGTCGACTGTAGACCCCCAGTTAGTTCCCCAACCACCTGTCTCAGTATCAGCCACTTCAATATCCAATCCTCCCTCTCTAATGCGAGACGAAGCACCAACACTTATACACACAGGATAAGCTGCTGGATAACAATTGTCCGCGGAAATCTCAAAATAAATATCAGGATTATATAAGTTGTAAAAATTTTTATCATTTTTGTCATTTCCTGCAGCTGCAACTAACAGGGTGTTAGGCCTGGCATTAACGTAATCTAAAGCTGCACCCAACCAAAAATATGGAGGTGTATCTCGATAGACGCCGAAACTCATGTTTACAATCACACGTGTCCCACTATATTGAATAGCAAAATTTCGTACATGAACAAGCCCATATTCTATCGAAGAAACGCTTGCCTTTCCCTTCCAATTAAAGGCTTTGATGGGTAGGAAAATTGGGTCCCATGCCATTCCCACCATATCCCATTCATTGTTCCCCATAGCACCTGCTATACCCGCAACGTTTGTTCCATGACCATTGTCATCTATTGGCGGTTCTCCTGGGGTTATGAAATTTTTACCCCAATTATCCATTATCCAAATGTCAGTAGAGTTTAGATTAAAATCGACATGTTTAATCATGCCGGTATCCACAATTGCAAGTGTAGTTCCAAAAGGAACATTCGCATTCCCAGACTGGTTGATCACACCATCCGAATAATAATCCCATGTTTCGACTGCCTGAACGCGTTGGAATGCCCATCGACGGTCATCATTCTGAGCTGGATTGTAAAACCGATCATTCGGAAAATAATCAATGCTGAGTATAGGATTACATTCGGGATGTACAAGATATGAATCAAATTCGAGTTCCTGGGCAACATCCTCCGGTGTTCGGTCATCGAGGATTCTGAGCTCCATCGAACCGAGTGCAGAATCGCATCCCACAGGCATGAGATTCTTACTGACAAGATAATCATAAACTTCAGATATGCTTCGTCCCGATGGAATACCCGCGATGACCTCATTCGAAACGACCTGTCCGAAATTAGGATTCGGTTTCACATCAGCGCCATCGAAACCGTCGGTGTGAAGGATGCAATCGCCCCATAGGATATACGGTCGCTCTTTGAATTCGATATGACCTTTCACGGAGATTCCAACATTTGACGCAAACCTGATTGACAGTTTGCGAATGGGCGATGTCTTCCCCGCGGGGATAATTCCGAAATTCCAGAAAGGCTTGCCGTCGGGTGTTGTGCCGTCAATATCGAGCGGCTCGCTTCCTGATGGGAGAATCTCATCGAGCACGAGATGCGCGTCGTAGATGATGTCCCCATCGTTGTAGAGACCGAATTCCACAGATGCGGTTGAGTTGGTTTTGTCGAATCTGACAGATGTCACGCTCGGCACAACGCTGTGAGTCACTCCGCCAAGCGCTGTGCTGGTTCGCTGAAAGTCTCCAGACGAATCAATCGTGACAGATTCTCCTCGAAGAGTGTAGTTGTCGTATGGCTCATCAACGGGACATCCCGCGAATGGATTCCCTGATGGCGCAATCTGGCTGTTCGGATTTGATGTTTCGCCACTCGGCAGAACCGGCAGGTTCGCCCCTCCGGAACAGCCGATTGAAAACGCAATAGCAAGTGCAATGCCAAGAATCACCATTCTGGTAACCTGGAAGCTTTGTCTTGTCATGACTATCCCAACTCCTTGAATCGAATATTAGAATCTAAAACTGATAATTGACCTTATAAAAATACTCCCAAAAATGCTTTTAATCAAGAAAAAATTCCACTTTTGGGGGAAAGGATGTATCTTATATATTGATACTATGAGTAGTATAATTTGAATGCTGTCCGGTACTCCGGAGATTTCAGCATTGCGAGGTTTGCCATGAGAAAATTAAGGGTAGTAATGATAATTCTTGCGGTCCTGGTCCCGATATTAATCCCAGTTTTTACATATGCCGATTCACAGGTGAAGGAGGGGAAGATAGAGTGGTTCATCGATGATGTGAATCGTCTGAACAAGGCTGAGGATTATAATGCGAATATAGCATCAGTGTGGCCCGGGGAGAAAATACATGAAGGCGGTTATGTGATTCCGGGGAGCATGCTTCAATTGCATTATCGAAGCCTGTTCAATCATTATCTTACGATGCTTCTTTACTCACCCGATGGACAGATAACCCCTCTTTTCGTCAACGAATTTAATAGATTTATCCCGACCGAAACTCCGATTCTGAAATACGATTTGAGCGTACCTCCGATTGAGGGTCGTGGAGCGGTAATGCTGATAGCATCGAAGAATAAGCTTGATCGTGAGATGATTGCGAGCGTGGCTAAAAATCCGGATAAAGGCGAGTTCCCGAAAGATATCGCATCGGTTAGTTTCTGCCATTTCTACGCTGTGGATTATGTAAACACGATGGTTAAAGAGGTTCCGCAATACGGTGAGGGGCAATCGTATGGCGCGCAGGGACCGGGCAGCGGAGGTGGAGGAGGAGGCTACAACGCACCGGTTTATAATCAGGGATATTATCAGGGTGGAGCGAATCAGTTGTATGGCGCAACCCCGATTCAGCAGATGGGTCCGACTTATTATTTCTATCCGAGCGGATGGGTGAGCAAGAACTATTATCCATATCCTTACTACTACCCGTATTACTACTATCGTCCGGGTTATTATGGCAATCCGAACCAGTATCGTTATCTTCCTCCGGGATACAGATATTACGTGAACCCATATGGGAATGGCGTGAGAACGAATCTCTATGATTTCATAGTCGAGGGGAATTTCGATTACGGTCAGATTGTGTTGAGTGAAAATGGATTCCTCGGCGGGAAATTTTTCGTCGATGGCAACAATCCCGCTCCGGATGGGCTCACGTTCAGGTTTCCATCGAAGAATATCTGGGAGCATGAGGGTCCTGATGGAAGTTGGACATATTACATGCCGGACGATTTCGAATTTTTGATGAACGGTCAGCCGTTGCAGATATATGGTGGAGGACAATACGATCCGTTCCTTTCGATACCGCTTCAGGGATTTCTGATGAACGGGTTGAACGAATTCAGGTTGTTACCTAAAGCGAATGATAATTATTACGGGATTGGTCCGATTGAAATAGCTGTAGACCTTAAGTTTTAAACGGAATTATTATCAGACTAACCTTGGGAACGGATATTCCATCCGTTCCTTTTTTATTTCAGGAATGGGGACAGCTACCTTGAGTCTACTACGCTCATGGTATCTGTCCCCCTCTACCCTCTATACAGGGAATTGGCTCATTATTCTCTATACACTTACCACAGCTTGATAATCCGTACTCCATAATTATTACCCGCGACATAAGCATAAGATCCGGAAACGTAAACTCCATAAGCCCATCCCGGTATATCAACTGGATTAATGATATGTGCACTTGATGGAGGTTCAACATCCATGATTTGCAGACCATGATAATAATCTGCGACGTATGCATAACCGGCTGAAGCATAAACATCCTGGGCAGTATCCGGCGTGGTGACGCTGCCAACAATACTGGCACTTTCGGGAGGAACGATGTCCACTATTTGTAAACCTTCTCCATAATCCGCGATGTATGCGTAACCTCCGGAAACATCGACTCCATTGGCGTATGATGGCATATCAACTTGTTTAACAATGTATGCGCTTCCGATAGGTTCGACATCTATTATCTGCAGACCGCCAGTATCATCCGCGATATATGCGTAACCGCCTGAAACCTCAACATCTACCGCATTTCCCGGTGTGTTGACGTTCTTAACAATAAACGCAGACCCTGGAGGTTCAACATCTATTATTTGTAATCCATCCGCGTAATCCCCGACGTATGCATAACCACCGGAAACGTAAACTTCATAAGCACCTCCTGAAGTCTCAACTGCCTTGACAATATATGCGGATTCAGGTGGATTGACATCTATTATCTGTAAACCTGCCTCATAGTTGGCAACATACGCGTAACCACCAGAAATAAAAACCCCCCAAGCATTGCCCGGCAGGTCAACAGCATTAATAATATTTGCGTTTTCTGGAGTTCTAACATCTATAATATATAATTTACGATAGGCAAAATCAGTAGCATAAACATAATCTCCAGAGACGAAAGCTCGGGCTATATACATCATCGAATAAAAGGTTTTTGCAATATATGCGCTATTAAGAGGTTCGACATCAATTACCTGAAGCCCATTATAACCATCAGCGACATATGCATAACCGCCAGTTACTGAAACATTATAAGCTGTGCCCGGTGTATCAACTGATTTAGCAAGATATGCGTTTTCAGGAGATGCGATATTAACCACTTGCAGGCCTGATGCGTAATCTGCTACATATGCGTAACTTCCCGAAACGAAAACTCCCTCCGCATAATCACCGCCCAAATCAACAGTATGGACGATATGTGAACTTCCAACAGGCTCAACATCGATTATCTGTAGTCCGGCATAGCTCTCTGCGAGATAGGCGTAACCGCCTGAAACGCAAACGTCATAAGTAAAATCAGTTGTTAAAACCGTTTTAACAATGGATGCACTTTCGGGGGGATCAATGTCAATTATTTCAAGTCTTGAATAAGTTCCGACATAGGCGTAACCTTCAGATACCGTAACTGATTCGGCATCATACACAGTATCAACTGTTTTAACAATGTATGCACTTTCCGGAGGGTCAACATCTATTATATCCAACCCGTAGTTGTAATCCGCAACATAGGCATAACCACCGGAAACGTAAACTTCCTGCGCTAACACTGGGACGTTAATAACGATATATGGGCTTTCCGGAGCAGAGACATCTATTATCTCGAGACCGCCAGCATCATCCGAAACGTATGCATAATCCCCGGAAACAAATACTCTGAAAGCGTTTCCCGGTGTATCAACACAACCAACTATGGTTGGATTAATGAGATCTGATATATCGAATATAAGAAGTCCAGCGGAAACTCCGGCAACATAAGCATAGTTACCATCGATAAAAACATCAGCCGCACCAAAACTCAACCATGATGGTGTGACATCAACCGGGTTGAATTCGATTTCCCCGAAGATTTCTACCGGGAATTCATTGTACATTGCGATTCCGGTCGCGGAGTCTGCCGATGCAACCAGTATATGATAATTACCCACGGGAGCTAATTTATCATTACTGATTAATCCATTATATATATACTCATTCGGACCCGGTCCTGGTCCTGAATATGACAGCGTTGGAATGCCGCTAAACAGGTCTGGCGCTTCGACAAAAACACCGAGTATCCCTAATGTTCCCTGCCAATCGAGGATGTTAACTTCGATTGATGCTGAACCGCCATCGGGTGTCATTCCGCCTTCGATTTGAGCTGTTATCTGTACCGGTTCGGGAGCGTTGTCCGTGCCTGGGGTCGGTGGGCTGGGGTAGTGGGTTGAGACATCGACCACAAGCTTAAACCTTAGCGGTCCCCCGAAACCGGAAAGGTTCATTTGCCATCGTCTGGTTTCCGAGATTACACCGGTGCTTGACCATACCCGATTCGGTTGTCCCTTGAAATATGCGACGAAAGGATTTGCATTTCCGGGGATTGTTCCACCGAGGCTGTCATCAAGACGTGTATATCCATCCGGTTGAAGCAGAACAGAGTGATTTGCATTCAATCCAAGAATAGGGTAATTGAGACTGACTCCCGAATTCGCCGGAAGAATAGCTATCACGCGCGGATCAAAACCATCTATCCCGCTTCCGGGAAAGGGATGCTTTAATTGAATGTCCGCCCATAAATTCGGTGTCAATCCGTACCCGGTTATTTTCAGAACATTGGGATAAAACTGGGTCAGTGGGAAATGAAACGATAAATCCCGTTTGACCGGCTCGATTATGAACGTTCCGGCGACCGGATCGATCACGGCATCATAGACCGCGAGTACATCCCGGTTTGTGTCCACCACCGGCACACCGAATGAATTGGGTAAATCAGGCGACTGCGAATTAATCGTCACCGGTGTCTTGTTCCCACCAGAGCAGGAAACCAGGATCGTGAGAGACACAATCAAAACGACAAACAACCTTAATGAGTTCATAAGAACCTCCTAAACAAATTGAAATCAGGATAACGATAAAAAAGTTATTTAAATAGTATAAATATTAATTGTAAAAAAGCAAGTTTTATTTTCGATGCTCCTCCACTACGGCTGCAACTTCATAATAGTCATTGACGATTATTTCAAGCACCCCCCATGACCATACCTCCGCACAGGGATGTTCTTTAAACAGGAAAAAATAGCTCCTGTCCCCGTTTTTTCTTTTCAGGCAGGCAACGCCGTATCCATTGCAGAACAAATGTGGCCTTAAAGTATTAAAGAATCATTAAATAAGGGCGCTGTCTCATTTTCCCGAAAGGTCGGGCGCGTATCACTTCCATCCGGCCGGGATCGAGGCATAGTCGCTCAGGTTGGTGCAATTGTGGAAGCAGCCCGCCCCAACCGGGGCCGGACTCAGTTCCCACAGTTTCAACCCCGCCGAGTTGGTCGGACTGGGACCAGCCAGGTTTGTGCAATTGTAAAAACAGTAGGAGAAGTCGGTGACCTGGGTGTTATGGTCGAATAATAGCGGCGGTATGCTGGTCAGGTTTGTGCATTCGTAAAAACAGTTGGAGAAGTCGGTGACCTGGGTGTTATGGTCGAATAGATTCGCCGGGATGCTGGGGATATCATAGCAGCGGAAAAAGGTGTAACTGAATGTCCTGTTTTTCGTGTGGTCATCGAACAGCCCCGCAGGGATGCTTTGCAGACTGTAGCATTTGGCAAACAACCACGCGAAGTTCAAGTTGTTTGGATGATTGTCGAACAGCCCTGGCGGGATCTGTGTGATAAGATCGCAATTGTCGAACGTGGCGTAGAATGAGGTCACATTCGTCTGGGCATTGAACAGTCCCGGGGGAATGGATGTGATTTTCCTGCAGGCAAGGAACGTATCATAAAACGTCGTGATTCCAGGGCACTGATCAAAGATCCCTGCCGGGATACTTGGGATGTTCTCACAGTGCTTGAACATCTCGACTGCCGAATTCAATCCCGTGATACCCTGGATCGGGGTTAGGATTGCCGTGATAAGTTTCGGCGTTCCAAGGCCCGGATCCGGGTAAATGAAAAAGTCGATAGAATTAACATACCCGCTCATACTGATCGTATATACACCCGCCGTAGCGTAGGTGTGCGTAACATCAATCGTGGCATTGTAGTCATTGGAGCTTTCGTCCCCCCAGTCAACATGCAGGGTGCCCGGGTTGACGAACCGGCAGATGAAGTCCTGCGGCGAGTTCGTCGTCGTGACCTCGATCTGGAAACTGGTACTCATAATACTAACCGGTAACTCACTGTATAAATAAATTCCCGCTGATTGATCCCAGGTGGCAATGAGATATTTATAATCCCCAGCTGGTGCGAGTTTTTCATTTGAGATCATACCCGTGTATACATATTCATTGGGATTAGGTCCGGGTTCGGAATACACAAGATTTACAGTACCATTGAATAGATCTGGTGCTTCTACCTTAACGCCTCCAATACCCAGAGTCCCCTGCCAATCAAGAAGAGTTACTGTGATATCTGCACTTCCCCCTGCTGGTGTAAGACCATCTCCGACTGTCGCATCTATCTGAACCGGCTCAGGTGCATTATCGATTATCGGTTGCGATGGGTTTGGGTAGTTGGTTGAGACATCCACAACAAGTTTGTAAGTAAGCGGTCCACCGAAACCGTCTAAATCAAGGTTCCATCGCTGGGTCGCCTCAGTTACGCCTGTGTCTGACCAGACTCGGTTTGGCTGATTCCTGAAATACGCCTTGAACGGATTAACGTTTCCAGGGATTACACCGCCAAGCCTATCAAACAACTTGGTGTAGCCGTCCGGTTCCAAAACGACAGCGTTGTTACCGCCCACTCCGAGGGTAGGATATAAAAATCTCACACCAGCAATTGCGGGTAGAATCGCGATAACCCGTGGATCATAACCCTTTATCCCGCTTCCGGGGAACGGATGTGTCAATTTCAGATCCACCCAGAAGTTGGGTGTGAAACCGTAATCGATCATTTGAAGAACATTCGGATATAACTGGGTAAGTGGAAAATGATATGCCCCAGCTCGCTCAACCGGTGTGACCGTGAATGTTCCTGCTACAGGGTCTATCACGGCATCATAGACCGCGAGTACATCCCGGTTTGTGTTCACCACCGGCACTCCGAATGAATCGGGTAAATCAGGCGACTGCGAATTAATCGTCACCGGTGTCTTGTTCCCACCCGAACAGGAAACCAGGATCGTGAGAGACACAATCAAAACGATAAACAACCTTAATGAATTCATAATAATCTCCTGAACAAATTGAAATCAGGATAACGATCAAAAAGTTATTTAAATAGTATAAATATTAATTATAGAAATCAAGTTTTATTTTTCGATGCGAATGCCGATTATTTCCTCTTTATTGTAGAATCTTTTATGTGCTCTGTGTATCCTTTAAACGAGCATAAGAACTTGAAAAGGAAAATTATCATCGATGCTTGAAGAATTGTTATATCCGAAGAATGTTGCTGTCATAGGGGCATCCAGAAATCCTGCAAAGGTCGGTCATGCGGTTGTGGCAAAGTTAATCGAGGGGAAATTTGAGGGTGAAATCGTGCTTGTGAATCCCAACGCAGATGAAATCCTCGGATTGAAATGTTATAAGTCGCTTGCCGATTACAGTGGAAAAGTCGACCTTGCGATAATCGTTGTTCCGACGCTTGTCGTGAAGGATGCGATCAAAGAAGCGATAAACGCTGGAGCTAGATCTATTTGTGTCATAACAGCTGGGTTTAAAGAGGTCGGAGCCGAAGGAGCGAAGCTTCAGAAAGAAATCGCGGATATATGCAAAGCTGCGCAGGTCAGGATGCTCGGTCCCAATGTTGTCGGACTGATTAATACGCATCACAAGCTCAATGCCACATTTGCGACGAGAATGCCATACACGGGTAGTATCTCGGTGATATCGCAGTCGGGAGCGATCTGCACGGTTATACTCGATTGGGCTTTCAAACAGAAAATCGGTCTCGCGAAGTTGATAAGCATTGGTAACAAGGGCGATCTGACGGAGATTGATTTTCTTGAGGCTCTCTCGAAGGATAAAGAGACGAAAGTCATAGTCGGATATCTTGAAGACATCAAGAAGGGCGATGAGTTTATAAAAGCAGCCGAGGCAGCAGCATCACTGAAGCCCGTTGTAATTTTAAAGGTAGGGACAACCAAAGCCGGTGCGAAAGCGGCGAGCTCGCATACCGGAAGTCTTGTTGGCGCTGATATCGCGTATGGAGCCGCGTTCAGACGATCAGGGGTAATTCGTCCGGAGAATTTCGCGCAGATGCTCGATTTCGCCACCGCGCTTTCGATGCAGCCTCTTCCAAGAGGTGACAAAGTCGCGATTATAACCAACGCAGGTGGTCTGGGAATAATCGCAGCTGATGCATTTGAGGAGGAGGGTTTCAGGGTTGAACCTTTGAGCCCGGAAATCAACGCGAGGTTAAAGACAAAGCTTTCACCTAATGCATCGCTCGCAAATCCAATTGATGTTCTTGGGGATGCGAGTCCGGAAATATATGTTGAAGCTTTGAACGCGGCACAGGATGATGAGACTGTGGATGCAATCGTATGCCTTTGCGCTCCTCAAGCGATGACCGCCCCTGTGAATCTCGCACAGGCGGTGATAGATAATGTACGGCATAAGAAACCCGTATTCACCGTTTTCATGGGCGGTTACGCGATGGAAGCGGCGGATATGAAATTTATGGAGAATAATATCCCGGATTTCGAGACACCGGAGCGTGCTGCGAAAACGATGAGGGTCATGCGCGATTATGCAGCCTGGCTTCATAAGCCTCCTCGAATAGTCACCCGGTTCCCGGTTAACCGTCGACGAGTCGAGAGGATCATACACAGGCAATTCCGCCTTGGACGAGTGCAGGTGGGAGAGGTTGAAGCGAAGGAGATACTCAGAGCGTATGATTTCATGGTTCCGGAAGGTCAGGTCGCTCATTCAACGCAGGAGGCGGTTGAAGTAGCTGAGAGGATAGGATTTCCGGTTGCCATGAAGATTGTATCGCCGGATATAATTCATAAATCGGACCTTGGTGGTGTGAAAATAAATCTCGGCTCAAGTGAACAGGTGCGAGATGCGTTTGATCTGATGATGCTGAGGATAGCTCGTCGATTGCCGGATGCAAGGCTTGAAGGCGCGTACGTTGAAAAAATGGTGGCGAGAGGGAGAGAGGTAATTCTTGGAATGAGCAGAGACCCGCAATTCGGTCCGATGCTGATGTTCGGTCTCGGCGGTATTTTTGTGGAGGTCATGAAGGATGTAACATTTTATCTCGCGCCGATTACCGCTGATGAGGCGATGCAGATGTTGAAAGGGACGAGGTCATATGCATTATTGAAAGGTGCAAGAGGAGAAGCAGCGGTTGACCTCGATTCAATTGCTACCGGTCTGCAAAGGATGAGCCAGCTTGTAACTGATTTCCCTGAGATAAAGGAACTTGATATAAATCCATTGATTGTAGGACAAGCGGGAACCGACCCGTGGGTCGCTGATGCAAGGATGACTTTGTCGGAAGAGAGCGTGATATCATGAACAATAATAAACCGATAAGTTACGATCCGAATTGGAGAGAGAAATATGCGAGCCAGATAACCACCTCTAGAGAAGCGGTTTCGAGGATAAGGGCTGGCCAAAGGATATTTGTTGGAACCGGATGCGCGAGTCCTATACAGCTGATTGAAGCTCTGACAGCAAGATCATCGGAATTGGCTGACACGGAGATAGTGCATCTGTTGACGCTCGGTAATGCACCATATGCGCATCAGTCACTCGCTCAAAATTTCCATGTCAACAGTTTCTTTATCGCGGCGAATGTCAGGGAGGTTATTCAGAAGGGGCTTGGCGATTACACACCGATATTTCTTTCCGATATTCCAAAGCTTTTCAAATCGGGTCAGCTTCCTCTTGATGCGGCATTGATTCAGGTAACTCCCCCGGATGAAAGAGGCGAGTGCAGTTTTGGCGTTTCTGTGGACATAGTTAAATCCGCTGCTGAGAATTCAGCGATGGTTATCGCGCAGGTGAATCCCCAAATGCCCAGAACTCTCGGCGATAGCTTTATCCATATACATGATATCGATTACCTTGTACCAGTGGATGAGCCTATACTTGAAGTTGACTCGCTGCCTGTTACCGATGAAATTCGCTCTATCGGGCAATATTGCGCGGCACTTGTTGAAAACGGTTCAACGATGGAGCTTGGGATAGGGCGTATCCCGCAGGCTGTGCTTGAATTTTTAAAGGATAAGAAGGAGCTTGGAATACATACAGAGATGTTCTCCGATGCGATTGTTGACCTCGTTGAAGCCGGTGTTATAACAGGTTCGCAAAAATCGGTGGACAGGGGGAAAATAGTCGCGAGCTTCTGCATGGGCACGAGGAAACTTTACGATTACATAGATAATAATCCTCTGTTCTCGTTCAATCCGACTGAATATGTAAATGATCCGTTTTTGATAAGCCGTCAGCATAAAATGATAGCGATTAATGTGGCGCTTGAAATCGACCTCACGGGGCAGGTTTGCGCCGATTCAATAGGGAGGAAATTCTATTCAGGGATAGGCGGTCAGGTCGATTTCAATCGCGGCGCGGCAAGATCGCTCGGCGGAAAAGCGATTATAGCTCTTCCGTCAACGGCGAAAAAAGGCACAGTGTCAAGGATTGTGTCGTGCTTGAGTCAGGGAGCAGGCGTTGTTACGACTCGTGGCGATGTGCATTATGTTGTTACGGAATACGGCGTGGCGTATCTCCATGGGAAGAGTGTACAGGAAAGAGCTATGGCTCTTATAAGCATCGCTTACCCGGATTTTCGAGCTCAACTGCTCAAGGAAGCTATCGAATGCAAATATGTAAGAGAGGAATTATCGGATATAGAGGGGAAGATTGTTGTGGGTTCACCCGAGCTGAGGACAACATTCCTCCTCGATGACGGCACCCTGATTACATTCAGACCCATTCATCTCACTGATGAGCCTCGCATGAGAGACCTGTTCTATCAGCTTTCCCAGGAGACACTGTATTACAGGTTCATGAGCGGCATGAAGAGGGTGCCTCGAAAGCAGATAATGGATTTCACTTATATAGATCATCGTAACGAGGTGGCTATAGTCGCGACGCTTCCTGAGGCATACGGCGATGAGATTATCGGCATCGGCAGGTATATACTCGATCCAAGGACAAATCGCGCCGAGGTGGCGTTTGTAATTCTCGACAAGTGGCAGAATCGCGGTATCGGCACGGCTTTGCTTAAACACCTTATTAACATCGCGCGCCGAAACGGTATAGCCGGGTTCACCGCTGAGGTTCTACGCGAGAACAAAGCCATGCAGGCGGTGTTCAACAAAAGCGGATGCAAGCTTAAGAGCTGGCTGAACGATGGCGTATATAGTTATGAATTGGATTTTCCATAGATGAATATATTCAGTCCTCCGAATGCTGTCATATCTTTCTGGTCCGAGAAAGCTGTTGGGTTGCTGGAGAATCCCAAAGCGTGCACCAAATCGCAAGTTTAAAAAATAAGAATGATATTCCTAAGCAATAGCTCCACATCCCTTGTTTGAGCGGAGGGTCAGAAAAATGAGATGTGAAGAGCTTTAAAATGCGCCCTTAGGGTATCACTATCACAATATATGGCTATTGACAGTCATGGGGTGGACACGGATAAAAAATAATAGTTATTCTAATTACACAAAAAGGCCTTCCTCAAATGAAGGAAGGCCCTGGATTTCGACGTACTGCTAAAGAAGGAAGGTTAGAACTATTAAGGATCCCACAAACCGCACACGCTTTTATGGATATTAAATTCAAACCATCCACACAGAAATTCAAGCTCAACGCTTACGACTGTGCAGTCGTTTCCGGGTATAGCGCCGGGTGGAATATAGTATGTGTCGCAGAGCTGAACTTCCCCGCAGGGCTCGATCTCGAGTGGGCACCATTCTTCACGGAACGCTCCTGGAAGCGGAGCCAGGCTGGGCCAGTATCTCTGCTCGGTGGAGGCGCATGCATAAAGAAGCGGATACCAGTTGAGCGGCAGGCATTTCTTGTAGTCGAGATTAACGCAATATCTCATGGTGTCGCCAAGGTAATAAACGGGTAACCCAGCATCGCTAAAATAGCGATAATCATAATAATCGATGCTGCAGTCAAACCACGTACTACAATAGCAGGCACCCGCGCGATCCGGAACAGTTATAATGCCGGTTTCATCAGCTACGAGTTTGCCTGTCTCGATCGTGCCATCTTTTCCTGTGAATGTGTAATCACCTATGACACCGGTCATAGTGGGACTTACACCTGCAAAGAAGGCCTCCATATCTTTCTCCGGTGCTACAGGGCTTCCCGAGCATCCCAAAGATATAACTATCCCAGCTAACAGCAGTACTACTCCTAAAATTTTCATCGTTTCACCTCCTTGGTGCATAGTCAAAACATATAATATGGATAGAGCATTACTTCAAGTAATAAGTTTAAATTATTTATATATGTATGTCAAGTGTTTACATGGAGAAAATTCCTTCCTTTTCTATTTGATTTTGGCTATTAATCCGATTCAAAATTTTTTCATAGAGCTATATTTCATATGCATATTCCGGGTTAAGATTCACTGCTTGAAAAAATATATTAAAAAGCCTATTATTCAAATGCTTGGACTTGAATCCGCTCGAAAGGGAATTTATATACTTTTGAACATAATAATAATTAAAATAGTTAGGAATGCATAGTATAATGGGCTTGTTCGTGGCTTGAATCACTTCGCTTTGCGGAGGCTGGTTATAATGCTGAAAAATTCTATGATTTTGCGAATCGCTTTTTTGATTGTTTTATGTGCGATTATAACGATAGCTGGATGCTCCAAAGCTGATAAGCTTGATTCTACATCGCCAGCTATTAATTCGGTCGAATCCTCGGATGGAACCGCGATACCTGCATCATGCAGAACCGGACAACTTTCATATCAGGGCATTATAGGATTGTTTAATCTCATGATTAACACTGAGGAGCCTTATGCGGAGTTGATACCTGTAAGGGGATCATCAGCCCTCGGAGATTCCTATCAAGTCGATATCACTTATTTCCTGTCTCTCACGCCATGTTCGGATTGTGTCCGCATAAAGTCTATTGAGATGGAATCCGATAGAACCATCACTCTTCATATAGCAGCCAGACACCCGTTTCCGCTTCCGCAAGATCCGGATAATCCTTTGAATAATGAAAGGCTTGACCTTCATGTTTTCGATGTTGAAGGGATACTAATCACTGAGGGAGATTTGGTATTCCCGGCTACAAGAAGCGATTTCGATGGCGACGGTTATCCTGAAGAGCAGATTGTGGGATCGTCTTGCATATTGACCAACGCAGACGGTTATACATCGATCCTCGATACTTTCTACGATACCATATTCCCCACTGTCGCTACGATTCACCCGTATAAAATATTCGCTTATGATCCATCACAGGGGAATTACAATCCTGCTTTGGACCCGACAAACGGATATCCTTACCTTGGTAATCCCACCGGGTATAATGTATTTCCCCAGGGATCACAGGAGTATTCAGTCGAATACAATCTGAATCTGTCTTCAGGTCCAACAATGAATTTTCTTTTTGCCATGTCCGCGAGTTGGGGTCAAGGTGCGAAAGGGAGAGGAAGCGAGGTTGGACAGCGTAATAATCCGCGTTATTTCCTTCCTGAATTCAATCGCAAGGAGCCTTACAAGGTCTCTGTATCAGTGACCAGCAATACTCTAACGGGAAATACACCCGTGAGTAACGCAAGATTAACGGTTCAAATATTGGATTGGCAGCATAATGGAACTGTAGAAACGAATTTCGATTTCTTTACCACGTCTTTAACTCGATTAAGTCGCAAGAGCGATATAAACGATGTAACAGTGGAAATACCCGCAATGGGAATATGGTTTGATGAAGGAAATCTTCCTACGCCAACAGGCAATGGTACTGCAACTAATCCGTACACATATGCAATGCAGATATATAACACAGCCCTTGTTCCTGGCGGGAGGTATTATGGGTTGGCAGCTGCTCGTGATGATCTATCGGGGCAGAATCTTGAGATGGGAATTCAGCGTGATGGGGTAACGCTTTTCCGAATGCAGGATTTCGCGACATATTTGATATTCCCTATTGATGTTGGCTCTGCGGATAATCCGCCCACAGCATGCATAACTACTGACCCAACGCCGGCACAAGTGACTGAGAGTGAGCAACCGATTGTGTTCGATGGCACATGCTCAACCGATGACGGCACGATAGTCAATTATGAATGGGATTTTGACTATACCGGCAATCCGGCTCAGTTCAGACCCGACGCGGTTCTTATCGGTCCTATTGTTTCGAAGACTTACGCCAGACCGGGTTTTTATCTTGCAGCTTTGCGAGTTACAGACAACCATGTTCCAGCGCAGCAGGATGTCACATCGGTGCCGGTCAGCATCTTCTGTACAAAATATCCCCCGACCGGCTGCACGATAGACCAGGTTTTCAGCTATATGACTACATCCAACAATAACTGGGAAGAACGTGATGGCAAAATAGATTTTGGTTTTCTTTCGGATGGTCGTGTAGTGATAGAGGATGACGAAGTGCTGGGAACATCTGCTGTAACCCCGATGGGCAACGCGAATTTTGTTCCTTTTGCATCGCCTTATCCGGCAGTTAATGTGGGTTCCATTGATGTTGACAGAAGGAACAGAGTAATCTGGGTAGAATATGACGGACCGGATGCAGTCATAATAGGCGGTCTCGAGACCAAAATTTCGCACATGGATAATAGAATTCATGTTTTCGATACGGATTTGAATACAGAGATAGCATCGGTTTCTCTTGCTCAGTACGGTTCTCATATCCAGGCGGTTGAGACAGATGTTGAGGATAATGTCTGGGTATTGCTGAATCACAACAAGCTGATTCGACTAAGAGCCTCCGATTATGCTGCCGTTCCAACTAACATATATGATCTCGATGAAATCGCTGGCAATGATATTGGACCGGTTTTCGATTTTGCCATTAATTTCCATGATGGCAGTTTCTTCTTTCTGACACAGAGCGATGACAAAGGCGCGTTATGGCGCTTCGAGTGTGATATGAGTTTTCGTTTGAGAGTTAATGGGTATCCTAATCCTCTAAATGCTGTTTTCGATATGGTAGGTGGCATGTCAATGATCGAGCTTTTTGGTGACGATGCTCTTGCTGATATTGAAATAGACAATTTCTCTGGACCGGGATATGGAACTATTCTTGACGGTCAACAGGATTGCCAGATTGCGATGATAGCGTGCGGATTGATGGTGACAACACAGATAAATGCCAGCCGAACTATCGCAAGCGCTGACTTGGTTGCGTTAAAAAGAGAATTGTCGGGTGTTGGTTTCGGAACCCATGCTATGGGGATTAAACCGGATGGCTCAAACCTTGTGTACTCAATTGTGTATGGAAATGATCCGTATATTCCTCCCGGATGCTCTGATAAAGAGATGGATATTTATCTTCCACCAGCGGGCTGGCAATAGAATAAAAAATGGGGATAACCCATAAAGAAAAAAAAGGGGACAGTCCACAAATATTAAGTTTCATTGTCTGTTCTACAAGTCGCATTTAATCTATGTTCTATGTTCGTTATATTTGCTTATTCAGGACTGTCCCCTTTTTTCCGCAAATTACTCAATATCCAACAGAGGTTGACCCTCCTCGACCTTATCACCACTCTTGACATGAATTTTCTTGATAATGCCTCCTCTTTCGGCGATTATTTCGTTTTCCATTTTCATCGCTTCGAGTATCATCAGGACTGAATTCGGCTCTACTTTATCGCCTACATTCATAAGGACTTTTATTATCGCGCCGGACATTACGGAGAGCACACTGCTTTTGCTTGCTTGCGTTTTCGGTTTGGCTACTGTTTCTTTCTTTACTTCAGAGCTTTTTATGCGAAGTCCGCCAACTTCGATTGCGTATTCTTTTCCATCCACGTTAGCTGATTTACTATTAATCCTTACCTTGTAAGCGATGCCATCGAGGGTAACTGAATCACCCTGTGTTCCTATTACGAACGGTGTATCGTTGACAAGAAGCGTGTTGCCACTGATTTCGACAGAATATTCAGTGCCATCCACTTTTATTTTGAATTGACGATTCATTTTCTTTTTATTCCCGGTATCGCTTCCCATTTGGGTTGTACGCGATTCAAGCTTGGCTCTGACGCGATGCCGGGCTACATATTAAAGTCCTGTCCAATGCCATGATGGCATCCATGCCTGTTTCCATGATGTCATGGTCGAGTGATTCGCTCTTTCCGGAATGGATGCTTGCTGGCAAACATTGTTATCCATTTCAATAGCCATTTGAGCTGCGATAGCAGCTATCTTTGCGATATTTTCGTCATCTCCCCTAACACGACGTTCAAGGAATGGTCGCGCCACCTGCGGGAACAAGGCGTAGCTAATGACGTCTTCATCATTTTTGGCGAGGTTGCCTATCTCAAGACGAGCTTTTTCCATGCCCGGATCGAGAAGGTCAGCGGGACGGCAGGTAATCGGTTCCTCATCACCGATAATCAGTTTTTGTATTTCAGGATTGATCGGCGCGGGAGGACGTCCATAGAATCCTCTTACGTAATTCTTGACTTCTTCAGGAATAACCTTGTATCGCTGACCTAATACAACATTCAAGGTTGCTTGTGTACCGACGATCTGGCTTGATGGTGTGACGAGAGGCGGATAGCCAAGTTCCTCCCGTACGCGTGGGACTTCAAGAAGTACCTCGTGATAAAAATGCTCAGCTTTCTGTTCGCGCAATTGGCTCACCAGGTTTGAGAGCATGCCCCCCGGAACCTGGTAAAGAAGGACATTAACATCAACTCGATTTATACCGGATTCGAAGCTTTTGTATTTTTTCCGTACTTCGATGAAGTAATTGGAGATTTCCTCGAGCTTCGCAAGGTCGAGACCCGTATCATGAGATGTATCTTTTAGGCTTGCGACGACCGGCTCAGCAGCTGGCTGCGATGTCATGCCGGCGAGTGATGAGATAGCGGTATCGACTATGTCAACCCCAGCTTCAACGGCTTTGATTATCGAGGCTTCACCCATGCCGCTTGTAGAGTGTGTATGGAACTGTACCGGCAACCCGACTTTGCTTTTTAACTCGCTGACGAGCTCATAGGTAACATAAGGCGAGATCATGCCTGCCATGTCTTTGACTGCGATTGAATCCGCACCGAGATTTTTCAATTGCTGCGCGAATTCGACGTATCTCTCTATTGTGTGAACCGGGCTTATCGTATAGCTGAAAGCAGCCTGTACATGACCGCCGTATTTTTTTATGAATCGGATTGTCGCTTCCATGTTGCGGATATCGTTAAGAGCATCGAAGATTCTGAAAATATCAATGCCGGCATCCTTTGCGCAGAATATAAAACGTTCGAGGACATCGTCAGGATAATGCCTGTAACCGACAATATTCTGACCGCGCAAGAGCATTTGAAATTTGGTTTTAGGCATCAGCTCTTTAAGTCTTCGAACTCTATCCCATGGATTTTCGTTCAGGAAACGCATAGCTGAATCGAAAGTCGCGCCACCCCACATCTCGACCGAGTGATAGCCAACGCTGTCAATTGCAGGTGCTATTGGCAGCATGTCTTCGGTTCGAAGACGGGTGGCGAGAAGAGACTGATGAGCGTCCCTCAGAGTTGTATCGCATATCTTTACTGGTTTTTTCTTCATTCCAATGATTATCTTACTTTAAAAAAGGCAGACTGGCATTATTCTTAGTGGTTTATTTCCATATGTACAGAGCAGAGACTTCTCAAATAATGCCTGTTCCTTTTTAATTTAATTATAATGGAATATTGCCATGTTTCTTAGGCGGATTGGCATCACGCTTATTTTTCACCATCTCGAGAGCTTCGATAAGCCTTGGACGTGTTTCCGATGGTTCTATAATATCATCGATATAACCTCGTGCAGCAGCAACATACGGATTGGCGAAGGCTTTACGGTATTCCTGCACAAGTTCGGTCTTTCGCGCTGATGAGTCTTTTGCGCCTTCGATTTCCTTTCTGAATATAATCCCGACAGCGCCATCGGGACCCATTACCGCGATTTCAGATGTCGGCCAGGCGTAGTTCACATCACCCCGGATATGCTTGCTCGACATAACATCATAAGCTCCACCATATGCTTTGCGTGTTATTACCGTTATTTTCGGAACTGTAGCTTCACAGTAGGCGTAGAGCAGTTTAGCGCCATGGGTTATTATCCCGCCATGCTCCTGGCTGACACCGGGGAGGAAACCGGGGACATCGACGAATGTAACAATTGGAATATTGAAACAATCGCAGAATCGCACAAACCGTCCACCCTTTCGTGATGAGTTGATATCGAGAACTCCAGCGAGAACCTGGGGTTGTTGAGCAACGATGCCAACACTGTAACCTCCGAGACGAGCGAATCCGACGATTATATTGCGTGCGAAGTGCTCATGTACTTCGAGAAACTCGCCTTCATCGACAATACGTTTGATTATTTCCTGCATATCGTACGGTTTGTTGGGATTATCAGGAATGATTGTGTTGAGCTCCTCTTCAGTACGTTCTCGAGGGTCTATTGATGGCACAAAAGGAGGTTGTTCCATGTTGTTTTGAGGGAGGTAGCTCATGAGTTTCCGTATGATCTGGAGTCCATCATGCTCGGTATCTGCGGCGAAATGAGCGACACCGCTTTTCGAGTTATGTGTCATTGCGCCGCCGAGCTCCTCGCTCGTGACTTCTTCATGGGTTACGGCTTTTATTACCTCAGGACCGGTAATGTGCATGTGGCTCGTACCTTTAATCATCATGATGAAGTCAGTCATCGCCGGGGAATAGACCGCACCACCCGCGCAGGGACCGAGAACAACTGAGATCTGGGGAATAACTCCGGATGCCATTACATTGCGCTGGAATACATATGCGTAGGCTGCGAGGCTGACTACACCCTCCTGAATACGAGCGCCGCCACTATCGTTCAAACCGATTAACGGCGCGCCATTTTTCATAGCTGCATCCATGAGTTTCGTTATTTTCTCGGCATGAACTTCTCCAAGGCTTCCGCCAAAGATAGTGAAATCCTGGCTGAAAACATAAACCGGACGGTCATTAATCCGTCCCCAGCCGGTTACAACGCTATCGCCAAGGAATTTCTGGTCTTCAATACCGAATCCGATCGTTCGATGGGCAACAAACATGTCTAATTCACGAAAAGTACCGGGATCGAGAAGGAGTTCCATACGCTCACGAGCAGTGAGTTTGCCTTTGGCGTGTTGAGCTTCAACACGTTTCTGTCCGCCGCCCTCCTTCGCTTTGTCTCTTAACTTGCGAAGTTCTTCCATCTTGGGATCATCGGTCATATATGAACCTCGTTTTTTTTTCGATTTTGAAAAAATGACCAACATTTAAGTCGGCTTGACCTTCCGTAACCACTTTCGCAATTCATTATTCACTTGGAAATGCTGTTTCTGAATTGCGTTGGTGGGTGAATCAGTATATTCGCTTGATTTAAGAGTGTCAATGAGAGTTAAAAGTTGTATACTTTGAAATGTGATTCTGTGAGTCGATGTGAAAGGGAACTACTAATGAAAATCGTGCATGTAGATGGGAAAGAGACTGTAAAAATCATGCTCTACGCGCTTTCAACATGCGGATGGTGCAGGAAAACGAAAGCGCTGCTCGATGAATTAGGACTGGCATACGATTATGTTTTCATCGACCAGCTTATTCTATCCGATGCTGATATCGCGAGAGCTGAAATCATGCAATGGAATCCCAACTGCTCATTCCCGACCATAGTAATCGATGGAAAAGAATGTGTTATCGGATTTCAGGAGGAAAAGATAAGGAGTCTTGCTGAAAGATGAGCTCAGTCAGTGAAAAAGCTATCAATGAAACATACGAACGGTTGAAACGAGAGGCTGAAGAAGGAGGATATAATCTTAATCCGGATGCTTCTTTCACGAAGATGCTTGTTGAGGGTTTGCTGGTTAACGAGGATCGCTATGGTTATCCGTCATGCCCGTGCAGACTTGCATCAGGAAAGAAATCATTCGATTTGGACATAATCTGCCCATGCGACTATCGGGATCCCGACCTCGATGATTACGGCGCGTGTTATTGCGCACTGTATGTGTCCGAGGAAATTTTTCGGGGAGAAAAGCAAGCGACATCAATACCGGAAAGACGTCCACCACAGGGAATCAAACCAAAAGGCGAAGAGCATGAGCTGGAGATGGCTAAATTGAAAGGGCTTGCGTATCCAATCTGGCGGTGCAAGGTTTGCGGTTATTTATGTGCGAGAGAAAATCCTCCTGCTGTTTGCCCGGTATGTAAAGCTAAAAAAGATCGATTTGAAAGATTTATTTAAAATCCTTCGTAGCAATAAATCTCTAATTCTTCTTCAGGATGAAATTCACCGCGATAATAATGCTCGTATCGGCAAGGATATGTGAAAGAACAGCGATCAGGAGTCCATCGGTTTTATAAGAGATTACTCGCCACATCCATGAAACGAAGGCAAGTATGAAAAAGGAGATTATCACCCATTCCGGCTTGATGAATAGAACCAGCACAAGAATATGGTACCCTCCGAACAGAAGGTCTTTTAAATATCCCGAACCTGATTCATCATTCGATTTGCTTCTCCAGAACAACTCCTCCAATATCGGATGAAGAAGACAGAAATACGGTATGAACAATATCCATGAGAGGTTGGTTAAGCGAATCATGGAAAGGTTTGATGACAAGCTGGAGAAATCCAGTTTCATGAAATTCCATAATACAAAAAGAGCTGGACCTGCAACGACTGAAATCGTGCATGAAATTAAAAATAACCTGCTATTCCATCTAGTGATAATTTTTCTGAAATCGATGAGATGTCCATCCGCAGTCATACAGGCGAGTATAACGGCGTGATAAAGAATGATAGATATCCAGGCGTTTTTAAGAAGGTAGAGTCCAACGAAAACAGCGAAATAGGGAAAAAGAAAGGGGAGGATGTTTGCCCTGAAGCGCATAAATGGATTATACATTGAAATGTTTCTAGCTAAATAATAAGGTTAAAGAATGCAGCAGTATGGTCCTGCAATATCTCAATGTTTACAATCATGCGATTCTCTCTTTTAATTCGTATGAGATTGCGGTTGGATCCTTAATGTTTTTCGAAGCGTCAAGAATCTCAACCGCAACAACCTGTCCTTCGCTGTTGAAATCGATAATGATACCCTCTCGCAATTCATCGCTTTCCGCGACTTCATCCTCACTTAGGATAAGCGAAAGCGTATCCGTTTCTCTATCATATACAACTCTCATTTTGCCTACACCTCCCAGTATTTATCCATTTTGGATGTTATATATGCTGTGATTACAAATCTTGTATTATTAGAATCTATAACCACAACTCGACATAACATGGTTTTATCGGATGAAACATCCTTAAATTTCGATTGACAGATTTTTCTTCCTGCTGGCGTGATAATCACCTGCTGAGGAGAGCGAGCAACACTTTCAATCAATTCCAATGGAATCCGTCGTCTTTTGGATTCAAATAGCGCATGATCACTGATGATTATATCCATGAAACTGCTCTTCTCGTGAGAATATCAGGAACTACGCGAACGTATTTTATCTTCATCAACGGAGGGGGTGGGATTCGAACCCACGAAGGGCTTCTGACGGCCCTTACTCGATTTCGAGTCGAGCGCCTTCGACCAGCTCAGCCACCCCTCCATGTTTTTTTCCCGGCATCGCTGATTTGCTTGATAGTGCTGTTTTTGCTTTGGTTCAGACGCGATGCCGGGCTACGTTTTCCATATTTTTCCCCGGCATCGCTGATTTGCCTGATAGTGCTGTTTTTGCTTTGGTTCGGACGCGATGCCGGGCTACATAGTAATCGTATACGGTACAAATTTTCAAGCAGCCCTACTCGGAATCGAACCAAGATCAAAGGTTTAGGAAACCTCTGCACTATCCATTGTGCTATAGGGCCACTTCGATTAAATATTATATCTGATGCATATAATAATGGGAAGGTCATGCTACCAGACTTGTTGATAGTCACTATCGGTAACAACAATGATAATGCCATCAGGATGACCATCCGGCGCGCCATAGATATATTGACCATATTGGTAACCTTCGGATTCATCACCTTGATTGGGAGGGAAAAATGGTCCTGTGAAAGCATCCCCGCCGCCAAATAATTCTGGAAGCCCTCCTTCACTCATATTATGATCTTCAGTTAGCCTATAGCCACATTTTATGCCTGAATTCCTCGCGTACTTATACCATGGCGGTGGTAATCGGTAATAGACATCATCTGTATTATCCCAGTTGCGACTCTCAAGACGGATAACATCCATTCCTATAGAATACTCTGATCCATACCCTCCAAGAATGTATCCACTCATTTTTGATCCACCTGGAGAAGGAAATATTGAATAATAGTAAGGGCTACCCCATCCTTTTCTTTCTAACGGATAATCGAAACCCGCTCTATAAAAGAAATTTCCGGGCCACCATGTGGAAACGGTAATAACATTTCCTTTCTTGTCAAACGCTTTTCGTCCACCCATCATGTAATGAAGTCCTTTTGGAGGTTCACAGAAACCAATATTTTTCACCGTTTCATCATCAAGAGTTCTTCGAGTTTCGATAAGTGATGTCTCAACTGGGGGTATTCCAATAATTCGGTGCATATAATAAGCGGGATCATCGAGTCCGTTACCCATTATATTGCCGTTATAACCGAATCGGGGATCTCCATCGCCAGCTCGGAGTTCCCCGTAAGGTCCTGAACCTTTAGAACATGTTGACATAATTACATTCATTCCATCATCGACGAACGGATTTTTGGGATATGATTCAAGATAGCCATATTGGATTAAAACATCCTGGACTAAATTATCGGATGGTTCATCGATGGGCGGATTTGGTTCATCGTGGTATAGATGCCACATACGCCATCCCTTGGAATCACCGCCGAGTAAGAAGGAAGGATAATGTTTGTGGTCTGTATCATATCTTTCAATGGCAACCTGTATGATATGAATGTTCGCTTTTACTTCATCCTCTCGAACTTTATTCTTGTCCTCAACACAGGACGCTTGAAAAACCAAAACGAACAGCCAGAAAGCGATGAGCAATATCAGGAGTTCAATATTTGTGAATCCTCTTTGACTGTCCGACATATATTTTTCCCCGATGTTATCTATAATACCATAAAGGCATGTATTATCTTTTATCTAAATGAGGATGTTATGGAATCAATATTAGCATGGGTCAAGTATAATTTTTTATGGGATTATCTAAAAGGGAATGTGTTGATAGGTACATGTTAAAATCATTGATAATCATATTTTCAATACTCGGATTCATCATGTTGTTATCATCGTGTCGTTATTCTGAATATGCGTCACAATTAAATGAAAAACAAGGTGGCGAAAAGAAGAGCATGTATAGGGAACTAACACCGGAGGAGGAATCTGTTATCATACACAAGGGCACTGAAAGACCGTTCAGTGGCAAATATCTGAATCACAAGGAGGATGGAACATATACGTGCAAGCGATGTGGCGCGGCACTTTATCGCAGTTCAGATAAATTCGAGTCCCATTGCGGATGGCCAAGTTTCGATGATGAAATCGAAGGCGCGGTGAAACATCAGACAGATGCGGATGGTATCAGGACTGAAATACTGTGTGCGAACTGCGGGGCTCATCTTGGACATGTTTTCGAAGGCGAAGGGTTCACATTAAAAAATATTCGTTACTGTGTAAATTCAATTTCGCTTGATTTCACACCGAAGGAGAAAACGGAAACGATGGCGGATGTGGAAAAACAATACGAGAAAGCGATATTCGCATCGGGATGTTTCTGGGGAGTTGAATATCATTTTAAAAAAGTTGCGGGTGTCATATCCACAACAGTTGGATTTACCGGTGGACATGTGAAGAATCCATCGTATAAAGAAGTATGCGGTGGAAAGACAGGTCATGCTGAGGCGGTTGAGGTGGTTTATGATCCATCGGTGACATCTTATGAAACACTCGCGAAACTGTACTTCGAGACACATGATTTCACGCAGGTGAATCGTCAGGGTCCGGATATCGGAGAGCAGTATCGCACGGAGATTTTCTATACATCCGAAAAGCAAAGAGAGATTGCAGAGAAACTGATTAAGGTTTTGCAGGATAAAGGCTATGATGTCGCCACGAAGCTGACTCCGGCATCGGAGTTTTACCCAGCGGAGGAGTATCATCAGGATTATTACGAGAAGACCGGCAAAACTCCCTATTGCCATGTCTACAAGAAAATTTTTTAAGAAAAGACAGGATTAATCACTGTTTAGCCCTACTTTTTATAATCGTTAAAGAAACTATGTTAAAATGCGCAATGAGGATTTAAATATAGCTTTGTCCTGAGGAATAGCACATGGCGCATATTGTAGTTCCGGAAGCGGAAGAGATACTCGATAAGGAATTCAAGGTGCTGGACAAGGGATTCGTGCGACTCATCGATTACCTTGGCGGTGATCTGCGCATCGTTCAATCGGCAAGGGTATCGTACGGCAAAGGCACGAAAACTGTCAGGCAGGATCGAGAGCTGATAAATTATCTTATCCAGAACCAACATACATCACCGTTCGAGCAGGTTGTTATGACATTCCATTGCAAGCTCCCGATTTTCGTGGCGAGGCAATGGATACGTCATCGAACTGCAAGAGTGAATGAGATTTCGGGACGATACTCCGAGATGAAGGATGAATTTTATCTCCCGAATGAGAAAGTGATACGACGTCAAAGCAAGCGCAACAAGCAGGGACGGGATGAATACTCCGATGTTCCACCTGAAAAGAGAGCTAAAGTGCTTGAGATATTGAAACGCGATCAGGCATCGGCGTTCAAGGGCTATAAAGAGATGCTCGATGATGAAATTGCGCGTGAACTGGCACGGATCAATCTCCCTTTGAGTCTCTATACTGAATGGTACTGGCAGATAGACCTTCACAACCTGTTTCATTTTCTCGAATTGAGACTCCACTGGCATGCGCAGCTGGAGATACGGGAGTATGCGAACATACTCGGGATGATGGCGAAGGCTGTCGCGCCGATGGCATATGAGGCGTTCGAGGATTGCGTTCTTAACATGAGGCGGATCGGAAAGAGCGATGCTGAGAAGGTCAAGAAAATTCTCGAGGAGCATGATCCCGATTTATTAATGAAACTTGGATGGTGACAAGTCAGGAATATTTGGAATCAGACTCATGAAGCACGAAAAAGAAATGAAAGATCACGACACTGAACAAAAGGCTGTATTATATGGTTTCGTTCGCAAAGGCGATGAAAACAGTCTTTCCGAGCTGCGGTCTTTAGCTGAATCCGCCAATCTTAACGTGCTTGAGGAGATAGCCCAGCGGAACGCAATGCCGCATCCGCGCTTTTTCATAAGCCCGGGATCCGTGAGGGAATTAAAAGAGGTTGTAGAACTCATTCAACCTGACATGGTGATTTTCGATCGTGAGCTGAAAGGCTCGCAGAGGAATCATCTTGAGGAGGAGTTAGACGTTCAAGCGGTTGATCGCACCGAGCTGATTCTCGATATATTCGCATCAAGGGCGAAAACAAGCGAAGGGAAATTGCAGGTTGAACTTGCTCAGCTGCTTTATCAATTGCCTCGTTTGACAGGCATTGGAAAAAGCCTGAGTGCGCTTGGAGGCGGGATCGGGACAAGAGGTCCCGGTGAAACCAAGCTCGAGATTGACAGACGACGAATCCATCAGAGGATAGCGCATCTGAAACGTGAGTTGTCGGATGTGGAGAGGCATCGACGAATCCAGCGCAAAAGCCGCATGAAAAGCGGTATTCTGAAAGTAGCGCTTGTTGGATATACAAACGCGGGTAAATCGACACTCCTGAACGCTCTCACGGGGACTGATGCATACGTGGATGACCGTTTGTTCGCGACTCTTGACCCATTGACTCGACGGGGATATCTGCCGCTCAGCGAGAGAGAATTTCTCATAACCGATACGGTCGGATTTATAAGGCGTATTCCAACTCAGCTTATCGCGGCGTTTAAAGCGACACTCGAAGAGATAAAATATGCTGATTTATTGCTCGTTGTGGTCGATATCACCAATGAGGATTACCGGGAGAAAATACAGGTTGTGGAGGAGACTCTTGATGAAATTGGAGCCGGGGAAATCCCGAAAATCGTTGTCTTCAACAAAATTGATGAACCGGGGGATTATCCGGTACCAAAGCCCGGTGAATTAACGATAAGCGCGAAATGGGGATATGGAATCGATGAACTTATGCAGCATATAGACAGGATAACATCGGAGGAGCCTCTTCCTGACCGTACTAAAGCCGATTAATTGAATCATGGCAAGATCTTATAAAAAGAAAATTAAAAATCAGTTTCATCTGAAAAATCTTCCGTTTCTGTTGTTTCTTGTTTTACTCGTTTGGATTATCAGCTTCCTTAATGTCAAAGTAAGCAATAACACCAAGCCCCTGAATGAATCAAAAACTCCTGCTCCGCAAATAGAAACAAAACCGACATTCCCCGATGACATGCTCGATGTCGGCATTTATTCATTCGATGAGGTAATCGATGGCGACACGATAAGGATAATAGAGAACGATAAACCATTAAGACTTCTGTGCGTGGATACCGAGGAAACTTTCAAGCCGTATCAGGCAAAACAAAAGGAATTGGCAGATAAGGATTGGAAAGCTTATCTAACATTAAAAAACAAAGGGAAAAAATTCAGGCCTTTGAAATATCCGACTCCGTATGGAGATGAAACATCGAAATTCGCTGAAGAATTTTTCAAGGGGGTTGAGAAGGTCAAAATCGAGCGCGATTCCCTTGACCGCTTGATTGATTTCTTCGATCGACCGCTTTGTTATGTGTTTATAGAAAAAGATAACGAATGGCTGAATTACAATGTCGAGCTTGTAAGGAAAGGTTACAGTCCATACTACGCGAAGTACGGTTATTCACTGCGATATCATGATGAATTTGTAACTGCGGAAAAAGAAGCGAAGGGGAAGAAAATGGGAATCTGGAATCCAAAAGGAAAGCATTATATAGATTATCCGGAAAGAATCGAGTGGTGGAATGAGAGAGGCGAAGCGATAAATAATTTCGAATCGCAATTCGGGTCGAATGAAAGCTATTTTTTAATTCAAAATGATACCGATTGGGAGAGGCTTGGAGACTATATCGGGAAAGAGATTACGATTTTCGGCACGGTGGATAGAGTAAGGTTAAGAAATAAACCGTATTGGGTATTCGTGTCGCACAAGCAAAACAGGAGTGTAATTTTATATTCAGAAAACGATGCAATTATCGAACGATCAAAAGATGCAATGAAGAAGGAGGAATATATATATTTCACCGGCAGACTTGAGCTTGTTAATGATGATTATATGATGCGGTTCGAGGAAATATCACAGATGCAAACAACAGAGGAAATGCTGAAACAATTAGTGCCGTTCCAAGAAAAGTAGTTGCTTTTAAAATCAAAATGGGGACAGTCCACTATGGCGGCTTCATGTTGAAACTTGTCAATATACTAATTCGAAGCGATAAATAATGGATATTAATTCATAGGGACAGTCCCCATTTTGAACTTTTCCGCTTTGAAATCGTTTACAATTTTTGTATAGATCAAAATTCCGATTAAGTAAGAGGAATCTTATGATTAATCGCTATTCAATATTGATTTTCGGGTTTGTCTTAAATTTATTCTTTTTCTTCGGATGTCTGCCATATTATCTGGATAATCCCGGTCACAATCCGCCTGACCCTTATACGCTCGAATTAAACAGGTTGAAACGACTGCCATTGAAGCAGCGGATTGATGCTTACCTTGCGAAGCATCCTGAATCTGGGGTGCGACATCTTGGATGGTGCGGCACTCCCGATGCAACAGCGCAGTACGCTTTTGTTCTTTTATTAGAGGATGCATCCACGCGCGAGATAATACCGTTTCTTGAACGTAAAGAACCACTTCTTCGTTCCGCTGTGCACACCTTGATACGACAAAGAGGGCAGGATTTACCGTCACCTGGCAAACGATCGAAACGGAAAGGTGTGATTGTTGATTATCAAACACCTGAGGGTGTGCAATCACAGGAAACAAGCAGACCACCTGTTACATCAGCGACCAGTGAAAATAATTATAGATGGATATATGATAACTATAAAATATCAGATACAAAAGTGCTCAAAGATTTAAAAGCAGCGTATGAGGGAGGTTCATCGAGAATCCGTCTCGAACTCATTCTCTATATAAAACCCGATGCAAGTGACGAAGAGATATTTCAATTACTCGACGCGATTATAGACGATTCAAAATTGCTTGTATTCCAGACGGATACCAGTTGGTTTTCAAAATTAAAATCAACATCAGTGACGGATTATCCGTTCGATGTAATTCTGTTTTATCGTCGATTGATGGTGGATTCGGATTTCATCGCCGACAAAGAAGACGCAATTAGTGCTTTAGGCAAATTCAAAGCTGAGGCTGCTCCGGCGGTGCCCGATTTAATCAAGATTCTGGAAAGCGAGGATGAAAAATTGGAGAGCTTCGGAGTATCGATGCAGACATATCCCGATGACTACACGCTTAAATCAACTGTAGTGGTAACTCTTGGGGAAATCGGATCGGCAGCGAAAGAGGCAATACCAGCTCTTATCAAAGCAGTTGATAGCTCAAATCCATACCTTCCAATTCAAGCACGAACCGCTCTGTATCTGATCGGACATGAACCTGAAAAAATGTTTCAGGAACTTTTCGATATGTTAAAAACTGAATCATCAATCAAGATTCTTCCAACGTTATGCGATAGCTTTGGCAGGATTGGAGCACCTGCTGAACCGGTAATCCCCACTCTTGAGGGACTGGCGAGACATGATGATAATTGGGTTAGATACTCGGCTATCAGCGCGATTTCAAGTATTACCGGTTCATCGGATAGAGTAATCCCAATACTGATAGATAATTTAAAACATCCAAATCCTGATGTTCGCCAGGATACGGTCCACTACTTCAATAATCCGGATTATTTTGCAAAAGCAGAGAAAGCCATTTATGAAACTTTGAAAGATCCTGATCCGAATGTGAAATTTGCTGTATGTAAGCTTCTGCAAAATAAGCATTTATCATCGGACCTTGTTATTTCCGCGTTAATAGAGGTCATTGAAACAGTTCCTCCGTCTAAAAGCGCGGAAGAGGCGGTTGAGATGATTGCATCCTTCAAAACTGACGCGAAAAAAGCGATACCGGCTCTTCTTAAAATGATGGAATGCGAGAATGAATACCTTATACAAAGAGCTATCAAGACAATTATCGCTGTTGGAGGAGATAACGACAGCATCATGAAAAGGCTCATTGAACTTGCTGGGAATAAAAACGACAAAATCGCATGCGCGAATATGCGTGTTATTGAGGACCTGGGTGAAAAAGCATATGCATCTTTACCGGTTTTACGAGAGCAATATCTAAGCGGCGTAAAAGAAAGGCAATATGCATCGCAGGATGCTTTGCGAAAGATTCTTCCTGCAATCAAAGCGGATTCGTCGGTGCCGGATGAAGATTTAATAGCACTATTGGAATGTGCTCCTTATGATTTTTCCCGAGATGCGGTCAAGGCGTTAATGAGGAAAAGTGCGGATATGAAACCTGTCGCGAATAGACTTATTGAGCTCGCGAATAACAGTGATTCTCGAGTATGCGGTCAGTACCTTCGTGAATTTGAGCAGCTTCCATATATAGATGCGAGCATCCTTCCAAAACTCAGGCCTCTGTTAAGCAAAGCTCATGTCAGTTATCAGTCAAAGGAATTGGCAAAGAGGATTATGAAATCGATCAGACCGGAAGATAAAGTCAACATATCCGATATAATGCTTTACCTCGATTGCGAAGAAAGGGAACTTGCTCGTATAGCCCAAGGAGTAATTCTCGGACACGGCGGCACTAACGAGCAAATTGTAAATAAATATCTGGAAATCATTAAAAATGAAAATAAGAAGAAGGGAGAGTTTGCGATGCAAATGCTTCAGGAGCTTGGACCTAAAGCTGTAAACGCCCTTCCCTTTCTCGCATCTATAAGGAAAAATAAGAATCATCCTCTCTATAATGATGCTTATTACGCGATTCAAACCATAATCTATAACATTAAACCGGATTCGGGAGTTGACCCATCGATTCTTGAGGGAATATTAGGCGATTTGGACACGCAAAACGCAATTCAGGCAAAAAAGAAAATTATTGAGCTTGGGGGGAGTCTCGAAAATGCGACTAAAAAAATGAAAATAGATCCTGAACTATTGACCGAGGACATGTGTTGGACTCTTGGCGACCTTGGTGAGAAAGCCGTTGACTCGCTTCCGGTACTATATCAAGTATCGAAAGATCCGACACATCCTCTACGTGATAGAGCCCATTATGCTATGAGACAGATTGTCAAGGATATCAAGCCGGGTTCGAAAGCTCCTGAGGAGTTGCTTTATGAAATCCTTGTCAGTCCTGATAACGAGATTGTCCGATGCACTGTGAAGGCTATCATCAATACAACGGGAAATTATGAGAAGCTTGTCGATGCGTTAATCCAGTCGCTTTCGAATCCGAATCCAAAAGTACGAATGGAGGCGGTGCAGGCATTGCGAGACCTCGGCGCGAAAGCCGAAAAAGCACTTCCCGTATTGAAGGCTTTGCCTCCGTTTGAGAATAAGGATTACAACTCGATTCTGCGATACGCGATTATCGGAATCGAGAAGGATATTGCATCGAAAAAAAATGGAAACTGATTAAGATAGAGCATGAGAGCAGCATGAATATTATATGGAAAATTATAAATGCAATCGTTTTAATGTTATGCATCCTGTCCGTTTCCGCATGTCTGCCAATATATACTGCAGACCATAAACTACCTGACCCTCAAAAGCAGGAACTTGCCGAGTTAAAACGTCTTCCCGTGAAGATTCGAATTGAGGAATATATCAGGAGATATCCGACAGTTATTGAACCCCGTCATGAAGAATGCGGAACGCCGGGTATAACAACTTTATACAATTTCGTTAGTCTTCTTGATAATGTATCTACACAAGAGCTGGTACCATTGCTTGAGCACAGGGCTGGTCCGGTGCGTGGAGCCGTTCATGAGATTTTGAATAAAAGGAAAGCATCAGGGTATATTGCCATAAACTGGGCGTTCAGGAAAGGCTCGGATAGAATTCGTCTTGAACTTTTGCAGCATGTAAAGCCAAACGCTTCTGATGATGAGAAATATAAGATGTTGGATAAGGTAATTCACAATCCGCAGTCACCTGTGTTTAATAGCGATATTTTGTTTTTTTCAGACATTAGAACATTTTCGGCGAAGGACTATCCGTTTGATGTGATTCTTTATTATCGACGAATGATGATGGAATCGGAATTCATGCTCGACAAGGTTGATGCGCTGAATGCATTGAAGCGCTTTAAATCAGATGCTTCTCCTGCGGTTCTGGATTATACAAAAATATTGAGAGATGAGGATCAGGTGCTCAGCTATTCTGACTGGAATCGTCGGGCTTATCCCGATGATTACACATTCAGATGTCTTATTGCTGAAGCGGTTTGTGATATCGGACCCGCGGCATCTGAAGCAACTCCCACTCTTATCAAACTTCTGAATGATCCGAATCCGTATATTCAAATACATGCTCGTACCGCGCTTTTCATAATTGGTCATGAACCCGATAAAATGCTTCAGGAGCTCATTGATAAATTAAATTCGGAAACTTCTTTAACTGTTCTTCCCGTACTGTGCAATGATTTGGGGAAAATTGGTCTACCGGTATCATTGGCAATCCCGACTCTTGTTAAACTCGCGAAGCATGATGATAAATCTGTGAGATTTGCGGCGCTTCAATCTATTGCCAGCATTGACGGTTCTTCTGACAGATATTTCCAGTTGATGAAAGAGAACTTGAAACATCCAAATCCCGATGTTCGCGAAGACACAATCCAACTCTTTTCAAGCAAGAGTTATTTTAAAGAAGGCGAGAAG
>Ga0315284_10001270_pt1 | contig 35913 bp, 25 predicted proteins | sample YL17G09_16_MG_FD_203696 | JGI IMG/M metagenome (GOLD analysis project Ga0315284, IMG submission 203696) | Sediment microbial communities from Yellowstone Lake, YNP, Wyoming, USA - YL17G09_16 | ecosystem: Environmental > Aquatic > Freshwater > Lake > Sediment | place: USA: Wyoming | collected...
GCTCTCCGTCCATATTCTTGACAGCCTTTTCGACCAGGCTTTCGAAGGTCAGGGCATCCTGAGGGAAGGACGCGGTGCCAATCTGGAGAGTAACCCCTACTTCCTCCGCCACGGACTGGCGCAGATGGCCGGCCAGATCGGCCAACTCCTCCGGCGTCATCTCCGGTAGCAATGCCAGAAAGTGGTCGTTGCTGCGGGCGATAATGTTATATTCTTCCAGTTCATCGCACAGCGTCCTGGCCACGTCAGACAGGACGTACTGTTTCATCATGGCCTGCTGGACCTCTTGCACCAGGCGATCCAGGGCCACGTTGATGGATTTTTCATCAACCCCGACCGCCATCAGCGCCAGCGGGCGCTGATAATGGCGGGCCCGGCTCATCTCTCGATACATCTGGGCCTGCCCCTTGGAAAACGGCTCAGGCAACCGCTCCACAAACCCAATGGTGATCCGGGCGACCACGTCCTCCAACTCAGCCACCCCATTGCTCACCCAACGTGTCAAGATGGCCGTCACCTCGATGATGCATATCTCGGTCACCGTCAAGGGCAGAGCCAGGCCCCACACAGGAAACCCTACCCAGACCTTGAGCGCCAGAAACAGTGACACGGGCACCACCAGAACCACCCACAAGGGGACCTTGCGCAGGCGAGGGACGAGAATGGTAGGTAAAGCGACCAGTGGCAGAAAAACGTAGGCTACCGTAGTGATATTGATCGGTCTACTGAGCCGCTCGATATTATAGAATAAGAAGAGCCAGATAATCAGTATGGCTACCAGTAACCGCATCCTCTTCATTATGTCCCCCGCCCGCCGCAAACTTTGTTTTTCCTTCTCGAAGACTGTTCTAGTTTCCCCTCGACCATCTACTACGTGACAACCAGACTACGCCACTTCAACGAGCCTGTACCAATATCTTAATGTCGGAGCGTAACACACGAGTATCGAAAGGACTAAAAAACCGTTTACACTCAGGAACACCGAAAAAGAACAGGCTCACGGGACGAAACCTCCATGAGCCTGGCCAGCCAACACTCGAAGATCCAATCGTGTACACGCACACACAAACGCGCGTGCCAACGAACGCTTGGAGCCTCAAGCCAGTAAACGACACTGCCTACCCACCATGTGGTACTTGGGCTACACAAGACCCCACCACCCGCTACTCCGCACTCGGGTGCCCCCCCGTAGGGTTGATCTGTCCAGAATTTTAAGTTCGCAAAACGTACACCCTGCCATCAAGTGTAACAGAAACCAGTCGCTTTAGAGTTATGAATCAGTTAAAGTTTGTTTAAAATGTATGGGCGGGCGATCGGGGCGCGCAGGGGGCCACCGAGGCGCGGGGGGTTGCGCCTGCGGCGCGATGGCCGAAAACGAATAGGGCCCACAGAGCAAGAACTCCGTGAGCCCCATACTTAACCGTGGTTGGGTCTACTCGCCCCAATCCACCAGCACGTGTTCGGCCAGCCGGCCGACGAGCGGGCCCAAGTTCCACCACAGGAAGCGCAGCAACCGGCGGCTGTGCACGCGGTAGACCAGCCCGGCTGCAGCAGCACGCCGCCGCAGGAAACGGCCGATGCGGTGGTTCAGCACGCGCTCCCGATAGTCCTTGAACGAAAAATCGCCACGGGCGAACGCATCGCGCAGTGCCCTGGCTGCCACGTCGCCGTAGCCCAGCGCAAAACTGATGCCCTCGCCCAGCAAGGGGTCCACACCCGCCGCGTCCCCTACCAACAATACGCGTGGGATGGACATGATGTTCCGTGGGTGTAGCCAACGCAACGGATGCCCATTCAGTTCGTAACTGTCCAGCACGGTGCCCAGGCGGGCCAATGTCTCTTGCAGCACGGCCTTGAGGGGAGCGCGAGGCGCCCGAGGCTGCACCCGGCTGTCAAAGATGCCCTGCGTGCACATGGGCCGGTGTTGCACCTGGGTGGGAAAATCCCACACGTACCCCTGCACGCCGTCGGCCATGCAGGAAAAGTCAAGCAACGCGCGATCCCGCTCCGTCGTCCACGACGGTGTAGCCTCGAGGCTGGCCGGGACGAGGATTTCCAGCAGGCGGGAGGCGCGAGCAGACCGCTGGCGGGGAATCAGACGACGCACGACGCTGGTCGCCCCATCGGCGCCGACCACTGCGCGGGCGCGATACGTGCCCCGGTCAGTCTCCACCTCCACCAGGTCCTCGAGACAGCGCACCCTCTGGACGTGGGTATCTTCCTGGAGCACCAGCCCCTGCGCGCGGGCCGCACCGGCCAGCCAGGCGTCGAACTCTTCGCGGCGGACGATGCGGAAGACAAACGGGTCGCGGTGGACGACGAAGCCGCGGCCCTCGAACAAAAAGTGGGCTTCGTGGGCCTCGACGGCGGGAACCTCGCTCAAGTCGAGTCCCAGCTTCTTCAGCCAGGCTTCACCACCGGGCATGATGCCGCCCGCGCACAGTTTGGGCCGCGGGTGATGGGCCTGCTCCAGAATCAGCGTGCGACCGGCCAACTCTGGCGCCAGTTGAGCCAGGTGCAACCCGGTGGAAAGCCCGGCCGGTCCTGCGCCAACGATGATGATGTCGTGATCCAAAAGGCACCCCCACAACACAATAATGCCCTCCCGGAGGGAAGGGCACACGACGATTGGCGCGCCTGGCGGGATTTGAACCCACAACCTTCGGTTTCGTAGACCGCTCCTCTATCCAATTGAGGTACAGGCGCGCGCAACCTCATCATAACACACAGGGATCAATCTTGTCAAGTTCAGTGCCCCGCACTGACGACTTAACTGCCAGGCGTCAGGATCAGGCCTTCCGGAACGGCCCCCGCCGCCTCCGGCGGTATCATCCCCCTCACCTTGTTCAAGATCACCGCCAGGCGCTCCGCCGCCTGCGACGCGCTCTCCTCTCGCACGTTGGCCTGCGCATCCTCTATGGCTCGCAGCAGGTACTCGGTCACCAGGGGACGGTTGTCTTGCAGCAATTTCTCGATCTCCGCGTCGCCCTCAGCCACCATGAGCCGGTTGAGCAGCCGTACCTCCGGCGGCAGCGATTCCTCCATCAGCCGCAAGACGAGGCTGGCAATGGCCTGCAACGACTTGACCGTCTCCTCGTCGCCGGCGGCCCGCGCTTCTCTCAGATTGGCCGTCACCAGGTTGAAGAAGGCCTGGTCCAACTCCGGGGCGCGGCGGCGGGCGAGTTTCTCGGGGTCTTCAGTCAACAACAGGTCTCGGAGCAGGCCCGCACGCTGTTCGTACAGCGCACGGGTTTCTTGATCCAACCGGTCTCGGACGGCCAGCACCTCTGTGCGCAGCGCCGTCAGCCGCTCCCGCTCCTCCCCGTCAGCGGTCGCCTCGATCCTGGACGTCAGGGCCTGGAAGAAAAGATAGTCCAGCAATGGCCGGCCATAGATGATCAACATCTCGCGGGTGGGCTCGTCCGGTGCCTGGGCCAGCAGTTCCACCAGTTTCTCGCGGGTCGGTTCAGCGCGCAGCGCCTCCAACGTGTCGCCCCGGGCCCTGGCCTTCCGTCCCTCGGTGCTCAACTCCAGCAACTTGTTGCGCAACGCCAGGAGCCGCTGTATATTGTCCTCGCGCCCCGAGGCCAGGGTCATTTCCATGTTGACGTTCAACAGCCGGAGGAAACTGCTATCAAGCGCGGCATCGTGCTCCTTGATCATCGTCTCCAACACCTCGTCGGAGGGGGCGTCAATCATCTGCTGCAGCAAATTCACCTTGGCTTTCTGTTCCGCGATCATCTCTGGGGTGACGCCGTCCGCTTCGAGGACCTTGTTAACCAGAGTCTCGAACGTGAAAAAGACCTGGGGCTGAAGTAGATAGGCCTTGCGCTCCTCAGGAGGCAGGCTGTTCATCACGGCGGTGGTCAAAGTGCCGATGGCCCGCTGGCGCTCGAGATCGTCGCGCCCGGCCTGCATGGGCATGTAGACCAGCGCCAGTGCTTGATCAGGATCGTGGTAGAGAAACGGCAGATTGAGCGTCCCCCCCATGCCACACTTGGGGCAGACGGCGGCATTGACCAGGCCATTGAGCAAGCGCATCTTGGCGCTGGGGTCGGCTCTGATGTCCAGCAGTTGTTCTACCGGGATCTGGAACTGATTGTTGCAGTTGGGACAGGTGATACGGGCGACCAATACTTGAGGCATTATTCGGATTCCTTTCGACTAGAGGTTTGCTGACGCGCATCCGCGCGCGGAATGGCGAACGAAAAGACTGTTCCTTCTCCAGGGTTGCTGGTGAGCCAGATGCGCCCACCGTGGGCTTCGACGATGGCCTTGGCCAGGTACAATCCAAGCCCGGCCCCAGGCGTGCGCTGGTTGCGCTCTCGGGTGCCACGAAAAAAACGCTCGAAAACGCGAGAGTGCTCTTCCAGGGGGATGCCCACCCCTTGATCCGCTACCGAAACGACCACGTCGTTGGGGGACTCGTGGCCGCTGATCTCAATCGTGCCGCCGTGAGGAGAATAGTTGATGGCATTGGATACCAGGTTGTTGAGCACTTGCTCCAGCCGGGCCGGATCCCCCTCGACGACCGGAAGGTCAGCGGGGAAACGGACGACGATTTTGTGAACCTGGGTCTGGGTGCGGAAGCGACTGGCCACGCGTTCGGCCAACGCATCCAGCGCCACCTGGTCCTTGTCCAGGGGGAACGCCCCCGCCTGGAGCCGCGAAGCGTCGAGCAGGTTGTCAATCAGTTGATTCAGGCGGTCGGATTCTTCCACGATGACCGTGAGGCTCTCCTGCATCGTCTCCGGCTGCCAACAGGCGTCGGTGCGCAATAAAGTATCGGCGTAGCCTTTGATCAGGGCCACCGGGGTCTTGAGTTCGTGGGACACCACCGAGACGAAGGTGGACTTGATCTCGTCGGCCTCCCGGAAGCGCGTGATGTCGCGCACGTTGGCGATGATGTTGACCAGGTGCCCATCGCGATCGAACAGCGGCGCGTAGGTGATGCCGACGCTGACCGTGCCGCCGGCCCGGCGGCGCAGGTCCCCTTCCACGTAGAGCGGCCGGGGGGCGGCCGGGAGTGGCCAGCCACCTGCCTCTGCCCTACCCAGGTCCAGCTCGGTCTCCAGGCGTGCCCACTGGACCACTTCGTCGTGATGGCGGCCCAGCGCTTCGGCCGCCGGCCAACGCGTCAACTGCGCCAGGGCGTGGTTGAACACGCCGACGTGGTGGCCCGCATCGAGGATCAGCACCCCATCGGCGCTGTATTCCAGGATGGCGTCCAGGCGGCGCTTCTCCTGGGAGATGCGCTCGTAGAGTTGGGCGTTGTGCACGGCAATCGCAGCCTGGTCGGCGAAACTGGCCAGGATCTGGCGATCGTTGGTGGTGAAGCGGGTGCCGTAGGCGCGAAACACGTACAGCACGCCGATCAGTTCCCGCTTGATGGACATGGGCAGCGCCACCACCTGCTGCAGGCGTAGCCCCAGTTGGGCGGCGATCAGCCCCAGTTTCTCCGCCAGGCCAGGGATGCGAAAACGCTGCAGGTCCACGTCGTCGGGAATGTCCACCAGCAACGGCCCAAAGTACGGAATCAGGGCTGCTGGCAGGCCGTAACTGGCCTGCACCACGAACCCCCCATCAGGGTCCCGCAGCGCGATGAGGCCCGCCTGCCCTGCCAGGATGTTCGTCGCGGCCTCGAGCACCATCTGCAGCAACTCGTCCAGGTTGAGTTGCGCGGTGAGGGCACGGCTGATCTCGAGCAGGTATTCTCGTTGCCGGACGCGATAATCAATCAGCATAAGGTCTCGCTCGTCGTCTTATATCAGAAAGAGGATTATAACACAGTACGGCGAGTGTACCAAATGAACAATGAATCAATGAACAATGAACAAATGACAAATGAACAAATAACGAATGGCGAATGGCAATGGCAATTGACGCTCGACGTTTCACGTTTCACGTTTCACGCTTCACGTTTGACGAATGTTGCATTGTCCCCAGAATTTGGTACAATGAAGGGGTGGAGGGGAACGTGACAACACAAGGAGCAATCAATCAACTGGTTATCGCCACTGTCTCTGGTGCCCAGGCTGGCGCACTTACGGACAGGCTGACCCACGATGGCTTTCAAGTCACGCAGGTGGACTCGAGCGGCGGCATCCTGTACGAGGCGACGGTCTCGTTGTTGATCGGCCTCAACCAGGCACATCTACCGCGCCTGCTGGCGCACGTACGCGAGTGCTGTCGCACTCGCCGGCGCTTTATCCCCGCCCATGTCGAGGCTCCCCTGCTCGAAATTCAGCCGGTGCTGATCGAAGCGGAGGTAGGCGGTGCGACGGTCTACGTGCTCGACGTGGAACGCTTCGAGCAACTGTGAAGCGAGGCTCCCATGAAACTGATCATTGCCATCGTCCGTGACGTAGATGCCGGGCCGGTGGTCGAACAACTGGTGACCCATGGCCAGCGGGTGACGCGGGTCGCCAGCACCGGTGGCTTCCTGCGGCGGGGCCACGTCACCCTGCTCATCGGTACGGAGGAGCAGAACGTGCAACCCGTCATAGACATCCTGCGAGACGCGTGTTCGCCCCCTGACCCCGGCTATCATCGTGCGGTCGTCTTCGTCGTAGATGCGCCCCACTTCGAACAGGTCTAGTCCCCAGGAACGGCCTGTGGCAGAAGAAAAGGCCACGCCACGGCGCGCGGCCCGTCTACGTGCGCCGTGGTTCCACGTGCGGCGCGCCAGAGGCCGGCGCGCACCCTCGCGCCTGTTCTGGACACGCCTGCGCCAGCGCGCCTTGCAGTTCACCGCTGGCGGCCAGTGGACCGACCAACTGTACCCTGACGTCCGGCACAACCTGCGCTGGTTCTGGTTCGACGGCATCTTTGCCAGTGCCAGCGACGCGGTCGTAGTGGCCTATCTCTCTCTATTCGTGCTGGCGCTGGGGGGTACCCGCGCGCAGATTGGGTTGCTGAGCGCGCTATCCAGCCTGAGCGCGGCGCTGCTGCTGCTACCCGGGGCGGCCATCGTCGAGCGGCGCGGCCGCTGCAAGCAGATGGTGCTGCTGGGCGGCGGGGGAGCGTCGCGCGTGGCGCTCTTGCTGCTGGCGCTGGTCCCCCTGGCCTTCGCCGGGCCGGCCGCCGTCTACGTCGTCATCGCGCTGGCCGTCGTCCGCAGCGCGTTCGCCCACCTGTCGCTGCCGGCCTGGACCTCGCTCACGGCCGACGTCGTGCCCCTGTCCTGGCGCGGCCGCTACTTCTCCTCCCGCAACGTGGCCATGGGCGTGATGGGGATGGTCGCCACCTTCCTGGCCGGGCAACTGATCACCGCCGCCGGCGCGCCCGTGGGATACCAACTGGCGCTGGGGCTGGCGTTCGTCATCGGGCTGGCCGCCACCTTCAGTTTCGCGCGCATCGCGGAGCCTCCCACTTCGGCCCTTCCACCGGCCAGGGAGCGCGGCACTCGACAGCCGCTCCTGAAGGACCTGCGCACCAACCCCACCTTCCTGGCCTTTTGCGGCGCGGCGCTGGTGTGGAACATGTCTCTCAACGTCGCCGCACCGTTCTTCAGCGTCTACATGGTCGAGAACTTGAAGACCAGCGCCCGCGTGGTGGGAGCGCTCAGCGTGGTCAACGGCCTGGCGGCGCTGCCCGGCCAGCGGCTGTTCGGCATGCTGGCCGACCGGTGGGGGCCGCGCCGGGTACAACTCGCCACGGGCTTACTGATCCCCCTACTGCCGTTGGCCTGGGCGCTGACGCGCTCGCCCTGGCACATCGTGCCGATCAACCTGGCGAGCGGGTTCCTGTGGGCCGGCTACGAACTGGCCAGTTTCAACTTCCTGCTCACGCTCATTCCCGAGGATCGCCGGCCGCGCTACTCGGCGCTCTACCACATCGTCGTGATGGGGGCACTGGCGGCAGGGGCCGCTCTCGGTGGGGTGATCGCCCAGCGCTGGGGAACCATCGCGGTCTTCATCGTATCCGGCATCGGCCGGCTGGCCGGCGCGCTGCTGTTCGCCCGCTTCGTCCGCAATCCTTCCAATCCTTGCGAAGGTTAAGAACCTTCGCAAGGATTGCTTAGCACCCGCATCACGTGCTCGGGGGTTAAGATGTCGAGAGCTGTGCCTGGCTCCAGGAAGGGGTGCACGTCGGCGACCACGCGCTCCCACGAGGACATCTGCAGCCGTTCGCGCACCACCTCCCGCCAGTTGGATTCGGTCAGCACAGGGCCGCCCCACCCTGTCTGCTGCAAAGCGTGGTTGAGCAGGGTCAAATTAGGTGCAGGCCAGCCGGGGTCGCTGAGATACCACAGCAGGTCATACACGTCCCGGCCTTTGAGATAGGGCCGCTGCAGGATGGCGTGCAGTTTGCCGGCCAGCATGGAGGCCCGGTCGTGATGCTGAAGGTGGAGCATCACGTAGCGCCGGACGATCGTGCGCGCCAGCACCGCACCGGCAGGCGGATGCGTGTCAACCTCGATCTTGACCGAGAGCACCTCACCCCGGTGGGGGGATAGTCCCAGGTCGTGGAGCAATCCGGCAAAGCGCACGAAGGCACTGTGAACCACTTTGCGATCGTTCACTTTCAGTTCCACGCCGTATCCCTCGGCAGCCAGGTCTTGCCGGATCGCCCGCAGGTAGGCGCGCAGGTCGTATTGTGGCCTGGCCTGCTCTAGCGCGAAATCCAAGTCTTCTGAGTAGCGAGGGCTGGCGTACAGGAAGCGGAGCGCAGTACCCCCGTGGAAGGCCAGTGGCACCATCGCACCGGCCCGCTGCAGGCAGCCCAGGATTCTGGCCTGCAAATACTCGCGCGCCACGTTGCGCCCCTGGGCGGACGCAGGTGCAGTGCGGACGAGTTCGGCGAGATACTCTTTCATAGCAGTTCGTATTCCGACAGTTCGGAGTGTGCCAGGCCCGTGACGAGCGCGGCCGCGCGCCCCAGTTTCGGGCTACCGGCGAGACTGGCCTGGCGCTGGAGTTCGTCCAGATCCAGGCGCTCCAGATTTTGCAGGCGCAATTCCCGCAGGTAGTGGGGCGAATCCGCGCCCGGCTGCAAGTGGATCAGGTCCAGGAGGGCCTTCTCCGGCGAGGCGACGAACGCGCGCTGCCCTGGCCCCAGTTCGGCCAACCGGTAGCCGCGCAGCAGGCCAGGCTTGACGTGGCGAAATTGGTAGGCCCCCAGGGGGGTTTCCCAGTAGCCAGGCCGCGCTGCCGTGGCGCTGGTCGTGACCGGAACGTACTCGGGGATGAGGCCGTAATAGGCCAGCGCCGACTGGCAACTGACGTAGGAGCCGCGCACCAACCGGTTGGCGACGAGGAATGGGTGGGGCTTGACCTTCTGGAAGGGCGGGGCCAGCGCATACACGCCCCGCCGCAACTGGTACAGCCGCCCGGCCTGGGTCCAGCGCGACAATTGCCGCCGCACGTCAGCCGGGCCCACTTCCCCGGCCAGGAGCAGACCCGTTTCAAACACCGGCTCGTCGCCCACGATCTCGAGCAAGCGCTGGAATTCCATACGGATATAATACCACGAATGGCAACAAACTGCAACAGAAAACCAAACCTTCCCGAAAGGTCAGACCTTTCGGGAAGGTCGGCGCAGGTCCTCCAGGTCAATGTAGCGGCGCACGGTGCCCCCCTCCACCGACCACAGCCCGGTGGCAAAGCGCTCGATAAAGTAGCGGTCGTGCACGGCGGCCAGCACCGTGCCTTCGAACGCGGCCAGCCCCTGCTCGAAGCGCTCGCGCGACGGGAGGTCCAGGTGGTTGATCGGCTCGTCCAGCAGGAGGAGGTTGCAGCCCGCCGCCACCAGTTTGGCCAGCACCAGCCGCGCGCGCTCGCCAAAACTGAGGCTGCCCACCGGCACGAAGACGTCGTCCCCGCTGAACAAAAAGTAGTGCAGGAAATTGCGCGCGTCCGTCTCGCCCAGCGCCGCCACCCGGCGGATCTCCTCGAAGGCGTTGGAGGCCTCGTCCAGCCCCTCCTGCTCCTGGGCATAGTAGCCGACGCGCACGTTAGTCCCCAGCCGGATGCGCCCGGCCAGCGGGGCGAGTTCGCCAGTGATGCCGCGCAGGAGCGTGGTCTTGCCGCTGCCGTTGGGCCCCACCAGCGCGATGCGCTCTCCCTGGCGCAGCGTCACGCTCACGCCGGTGAGTAGCCTCACGTCCCCATAGCCCAGGCTCACGTCTTCCAGCACGAGCACGTCCCGGCCGCTGGCGGGGGTCTCGTCGAAATCCAACTTCATCTGCCAGGTGAGCGGTGGTTTCTCTACCCGCTCGCCGGATTCCAGGTAGCGCTCCAATTTCCTCTCGCGCGACCTGGCCTTTCTGGCGACCTTCTTGGCGTAGCGGCGCACGCCAGGCTGGCCTGGCGTGGTGTTGAGTTCGACGCGCAAGGCGTGCTGCTTGGTGTGGGCGATGTCCTGTTTCATGCGGCGGACCTCGTACTCCTGATCGCGCCATTGGCTCCACTGCCGCTCGCGCCTGGCCTCCTTCTGCTCGACGTAGGCCGTATAGTTGCCGGTATACGGGCGGACCGTATGCGTGAGCGGATCGAGTTCGAGGATCGTCGCCGCCGTGCGGTCGAGGAACGTGCGGTCGTGCGAGACGATGATGGCCGCGCCCCGGAAACGGCCCAACCACCCTTCGAGCCACTCCAGCGCCTCGATGTCCAGGTGGTTGGTCGGCTCGTCGAGCAGCAGGAGTTGAGGGCGGGCCAGCAGCAGGCGGGCCAGGCCCAGGCGGGTCTTTTGCCCACCGCTGAGGGTTTCGACCGGCGTGGCCGGGTCCACGGCCCCCAGCCCCAGCCCGGCCAACGTGGTGTCCCCCTCGTGGGAGGCTTCGTAGCCGCCGGCCGCCTCGAAGTGGGCCAGCGCGCGGGCATATTCCTCCATCAGGCGGGCCAGTTCTTCCCCCTGGGCCGCCGCCAACGCCAGGGCCAGCGTTTCCACGAGCCGCTCGGATTCGCGCAACCCCTCGATGGCCTGGCGCATCACGTCGCCGACGGTAGCGCCGGGTTCAAATTCCAGCGCCTGGGCCAGGTAGCCGATGGTCACGTCGGCAGGGGAAGTGCGGACGGAGCCCCGGTCCGGCTGCTCCTGGCCGACGATGATGCGCAGGAGCGTGGTCTTGCCGCAGCCGTTGGGGCCGACCAGCCCGGCCCGCTGGCCGGGATTGACGGTGAACGAGACGTCGTGCAGGATGACGTCGTCGCCGTAGGTTTTGGAGATGCGGTTGACTTGGAGCATAGTTGGCAAATCCAGCAAATCAGGGATCAGTGACGAGCAATGTGCGATTGGTGATCAGCGATTGGCGATGAGCGCCAGGGAAAAAGAAAGGCCGTGGGTGCGATGGCGCATCCACGGCCGGATCTTGACTGATAGATGTAGGTCCAGGGTCTAGGAAAGGAGGGATGCGTCACCACAGGCCACAACGACGGCAACGACCAGGTTAGGCATCGGTCCAGACCTCCTCTCAGGATTAAGTATGCGCATTATATCAGCAGATCGGCAAATCGGCAAGTCCACTTGACGTTGGTGCTGATGTTGGGTACACTAGGCCACCGGCAGCGCGGCGAAAGGAGAATGAAAATGGACGAAGACGTTGACACGCTGTTGGTGCCAGATGGGACGCCGCGTGACCGAGGACGAACTGCGCGGGTTGAAGGCCGGCTACCGGGCCAGGGCGCTCAAGCGCGTCAGCGCAGCCTTTCTATCAACACTTGCTCGAACGCCGCCGCGTCGGTGTGCCTGAGGGTTGCCCTACGCGTCTCGATGCGCTCCTCCAACACCCACAGTACCGGCTGATAGACCTGCCAATGATGGTGGAGGCCATCCGTCTGGAGGAAGGCCAATGCAGGATCTTCTAAAAAAGCGTCCAGATTGATCTGGGGATCGTGATGCTGCTGCCACCAGGCCCAGACGATGAGAGGAAACACCTCACGAGACACGGCGAGCGGCTCGCGGAGCGAGTAATGACCGAGCTTGCTGTCCTCTCCCAGCACGTTAAAGTACAGGAGCGTGCGCAGAAAGGCGTTGGCTGCGTTGATGACCACCTTGCGCTCGCCGAAGTGCGCGATCGTGTGCCGGCGCAACTCGCTGCTGACCAGGTTGTCACCCGCAGCGTAACGCTGGGTGATGAACCGGGTTGCGTGCTGGGCCACTTTGTTCTGGGCGATGAGGTGGGCTAGATAAGCGGGGGCCAAGGTGCCGGTCGAATAGCGTCGGCTATATGCTACCCATACATCCTGAGCGGCAGTCCAGCGGGATTGGCCGCCCCCCTCTGTCTTGACAAAATAACGCAGGATGACGGTCAGGCTGTTGCGACGGGTCTTCTCGCCGCCCAGTTCCTGCATGGTCTGAGTGAGGGCCGTCTGCACCAGCTCGCTGACGGGCTGCCGTGGCTGCCAGAGGCGATGGACGTCGTGGATCCACTCGGGCTTGATGGGAAAATCGAGGCCGATCATTGTTGACTTCCGTCCACAGCCTTCTCCACCACGGAGACACAGAGGACACGGAGAACGGACTTGGGCAATCTGGGAAATCTGTGTGCTCTCCGCGTCTCCGTGGTTGGCTTACGCCTACTATGAGCCACGCGTCACCTCCACGAACGGGACCACGAGCTCTTCCAGCGACAGCCCCCCGTGGGAGATCATCGTAGCATCTTCGGACGCGAACAGCTCGACACCCGGTGGGTAGACGGGATACACGTCCGGTGGAAGCGCCTTGGTGCGGAAGCGATGCAGACTGTGCTCTTCGGCGTACTCCTGCGCCAGCGCATCCTGGTCATAGATCGCCACGCGACGGGCGTAGGTCTCCACCAGCGCCCTGGCCGGCGTCACCCCATTGCCTCTGCCTGCGACGTTGCCGTGGTCGGCAGCGACGAAAACCCGGTAACCCCGATTCAACAGCATCGCAAGCAGCCTCTCCAGGCAGCCATCCTCCAGGTAAGCGTGCAGGGCAGCATAGTAGACCCGCTTGTCGGCCTCCGGCGTCATGCCCTTGACGGCGTGCATCACGTCGTCAAACAGGTTGATGAGCACCCCCAGGCGGCAGTTCTTGCCGGAGGTCGCCGCGTCTATCTCGTCGAAACCCTGGCCGGTCACCTTCGCGGAAACGTAGGCCACCCGCTTAGGGGGCACGTCGTGGTTGATCCAGTATGCCTCCCAATGGCGGGCATCCTGGTCGGTCTGCATCAGCGTCTCGGCAAAGGCTGTAGGCGGACGCCCGGCGAAGAGTGCCTGGCGGGAGATCGAGGTAACAGTGGGCGCCATCGCGTAGGTGCGGTTCTCGTGGAAGGCCAGGCCCGGCAGCGCCTGGCACAGGTGGTCGCGCAGCAGGAACCATTGATCCAGCGCCAGGCCGTCGAAGCAGATCAATGCCAGCCGTTCCTGTGGCTCGACCTGCTCGTAGAGCCAGCGGTTCACACCGGCCACGCTGATGGGGCCTTTGTTGTCCTGGTAGTAGTGGACGGCGCTGTAACGAGCCTGGACGAAATCCCAAAAGTGGACGTCCAGCGCGAGGCGCGCGGCCGCCAGGTCGGGTTGAACCTGCTCGTAATCGGCCTGGGGCAGGCTGTTGGCCTGGTAGATCGCCTCGGCCCACTGGGCGGCCAGGTCGAGCCAGTCGCGCACATCGGTCTTGCCGCCAGGGAGTGTCGTCTCGTCCATCGCCTGGAAGCGCTCCAGGCGCCCCCGCAGTGCATAGACGAGCCGCTGCCGCTCATCGTCCCTGAGCGTCCTCGACATCGTGCTACCCGCCGCCGGCTGAAGGCCGATGCTCATCCAGGCGCGCTCTGCCGGCAGGGGCTCAGACGGCGCGGGGACGCGGGCGACCAGCCCCTCGGCGAAGAGGTGCGCCAGCAGGGGGCGCAGGCGGAGGTCGCCCATGTCCAGACCTGACGGGTTTGTCAAATTCGTCAGGTCTACGTACGCCGCCCACTGCTGGCCCAGCCAGGCGTAGAAAGGCGCGGCGTGGTTGAGGAACTCGGGCCGCAGGCCGGCCCCATCCACGCGCGGCAGCAACCTTTCCGCGATGTAGGCCTCCAGCGCTGGAGGAATCTCGCGGGCGCTGTAGTGCTTGTGGATCAGGAACTCGACCCAGCGGGCCGGGTCGCCTGCCCCCAGGGGGTCCAACCCAAAGACGACGCGCAGGATGAACTCGACCGTCTGCCGTTCCAGGCGCAGCATCTCGCCCCGCTCGACCAGTTGCCGGTGGGCCGGATAGAGGTCGGCGTAGTAGGCGTTGTCCAATTGAGAGACGACGATGGCGTTGAGGTGGGGGAAAAGCGCACTGACGCTCAGCTCGATGCGCTTGCTCTTTTTCCACAGGTCGTAGGGGACGTGGCGCTCGCTGCCGGATGTAAGGGATGTACTCATCCCCCTCATCCGCGTCGTGTGGACGACGACCACCACGTGGAGCGCTTCGCCCTCGTCCCAACGGCTGCGGTAGGTGCGCTCGAAAGCGGCGCGGAAGGTGACCTCGTCCGCCAGTTCCAGCACGTCATAGTTGTGGTTCTGGATCTCGGCCAGCAGCGCGTCGTCGCGCATCAGGTTGTCGGGGTCAATCACCAGGAGCATGCGCTCCCGCTTGGGGGTAAAGTGGGCCAGGATCGCCTGCTGCCAGGTTTGCACGCCTTGAACCATAACCAACTCCTGAAAGATTCACCAAGGATGTACTCATCCACGATGTACTCATCCGCGATGTACTCATCCGCGAGGTACTCATCCGCGAGGTCAGCGCACGACCTTGAGGCCCAAATGGGCTTCAAAGGGGTCAAAGTCGCGGTCGCTGTGCAGCAGCCAAAAGTCGTTGACGATGGCGAAGGTGGCGAGGAGACAATCTATCGTTTTGCGGATGGTGATGCCGCGTCGGCGCAGGGCGCGATAGTTCTCCGCGCTCTGTAACACCAGCGTCACGCCGCCGAGGGGGTAGATGGGAAAGTTCAACAAGGCCGCCTTGGCCTGCTCGAAATCGGCCTGGCGCTGGAATCCTTGCAGCACCTCGCACAGGGTGATGTCGAGCAGACCCAGCGGTTCGTAGCCCAAGGCGGCATGCAAGCGGTCGCTCTGCGGCGTGGCGACGCCGTTAAAGTAGTCAATCCAGACCGAGGCGTCAATCAGCCACATCGCTGAACCGTCCCGCGCGCAGCTCGTCCAGGTCGCCCTCCCAATGCAGTTGACCGCGCAGGGCGCGCACGCGCTCCTGACGCTTCAGGCGCGTGAGCGTGCGCAGCGCCTCCTCGATGACGGCTTTCTTGGTCTTGAGCCCGGTCAGATCCAGCGCTTCGGCGATCAACTGCTGGTCCAGCACCACGTTCGTGCGTACCATCTCTTGCATCGCTTCACCTCCCGTTGGGATGTGTATATTCTACCGGTTTAATGTGTATCAGTCAAGAGGCAGCGTACGCGCCACACAGACATGGAGTGCACGGAGAAACCCCCAAGGAACCCTCTGTGTCCTCCGTGTCTCCGTGGTTTTCCTCTCATCCTTCCACCTTCGCCTCGGCGATCTCGATAAAATCGCGCAGGTCGGGGCTGGATTCCAGCAGGCGCCGGTCCAGCCTGCGCCCCACTGTGAGGATATCCCCGAAACGCGCCGCGCGGTACGCCTCGGTGAAGCCGGCCACCAGCGCCTCCTTGCGCACTTCCTTGAGTCGCTGCCCGGCGCGGGCCGTTTCCAGGTACTCGCCGAACTGGTGCAGCAGCCGCTCGCGGCGCTTGTGTTCCAGTTCCTCGCGGGTGAGGGTATCGGGGCGCTTCCAGGCGCCGTTGGTGCGCACAAAGCCCTCTTCGAGCAGCGCCTTGAGTTCGGGCATCTCGTCCTCCGGGGTCTGCAGAGCCTTGACGAAGGCAGTGTAGATCTCGTCGTAGGTCTTGGGTGCCTCAAGGAAGTTCCACAGCCATTGGCGGGCGCTTTTCTCGTCGCTGATGAAGAGGACGGGCTGCCGCCGGGCGACCTTGCCCCGCGGGCGCGAGCGTTTGGCCTTGCGGGCCTCGTACTCGTTGGCCTGGGCCTCGCCGGCGAACCAGTAGCCGTCGCGCTCCTCCAGGCCCCATTGGGGCAGGGCGCGGTAGAACTGCTCCCCGTTGTAGGCGATGCGATAGCCGCGCTGGACGTAGTAGGCCAGGTACTTGGAGTAGAGCATCTCCTGGCTGCGCTCGACGTTGGCGGCGACGGGCAACTGCTGCAAGTGCTGGCGGACGAACTCGGCCTCCAAGCCTTGCCCAGCACGGGAAATAAAGCTCTCTGTGAAGCCAGCGCGGGGCTTATAGGCGTTTATGACTAGATCGTTCTTAACAGCTCCAGGAGCGGTGACCTGCTTGAATGAATCCTGTTTTTTGTCCAAGACTGTAACCTGCGCTACTAAAAAGCCAGCCTTCGACAAAGCTTCCTGGATAGCATTCCACACAGCAGCTTGAGTGTTGTGAAACTCAACAGTAATCCATCTTCCTGGCTTTAGGGCGCGGTACATTTGCCGAAAGGCTCCAGTCATCAGGTTTCGGTAATCATCCAGCGTATTTCCATCCTTCTTACTACGATGCATGACTATTTCTGCAGAAGCATTGGTCCATACCCTAAGCCAAGATTCCCACAATACACTCAGATCAGAATAAATGAGATTACTACCGAAAGGTGGATCCACAAAAATGTAGTCGACTGAGTTGGCCGGTAACAATTGCGCTGTAGCTGAACACGTCGAGACTATAGCATGCTCTGGGGAAGAGAAGGTTGATGCTTTTGCCATCCGTCTGATTTTGCCTCTTAGGGCATACCAAGGACTCACTTCCGAAATCATAGATCCTACGTACAAAGTGCCGCTCAGCATCCGATTGACTTGAGAAAAAGCATTCTTCAAGTAACGGTTGAGTTTTGAGAATCCCATTGTGACGGATTGAGCCCAAAAGAGTAATTGTGCTCGCAGCCGAGGATCTTCCGTCTTACGGATCTTAGACCACAGATACGCTGTCATCCATAGATTCCTTTTGGTATAGAAGTGATGGAGATGAGTAATACCTCTCAGGTAATAGGCATCATCAGGCCATCTGTCAGTGTTCGGATCCATAGGGTTTGCAGGATACCAGTACGGTATTTCCTTTTGCTCGATCTTGCGGATAAGAGCAAGGTCAGAGGCATCCAGCTTCTTCTCATACCTCTTTTTGCCCACATTGTAGCTAACGAGCACTGGTACATAGTGAGCACGTTCAATCTCATGGCCTAGAGCACTATCATACACACGCTCAGTGACGCGAGCCAAGTTACGCTTGGTCACACTAGCGTTACACTCAGGACAAGCGAAGGTTCTGCTTACTTCACCAGTCACAATATCCACTGCTGCATCCCAAAAGACTATCTCAGCCGCACAGTAGGGACAAATGAACACATCACTCCAAATGGAGTAATTGATACGTCCCTTGACCCCGCCCGGTGCGTCACAGTGTGGATGCCACGTCTCGTACATCCAGCCACACTCAGCTTCCACCTCTTCCAAAATGTGATGAGCTTCTAACTCAAACGCTGTTCCGTCCACTGGAGTGTTGTAGTTGTAAGCGATGAAAGTCGCAGCGGGGGAAAGATCACACAAGACCGCACGACGGCCTATGCTTTGTGCTGCTACACCGGTCATACCTGCACCGCAGAATCCATCAAAGACTACATCGCCCGGTTCAGTGTAGTGCTCGATGAAGGGAATAATGGCCTTGTAGGGCACCTTGGTGTGGTAGGAGTGGGCGTTGTAGATGGGGTCGTTCTTGCCCTCGGAGACGTCGGCCACGTACGGCTCGCAGTGGTAGTCGTCGGTGGCCTCGTCGTAGGGTGTGCCCCACTTCCCGATGAACCCGGCGATGTGGGGGTTGGGATAGGCCGTGTAGTGCGGCGGATCGGAGAGGGCGTGCAGGTCCTCGTCCTCCCCGATGGGAAAGCCCTCGATGTGGCGCAGGTCGTCCAAGTTGTCGGGCATTGACATTACTGCCTCCTGGCAAAGTCGTGTTCTTGAGGGTTGCGCGAGAGGAAAGAAAAGTAGGCGCTCAATAACTGCGTAGAAAGGGGAACACGATACCTCCCCACGCGGCGTATGCCAAACTCGAAAGAGCCGTTGGCGTCATAACTGAGATCAATGTCCTTATCGGAACAAAGCAACAGATGTTTCAACGCTCTCTTTTGGTAGTTTGAAGCGCAAAGGTACGGTATCTTTTGAAATGCCTGGTGCGTTGCTTGATAATATCGTTGAAGCACCTCAAAGCGTCTGCGCCACGGTTTGTGGAGCGCTGGGAACTCGTTAGCATCAGCATCGAACAAAGGTATTCGACATTGCCCATCGTGATTGAAGGCGGCTAGGTCCAAAACGTTCAAGGAAATCTGGAAAGAATTCCTGAATTTTACAAACGTTTTCTTCTCCGGTTGATTTTCAAAGTAATTCAGCCGAAAACTTGAAATTCCCTTGGGGTCATCTGTTGTAGCCGCATACGTCTGGATTTGCACCAATGTGACCATATCAATCCTGCCGCTCCTGCGAACCATAAGGTCACAGGGTTGAGCAAGCAAAATGTAGTATTGCTCCCCGCCAACTTCGAATATATCCCCCAAATCTATAGGCTGATGGGCGGGGTTGAGTAGTTCAGCCGCGTCAAACAACTCGTCGTGCTGGATCTGACGGACTCGATCTGAGGGGCAATCTTGTTGCAAATCCGATGTTCTTATGTCACGAATTGCGCGCATGCGCTCGATGTCGCCATATAAAGACACACGTCGCTCAGGATCGAGAACCATTGCCCTGAAAGCGTTGTAGCGGAAAAGGTCAAACAGCCTGAACAAGGTATCGGGTTCCCACACACCTTCTCCTTCGGAAGAACGAATGACGATGTGCTCGAAGTCGTAAACGCCGATATCGTTCACTTGCTGTTGTGCTTTTTCACTTGCTTCCTTGGTCACATCTGTGACCTGCCTGGACAACCGCTCGCGCGTGTAATTCAAGACAGTCATTTTCAAACCATCGGCAAACTCCATCGGGTCGCCGCGAAGTCTATCCTTGGAGAGGGGTAGGAATTGGTCCAGACTCAGCCCCATCTCAGATGCAAATGCCCTCGCCGTCGGCAATTCCGCGTCCTTGGTGATCTTTTGAGTGAGCAAGCCGCAAATCACGCGGTTTTCACCACGTAGGCCCAACGTTTGGTGCAGAAGAGTTATTCCGGCGTCCTCCGGCCGACCGGCAAGGCGTAAATCCTGGTCGAACAAGCACAATACCCCGTAGTCGCCCTGGGCCTTTGCCAGAATGCCTTCTCGATCTCGGTCCCAGTCGTCGGGGCCCATGGCAACAAACACGTCTTCGGGAACAAGGCCTTTCAGAAGCGAGAGGTCTCTCACGTCGCTAGGCAAGTTCTCATACCCCGTCTTCGCCGCAAGCTCGCTCAATATCGCCAATCTCGCATCCGACGTTGCTTCCGACCAGAAAACATGCAACCTCCGAGTCCATATATTCTCTGGTGCATCAAGAATGTCCCGTGGGATCAACTCACTATATTCGGCCTCTCGGTTCGAACGCGCTGTCTGGAACAGAGCAACTGCATCTTCGTAGTGGGAATCGGCAGCAGTATAAAAATCATCAACGGATATCACTTTTCGGATTCCCATTCCAGACAGGATTTGTCTGATTGTTTCCTGAACTGCAACGCTCTCTTCATCCATTGTGTAACGCTCCCGTAAAGTCAATGCGGAAAATGTAGCGACGCTTGAACTGGTTCCTGTCGGGCAGTAGGGATATTTGGCAATTGCTCGCCTCAAGCAATTGACGATTGATGAAAAGGCCCAGCCCACGTCCCGTCCCTTTGGGTTTAGTGGTGACAAATGGCTGAAACAGTTGATGTTCGACAGAAGGGGAAACGCCGCGCCCGGTATCATACACCTCTACGAAAGGTTCTTGAATCCTCACGACGATCTTGGCTTCCTCAATGGTCGCTTTGCGCAAGTCTTCCTGGAGCCAGTACTCGGAATTCAGGAGGAGATTGTCAATGACTTGCGTGAGTTTCCCTCTGTTCAGCAGGATCGTGAAATCCTTGTGCGGTTCCTCGATCACCAGGCTGATGTTATTCCGCCCAAAGCGTTCCCTGTAAAACTCTTGAACCTCCCTGAAAAAGGTCACCATCGAGATCTCTTCCCGCTGTTCCCGCACGTAGCGCAAAGAAGGGTCGAGGTGGCTCAACTGCTTCCTGAATCCGGCTATCGTGGTGTGAACGAATTCCGTATAGGCCAGCACTTGAGGATCAACAGACTGATTGGCTCTAAGCTTTGTCACGAGATTCGTGGTTCTCGCCGCCAATCCGTCGGCGATGATCTTCATCTCGTGAGAGAGCGCCTCCGCCGTGATCCCCAATCCGGCCAATTCTGAGAACTGCACAAGTTGGTCGCGTAGATATTCAAGGTCTGGTTGAATGACATCGGCGATGCTGCCGAGTTTCCTGGTCTCAGACAGGATTGCTTCGACCTGCTTCAGGATGGATTTTGCTTCTAATAGTGTTTGGTTGATCTCTTGCAGCAACGGCGCGACCCGCCGCTCCTCCTCGGTGTGGAATATAGGGGAAGAAACTACTTCCTCTGTGGTTTTCTCTACACGTCGGGAGACTTCTTCCAGTTTCCGATGCGTGGCGACGACCTGGTGGGCCAAATCCTGAGATTGGGCTCCTGCACTTCTCATTTGCGTGAAGAGCGTGTCAACCGTTTGAGAAGTAATACCCGACTCTTGTTCCGCTTTCAACTTCCGGTATTCGATATATCCGCGTCGTAATGTCTCGTTGATACCGGTCACAGTTCTAACCACTTCCTCCATCAACAAGTAAAAATTATGCGAATAAGCGTTCTCCACAAAATACTCTCTATCTGTGGTCTCTTCTAACCGGCTATTGTGTGTAGCCGTTAGGGCTACATAGCCAATCACATTTTTGGGTCTCAATCCGTAATAAGAAGCCCCACTCGTCCAGGCTTCGCCCAGACCAAGCCAATCATTACCGGCCAACCCAAAAGGCCGAATACCAAAACCATCCCGAAACACACGCACACCCACGTGCCGATCCAAAAACTTGCGGTATTCACCCATAGTGCTAAAAACTTCGGTAAGACTGAGATCGGCTTCCCGACGGGGAAAAACGTACATTTCACCTTCAAAAGGTCCTGGGTTAGCTACGGTTCCTTTTTCATCATCTTCAGGGATATAAGCACTCAGCGCAGATTCCCCCACTAACTCCACTCCTCCAAGATCGGTCAGTTCAACTTTATGCTCAAAAGACAGAAACCAACCTGGCTTGTCTTCCCACGCGAGAGCCGGAGACACCGTCTGATTCTTTGACGATAAGAAGGCATAAAAATCGGCCCCTTTGTCAACCGCAATCAGTTCTTGATATTGCCGGAGTACATCTTGCCCTTGACCTGCGGCCTGCAAAAACGTCGGCCGGTACTTGCCGCTTACACACAGGTTTTGTCCATCGAAAAGGAACTCTACTTGCAAATCTGCAACGTCCAGAACTGATTGCGAGATCTTGTCCAGGTCTACCCTTTTGCCATCAATTTCCAGGAAAACCTCGAACGGACGAAGCGACTCGAAGGGCGAAATAAGCTGTGAAAGTTGGTTCACCAACTCATTTTGAGCGCCGCCGCTCCACACTTCAGGCGCTCTTAACCCCGACACCAACAACCTGGTCCCTTGCTGAGAACTTTCGGATTCGGCAATGTAAGCAGGCACCTTCGAAAGCAGCTTGCCCTTGAAGTCTGCCCAATCTACACCGACATAGAATTCAGCACCGGTCTTGTCTTTTGTGCTCCAAAGCTCCAGATAACGTCCAAGACGCTGCGTTCCCAAACGCCCCAAGCCTTTATCGCCAAGCGGCGTTCGACCATTCGCGGTGGTCTTGCCCTTACGTTTCATCTCGCGCTTGGGAGAGCTGGAAATGGTCAGCCAGCCGGCCTTGATCTCTTCCCATCCCATTCCTACACCGTCATCTTCGATAAGGACATAACCCTTCGCCTCTGGAAACTTGGGGCTTTGCTCTCCAACCGTTTCGCCTGTTTGTACAACGATGTTGGCGTAACTGGCATCCGCGTCATACGAATTCTTCACAAGCTCGACCAACGCTTGCACCTCGTCAGAAATCAGCATCTCACCTAACTGATAAACTACCGAGGCGTCAATTTCAAATCTGTATTGGGCTTCAGGCTTTTTGCTCGCCACCATTATGATCCACCCTGTTTTCTGAAAACTAGAATATGCTCTTTGCGCATCATACTAGCGCGCTGATTGCGAGCCGCCATACGACGATAGAGAATTTGGCGATTGAACCGCTTGATTAGCTTAACATCTCGTAGTTTCAGGAGTTCTTCCAGAACTTTGTCCGTTGGGATCTCCTCGCCCCCAACGTGGCGATTACCAACAATCCAGATGAGATAGGCGTTAGGTCGCATTATTTCGACAATTGGGGCAAGGGTTTTATCTAGATCCAATAAGAACGACGTTACACGTGCTGGACGATCTTTTGGTAAATCCCCAAGTTTTTCAATCGTTGTTTCGTAGGTGGGTGAGCGTTCTGCCAGGTGCATTATCGCTGGTTCTAGTTCTACCCGAGTTCCCCCACCCAAGCTCCTGCGATCAATCTCCTGAGTCGTTCGCAACCAATCACCCTCGGCAGCTTTCAAGTCAATATCGGCAAGATCAATCCATTGAAGCGGAAGATAGGAGAACTGTCCATAAGTGACAGTACTTAGATTATCACCATAAGGAGGAGAAGTAATCAGCAAATCGTACTGACTTGCGCCATGGGGCTGGAATATCTCTTCCGACGAATCCTGTAAATGAATAGCCAGCCGGCCTTTATAAGTATTCCCATCTATATGCTCCTGCAAGGCGCATTTGAACCCCTTCAAGTCCTCGAGGTTTTGTAAGACAACTTCTTGGAATACTTCAACCGCCGATAGACTTCTGGATTTAAGCTCATCGGCCGGTCGAATATGCAGCTTGTAGGTCGAGGTGCGAGAATTGCTTGTCAATCGCACAGTTTCAGCTAACGCCACCCAGAAAAAGCGCCGTACCCATAGTTGGTCTTGCGCTCTGATTGCCCGGCGAATCTTGCTCAGTCCAATCTTTACATGCGGCTGGAACCACTTATCAATGTTGGGGAAATCGGCTTCAACGCCCGTCAAGGTATCCGCAGTGATTGCGGCGAAAACCCGCTTCTTGCTCTCCTCGAGCACTTGCTCATCGAATGGTCCCGCTTTTGTGCGTGAGACCAACACGGCCAAAGGGTTGATGTCCTGTCCCGTGAAGTCAAGGCCAAACGACATACAGCTTGTCATAGTCGTCGCCGCTCCCACGAAGGGGTCAAGCACATTCTTGATGCCAGCCTGTGACTCGTAAACTACTTTGACGAGTTCACGTTGTATCTCGGGCACCGTCATTGCAGGATACTGCATGTAGGCGTGCATATCCTCTCGTGGATCCCGATCCACTGAGGCCCAGAACTCGTCAGAGTAGCTGTCAATGCGTTTCTCTATTTCTCTGTCTACTGCCTGTAGTCGCCTATCTTCCATAGAAACACTCGGTTGAGAAAACCTTGTAGAAATGGAACCTGTACCTCAATCACAAGAACCTAGTTTGATCTCACGGTAGTGTCAAAGACATCACTCCGTCTCCGCGAAGCGCCAGGGGCAGGTAAACCTTGAGTGAGTTGACCAACTCATAGTAGCCCACAGCCTGGTCGCTCCACTGCTGCCGGTAGGTGAACGTGACCTTTCGCCCGTCCATCCAAGAGCCCGCTTCGCCCAAGTAGTTCCCCGACCGGTCGAAAGCCCGCACGTGAAGCGCCTCGCCCGGCTGCCAGTCGTCGGGCGCGTCCACGGCCAGCGACGTGTCGGCCCCCACGGGCTGACGCACGGTGACGACGTGCGGCGTGCGCTCAATGACCAGGTAGTGCTCGCCAGCCGATAGCCCGTTGGCATTGAAGAAATTGACAAAGACGCCGGCCAGGACGTCGCCGCCGTCGGTGCGGGCCAGGAAGCCGCCGGGGGCGACGTAGTGGCTGTCCACCTGGTACGTCAGGGTGGGATGCCAGTTGGCGATCACCGCCAGGTCGCCAAAGGTACTCTGCGTCACGTCGGCGTTGAGCTCGGCATAATCGTCCAGCGTCCGGCCGGCGGCGCGGGAGAGGACCGCTCGCTGCAGCGCGCCCACCAGGTCCAGCCAGGGGTTGTTCAGCGGGTCGTTGTCGGCCCACTGCCAGTTGTAGGAAAGCATCGTGCCGAAGGCCAGGTTCCAGGTGAGCACCCCCTTGTCCTCGCTCATCGTGTGGTACGAAAGGTCGTGCTGGTATAATAGCACCTTGTCGTGGAAAAGCCAGAGGGCCAGGGGGTAGGGCTGCCAATTGCCGGCCCCCCAGTCCTGGTTGGCATAGTCGAATTCGCGCGCCCCGGTCAGCAGGCTGCCGTGGAATCCCACCTCGGTCTCGGCCAGCCGGTCCCAGCCCATCTCGGTCATCAGGCAGCGGTCCACATAAACGCGGGTGTGAGCCAGCCAGCCGTCGCTGTAAGCCTGGGGGCTGGGCGCCGCCGGGTTAAAGTCCCGCCGCCAGGCACGCGCGCCGATCTGGTCCTCAAACACGCAATCCACCGGCACCTCGACCTGCCACTGGGTCATCAGTTGGTCCAGCCGCTGGGCAACGAAGGCGACGTGAGGGGAGACCACGTATCCGCCGTGGCTGCCGTAGGTCTCATAGACCGGCTGCCCGGCCTCGTCCAGCACGGCGATGTCCGTGATCGTGAGTGGCGAGAGGTTCTGTATCGTGGGTGACTCCTCGTCCCACCAGGTCGGGTTGGTGTAGGGCATCACCAGGATTCCCCGCGCGTGCGCGGCCTGGACGAGGGCAAGAAAATCGGCCGTCGTGCCCCACTGCGGGTCAGGCGGCAAAAAGTCGGGATAGTTCTCGTCGTGGCCGCGCGGCTGAAAGGCGACGGGATGGAGCAGTGCCGGGGAGGGCAGGCGGTCCAGGTCGGCGATCCAGTCCCGGAACGGCTTGGCGATGATGTGTGCGTCGGCCTTGATCAACGGCGCGCGGGCCAGGGCCTCCAGGTCTGCGCCCAACTTGTCGGTCAGCGAGGGGTAATCGGCCATGCCATTCTCCTGGCGGTAGGCCAGGATGGTCGTCTCTGGCGCCTGACCCACGCGCACCCGCACGCGCGGGCTGGTCCACGTCTCCCCGCTGGTGACCCAGGTGTGCAGGCTGTGGTAGGCAAAGAACGTATTGGCGTGATAGGCGTCGTCGTCAACAAAGCCCAACGCCGCCGGCTGGATCGGATTGGGCGACGGGTTGATCGCGTAAAACGCCAGATGACCGCCCTCCACATCCAGGGCCAGATAGTCGGCAAAAGCGGCGTCGCTGGGATAAGAGGGAACGTACGTGCGGTCCTGAGTGAAAAAGCTGGCTTTCAGGCGCACGCCCGGCATCAGAAAAGGGCCATACCCGGCCTGCACTGCGTCATCGGCGAACATCAGGTCGCAGGGCAAGAGGGCGTTTTGCATCGTCGTGCTCCAACCATGGTTCACCGTCAATTGCAGATCAAAAAAGGCGTCCGCGCTGGCGGTCACCGTCACGACCGCGTCCAGGTGCGGAGAGACACCGGATTCCCAGTTGTAGACCAACGTGAGCCTGGACTGCGCCGCGTTCCACGAGTAGCTGAAGCGATTAGAGCCGCTATTGTTGTAGCTGCATCCCCCGATGAAATCTGGGCTGCTGCCCGGGAAGACGGCTCCCCACAGACAGCCATAGCGGGAGCCAAGCGTGAGATTGTTGCCGGTGTTCTGATCCACCAGGGCCAGGATCGCGCCGTTGATCTTGCTGAAGGTCAGTTCATAGTGATCGTTGGTCAACCGCATGGAGTCGGGCGCGCTGTCATCAAAGGAAACGGATGTTTGCACACGCACAAATGGCCGATCCCACACCAGTACAGAGAACAGGATAGAGATCAGCAGTAAAGAACTCGATACTCTCCAGACAGAATGCTCCGACATGGCCTTTCCTAATCAAGAGCCAGGCTTGCTTACCCTCGCCAACCGCACTCAAACCACGAGTGCCATTTCGATCAAATCCAGATCCGGCACCAGCGTCAGCCGGCGATCCAGTGCAGCCAGGTCATTGTAACGACGTTCCAGCAACTCGCGCTGCTTGGCCTGGCGGATGTTCTCGATGGCGATCTGGGCTACGGCGCTCTCCTGCTGGCGATAGTAGCGCTCCAGCTTCTTCCGCTCGGACGCCAGCCGCTCGACGTGGGCCAGTTGGGCCTCGCTGAACCTGTCGGCAGCCTGGGCCTCTGCCAGTTGGCGTGCCCTATCTCGCAGAGCGGACAGGTCCACGTCATCCACCGGCAAGAAGATAGACTCTACCTGGCCTGGCGCCAGGTCCAGCAGGGCGCGGGCCAGGCGTGGATAGGGCCGGCCTTCCTGGCCCACAAATACCGAGACCAACTCCTGGCGGTCCACGTCGTCGTGGTTGATCATGCGCAACCGGTAGACGGCCCACAAGCCGGGGCCGTCCGGGAGCGGCAGGCCGGGGGGCAGGACGCTGGGACGCAGGCGGAGTTGCGCGGCCGCGGGCGTCCGCTCGTCACCCAATTCTCCCAACACGCGCCGGACGAGCGGGTGATTGAGGTGCAGGTAGGTCAGGCCATCGTCGGCCACGGCCCGCTCCTGGTCGAAGACGACGTCCGAGTACCGCGTTTGGCTGGCCCTCATCTCCGCCCCGCCTGCGGCCTTGCTCAGGCCAGGCTCCCTCGCAGGCGGAAGAGGGGAGTCGCCCGGTAGATCGAAGTAGTATACGCCGGGGCGGCGGCTGTATTCGCGCAAACTCTCTCCGCGCGCCGCCAGGTACCCCTCCAGCATGGCCTTGACCCGCTCCTGGGAGACCTCTACCAGCCGTTCCCGATACCCCTCCACCTGGGCCTGGACTTGCGGCAGCAGCAGCTCGTCCTGCTCCAACACCTGGCGCGCCCGTTCGTAGATCTGTTGGGCCACCTGCTCCAGTGCGGCGGCCTCGGCCTGGCGCTGGAGTAAGGCGTCCATGTAGAGCCGGTCAAAGTGGAACTCGTCCTGCAGCGTCGAGAGAATGTCGGCCAGTTTGTCCTCCCCATACTGCTCGCGGATCAGTCCCAACTTTGCCTCCAGGATCTGGCGCACCCGCTGCTCGACTGTGTCCTGGATGAGCAGGTTCAGCACCAACACGTTATGCTCCTGGCCGATGCGGTCCAGGCGGCCGATGCGCTGCTCCAGCTTCATCGGGTTCCAGGGCAGGTCATAGTTGACCATCACGTGGCAGAACTGGAGGTTGATGCCCTCGCCACCGGCGTCGGTGGAGACCAGGAACTGGGCGCTGCCGGCGAAGGCCTGGCGGGCAGCGATGCGCTCGTCCAGCTTCTGCCGGCCGTTGATGACCGCCACCGGGTAGCCCATGCCCTCCAGGGTCTGGCGGATGGCCTGCTGGGTGGCCACGAACTCGGTAAAGATGAGGAACTTTATGTTCGGGTTCCCTTCTCGCCGGCACACCTCGTCAATGATGTTGAGCAATGCGGCCATCTTGGCGTCGTGCTGCAGCCGCGCCCGGCGGGCCAGGTCGAGCAACTGTTGGACGGCGTTGATCTCCTGAGCCAGCCCTGCCTCGTCCACCACGCCAGAGACCACGAGCAGCTCTTCGAGCACCGCCTGGGCGTCGTCGTCCTCGGCCGCCTCTTCGTCGAACGTTTCCGGTTGTTCACCGTCCTTGGTCTGTGCCAGGGCGACCTGCAGCGCTAACAGGACCTCCAACCGCCTGGCCAGCGATTCATAGATCGCCTGCGTGCTGCTGGTGACCAGGCGTTGGAAGAGGATCATCAGAAACCCAAACGCCCGGTCGCCCCGACCCATCGCCCGGCCATAGTTCTCACGCACGTAATCGGTGACCGCGTCGTAGAGCTCCCGCTCCAGCGCGTGTTCGGAGCCGGAACGATCCACCGGGTAGACGTCGGTGACGCGCTGCTTGAAAAGACGATGACCCTGTACGTCCACGGCCGCCCGCTTGCGCGTGCGCCAGACCACGGTGCCCACTCGCTCGGGCTGGAGGTCGCTCACCTGGTTGAAGGCGTACGGATCAACCAGGTTGAGCAGGTGCAGGAAGCGAGCGGCGTCCCCCTGGTGAGGCGTGGCCGTCAGCAGCAGAAACACCGGCACGGCCTGGGCCAGCGCCTCGCCCACCCGGTAACGGGCGGTCTCGCTGCCGTCGGCGTGCTTGCTCAGCTTGTGGGCTTCGTCAAAGATGACGACGTCCCAACCCGCCTCCACGATGTCCTGGAAGACGCGCCGGTTGTGTGCCTCTCGACGCCGTCGCTCCCGCTCCGCAAGGTCAGGCCGCATGCGCTTGGGCTTCACAAAGTCCAGGCTGGTGATGACCTGATCGTGTAGCGTCCATAGATTGGTTTCCTGGCCGTGGATCTCGCGCAGCGTTTCGACCAGTGTACGGTCGTAGACCACAAATTGCTCGCCGAACTTAAGGGCGAGTTCGTCCTGCCATTGACGGGTGAGGCCGGCAGGCACGATGATGAGTGCGCGCCGGACTTGGTGCCGGAGCTTGAGTTCCTCGTACACCATCGCCGCCTCGATGGTCTTACCCAGGCCTACCTCGTCGGCCAGCATTGCCCGCGGGTGAAACTGGCCCAGCACAAAGTCCACGGCCAGCACCTGATGCGGAAGCTGTGTCACGCGGAAATTCGCCGCCGAGAGGACGCCCTGTTGGGTGAGCATGGCTTGCAGTTGGTGCGCTGCCAGCCGGGCCACAAAGAGCTGGGCCGGCATCGTCTGACCGCCGCCCAGGGCAGCCAGTGGATCGGCCAGGGGGCGCAGGTCTGCCACGGGCACGCGTCGCAGCGGGCCGTCTGGTTCGATGAACACGTCGGCGTACTGCTGGCCAAAGAGATCGGTCAGGCCGATAATGCGGGCCGTTTGGCCGGCGTTCAGTTGAACGGTATCCCCCAGATTAAAAGACATCCCACTTGACCTTGGTCAACCACGCAGGCATAGTCTTCGTCTGTGTTCTCCGTGGTTATACATTTCACCACAGAGACACGGAGAACACGGAGAAAAGAACTCACAGTACACGCCTTGTGATGCCATCTTTGAGCACTGGCACGTTAAAGTTGATCAGCAGCCCAACCCGACACCCGGTCAGCTTGAGATAGGTGAGAAGCTGCGCCTCATGCACCGGAAGCACACTCTCCACTGCCTTGAGTTCGACAACCACCTTATCCTCGACCAAGAAATCAAGCCTGTAGCCGCAGTCCAGTTGGACGCCTTTATACTTGACCGGCAAAGATCTCTCACATTCAAAAGAGAGCTTGCGCAGTCCAAGTTCGTGCGCCAGACAAGCCTGATAGGCCGATTCCAGCAGTCCGGGACCAAGTGACCGATGCACCTCGATTGCTGCTCCAATGATCTGCTCGGTCAGTTCTTTCTCATACAGCACAGCTTCCTCCCCCCCCGTATCCTCCTCCGTATCCTCCTCCGTGCCCTCTGTGTCTCCGTGGTTCACTCTTTCACCATCACGATCTTGATCCGCACCAGGTCGTGGTTGTACCCCTTGAGCAGCGCGGCCAGGTACGCGTCCAGGCCCTCGTGTAGTTCATCCACCGTCAAGGCGCTGCCCCGCGCCAGCAGTGCATCGGCCAGGTCGGCCAGGTTCAACTCCACCGGCTGCAAGTCGCTGGTCAATTCGTGCAGCGCGGCCAGTAGCTCATCCGAGATCGGCTCTGGCAACGTTCCTCTCTGGTCCAACTCCTCGATCAGCGCGCGGTGCTCTGGCGACAAAAGTGACAGCCGGTCGGCCAGGCCGGGCAGTTCGTTGAACAATTGCCCCTGCCAACGCCGCCACAGGTCGTCCAGTCGCGCCTGCACCTGCGCCAGGCGGGCCGGAATGTCGGACACTTCGGCGCTGTGCTCGGGAAAGCCGCAGTACGGGCAGACCACAAAACTCTCCAACACCTGGGCGTTGAACTGCCAGCAGCGGCGGCGCTCTAACGCCTGCATCTCCAGGGCCGCCTGGTTGAACTCGGACGGGGAGACAAAGGGCAGCCCTTTGAGCCGGTTGAGTGCGGCGTAGCGCGGGCCGGCGCGCACGGCCTCGAGCTGCGCCCACGGCGCGTCGTCGCCCACCACCCGGCGATGCAGGCCGTAGTAGAGCTGGTCGTACTTGGCGTGGAACTGCTCCAGCTTGCCCCTGAGTGGACGGCGTTGATCGGGCCGCAGCAACTGCTGCTCATCGGTGTAGATGGCCCGGCTGTCCTCGGCCATGCGCCGCAGCTCGGTCACTGTAGCCAGGGGCTCCGCATCCGCCAGCGGTTCCAACTGGGGTAGCACCTTTAGCGCATCCTGCATGCGCTTCAGGCCAGCCCCCAGTCCCTCCTCACGCCAATCGCTCAATAAACCGCTCAGGATTTCCAGGTCTGCCAGGCGTACCCGGAGCGTCTCACGGAAGGCCGGTGAGGTATCCAACCTGCCCAGATCGGCCACCTTGCTGGCATTGCCAAATGCAGTCAAGGGCTCGTCCAGCCAGGCCAGGCGGCCCAGTCGCTCTTGAATCGCCAGCCAGGGCACGTCGGGGAAGTGGATCGCCTCGGCGACCACGCCTTGCATGCCCTGGCGCAAGCCGCTCAGTTGCTCGCGGAGTTCCTGACCGCGCAGGTGAAGCGCCTTGACCGCCTCGGTGCGGCTGTCTCGATCGCGCACCAGCCCTGCCTGCTGGCCCAGCATGGTGAACAAGGCGGCCACGCCCTCGGCATCAATGTCCTTGTCACGCTCCAGGTAACGGATGTCGTCAAAAAAGGCCAGGCCCTGCTTGAGCAGCGGTCCGACGTCGCTGGCGTGCAGGCGAGCGCCGCCGTGCCGCACGAAGATGAGGTAGCCATTGAAAAGAAGCGTGCCCAACAGCAGGTAGACCATCTCCTTGGGCAGGCCCCACGGGGGTTGAGCAAACTCGCGCACCAGGTCATCGAGAGGCGTCACCTTGTTTGCCGCTTCGTTGGCCTCGACCCGCTCCAGGATCAGGCGGCAGGCGGGGGAGTTGCTGGCGCTGAAACCGCCATCCTTGATCGCTCCCAGGCTCTCCAGGTATCCCCGGCTGTTGAGGTCCAGTTGTTGGGTCGTGATGCGCTCCAGAGACTGGAGAGAGCGCGTCATCTCGCTTTCCAGGTTGGCCGCCGTAATCAGCGTGCGAAAGACGGGATAGTTGGGGTACTTGTCGGCAAAGACCGCGTCCAGCATCTCCCCCTTGACGTGATCAATCACGTCGGGCAGCGCGTTGAGCGGCCGGCGGGCAGGCAGGCTGGCCAACTCGGTTCGATGGCCACCTTGAATGACGTACCCGTGGGCCAGCAGGTGGGCCAGGTACCTGGCCAGGAACTCGTCGGCCGCATCCTTGGATAGCCTGGCCATCACTTTCCTGTGGACCCCTTCTTGGGCCAACAGCTCCGCCGCCCGAGCGCGGGTGAGCAGGGCGACCAGTTCATCGGCCAGGTCCACAGCCAGTACCACCTCATCCTGGCGCTGCCCATCCTTGCCCGGCACCGGCCCCTGGAGCACGAAGCGATAGTCGCCGCGCACGACGTTGGCGCCATCCCCCCGCTTCCCAATCACCAGTACACCGGGGCGGAAGGCCTTTCGCGAGGGCCAGGGAGCGCTGTCGTCGTAGACGCTCAGACCAGCGATGAGCGGGTCGGATGTACCCCATCCGCGCTGTCCCTTCAAGCCTAGCTCCGCTTCAGCGATGGTGCGGAAGGCCCGTTCTATCTCGCCATCGTTCCCGATCACAGCGGCCTGGGCTTTCCTCTCGATCATCGCGTCGTAGTCGTCAATCTTGGTCAGGTCCAGGTAGTAGCGTCCTTCGCCGTACTCGATGTACTGCCCGACGGTCACGTCCCGGATGTTTTTCATAATCCGTTCGATGTTGTCGCGGGCCATCTGGGGCTCCACGAGCAACTGGCCAGGTGGCGTGATCAAGAGCGTGTTGGCCAGTTCCTGTGACGTTGCGCCCTGCACGTGTTCTCCGCCCAGTAGCTTCAAGACCGCCAACGCCTTGATGAGCTTTCTGGCATCCTCGCGGTAGCGGGCATCCAGCAGATCCACCTTGCCCTGAAGTGTGTGTACGACGTGCACGACCTTGGCCACGTCCGGCTGGTTGCGGATCTCGTGGGTGGCGTCAATCAGGTCGAACACCCGGTCGTAGGTGATGAAGACGGGAGCAGGTTGGTCCAGAATCGGCTTGACGTTGCCCACAGCAAAGCCGATGATCCCCCGGTTCTCAAAGTAGGGCAGTCGCTCAAAGACGTCAATCACGTACGGATGAATCGGGAAAAGATCCACGTATCGCTCGAACTGCTGAGCCAGGTTGGGGAAGTATTGACGATGATCAGCCAGCACCCCCTGCAACTGCAGCCGCTGGTCACTGTCCTTGCGCACCACGCGCTCGGTCAGCACCCGCGCCACGTCCTCCTTGGTGATGGTCACCGTCACGAAGCGCTGGTTGATGCGGGCAATGCTTTCGGCCTGGTCCACGTACCTGGGATTGGTGAACACGTGTTCCTGCATGGCCCCGACGTACAGAAAGTCGCTGTCCTGGCTGACCTCGCCAAGTTCCCGCAATAGAGCGAGGTCGTAGGCCATGACGTCCCTGGGCTTCTGCTTGAGAAAGTCGGAGAGCTCGTCCACGATGACGACTAATCCTGCTTCAGGCTCCTCTGCCTTGACGTCGGCCAGGATGTCGAGGACGTTCTGCTTGTTGTCATAGTCGGCGACCGTGTCAATCTGCCTGACCTCGACGTCGTACCGATCGAGCAATTGCTGGCGGACCTGGTCGAAGAAGATGTGGCGCAGGGGTGTCTCGGCAGCGGCGCCTAGCTCGAATTTGACGACGAGATAGCGTCGTTCCAATCCCTGCGCAGCGGCCCCGACCGCTTCATCCCGGATCAAGCCACGCAGATCCGGATGTTCCAGCAGCGCAGCCACGAAGGCCAGGAAGTGACTCTTGCCGGTGCCATAGTTGCCCACCACGTTGAACGACTTGTGGGTTGGCCCGGAGAGCAGTGCCAGCATGTGGAGCAGGTTGCGCCGCAGGCTATCTGAGATGACGTACTTTTCGACGTACTCGCGGGCCTTCTCTTCCTGGCGTAGCTTGATGACTTCTTCGACTTCCTCAAAATGAATCAGGTCACGGATCAATGGACTCATACCTGGACTTCCTCTTCCAACTCGATCACGGGATAGGTTTCTAGCGGGATGGACATGTAGTCTTCACGGCCGAGGGTGCTGTATACCGCGTTGTTGCCCTGTCGTTTTGCAGGCAAGGCCAGCACGACTTGCCGCTGCCGGGCAATGCGCTTGAAGGTATCCACGGGGTTGATCTTGCCGACTTCCGGCGAGAACAACAACTCCACGTTGTCTATGAACAAGGGGCGGCCGTCCGGGGAAAGGGCGTCGCAAAGTTCGTCAATCAAGCGGTGCACGGTGACGCCGTCACGGTAACGGCTCTGGGGCACTGCCAGCAGCCGTTCCGCCAACTGAAGATTAAGGTTCACGTACTCTGCCCCGATTTCTGGCGCTAACCCTTTGAGGAGCCTGGTCTTCCCGGCGCTGAAACCGCCGAGCAGGATCACCAGCTTGTGGCGATCGTTGGCTGTGATGCGGAGGGCCTGAATCAGTTTGTCACGCATAGAATCCTCCTCCAGCGGCTCGTGTCTGCCGCGGAACACCCCTGGCCATCTGATCCTACCCAGTATAGTTCACATTGGCCCTCAAGTCAAACTCTACAAGTGGCACTCGCATCATCACCTTCTTCACTACTCAATACACCTGCGTAGCAAGTCATAAGAACCCTTACGCCTGCGCTACGGCCCCTGCCCTGGCGGGGGTTTTCTGTGTCTATCGGGGGTCAAGCGATGAGCAAAGAAGCAGGCTGGATCGCCACCATGCTGGCCGTGCTGCGGGTCGTCCTGGCGCTTTGCGGGTCACGGATGGCAGGGCGGCTGCCCACGCTGGCAGAAATGGAGCAGCCGCCGGCGAGTTGCCAGGTCGGGAAGGGGGGTGGGGGGCTCTGCACTTACTCGAATGCAGCGATGAACTGGTCAATGGGGATGGCGGCCAGCGTCTGGATCTTGATGCTGCCGCGGGAAGCCAGTTCGGCCGAGGCGCGCGCAATGGTCACATTATCGGGCGCTTCGACGATGTTGACGAAATCGAATGGCCCCAGTACGGCGTACTGGGCCATCACCTTAACGCCAAATTCCTCCAGTTCCTTGTTGACTTCTTTGATGCGAGCGGCGTGCTGCTTGAGGGTCTTTGCCCCCTCGTCGGTCACACTGCTGAGCATAATATAGGTCGCCATGGGTATCCTCCTTTCATTACTGCCCCCCACCCCCCAGGACAGGAGCCACCGCGTTTTGCACAGACTACGCGTCTGCCTGCTCACACGGCTGTCTACATTATAGTCGTTCTGCCCAAGCCGTCAATTACCGGAGTGCTACGCGGAGTAGACGGCGCGGATGAGTACATCCGAAGCCCGCATATAGGTTTGACACTTCTGTGCCGATGTCGAAGTGCTGGCCGTCGTCCCGCTCAAAGTAGTGGCCGAATTGAGAGCCCTGCGGAAGCTTGACGACCCGGGCCATCCAGCCATCCACCATCTCCGTGGCTTACTGCGGCGCCGGAGTAGGCGCCGGGGAGGCTCCTGCGGTAGGGGACGGCGTGCTCTCTTCACCGCCCGTGTTGGGGCTGCACTCTCCCCGGTAATAGGCCCATTCATCACACTCGCTCCCATCGGGGAAGATGCACACGCCGTACTGGCCGCCGCTGGCATCCGTGCGCATCTCGAGGGTGTAGCCCTGCTCCTGGCAGTACACGGACGCCGGGTTCGCCATCTCCACGGGAGTGGAGACGGGGCTCTCGGCCGGTATGGGGGAGGGCCTCTCGGTAACTATGGGGCTGGGCGAGCCACAACCACTGACGATCGCCGCGCTCAACGTGAGCGTCAATCCCAAGATATATACGCTGCGTTTCATCGTTGCCATTCTCCTTCAAGTATTGTCGGTTGGTTTCACTGGTTCATAAGACGTCACGCAGGCCAAAACGGTTCCCCCCTCTGGCGACCTGGCCTGGTCCCTGGTATAACAACCATAACTCCCCGGCGCATCAGCCAACCGGGGAGTTTCCGAACTGGACGAAACACGTTTCACGTTTCGCGTTTCACGTTTCGCGTTTCACGTTTCGCGTTTCACGTTTCGCGTTTCACGTTTCGCGTTTCACGTTTCGCGTTTCGCGTTTCACGTTTCGCGTTTCACGCATTCCGCATTCCGTGTTGCTCCCCACTCCACCGCCACCTCTGTCCCCCCTCCAACCTCGCTCTCAATCGTCAGCCTGGCCCCAATCGCGGCGGCCCGCTCCTGCATGATGCCCAGGCCGAGGTGTTCTGGCGGGACGCTGGCCGGGTCGAAGCCGCGCCCGTCGTCGCGGATGCGCAGCGACACCGGTTCCTGTGGTCCGCAGGCAAAGGTCACCCTGGCCTGGCTGGCCCCGGCGTGCCTGGCCACGTTGTTCAGCGCCTCTTGGGCGATGCGATACAGGGCCACCTTGACGCCGGGCGGCAGGTCACACGCGCCCGTTTCCTGCACCTCCACCGCCACCCGCGCCCGGCCGGTGACGGACTCGGCCAGTTGGCGCAGCAGGTCGCCCAGTTCTGCTTCGGCCAGTGCCGCCGGCCGCAGTTCCAGGAGCAACGTGCGCATCTCGGCCAGCGCACCCCGCGTCAACTGGCGCAGTTCCTCCAGCCGCCGCCGCCCCTCGTCCTGGTTGCGCTCCCAGATACGGGGCAATACGTCGGCGATCAGGCTGGCCGAAAAGAGGGTCTGCGTGACGGCGTCGTGCAGGTCGCGGGCCAGGCG
>Ga0315284_10001274_pt1 | contig 35860 bp, 23 predicted proteins | sample YL17G09_16_MG_FD_203696 | JGI IMG/M metagenome (GOLD analysis project Ga0315284, IMG submission 203696) | Sediment microbial communities from Yellowstone Lake, YNP, Wyoming, USA - YL17G09_16 | ecosystem: Environmental > Aquatic > Freshwater > Lake > Sediment | place: USA: Wyoming | collected...
CGGATCTGGGCCTCACCTCCTTTCGCGATGCGGCCGCGCATGGAGTCTGGTTCACGGAGCAGCCGCCCGAGGCTCCCTGGTCCGCGCAAGGCTCGCTCTCTCGCAACCGGCTGGTGGCCGCGTTGGCTCAGGTCGTGATGGTGATCGAAGCCGCGCTGGATTCCGGCACGCTGGACACGGTGTCGCGGGCGAAAAAACTGAAGAGACCAATTTTTGCGCAGAGCTATTCGACCATGACCAAGAAGGTCATGGGCAACGGAAAACTAATCAAAGAGGGGGCGGCAGTCGTTGAATCAAAGGCCGATCTCCTCGCCATCGTCGAGCTGATCAAAGAGCAACGGGGAAAAAGCAAGAAGAAGCCGGAGGATCCGCGCCGCTAGCGGTCCGGGGAATCCTTGGGGAGAGTCAAATGAGAAGCTTCCGTCTGATACTAATGGCCGCCGTGATCGTTTCGATAAGTCAGGGGGCGGCTTTGGGCCTGGAAAGGCCGAAGTGGGAACCGCGGCTCTTCGTCACCGCGACAGGAGCCGTCTGGTCGCCGGGGAACGTGGATAAGGATCGTTTCACCGCCAGCCTGGGGGGGAGCGCTGCGGTGTTTTATTGGATCAACTCGAACACGCAGTTGATGGTGTCAGGTTCTTATGTGGGGCTGAAAACGGAGCGATTCTATTGGATGCCGGAGGCCTTGGCCGATAGCCTTCCGGACGTCTGGGATGTGAACGGCAGTCTCTGGGTGGCGTCCCTGGAAGCGCGCCACATGTTTCCCACCGATAACAAGAACTATCTCTATTTGGCTCTGGGCGGCGACTACTATCATTTCAGGGACGTGAAGGGCCAATACCAAATCTATACGACCGGCGCGGTGATCACCGGTGAAGTCCGTGAAAAGCGCGACCCTTCCGACGCGCTGGGCTTTCATGTCGCCCCCGGTCTCTTTTTCCTGTTTTATCCTCAGCTCTCCATTGACGTCGCCGTGCGCATTCACATGCTCTTCGACGGTCAGAATACCGTGTATTGGCTGCAGCCGGGATTTACGGTGGGATTGAGGATATTCTAAATTCCCCCAATTACAGCCAAGGGCTATAATTAAAGGCGCAGGAAACTGCGCCTTTGCTTCAGGGTCACCGGGATAGACAACCGCTCTGTTGCAGGGTTGCCTTTACGACCTGAGCCATCCGCAACTGCCCCAGGCGATTGAGATGCATATAGTCGAATTCCTCATTATCGTAATACTTCTGGTATCCGTCAACTTCAAGGCAGGAGTCCACATCGGCCAGCGGCACGCCCAGGGTGGCGGCTGTTTGCCGAATGACTGCATGGTAAGGTTGAAGATTTTGGATGGCAATCGCGAAATTCTTGCTGTTATTGGCCGCAGATTCAGTCACCAGAACGAATTTGACGTGATGTTCTGAACACCATTGGTGCATGGCTTCCAGGTTCGCTCGGAAGTCCTCCAGGGAAACCCTCGGCACAAAACGAACGGTATCGCGATCAAAATCATATTGTTCATGTTGGCGTAGTCTTTCGTCACCTATTTTCCTAAGCAAGGAACCGGTGATCTTCGGTAAAACAACGCCAAGAACGAAATTCTCACGCCAAAAACGCGGAGAATAATCCAGACGTCTTCTATTTCGATCAACCGGATCTTTGTCCGGCGCCCAATCGTGCAGTGAATCGTTCCATCCAAAAGCTACAACCAAGAGGTCAGGCTGCAAGCTTTCCAGGTGGTGTTCGACAAATCCGCGCCCCATATAGCTTGAATAGCCAATCACGCCGGCGTTGGCGACCTCGTAGCGCCAGGGGCTGGCCGAATGATTCAGCAGACTATCCAGCAGAGAACAATAGGAATCCTGCATCCTGGTCACACCGAAGCCGAAACTCACGGATCCGCCTATGGCCACAATCCGAATTAAATCGGCACCTTTCGGTTCCTCAAGGTCTTTACCCAAGCATCCCTGCCGATTGACGCGGGCGTGCGGGAAGCAGAACAGCTTGCCGGTGTAGCCTGGATTAAATTTCCAAACCACATAAGGATCGGAGCGGCTGCGGCGAATGTCGAGAATGGGTGTATGATAGACAAAATGTGAAACGACTCGCAGACCAAATTCCGCTGCAAAAACCAGGAAGATTACATACAGGAGATAATTCACAACCTTTCTCATGATCCACCTCTTGTTTAAATCCCTGATACCTCTGCCACGATTAAGACGCGGCCCACGCTATCAAACAATATGAGAGGAATTGCCTCTTTTGTTTGCCTATCGAATTGGGGGGATTCCCTCTTGAATTTATGCCTATTCCTATTGAGTCAAAACGTGAAGCGGTCTTGAATGCCCGCCGCTATCCGGAAGTCGGATTCGACGATATCCCCGTATGCTTCGTCTTCATGTAGTAGCCCACCATCGCGATCGTGGAAAGCAGGCCGATGCTGCCCAAAATCACCCAGACGATCCAGGGGTGGTGCATATCCCAGAGCAGGCGCGTCGCCTCATCAATGGTCGCCCCCTGCCCGCCGTTCATCTTCGACGCCATCGTTTCCATGACCTTTTCGAGTGGGATGCTCGCCGCATCAGTCTGACTCAGCCCCAAATGGCTCACCAGATACTCGCGTGCGAAAGCGATCTTGCTGCCCAGATTCTCATAGAGCTTGCCGGAGATGGCATTGCCCACCCCCCAGCCTACGGCGAAAGGGATGTTGGAGTAGCCCATGTAAACGGCCTTTTTGTCGGGCGGGGCGGTCAGGCCAATGTATTCGCTGAACTTGGGGCTGCACATCATCTCGCCGATGGCGAACACGAAGATAGCCAGCGCCACGATGAGCCCCACCGGGCTGGATCCCGCTCCCACGAACGCCACGACCGACACGATCATGCCGCCGATCAGCGCTACCATGGGATGCAGTTTGCCCGTCAGCCAGGCGATGGGGATCATCAGCAGGATGATGGCGGCGCTGTCAATGTTGATGAGGATTTCCGGCTTGACGTTGCCGCTGCCCAGTAGCCAACCCGGATTCAATGCCTTGACAAAGGGAGCGATGTCCGTGGAGGTTACCCACTCGTCTATGAAGTTGGGCAGCAGATCCCAGAGCTGCATGAACATGAGCCAGAAGCCGCTGAAGATGCCCAGGAAGATCAGGAAATTCTTGTCCTTCAAGGTGGCCATGGTGTCCATGAAGGTCTGACCCGGGCTCTTGTATTTGGACGGCCCCACCTTTTCCGGTTCTCGGTAGAAGAAAATGGCGGGAATGAAGTTGAAGGCGGTGACGCCCGCCGCGCAGATGAACACCAGCTTGAAGTTGGTCTCCCCGCGCAGTTGAGCCGCCGCCATGGGAGCCAGGAACCCGCCCACATTCACCATCCAGTAGAAGATCCCCCAGGCGATGGAGCTGTTCTCATCGGTGGACGCCTTGGCGATGGTCCCCTGAACGGGTGGTTTGAAGATGGCCGTGCCCAGGCCGACCAGGCAGGCCGCGCCCAGGGCGCCCCAGAAGCCATGAGCGAAGGCGAAGCTCAGGTAGCCGAAGATGTTGATGGTATAGGCCACGAACAGGCTCTTTTTATAGCCGTATTGGTCGGTGAAGCCGCCCGAAATCATGGGCACCAGGCACTGCACGATGGCCCAGATGGAGAAGATCGTGCCTTTCTGCGTGAAGGTCAAGCCCATCCCCCCCTGGGATACGGCATACACCATATACAGGGGCAGGATGGCGCGCGCTCCGAAGAAGGCCAGACGCTCCTGCGCCTCCATCCAGTTGGCGAACCAGTAGTTGGGCTTCAAGCCCCGGATCTGTTGCAAGGCGGTGGGTTTGGACAAGGGATTCTCCGAAGTAGATGATTCCAGAATTTTATGAACAAATGGGCAGCAGATTGGAAAAAAGGCTGAAAATTTTGCAAAAACGACTTATTTCCCGGAAATAAGCATGGTATAGTATGCTTATTCGAATCGAATAAGCGACTTTTCGACTTCCGGATAAATCTCGTCAATCTGTTTTTGAAGCTGAATGGTTAAATATATTGCGGTGACGAGCTTGCAGTAATGCTCAATTTCATCGCTGGTCAGCTTTTTGCCTTTACGCTCCTTCAGCCATTTTTCGCAGACTTGATAGCCGCCGACATGATAATGCCAAGCCTCCTCCGAAATTCCCTCAAAGTGCTGCATTTCATTAATATGCACCCCGCCATGCAGTCCATTATATAGTACTTTCTCAACGATACTGTCGCCCTTGCCGAAATACTTGCAAATCGGCTTGCTCAAGCCATCGGAGTTGACCAGATGCAGGTCAATGAGCCTCTGCCCCAATTTAGCCATCTGCAGAAAGAGCTTATGATCTTGAGTAAAGGGGATTCTGGGGAAATCCGATTTCAGGAATTCCGCATATTGCTTTCTATAGGTCTTTGAGAAAAGAACAGCGTAAATATATGCGAGAATTTGCTCAGGCGAAGGGGCCTTTTTGAAGGTCTTTTGCAGCCCTCCTATCACAAATTTCGCTATATTGGGATCGCGTTCGCCATATCTTGTCTGCGGCTCGAAAAGAATTAGGGCAGTGCCTGTCACCCGTTTGGACGGCTTCTTCTCGCCGTTATAAATGTAAAGCGGGAAGACGTACCCGATTCCCTTATTGCTTAATGTTATGCGGCTCTCAACAATGCTCTGTGCGCAGAAGGTGTGATCGAAAATGCCTTCAGCCACCTGTCGCACGGTGATCAACGCCAAATTATCCCTTAGCATATGTCGCATTACTTCCGGGCGAGGCATGCAGTGAAAACCTCGGCTCCGTCCGGTATAATAACTAAATCTGACGTCGAATGGTCTATATAGAATGGGAACAATGTGCTTTTTGTCAGGCCCGCTGTCTCTCAAGTCTTTCTGCGCAAATTCCACTTTCCAATCGCGGACATCCTTGCCCAGCTCATAAGCCTCGCGCGCTATTTCAGGATTCAGACGGGTGAAATTAGTCACTGTGCGCCAGACCTCCTCCGGCGTCCAATGAATCGTCAAATGATCCCGCGCCGTAACGATGCCGACGCTGTTGACGGGGAAAATGTCGGTGATCTTGGGGAAGGATTCATAATGCGACAAGAGCTCCTCGTCGCGAGGAATGAAGAGATAATGAGGCGACTTGGGAGCAAGTTTCTTCCACTTCGTCGTCTTCAGGCTGTTGTCGAAGAGCCAGCCGTATTTCTTTTCGCGCACTCCCCATTGCTCGGCGTGGTGAAAAATACAGCTCCTTTTCTTCCCCTTTTTCTTGATAAAAATGCTTATCGCCACACCCTGGCGGATGTCAAAAACATTCTGGTCTCTCGATCCATCCGGGCATTTCTCCTTTTTCAGAGCATTGCCGTGCAAATCGAGAACGTAGATTTCATCGAAACTCTGCATTAGGGATCGCCGCATGCCGCGAAATGTGGGGTTGTCCAGATAGCTATGATTTGTAATAAACCCTAGCATCCCTTCGCCGGCCTGGTCAATTTTCCACTGGGCGAAGCGGATGAATTTCACGTAATCATCCTGCAGCCATTTGGGATTCTTCTCGCCTAAGGGCTTCCCATCCACAGTATGATAGTCCCTGACCTTATTGACGATCCAATCGCCGAAATTGGCGGAATGGCCGGAATAGGGTGGGTTTCCGAGGATGACAAGGATGGGTGTTTCTTTTTTCACCTTTCCCGCTAGGTGGGACTCTTCCGCCAGGGAAGCAATCCCAGGAATTTGCGTTTGGGCAAGATCCTCCCATTCCAACGTATTCGTCAAATAGAGTTTAAAACGGTCTTCATCGCCCAGAGTGCAACCAAATTCATCCAGCATGTAGGAAATTTTCAAATGGCCCACGGCATAGGGAGCCATCATGAGCTCAAAACCATAGAAATTGCGGAGAACATGATCCCTTATAAATCCCTCTTTGGTCCCTTCACCAAATCTCTCCACGTATTCTTCGACCGCCTTGCGGGCTGCTTCTACCAAGAAGGTTCCGGTTCCGGCAGCAGGATCTAACACGGTAACGGATTTGTTGGCCAATCCTTCGGGCCGATCAAATTGCTCCTGCAATATTTTATGCAGGGACTCAACGATGTAGCAGACGACCGGTTCCGGCGTGTAATAAACTCCACGCATTTCGCGGGTTTTGGGATCATATTTTGCCAAAAAAGTTTCATAGAAGTGGATAATCGGATCGCGCGGTCGCATGTTCGGCAAGGAACGAGTCTGGAATTGCAAAAACCTCTTAATGTCGGTGACCTCCAATACTTCAGCGATATCGTCAAGAATCCACTCCATTTGCTTGGGGAGTCGCTCCCCGGAAACAAAGTAGAAAAGCTCACGCAGAATTCCAATCGTTGAGGGGATGTAGGTATAGGCAAGCTTACGATTAAAGCCGTTTTGCGCGCGAGTCCGGGCAGCGAATAAGCCATAAGTGATCGTCTGAGCATAAAGGTCGGCAAAAGTCTCAGGAGTCAGGCCGGCGATCAGGTAATCGCGAAAAGCCTCATAGAAACCCAGAATGGAGTCCTTTCTTAGCTTTTCGTCCTTGCGCAGCTCCATCGCAATGACTTCATCACGCAAAAACCGGGTTCGCTTCGCCAATTCCTGCGCGAGCTCCTCAGCCGTGCGGGATTTTGGCTGACTAAAAGAGAAGAACTTATCAAATAAGGAATACAACTCGCTTTCCTTTTCGAGCGGTGGCACTGCCTTGAGCTTCAAGAGTATTGCCGGTCTGCCAATAAGTACTTTTTCAACAAAATCGCCGTCTCGATAAAGTCTGAATTCGAGAAAATTCGTCAGAATCAAATTGGGGAAGGTGTGGCGATATCGCTTAAGTTGCTCGGATTGCTCCACTTGATCGAGATGTTCAACGGTCGGCGCTTTGGCTTCCAAATATCCGACGATGTGCTGCTTTCCATCCCAGACTCGAAAATCCGGATTCCCGGCGTCAGTCTCTTTGGGGAGAGTCGTAACTTGGACATTTTTCCGCTTGATCGAAGCGGCGTAGCTGTTCAGTAGACCTTCCAAAGCAGAATAGAAGCTCTCTTCACGCGCATCGCCGTGGCTGGCGATTTCGTGGAGCCTTTTTAAATAATCCTTTAGCATATTCGCATCTCCCATTGTGGTCGCAAATCGCGACCGCCTCTACCCCACCACCACATTCAACAACTTCCCCGGCACGAAGATGACTTTGCGGATGGTCTTGCCGCCCAGGTAGGGCGTCAGGCGTTCGCTGGATTGGGCCAGGGCCAGGGCGCCTTTCTCGTCCACGTCGGCGGGGACATTCATGCGTTCCCGCACCTTGCCGTTGATCTGCACCACCAGCGTGACGGTGGTTTTCACCAAGGCGGCAGGATCGTAATCCGGCCAGGGCTGATCGAAAACGGATTCCGTCTCTCTCTTCTTGGGATGCAGCTTGTGCCAGATCTCTTCGCTCAGATGCGGAGCGAACGGAGCCGCCAATCTCGCGAAAACATCCAGCAGGCCGGTCAAGCCGGGGATCGGTCCCTGCGTGGCTCGATCATAGAGCGCGTTCAAGAGCTCCATCATCCGGCTGATGGCGGTGTTGAAATGCAGGTCGGTCAGATCCTGCGTCACCTGCTGGACGGCGTAGTTCAGAGCGTAGTTTAGATCGGCTGGTAGATCGCCCGGCGCGTCATCGCCGACATGCTCCTCGACAAAACGCCAGAGCCGGTTGACGAAGCGGTGAATGCCGGTGATCCCTTCGTCCGACCAGTCGCCGCCCTGCTCGTAATCCCCCATGAACATCATGTACATGCGAAACACGTCCGAACCGTAATCGCCCACGAAATTGTCGGGGTTGACCACGTTGCCGCGCGACTTGGACATCTTTTCGCCCTGGTGAGTGATGATTCCCTGGTGGCGCAGGCGCGTGAAGGGTTCGTCGAAATGGATCAGCTTGGCGTCGTAGAGCGCCTTGGCGATGAAGCGCGCGTAGAGCAGGTGCATGACGGCGTGTTCGCCTCCGCCGATGTATTGATCCACCGGCAGCCATTGCTTCGCCAGTTCGGGATCGAAGGCAACGTCGTCGCGGTCAGGCGATAAATAGCGCAGAAAATACCACGATGAGCAGACGAAGGTGTCCATCGTATCAGGATCGCGCTGGGCCGCACCGCCGCATTGCGGGCACTTCACATTCATAAACTCCGGCGCGGCGGCCAGCGGCGATTTGCCGCGCGGAGCGAAATCCTTGATATTTTCCGGCAGCCGCACCGGCAAATCCTTTTCAGGAACGGCCACTTCGCCGCATTTGGGGCAGTGGATGATGGGGATGGGCGCTCCCCAATAGCGTTGCCGCGAAATCAGCCAGTCGCGCAGACGGTAGGTGACGGTGAAGCGGCCTCTGTTCAGCGATTCCAATTTGCGCGTCACGGCGGCTTTGCCATCTTCGGAAGATAATCCGTCAAACTCTGCGGAATGGACCATCACGCCGGGCTCTTCGAAAGCCGCCTCCATCAGCTTCTCATTGAGAGATTCTCCGGGAGGATTGATCACAACGCGAATCGGCAGATGATATTTGCGCGCGAATTCGAAATCGCGCTGGTCGTGAGCCGGCACCGCCATGACGATGCCGGTGCCGTAGCCCATCAGGACGTAATCGGCGATCCAAATCGGCAGCTTCGCGCCGGTCAGAGGATGCACCGCGTAAGCTCCGGTGAAGACGCCGGTCTTTTCGCGTTCGGTCGAGCTGCGTTCGATGTCCGTCGCACCCCGCACCTTTTCGATATAGGCATCCACTTCAGCGCGGCGATCGGGCGTGGTGATTTCCTGAATCAGTCCGCCATCGGCGGACTCCGGCGCAAAGATGACGTATGTGACTCCGTAGAGCGTATCCGGGCGAGTCGTGAAAACCTCGAAGGATGTCGGCTGCGGAGACCCGACAGCACCAACGCTGTCATTCCCGCGCACGCGGGAATCCACCCCAAAAACAATCTGCGAACCTTCGCTGCGCCCGATCCAATTCTGCTGCATGATGACCGTCTTGCGCGGCCAGTCAATGCGCGATAGCCCTTCCAGCAGCCGGTCGGCATAGCGCGTGATGCGGAAGAACCATTGCTTCATATCGCGCTTGGTGACGGCCGTGCCGCAGCGTTCGCACTCGCCGCCTTCAGCCTGTTCGTTGGCCAAAACCGTCTGGCACGATGGGCACCAGTTGACCGGAGCCTGCTTCTGGTAGGCCAGCGCCATCTTGAAGAGGGTGAGAAAGAGCCACTGCGTCCATTTGTAATACTGCGGCGATGAGGTGTCCACTTCGCGCGCCCAGTCGTACATGGCGCCGATCTGCTGCAACTGTTCGCGAATCAGCCGCACGCTCTGCGCGGTGGTGACGCCCGGATGCACGCCCTGCGATACGGCGTAATTTTCCGCGGGCAGGCCGAAGGCGTCGAAGCCCATCGGTTCGAAGACGTTGTAGCCCTGCATGCGCTTCCAGCGGAAGTAGGTGTCCGCCGGGCCGAAGTTGTACCAATGCCCGATGTGCAGCTTCATGGCCGACGGATAGCTAAACATCACCAGGCCGTAGAACTTCTTATCGGCCCTGGTCAGATCCGTGTGGTGCGCGCCGCTCTCTTGCCAGATGCGACGCCATTTGGGCTCGATGGTGGAAAAGGGGTACTCCATGCTGGCTTTGATTTTTATTCCGTAGTCGGGGTCGTCCCGACCCCGACATGGGCGCACAGTCCGCCGCGGCGGACGCCCCTACGGGTTTACATAGTCGGGGTCGCCTCGACCCCGACGCTGAAACAAGTCTGCTAAAAGTAATCAAAACCGGCGGGAAAGTCAAGGGGAAAGAAAGGGGTTAGGGATGAGGGGCCGCTTAAGGGTCCGCCCGCGGCGGATTAGGGATTAGCAGGGGCGCGGCGCTGCAGGCCACTGATTCAAGGTATCGGCCCTGCCGATTCGGCTCGTGGTTAATGCGTCCTGACAACTTTGGTAGGATTATTGCATTTTAACTATTTAATATTAAATGAGATACGATTTTTTTGAGATTTTTGAAAAAAAGCTTGACTTTCGCCATTTTAGTTTGTATATTATTTCAGGTAAACATGGATAGGAGGTGAAAAGGCGAACCAAAATTGACGTGAATTGAGCAAATCAAAAACGAATTGGGAGGGGAAGAAAAAATCTATTAGACAAAAAAGGAGGCAGTCATGTTAGGAAAAACCTTGGCAATTCTGGCGCTAATTGCGATCAGTGCGACTCTGGCGAACGCGGAGAATTATGCCGTCATCATCACAGGCGATGATCCGGCACTATCCGGCGCAGGGGAGAAGACATGGAATGAGGGCGCACAAAATCCTCCACCATCTAGCTATGATGAATTTTGGAACGATACGTTCCTGTGGTGGGAAGCCCTTTTACTTTCGGATGGAAAGATGAGAACATCCATGTCCTCTTCGCAAATGGAAGCGACTGGACCCAATGGACCAATCCACGTTATCAGGCATCAACCTACTCATACTGGGGAATTGAGAGCATCACAGATGATGGTGCCTACTATGCCGATGTGGTTCAGGTTTTCGATGAGCTGGCCGAGGTCATGACCGACGAAGATTGGCTTTTCGTTTTCGTCTTCGATCATGGCTGGAACGACGGAGATCACTCCTACTTCAACCTCATGGGAACCAACGAGTACATGCAGGATTCGGTGTTTGCCACACTGGTGGATGCCTGCCCTTATAATCAGCGGATCTTCATCATGCAACAGTGCAACGGCGGCGGTTTCATTGATGACCTTGCCAACGAAAACACGTACATTATGACGGCAAGTTCCGCAGAAAGAGCCGCTTTCAGGGCCGATGACGATGACCCGGATGGCGATGATGAGACGGAAAATGAATTCTGGGAAGGCGATAGCTCCTTCTACCACCATGGTGAAATGGATTATCACGCCCTGAACGCACTTCGTCTTATTACCATCATAGGAAATCCCTTGCCCGAACCGGATACGGATGACAATGGGCTTACTTCGCTCCACGAAATGTGGCATTGGGTGGATTCCACCATGACTTGCCCCTTATGGCCGGCCGATCCGCAGGAATCCGATTCCGGCGGTCTCGCCAGTTCAATTTACCTGAACATTCCCCCTTATACCCCCACAGGCTTTAGAGGCGAAAGGATCAACAACACGGTTCATCTTTCTTGGAATGCCAACGGAGAATACGACCTTGATCACTGCAACATTTACAAACGGACCTACGAGGACTCCACTCAGACCTACACCGACTGGTATCTGCTGGATCAGGTCACCGCAACTAGCTATACAGATTCAGAATTCGTGCCCACCTACCAGGGCTCGGACACGGTCTGGTATAAGATCGCGGCTGTGGATGATGCCGGAAGCCGCTCCGATTACAGTGAAATACTCACCGCGCCTGGGGAGATTCGGACGCAGGGTGAAGGCTCAGCCATTGTCATGCCTTGTGCCAGCGGCGATTTCCGCATGGAGAATTACCCCAACCCGGCCAATCCGCGAACCGTCATCAGCTATACGCTGCCCGAAGCGGCGCTCACTTCTCTGACCATTTATGACGTTTGCGGGCGCGAGGTGGCATCCTTGACACAGGCTTGGGAGCCGGCCGGATCACATCGAGCTGTCTTCAATGGTTCGGATCTATCCTCTGGAATTTACCTGGTCAAGCTGACGGCCAGTGGCTTTAGCCAGACTCAAAAACTAGTACTGTTAAAGTAAATTTCAATCGCTAACCTTGCGCAGGGGCAGGGCTTTCGGTTTGCCCCTGCGCATTCTCATTTTGAAGCATCATTCAATGCGACTTCCATCAATAAAAGGGAGAATTGCGATGCGTTTTGCACTTATAGTTTGGAGCCTTTTCCTGGCCTTGCCGGAGGCTCTGGCGCAGCCGGGGATCTGGTCTGATGTTTTTAACGTGTCGCGCAATGATGGCACATCGCTTGATCAGGATATTGTCATGGATGGGCAGGACAATATCCATCTCGCCTGGATAGACAATACCAGATTGGGGGGTGGGGGTTCCGCCGCCAATATGGATATTCTATATGGATATTTTAATGGTCAGGCTTGGTCGCCATGCCAGCAGCTATCTGATTCCTCCGCATCCTTTTCTAGCCGCCCGCAACTCTCCGTTGATCAATTGCAGCGGCCGCATGTCGTTTGGTTTGACAACTGGTACATTTATGAGGGTTACTATGCCAGGGTACTCTACTCTTTCGCGCAAGACAGTCAATGGAGCGCCCTGCAGTTCATCTCGGAGGGGGCACATTATAATTTTTACCCGGACATTGCCGTAGATGCCTCAAACCACGTCCATGTGGCTTGGCACGGCGTACTGCCGGGCGCGGGTTTTCAAATTCTCTATCGAATTTTCGACGGCAATCAATGGCAGCCCATCCAGAGTTTGACGTCCATGCCTAATGGGTGCAGCCAAGCCAAGATTAGGGTAGACTCGCAAAACCGGCTGCACTTGGTTTTTGTAGAAGGTTATGGATATTCTTGCCAGATTATGTACATGATTAATGATGGCGTTTCCTGGTCTGAGCCGGTTTTCATCTCCGGAATTGTTGGCCTCGGCGCGCATGATCCTGAGCTGGCTCTAGATGAGAATGACCATCCTCATATCGTCTGGCAGCAGAACGTTCCAAACGTCGGCATGGAGATCTATTATTCGGGCTTCAATGGAGCGAGTTGGTCCACGCCTCTGAATGTTACCGATCTAAGCGGCAATTATTACTATCCCAGAATCGCCGTTGCCCCGGGGAAAATATTTGTGACTTGTCATAGTGGCGGCCCGGGCTATCAGGACTACTTGCATTATACTTACTCTCAAGACGGTGACTGGGCGGCTGCGGATACTATTTTCCCATCCTATGGGGCCAACATTGCGCCTATCGCTTTTGACTCGAACCATCATCTGCACGCGTTAATTAGTTGTTCCTATGGCATGTCCATAAATTATGAAATCCTTCAGATTGATTATGTTGACAGCTCCCTTTTTCCGATCACTCTAACCCCCCACAATCCCCCCATCACCATCCCCGCCGGCGGCGGCAGCTTCAGTTTCGACGTGAGAATCGAGAACCACGCCGTGCTGTCCGTGCCCTTTGATGCTTGGATTGAAGCGGTCCTGCCCAATGGCGGCGTCTATGGGCCGATCATCCTTCGGCAGAATTTAAATCTGCCTTCGGGCGGTATGCTGTTTCGTCCGAACCTGAATCAGACCGTTCCAGGAGGCGCTCCCGCCGGAGAATACCTGTATCGCTTGCGCGCAGGAGATTATTCCGATTCCATCATCGTGTCCAGCGATAGCTTTTCTTTTGTGAAAGAGGGGGTCAGCGTTTCAGGGGGAAGTGAATGGCAGTTGGAAGGCTGGGATAGCGATTCGCCCATCAAAGAAAAACTTCAGCCAACGTCCTTTGCGCTTTTACCTCCTCGTCCCAATCCCTTCAATTCCTCGACTACTTTGTGCTTCAATCTGCCACAGGCCTCTCACGTGAAGCTGTCCGTCTTCGACATTTCCGGTCGGCAGGTGGCCGCACTGGTGGACGGTTTTCGAGACGCCGGCATCCATGAGGTCACTTGGGATGCTGCAGGGCTTCCGTCGGGGATTTATTGCGCACGCCTCAACGAAGTTCCCCTTTCGGGGGGCGCCGGGAGCCGCAGCGCGGTGCAGAAATTGGTGCTGATGAAATAGTTGCGAGTTCCGAGTTTCGAGTTGCGAGATGTAGGGGCGCGGCGTGCCGCGCCCTTTTTTATGGGAGGGCGTGGCATTCTGCGCCCCTTTAGTTTTTTCTCATCTTCCCATTTGCTTTCAAATGGCTAATCTGCTATTTTGGGTGAAATAATGCGCCCGGGGGGACGAACGAATCCCCACTTGAGATGAAGCTTTTGGAGGCTTTATGCGTTTAATCCGTTACAGCGCAATCATGCTTCTGCTGCTGGCGTTGTCCGCCGGTGCTGTGCCGCGCTACTCGGTGATGTATAACCAGTCCTGCTCGCTGTGCCATAACGATCCATCGGGCGGAGGCCAGCGATCGCTCTACGGGGCGCAGTTCTTCGCCTACACCGACCTGGCCATGAAGCCGATCCCGATGGAGAAGATCGGGACCATCCAGCCGATGCTGAACGACCAGATCCAGATCGGAGTGGATGGCCGCGTGCAAGTCTACGGGCTTGATTCCAGCGGCAACGGCAAGACCATCGAGGGAATCACCAGCATGGCCATGCAGGGCAACCTGTATTTGAGCTTTCAGCTCAGCCCCAAATGGCTGTTCTACCTCAACAAGGGGCTTTACGCCGGCTTCGAGATCTGGGGTATGGGGCATATCCTGCCATTCAACGGCTACATCAAGGTGGGACGGACCACGCCGCCTTACGGCCTGCGTCTGGCGGATCACAAGGCCTTCATCCGCGAGCCGCTGAAGCTGGGCATGGGCTGGTATGAGACCGGAGTCGAGATCGGCTTTCATCCGCAGCAGTTCACTTTCGCGGTATCGGTGACGAACGGAAGGGACGTGGCCCAATCCGATTTTGTGGCGGACACCAAGAATAAGGCGGTGACGGCTCGCACCGACATGCGCTTTCCCATCGGCCAATTGGACGTTTGGGTGGGAGTGACGGGCCGCTACAACGACACCTCCGGAGAACGCCAGGCCTATCGCGGGGTGTACGGCGGACTGGGCCTGGGCCGTCTGTGTTTCCTGGGCGAAATGGACGTCCATGATTCCAAGCCCGGCGGCGGCGCGACGGCGAAGGAGCTGTGCAGCTACGCCGAGCTGTCGTACCGGATCGCTCGCGGCGTGTTAGTTCGGGTGGAGCACAATTTCCATGATCCCAATCTGGACGCCAAAACCGGCGCCGAAAACATGTACGTCATCGGCGCCGAGATTGTGCCGACCGGCTTTATGCAGTTCATCCCCAACCTGCGCATCCACGACCTCAAGGGCGGGGAGGAATACTCCGGGGAGGATTACCTGGAAGGCGAAGTCCAATTCCATATTTTCTTCTAAGACCAAAGGATCCATCATGAAAATAATGCTTTGCGCTCTGCTGATCCTGTCAGGTTGGGCGGCCGCCGCCCAGCCCATCACCTTCACCGTGTCGGGCGGCGAAGGCAATCGGATCCAGTTTGAGTCGAAGGCTCCGCTGGAAACCGTCACCGGCACGACGGACCAGGTGAGCGGCACGATCTCGCTCGATCCGGCGGATCTGGGATCCGGAGTATCGGCTTCCGTCAGCGTGGATGCGGCGTCCATCAAGACCGGCAACGGCATTCGCGACGGGCACATGCGCAACAATCATCTGCAAACCAAAGAATTTCCGGAAATAAAATTCACTCTGAATAACTTCGCTCTGGATGGGGCGCTGCCTCCCGGTGTGGCGAAAACCTACACCGTCGCGGGGGAATTCACTCTGCATGGTGTGACGCGCACCATCAGCGTGCCGGTGGAAGTGACCTACATCCCCAGCGATACCGAGAAGAAGGTGCGAGTGGTGGGACATTTTGGCGTCAGCCTGACGGAATATAATATCCCGCGCCCGCAGTTTCTGATTATGAGATTGGACGACATGCAGAAAATCACGGTGGACTTTTGGGGGGTGGCGCAATGAAAAATTCCCTTACTCTGGCGAGCGGCGCTCTGTTGCTCCTTTTTCTGGCCAGCGGTTGCTCGGATCTCGGGGATGAACTTCCCACCTCCAGCGGGCCGGATTCCACGTTGGTCAGCTATGCCAGCGAGATTCAGCCTTTGCTCACGGATCACTGTGTCATCTGCCATTCATCGCCGGCGAATCCGGCCTTCGGGGATCTCGATCTAACTACCTATGCCAGCCTGATGGATTCGGTGGGACCTCATGCCCCGGTGGTGATTCCAACGAATCCCGTTAGCAGCTATATCATCCAGAAGATCGAGGGGACAGCGACGCCGCGGATGCCAATGGGTGGGCCGTACTTGACCGACCAACAGATTAGTCTGGTTCGGCTCTGGATCGAGCAGGGCGCGGTGAATAATTAGCGTCTGGCTTGCTGCTATGGATAATTAAAAGCCCCCTAATCGGGGGCTTTTTTTTGCTGATCGCTGAAAGCTGACAGCTTGCGGCTATTTCATGAGCACCATTCCGCCAGCGGGCGGACTATTCTGCTGAAGGATCAGATCATTTCAGCAGAATTAGCTTGCCGCTGGCCGCAAACGCCCCCGCCTGCAGGCGATAGATGTAAATCCCCGACGCGAGATCCGATCCATCGAAGAGGACCTCATGCGAACCCGCTTCGCGCCAGCCGTTGACTAATTCACTCACCATCCGACCCGCCAAATCATACACCTGCATCCGCACCAAGCAGGACACCGGCAGCTCGAAGCGAATAGCGGTCTCGGGATTGAAGGGGTTGGGTGAGCAGGGCAAAAGCGCGAAGGAAGATGGCGCCGTCGCCAATTCGCCCGTAAAGGCTTGCCCCACATTGGCCCAGTCACCGATGATGCTGCCGTTATCCCCCGGCAACTTGGTGAAGGGGAAGCTGTCCTGATCCCATATCGTTGCGGGATAATCGCCCACATTGCCGAGATAAGTGTAACTGCCGCTCGGTGCGCCAGCGGGGACATATTGGGTGCGATCGCGAGCAATGGTGGCTCCGCCGGCGAGCGTCAGGGGAAAGGGTCCCAAAACCGGACCGTAGGACTGACCATTGGGCAGGCTTACCATGCACCAAGCGTCGAAGGTCTGCGCCGATGGTGTATTGTTGTGCGCGCTGATGTTGAAGTTGAAAGCCCCGCCACCCGGAGGGATCACAATGGAGCCGCCATAGGTGGTCAAATTGATATTCACATTGGGAAATGTTCCCGGCTCCACGTGAAAGGGCACGCCGCCCGGAGTGGGCCACTGCGGCACCAAGGGGGTTGTGGGGATCAAGTTGACCGGCACTTTGTGATACCGGACTGGATTGTTGGTGGCCGAGCCCTCCGATTGGATACAGTTTCCGGCGTCCAAATCATAGACATACATGATGCGGCAGAAGCCATCCACCTCCTTGGCCAGGCTAGGCGTGAGTTCAGACTTGCACTGTCCCGCCGGAGCATTGGTGGGGGTGATGGTATTCGTCACATTGGTTCCCACTGACCAATTCAGCCCTCCATCTGTCGAGACAGAAACATACACTTCTCCGGAAGGCATCCCCCAGCCGGAAGGCCCGATGAAATGACTTAAATGCAAGGTGTCGCAATCGTATACCTGGTACATGCAGTAGAGATATCCAGTACCTAGGTCCTGGCCTAATGAGGGGCGTTGAGCTTTTACATTCCACGCTCCGCAGTAGACATTATTCCAGGCGGCATCATCGAAGGCGTTGTGAATCATCTGGAAGTCATTGGGGTACTGCTCTGACCAGTGCCAAACGATGGATGAATGCCACGAACTGGAGCTGTCAATTGAATTGTAGTACGGCGTCGTGAAGACCGCGTGCAACCAGTCGTCCTGGTCGAAGAAAAGGTTCATGTCCGTGTAGGCGCGCAGAGTATCTTTCATGGCCGCAAGCGTATCCGGCAGGAGAGAAAGGTCCGGCGGGATGAAGTTCGTCAGATTGAAGGCCTGGCTGAAATTGGGATTGGCGCCGTCTTCGTCAATCATGATCCAGATGTCGTTGTCAAGCTGTGACGTTTCAACTCCCGGAAACCCTTCGGCAAGAGGATAGGTCCAGCCGAAGGCCACGCGATCCGAGACCTCCGATGTGGCCACTTCACCGGCGATGGTCATCGTCCAACTGATCATGCGATAAGCGGAATCGGGGGCCGTGGGATAGTTGATCGTGTAGGAGAGCGGATCATAAACGCCCGGAGTGTAGTACTGCCGCTGGGGATCGCCGGCATTCGACACTTGCTCCGTCGAGAGAATCTGCATGCGCTGCTGGCGATCCATCTGCATTTTGGGCCAGATGATTTGCCTGGGAGCGCCATAGGGATCGTAAAGCCATTCCGGCTCAATGGGCGTGAAGGCTCCAATATGGGGGATCAAGTCGAACGCCACGGCCGTGTGCGGATTCCCAGAAGGATCATTGGTCACCTGATGAAACGCCGGGAAAGCACAGCCGCCATAAGCCGCATCCAGTGTGGTAAAACCGGCGCGCGAAGAGGCGTCCACGGGGGTGCCATTCAGAAACACCTTCGCGCCGGTTGCCAGATCAACGGCATTGTACCATACGTGGCGATCCGAGCTGCCGGCCTGATAACCCTTCATCCAGACGAAGTGCAGATAGCCATCCGAGCTCTTTTCCACCATGCGCCCGATGGTGCCGTTGTGCTGGTTTTCGTACCAGGTCATACCCAGGGTGAGCGTGTCACCGATGAGGTCCACCTCGTCCAATCCGGGCAATTCGGGATAGGGGGGATAGGCAACGAGACCGTGATACTCTTCGGCGCCGGTCAGCACCGGCAGGTTTTGGGGGTGATACTTGGGGGATTGGGTTTTCTTCGCCGCATAAGCGGGCAAAAGGCTTAAACAGGACAGTAAGATAATGATTTTCTTCATTTTAGCCTCCGCACTATTGAAGAAGGGTGTCAACGATCCTTGTTAATATACAAAAATAAATCCCGTTTGTCAAGACCCCAGGGGGCCAAAAATGAAAAATAATGTTCTTGACGATTGGACGATAAAATTAACCTGTTTTGCGCAATATAGGGGGCCAATCCGAAAAAATCAAGCGCAATCTTTTGCGCGGAGAAATTAAGATCAATAAAAAAGGGTGGACTGCGCTTCGCTTTGTCCACCCTGCGTGGCTTATTTGCCCCCGGCCAATTCTCTGAGCAGATACCTCAAGAACAGAATGTTCTCCTCCTTCGGCTCCGCCGACGGGCTCTCCAGGTTGCGGTTCATCAGGAAATCGCTGTCGGGGATGAAGAGCAGGCCGCCGCGCCCCACGGGGATGAAGTTCACCAGCGGCTTGTCGTAGCCCATCAGCACCGCTCGGGCGTTGGGATTTGTAACTTTCACCTCCCAGGCTTCGTGGAATTCCACGGTGAGCTCGCGTTTGCTGACTGTCTGGAGCGAATCATTTTCCTGCGGCAAGGAAACGGTGTCCTTGACCTGAGCCGGCCCCAGCGGCACATAGAGAGGCTCAAGACCGTAAGACTTCAGCAGACCGGCCGATCCGTCGAATTCCTCCGTGCCACAGCAGAAGATCAGCAAGCCGCCGCGCTGCATGAAATCGCGCATCTGGTTCTGCTCTTTGCGGCTGAAGGATTTCGAGGGAGCGAACTCGACCAGGATCTTGGCATCATTCAGGACGCGCTCATCCCAGCGCAGCAGAACTTGCGGTAGAAAATGCGAACGCAGCAGGCAGTTCTGCAAGCCCCAGTGGCCGTCGGCGGAGACTTGATTCAAAACCGTTCGAGGGGCGTGGCTGTGGTCGAGCAAAGCTCGCGGATAGGCCGCCTCCGTCCAACTCGCCGGAATATTGGGAAGGGCGGACGCGATGCGATATTGGCTGATGGCGACACCGACGAAAAGAGTTAGAGATCCCGCAGCCAGCGCCAGAAACTCAGCTCGGATCATGAAGATAAGCACAACTCCTGCGATCAAAAGCAGGATGCCAAGGAAACGGACGAAGGCCGAAGCCGGATTGGACTCCACCAGCAGCCAGTCGAAGCTGCGCACGACCCAATCTCCGGCGCGCACCAGAGCGCCGTTCTGGAGCGTGGAGGTGTCGCCGTAGACCAGGACCTTGCCCTTGCCGGCGCGGGCCTCGGCCAGCAAGACCAGATTTCCCAGCCGTTCGTTGACCTTGTAGCGGAAATCGCCCAGAAAGCCGTCCTTCTCGTTTTTCTCATTGCCGATATCCGAGAAACCGTCGCGGCCGGTGATGAGCGGTCTGCCGGGCGGCGACACGCCCAGGGAGGCTCCGATCCAGATCTGCGTGGCGGCGTCGGTGCCGGCGGGTCCCAAGCGGTCAATGCCGAGGTTTGTAATCAGCGGATGCTCAGCGCCTATCATCGAACCCGCCCAGCCGGTGCGCGTCGGTTTGGCCGAATCGAAGTTCAGCTCAATTCCATAAGGTTTCAGCAGGCGGTTGGATGGTTCGCGGATGTGAGCCAGACCGGTGTGGTCGCCCAAGAGCAAGATGGATCCGCCGTTGTTCACGAATCGGTGCAGCGCCTCCTCTTCTGCGGCGTTTAGCGAGTCCATTAGATTAATAAATACCACAACGCCGGCGGAATCCAGATTCTCCGGTCTGAGCGAGTCTTTCAATGCGACGTTGAAACCGCGCCAGCGCAGGTATTCGGGGATCAGCCCGAACATGCCGCCAGAGTGCTGGCCGTAGATACCGTACTTGGGCAGATCCCAATTCAGATAGCCCTTATTATAAAAGATCACCTGCTTGCCGTGATCGGGACGACCTGTTTTCGGCGGCCAGCCGATGAAGATCGCGCCTAAAAAGATCAGCGCCGGAATCAAAAACCACGCAGGGCGCTTTCCTTTCGCAGCCTTTTCCAGCGGTTTCGTCTTGTTCCACACACCCCATAAGAAAAGCACGATGAGGAGCAAAATCACTAGCGCCCACTGCATGTTGAAGGCGTCATGGAGAACATGCCGCAACCGATGGTGCAGGAACTCCTCCAGTCCACGCTGCACGCGCCAATAAATGAGCGTCGCCAAAATCAGCCCGCCCACCGCGGCCAGATTGGGAAAGGGGCGGCGTTCGGAAAGCAGCGCCCAAATCGGAAAGCAGAGAGCAATCGCCAGGAGCGGCAAACCCGCCGCCGCGCTGGACAGATTAGCGCTGGTCAGCCATTGTGAGGCATGGGCCGCGAACTCATCGAAGGGCACCCACCAGCCGGGGAAATTCGACCAGAGCCATCCTCCCAGCGCCGCCAGCAGCGACGCGCCCATCCAGCGCGATCCCCAAAGCCCTCCAGCCCAGGGCAAGAGCGGGAGAAGATAGAGCCCTTCACCGCGAATGGCGGCCCCATAGGGATTAAAAAGCAGCACCGCCGATAGCCCCAGCCAGAGGAGTTTCCGGCTTTCGGCGGACAGATAGACGGTCAGCAGCCACAAGATCGCGCCCAGAGGCCGCGAGAATTCCGGCGTCAGGTAGCCGACCTGGCACCAGAGCAGGGTCAGACTCAAGAATGCAAGCGGAGCGGTCAGGAAAAAATTTGGGTGGAAATCGGTTTCCGGTTTTGGGCGGGCGCCTTTGAGGCTGGCTTGAGAAGGCTTCTTGGGCATTAGGTTTCCTTCCTCCGATTGCGCCGGGGAGATGAGCTGTCTTCGTCATTGAAGAGGCTGCCGGTGCGCGGCAGGTCGCTCTTCGTTTTGTAAGCCGCATGCGGCGGCGGCAGAATCGCCTGGATCTGCTTAACAGTTTCTTCCAAAGCGTCCAGTCGCCGGTTGACGTCGGCGAAGAGCAGCCGCAGTTCGGCGGTCATCAACTGGTGCGACTGACGGATCGCTTCGAGCGACCGGGCCAGCGACTTCGATCCAGCGCCCCCGGCGAATTGGGCCACCGCAAAGCGCGCGTCCAATTCTTGCTTGATTTCCGACCAGTGCGCCCGGCGGGTCTTCAGTTCGTGGATGACGTTCAAGACCTCCAGCGCCTCTTCGCGCAGACCGCGCCTGCCTCCCAGCGGTGCAAAGGCATTTAGATACGCGGCATATTCCGACCGGTAGCGCACCGCCGTGCGGGCTGACACGCCCAGCTTTTTAGCGATCTGCGCCAGCGTCAGGTAACGGCGCTGCTCATTAGAAGAACGATCTTCCTCCCACGAAGTGGTGGATTCCCACACGTTCACCTCCATATAGGCCAACCGGCAGCAGGGAATATAAGCACGATTTCAGGGAAATGCAAAGGGATTTTGGGGGAGGTGGGGAGCGCCTGCCGCTTTGGCCCCGCCCTCAAGGACGGGTCTACAGATATCACAAGCCCGCTGAAGCGGGCTCATTTTTGCGTTTTCCCCGTCGCGTCAGGTTTTGCGCGAAGCATTTGACCTGATGCCGCATGTGATCCCCCCGGCCTTCGATCTCCGCCCTTAACAAGAGGGGGCAGGGGGGATCTGTTTCTCTGCGTCTTTGCGTCTCTGCGTGAAATTATTCTTCGCCAACCCCTAATCCTCAATCCCAAAATCCCAAATTTTCCCTTGCTTTCTGCCCATTTGTGCAGTATATTATACTGAAAATATGTGCAACTTGTCATGTCATTGCGCGGGACACCACGAAGTGGTCCGCCTTTGGCGGAAAGTCCCGAAGCAATCTATCGGGGCTAAGAGATTGCCGCTTAAGGGCTCCTTCGGAGCTTCGCTTCGCTCGCAATGACAGACGATCCATGCGCAATGACGCATACAAGGAGGTCATCATGCCCAGACCCGTAACCGACCGCGAAAAAGAGATCTTGGCGTTCATCCGCCAGCAGATTCAAGCCAAGGGCTTCCCGCCTTCCATCCGTGAAATCGGCAGACACTTCGGGATCCGTTCCACCAATGGCGTGCGCACGGCTTTGCAGGCGCTGGAGCGCAAGGGACAGATCAAGCGTTCGCCCATGCTCTCGCGCGGCATCGAACTGATGCAGCCGCTGACGGAAGCTCTCTCTCCCATGTTCAAGGTGCCCATCATCGGGCGGGTGGCGGCTGGAGCCCCGCTCCTGGCCGAGCAAAACGTCGAGGGCACGGTCGCCATTGATCGCGATCTGATGTCCGGCGAAAACACCTTCGCTCTGCGCGTCAAGGGCGATTCCATGGTGGGCGCCGGCATCTTCGACGGCGACCTGGTCTTCGCCCGGCCGCAGGGCGAATTCAAGCGCGGCGAGATCGTCGTGGCGGTCATCGGCGAAGAGGCCACCATCAAATACTACTACCCCGACAACGGCCGCATCCGCCTGGAGCCCGCCAACCGTTTCTACGGCCCCATCGTGGTGGATCGCGCCACGCCGGGATTTTACATTGCGGGGAAGGTGGTGGGGGTGTTTCGGAAGGTGTGAAGGGAGTGATGAGTGATGAATGATGAAGGATGATCAATGGGCTTGAAATTCTGCCAAATTATGCCTAAATTGTGAATAAAGTAGAACTTCTGCGCGACGGAGCCAAAAGGGATTAGAGACGAGCGTTCAGTTTGACATCCAACCAAAAACATTGATTAGGGAAACGATTTGGCCATCAAATCCGGGGATGATAGAGAGGAGTGTATGACCATCTTAGAAAAACTAACGCGATTCGTCAGGGACTTATTTAAAACAAGTCTCGAGATATTTTATGAAGCGCTCCGGCACAGTCCAAATGCTCAGGGTTACATCGGTGGATCAATTAGCGAACTGCTGCTTAAGAAAAAACTGGAAGAAGAGTTCTCATTTGAGGTAAAGCGAATCAGAGAAAAATGGGAGGGAAGGAAACACGCGCAGCACCATGGCGATTTCTACATACGCGAAACAGCGACAAGCCCCTGGTTCGTTATTGAAGCAAAAGGCGTCAAATCTAATTCCGAGAAATGGCATAAGCTCTATAATTTTAAAGGCTTAAAAAGCTTCATGATAAACAATGCTGAATTGCTTCCTTGGGTCGATCAATCAGCTTCGCTTGAAGATCAAATAATATCCTGGATTCGGACAAATTTGCCCAAATATGAAAGAGAGTATTTAACTGATTTATACGATTATGAGGAAATGCAAAAATATCTTAAAAATAAGCCAAAGGGTATTACCGAAAAGCGCAGGCAAATGGAGAGCCTGCAAGACCTAAGTAGAGATCAAATTAGTCAAATGATCGATGAGCGCTTAAACTATGTGATGTCAAAAATAAAGGTGCTCGAAACGCACTTTGTATCTGGAACTTCAGGTTCGAGCGATAGAACACAGGCAACCCCCAGGAAAGATGAATTCAACATAATTTGTATTGACATTGTCCTTAGATACAATGACCATAAATTTCTTTTTGCGAATCCAAAGCAACTTGACTCATCAGAGGACGATCCCAATCACCTTAAGCAGAATTACATCGTAGGATTTGTCCTTACAGACCAAAGCGGACGGGAATTGCTTGGCCTAAGTGATGAGTGGTCGGACGATTTTATGGAGGTCTACCAGACACTTGACGAAGATGACAGCATTGGGGAAGAAGATATGCAGGTTGACACTAGGTTCAAGGTTTCAAACGAACTAGACGGAGAAGGCTAATTTTCCCATTCTAAGCAAATTAGTAGTTTCGAAAGGAACAGGCAAAATGTCTAAGACAGGCTTAATTCTACATGCTGAAGGTCGGGAAGAGCAAGAACCGCTATTTTCGCGCGACAATTTGCTCCCGGAGGGCTTGCCGCGTCCAGAAGAGCTTAAGCCGTGCAGGAATTTGGGCGCCCTATTCGACGACTGCCATAACTACGTTTATGCAAATGAGGGGATACTAAAAGAGAGAATCTTTCATGAAATCGTAAAATTGCTAATAATGAAATTGCACGACGAGCATTATATCAACCAGAGACGAATGCGATTTGGCATAACCGCCACAGAATACCGCCAATTGCACACAGATATTTCTACCACATTTGAAGGCCGCCTGGGCATGCTTTTCAACGAAATAAAACAGCAATTCGGCGAACACTTTGCCAACGAAACTCTAACGCTTAAGCCACTGACCTTGGCCTACATAGTTGATCGATTGCAATTCATAAGCCTATCTGATACACCGGGTGATATTAAGGGGGAGGCGTTCCAGGCTTTTGTATATCGCCACCAGCGAGGAGATCGAGGTGAATTCTTTACGCCTCATCCCATAGTCAGGCTTGCTGTTGAGATGATTGCCCCTAGACCCGAGGAGGTAATAATGGATCCCGCTTGTGGCAGTGGCGGATTCTTAATACAATCGATTAGTTACACTTTAAAAAATGACCCTAAGATAGATAAGGCCCTCTACATTAGGGAACGAATTCGTGGTATCGAATTTAATCCTGATATTTCCCTATCCGCCTCTGTGCGCCTGGCCTTTGAGGGCGGCAGCGGGGATGAAATTCATTGCGCAAATTCCTTAGCGGGCAATGACCAATGGAATGATTCATGCGATATTATCCTGACCAATCCACCCTTTGGAAGTAAAGGAAAAATTGAGGACCAGAGGATTCTTAAGGCATATGCTCTTTCCCGCAAGTGGCATAGAATCAGCCATGATAACTGGGAGCCAACCGATGTCGTCCTACCAGGACAGTCGCCAGAAATTCTCTTCATTGAAAAATCTTTACGAATGCTAAGACCTGGCGGTCGTATGGCGATAGTTCTTCCAGATGGCATCCTTCAAAATATATCTAACGAACATATAAGATCCTGGGTAAAGCATCAGGCCAATGTTCTCGCAGTCGTCTCAATTCCACAGGAGGCGTTCATTCCTTATGGTACTGGCATAAAGACCTCCCTTCTTTTCTTACAGAAAAAGCCCGCCCGTAATTCGAGCAAGTGCTTTATGGCTATAATGAAGAAGGTGGGATATGATGTTAAGGGTCAACCCATCTATAAGCGTGATGGCAAGGGAAAGCTCACAAAATCCATGTCAGGTACCTTCGTGCCAGATGATGATGTTGAGGAAATCGGAGTTTCATATAAGGCCTTTTATAAAGATGGCTTCACAGCAGAAACCAAAACTTGCTACATTCTGGATTATGCTGCACTAAATACAAGGCTGGATGCTGAGCATTATAAGCCGGACGACCAAACTTTAATAGATCAGCTTAAATTAATTGGAGCAAAGAAACTTTGTGAAATTGCCGATATTCTGACCGAAAGTGATGATTTTCGACTGGGGGATGAGGGCGAAATAAGATATATAGCAATTTCGGAAATAGACGCTCGAACAATGATGGTGGCTTCGCAGCAAAAAATCAAGGTCGCGGAAGCACCATCGCGGGCTACATACAGGGTCCACAAAGGCGACATTATTACCGCAATTGCCGGAGCAAGCACTGGGACATCGAGACACGCCTCAGCTATAATAACCAAAGAGGAAGATGGGGCCATTTGTTCTAACGGCCTTGCTGTGTTGCGTAATTTCCGGGGTATTGAACCGCTCTTCTTGCTTGCATTCATGCGCACCGATCCCTATCTTCGTCAGGTCAGGAGGCTAATGACTGGACATGCCATTCCCGCCGTTTCCATAGACGATCTATCCAAAATATTGGTTCCTTTGCCGCCAGCTGATGAACAGAGAAGGATAGCCAAATCCGTTGAATCAATGCTTAGAATGAATCAGCAGGCGATGGAATCAGGATCCAAAATTATTATGGATACTCTGCAAGCAATTTCGGTAATGAACCCATAAAATGAGATCTTTAACCCTTTTCGCGATCCTCCTCCTCCCCCTCCCCCTCCTCGCTCAGCCCACGCTGCTGCCGCCGTCGCATCCGGCCTATGATTTCCTGGACCGCATGGAAACGCTGGGGCTGCTGGAACATCCACTGTTGGGATCGAAGCCGGTGCCGCGCGAACGGGTCGCCGCGCTGCTGGATGAGATTTATGAAAAGACCTCAAACATGCAGGGAGTGATTCAGGCGGGAGCATTCCGGCTATCGCGTGTGGATCGCGAAGCCCTGGATGTTTTCCTCTGGGAATTTAGCATGGGCGGCGAAAGACGATGGCATGTAACCGACAAATCGCACATGGCAGACACTTTTCGCGTGCGTGATCCCTATGTATTAAATGTCTATCCCTTTGTCGAAACCGAACCGCTACGCGTGACCTATTCGCGCTGGTTAAGGATCAACAACTGGATGTGCGAGCGCGGCTGGTTCACCCGGGCTTTCTACCGCAACGGGCTGAATTTCTATTCCTACGAAAGCGACGATTTCGACGGCTATTTCGATCCTCGCGGCATGGCGAGGATGATTCGCCAGGAAGATGGCGATCCCATTATCATCACCGCCGTCGGCGTGCGCATGCGCGCCAGCCTCTACCGCCGCTTGGGCATATACTTTGATTTTCTGGACACCACCGAGCGCGGCCGAGCGCCCTATTCCAGCCGCTCGCAGCTCTATTCCGATCACGTCGGCTATGTCGGGGGCCTGGCCGACGAAGACGCCGCCAATTATGATCTGACGGAATTCGATCTGGCGATCGGTGGTAAGTATTGGGAACTGCACGCGGCCAAACTGCCGCTGCGCTGGGGGCCGGGCAGATCCGGGCAATTGCTGTTATCCGATTGGCCGACGTCGTTTCATCAGGCGCAGTTGAATCTGAATCTGGGATCGAGGCTGCGGCTGACCTATCTCTTCGGTTCATTGAAGACCAATCCAAACGCGGAGGTTTTGGATACCCTCTACACCGCTTTCGGCGATACGCGCACCATCGAAGCCCAAAAATACATCGCGGCGCACCGGCTGGAATGGAATCCGCACCGCCGCTGGCGGCTGGCTTTTTCTGAAAGCGTGGTTTTCGGCGAACGCAGCCCGGAACTGGCTTATCTGATTCCCGTCAATTTCTTCCATTCGGCTCAGCACGATCTGGGGGACGAAGACAATTCGCTCATGTGCTTCGACGCCTCCTGGATCCCTCATGCGGGCTGGAAGCTCTACGGACAATTTCTCATTGACGACATGACCATCGGCAAACTGGGATCAGACTACTACGGCAACAAAATCGGTTGGTTGGGCGGCCTTGCCTGGGTGCAGCCGCTGGGGTTGGAGAATTTCGATGTGACGCTGGAGATGGCGCAGTTGCGGCCTTTCATATATACTCAGGATGCTCCCATCAACGTTTATTCTCACTGGACGGCGCCGCTGGGATACCGCTACGCGCCCAACAGCGAAGTCCTCTTCGCCGATTTGCGCTACCGGCCGCACCGACGCGTCTTGCTGGAGGTCACCTGGACGCATCTGCGGCACGGCGCCAACAGCGATTCCATCAACTACGGCGGCGACATCAACTGGCCGCACGAATCGGGCATGACTGAGGATGCGAAGTTCCTGGGAGGAATTCTCGAGAAGAGCCAGGAGGTCGAAATCGGCGGGTCTTATGAGATTCTGGAGAATCTTTACCTATGGAGCAAGGGACGGTGGAATGATTTCGATGGGGAAGATGCGTGGGAGATGGAGGTGGGGTTTCGCCTGAACTAATCAATGTAAAATGTAAAATATAAATATTAAAATTTAAAATAAATGGCAGCCCAAGGCTTCCTTCATTCTTAGTTCTTACTTCTTCGCTCTTAGTTACTACTCCCCCGGGATGTTTTCCACATCCGTCGAAAGCGCATACCTGGCGATGCGATGGTTCCCCGTATCCGCCACATAGAGAATCCCTTCGAAGTGCGACACACCCTGCGGCGCGGATAATTCATCGAACAGTAGAACGCCCGCCGAATCCTTCTCTCCCGCATACATCAAAAAATCTCCGGCTGGAGTGAAGACCTGGATACGGTTGGAATCCGTGTCGGCGACGAAAATCCAGTTGTTGCCCAGGTATTGTTCCGCCACCCAAACGTCCCGCGGCGCCGCGTAGCGGTTCAGATCCATGATATCGTCGCCCGGCCCGAAGGCTGAGAAGAAATCTCCGGCGGCCTGTTCGCGGATCTTCTGCACCAAGAAGTTTCCGTCCGTCTGAGCGAAATAGATGTAATGGGATCCCCCCTGCACCTGAATAAAGATGCCCGCCGGATCAATGGTCGTCCCCATCCCCGTCCCGTACGTCGCCACGGGCCGGTCATAAATCCCATAGTAGGTGAAACCGAAGCTGCCGTCGGAAAGCTGCACGAGATTCCGGTATTGCAGAATCAGGCGCGTCACCTGATCGAAATATTCATCGCAGATATAGACGGTTTCATCGGGGCCGCCGGCGACTCCGCGGTAGCGGGCATGGCCGGTCGGTTCCTGATAAAAGAGGGACGGCCCCAGCGCCGAATCCAAGCGGGCCGGATCGTCAGACAGCGCCAGATCGAAGGGTTCGTAGCGGCCCGGCGAAGCCAGGTTGAGCTCCGCGTATTCGCCGAAGGTCAGGTTCAACGTGTCGCCGGTCAAAGTGTCATAAACCACGAAATGATCCAGCACGGCCTGCACGCCGACTTGATTGTTATATTGATTCCAATAGAGAATCTGCGAGCCGCCGGTGGCGATGTAGAGGTTGAGCTTTTCATCCTGCCCGATGGCTTCGAGCGAATCAAGGTCCGTCAGCCTCTCCATTCCGCCGCCGGTGATGGATGAGCCGGAGCGATCAAAGGCTACAATGCGATTGTTGCCGCTATCGGCCACAAAGGCCACGCCGTCCTGGCCCACGACGATATCGCAGGGATCCAGCAGCGGTAGTCCGTTATGGATCGTCCAATCCGGAGCCAAATGTATATACGTGGTGTCCCCGCCCGAGAACGGCACGCTCTCCGGCGTCGGCGGTAGAGGCATTTTAGTGCCGCAGCCGATGAGGCAGGTCGCCATCAGCACCAGAATAAATTCCGGTGCTCCCTTTCTAAAGGCCGAATTGGCTAAAGCCAATGGGTTGAATACAGATGTTGTCAATTGCATCTATGATGTTAATTCCAGTCGCTTTAGCGACTTTATGATATCTGGAGCACCCGAATTGATTCGGGTGCCAAGTGAGCCGAGCCTATTTCCATAGCAGCTCGCTGGAATACCTCTGCGCCAGATCCAGCCGCCCGAAATCGGTATAGGCGTAATCCAGCGCGATGGTCAGGCCACGATAGGGGATGCGAAGACCCGCGCCCGCCGTCCAGGTCTCCTCGGCCCGGTTGATTTTGCGGCCGGCGCGCAGCGAGATGATGTCGCGCACTGAGAATTCCGCTCCGATGGCAACATTCTCGGCGTTATCCACGGGGTGTTCCAGAGCAATCGCCAGCAGCAGGCTGACCTCGTCCGTTCTAAAGGCTGTTCCCGCCGCTCCGAGGCGGAAGAGCGTCGGCGGAGGATATTCTTCGTAATGGCCGCTGCCGGAAGAAGTGCTGTAGGTCCCGCCCGGCCGCATATTGGGTCCGAAATGCTGCAAAGCAGCACCGAGGCGTAAGTCGCCTAAGCCCGTGTAATAGAGCGTACCGATATCGCCCAAGAAGGCGTTCATGCGCAGATCATCCAGCGTCTCGCGCGCGTATTTCAGCGATATGCTCGCCGAGAAACGGTGAGTCAGCGCGCGGGAATAGCTGGCGCCGATCAGCAGATCCTCGAAGACGACGTAGCGGCCGGTGCCATGGGGTTGAGTTTCGGTCGTCTCTTCGAAATTGGGCAGCGACAGGACGGCCGCAAAAAGACCGGCCTTCGAGACATCATCCAGCCTGGCCGCCCAGCCCAGATAAGCGTATTGGATGCCGGCGGGCCACTGCACAAAATTGAACAGCACGCCCATGTCCCCCTTCATGCGCACCAGTCCGGCGGGATTCCAGTAGAGGCTGGACGGATCGTCGGCCACCGCCACAAAGGCGCCCGCCAACCCTTCCGCCCGCGCCCCCACGCCGATCTTCAGGAAGGTCATGGACGTGGTTCCGGCGCGTTCCGCGCCCAGGACGGGGAAGAGGGTTTGGGCGGAGGCGATCGTGGCCACCACCGAAATCAGCGCCGCCATGACGATCGGGCGCACGCAGTGCGCCCCTACCAGCCGGCGAATGAGATACATCCTACCCGCGCACCCGGTTCTTTTCATCCACCCGCAGGATGATCGGCTTGTGCATCTTGGCCTGGGCCTCGTCAATGTTACAGAAGGAAAGCACGACCAGTTTATCGCCGACGGTGCCCAGACGCGCGGCGGGGCCGTTCAACATGCAGGTGCCCGATCCGCGCGGAGCGTTGATGGCGTAGGTGATCATCCGCGCGCCGTTGTTGACGTTGAAGACGTGCACCTGTTCGCCGACCAGGATGTCCGCCTTTTCCAGCAGTTCTTCATCCAGCGTAATGCTGCCCTCATAGAGCAGTTCCGTGCCCGTCAGCGTGGGCCGCTGGATTTTACTTTTCAGCATGATGCGTTGCATGGGACTATTGCCACCTATCCTTATCGCATTTTCTATATAAAATTATAAATCCGCCTCATGAAAATGAGCTATTGCTGGCCGGATGCTGCCGACATTGCGACACTATAGCCGATCAACGTAGCCCAGATGGCAACATCAATGAGAATTCCAGTGCTTAGCAGTATCGGGCGCCAGGTAAAAGATTTTTCTACCACTTCGAGCGATTGTATATCCGCCCAGGCAACCTGTTCCACCTTGCCGCTATCGAAACTTACGGGCTCAGGGAAACGCGTCATCACACGAAGAAACTCGCCCGATTTGACCTCTTTGACGCGGCCGGTGAGACTATCTCCGGAAACCAGAAAGAGCTTGATACGAGCTCCTTTTTCACAGCCACACGAATCAGGAGAGAGCATCACCGATTCGGAGCGCGCGTGTTTCTCATCAACGGCATCGCCGACAACGTATCCGATGGCGGTGCAGCCGACATATAAGACCGCAATAAATATCAGGAAAACGCACGCCAAATAATGAGAATTGATCCTCCCCATGATAGCTCTGCTGCATTCATAACTCATAATTCATAACTCATAACTTAAAACTTCACTCCCACCCCCATCATCACCTTCCTCGGTTCCTGGTAGCGCGAGGGATTCGTTATCACCTGCCCCAGATTGTTCTCCCAGGTCAGCGGATAGGGATCACCGGGTTCATAGGCCGCGCCGGTCAATGGATTGATCTGATTGGGACGCTTGAAGTCGAACAGATTCTCGACTTCGAGGAAGACATTGAAGATCCAGCCGCGGTGGCGGAAATTCTTGTGCAATTTCGCGTCCACGATATTCCAGGGATCGGACAGGGCGCTGTTGGTCTCGGGATCGTAGTCAATATCGCCGTTGGGTTCGAGCGTCCCCGGCGTGTAGCGCTTGCCGGATTCGATCTCCCAGCGCAGCGAAGCTCCCCAATCGTCCGGCAGGCGCAGGCCGAACAGCATGGGATGTTCCTTGGGCGCGACGCTGTAATACAGATCCAGAGCAATCCGGATGGGGCGATCCCAGTCGAGGTAGGATTCGCCCAGCGTCGAATTCTGCAGGAGGACATTGCCCGCCGCCGCCTGCAAACTCGCCGTGGAGCTCGACGATTTCCCCGTGGCGATTTGATAGGTGGCGTCGAGGCGCGCGGTCAACCTCTTCCAGCGCGAGCGCAGCCGCAGTTCCAGTCCGCGCACGCGAGCGTTGTCTATGTTGAAATATTGATAATAGGTGGTGTTGCGGTTGATATCCTTGATCTGGAAGGAAGTGGCGTAATCAAACAAATCCTTGTAGAAAGCGACCAGTTCGAGGGTGCGGTCGGCGCTGAAGCGGTGGCGCACGCCCATTTCGTAAGCCACCGTCGTGGTCGGATCCAGATTGGGATTGCCGAAAAGCTGAAACGTGGACTGCGTACCGCTGCCCAATTTGGAAAACACATAGGCGTATTTGGGGCGCTGCGAAAAATGTCCGTAGGACAGAAAGAGGACGTCACCCTCGGTGATGGGGTGCGAGATTCCCAGGCGCGGCGAAATGTGGCCCTTCCCGCGATAGCCCAGGAAGTTGAAGGTGTTATCGTAGAAATAGTCCCGCGCGGCGTCGGTCAGCGAGACGCTGTTGGGATCGGCCACCGCGCGTTCGACGTATTTGCCCGGAAACCAACCGTCGAAGCGCAGCCCCACATTAGCGATCATCCCCTCGAATTCGATCTTATCCTGCACGTAGGCGGCCAGCGCCGACGTGTAGGCGTGATACATGTCCCAATCGCCGCCCAGCAGCCCTTGCTGCACGCCCAGCCAGGGATCGTTGATGTGCAGCATCTGCAGTTCGGTGTTTTCCAGCTCAAGACCAGTTTTCAACAGATGCCGTTTTCCGGCTTGCAGGTTCAATGTGCCTTTCAGCGAATACGTATCGGAAAAATGGTCGTGCCAGTAGTAACCGTAGCCCACGTCGTAAAATCCGTCGCCCGATTTGGTGATGATGTTGCCGTAGGGATCCGGGAAATAGAGGGTCGGCGCAAAATCGAACGGCTGGCCGACGACATAGACCGAATCATCATAATTAAATCCGCGCGGAGCCGAATGCACACGATTGTAGAAGCGGCCCAATTGCCATTCGGTGAAGGCGCGCGACGAGAGCGTCTGCGTCCAGGTGACGCTGGACTGAATGCCCTCCCAGGTGAGGGTATTGTAGTTATCAAGAATATTCGTGTACGCCACCGGATAGAATATTCGATCTTCCACCAGCGGCTGGAAATAGCCCTGATTGACCTGCAGCGACCGGCCGTAGGAAAACTGCAACTTGCTGCGCGGATGCGGCCACCAAGTGTACTTGCCCAGAGCGCTCCAGTTGTTCTCTTCAGCGGGAGCGAAGGGATCGAAGGCGTCATCATAAGGCATCAGGTCGCCGGCGTGAGGCAGATAGGTTTCCGAAAGATAGCCGTAACCGTTCAGGAAGAAGCTGCTGCGGCCGGGCAGCCAGCGATCGAATAACGGATCGGGACCGCCGAAAGAAAACTCCAGCGACCGCGCCCCCTGGTTGCGCGAGGGGAAATTATTGGTGAAGCTGTCGGTTTTCAAATTCAGCGAACCGACGTAGCGCTCGCCCCCCTCGCGCGTCTTGATGTCCACCACGCCGGACATGGCCTGGCCGTATTCGGCGTTGAAGCCGCCGGTGATAACTTCCAATTCCTCGATGGCATCGGCAGAGAGGTAGATGCCGTAGCCCTGGCCGGATATCGGATCTTTGATCGTCAAGCCATCCACCCGGTAGAGATTCTCGTCGGCGCGGCCGCCGCGTATGTGGATCTCGTTGTTCTCTTTGCTCACGCCCAACTGTTTTTCGAGCAGGTCGTTTACATCTTCAACGACGGCCGTGCTGATCTCTTCCCGGCTGACGCGCTGACGCGACGAGGTCTCATCCACTTCAATCAGCGGCCTCTCCCCCACTACGACGATCTCCTGTCCCGCCGAGAGCACCGTCGGATGCAGTTTGATCTCGAGCCGCTTCTCCCCCGTTTCCGGCACCACCACGCCCGCCAGGATCTGCTGGGTATAGCCCAGACAGGTCACTCGGACTTCATAGGCTCCAGCGGGAATGCCTTCGATGCGGAAATTGCCCTCGAGATCCGTCGCCGCGCCGCGATAGGTGCCCGGCAGAGTCACATTGACGCTGGGCAGAGCTTCGCCCGTCTGCGCGTCGGTGACCGTGCCGGTCAGCGTGCCGGCGATTGCCTGCGCTGCTGCCAGACTCAACAGGAGGGGGATTAATGTTATTTTCAGAAATGATCTGCGCATTTTCTCAGTGGGCGCACGCAGTGCGCCCCTACTCTAAGTGGCGATACTTTTTCAAATCTGGGTTTTCATCATCTTGAGGCCAATTCATCGGATTTTCGAGTATATAGCGGCGTTTCCTCTCCCATTCGCTGGAATTCCGAACAACACGCTCATGATAATTCCTCTGCCAAATTGTAACCCCTGTCGTTCCATGCAATTCGTTCAATCGTCGAGTCGTCGCAGCCTTGAATCCGGCGATAAATGAGCTTAGCGAATCGGCCTGGCGATGTAGGGGCGCACTGCGTGCGCCCTTAGCCACTGGCACGGATACTTTGGGGCCGACTGATTTCATGGTCACCAGTCCATGCAGATGGTTCGGCATGGTAACGAACGCGCCCAACAGCACTCGCGGGCGCATCTCGGCAGAACGCAACCATTTTTCGCTGATGATTACACCGCACTCATTAAGTGCCATTTCCCCTTGTGCAATCTGTCCGAATAGGCATGAGCCACCCTTGACACAAATGGTGACAAAATAAGTTGCTGCCGCTGAGTAATCGTGCCCCGATAACCGAATCGAATGGCGATGATATTTCTATTGATCCGTCACGTGCCGTTCAGGGCGCACGCAGTGCGCCCCTACCTCTCACATTCCCCATCCCTAATTTCCAAACTCCTCATTAAACACCTTCCCTAGGAATCCCGGCAGCGTGCCCGAACCGTTCAGCAGATGCAGCGGCACGCCGAAGAAAATCAGATCCCAGGCATCGGTGCGGCGCACACATACGCCGGGCCTTCCCGACCATTGAGCGCCCGGGCCGACCTCGTATATGACCTCGCCGAACTCACCAGCCTCCAGACCGAAAATCTCATTGGAGAAGAACTCCGACAACGTCAGGAGGGGCCATTGGGTCGAATCCACGGGGGTGAAGCCGTTGGGCGGGCCGACGCGCAGCAGCGCCGGCTCGTACACGGAAATCGGCAACACGCCCGAAGACGTGTCCACCTGCAGAGCGGTGATCAGCATCCCGCCGCCGCCTTCCAGGAATCCGGCGATGGCATTCATGGACTGCGTGTAGTGCGATATGCCATAGAAGGAGTACCATAGAACCTTGTCGAAATAGTTCAGCGTAGCCAAGACGTCGCCGGACGAATACGGCAGATCCGCGCCCATCTCCCAGACGGAATACTGACCCGCCACGCCGGTCAAGGTATCGAAGATGCTGCCATAGAAATTCAGCACGGCATTGGAGGCATCGAGGTTGTAATCGTCCACAATCAGCAAATCGCCGACCGGCTCGAGGACTTCCCAATAGCTCGAATCGTTGGCGGGAAAGCGGATGGTGGGGCTCTGCGCTCCGGCGATATCCTGAATCTTCAGGAAGAAGCGATGCAGGCTGGGATTCAAGTCTGTTAGCGTGACGGAATTCTGATTGCCGGCGATGCCCGCCCAGGATGTATCTCCAGATTCGGGATCAAGGGCATAGAAGCAGGAATCAATTGTGATTTCGCCGTCCAGATCCGTCATATCCCAGAAGAAGCTGCGCGTAGGATAGGTTTTATACGTCTGGCCGATCTGCAAATTCGGATTGGATTCGATGCGGAAACTGACCTCGGGCGGCGTGTTGCGAACGGGAAAAATGAGCGAGGCGCCGTTCAAGTCCATCGCGCCCTCGGCGTCCGTCGGCGGCAGCAGATGGA
>Ga0315284_10001276_pt1 | contig 35841 bp, 29 predicted proteins | sample YL17G09_16_MG_FD_203696 | JGI IMG/M metagenome (GOLD analysis project Ga0315284, IMG submission 203696) | Sediment microbial communities from Yellowstone Lake, YNP, Wyoming, USA - YL17G09_16 | ecosystem: Environmental > Aquatic > Freshwater > Lake > Sediment | place: USA: Wyoming | collected...
GGCAGCGACAAGAGTGGAGGGCGCCCTTGTCGACTTTCCCGGCCGCTTGCGACGCGGTCGCCTCTCCCTCCCGGGCGCCATGATGCACGCAGTGCATGCTGACGACAGGGCGGCATGAGGGGCGAGCGGGCGGGCGCGGAGTCGGTAAATGCTGGTTTGTTTGGGCTGGGGTGTTGTGGAATTGAAGTTAACCGAAAAGGAACATCCTCCACAAGCTAATGCCCGCCCTTTGCCAGCCAAGACGCGCGCCGCAAGCCACGCCACGCGCGCCTTCCGGGCGCAGCAAGCACTGATAAAAGAGCCGACCCCATCCCACCCCACGCGCTTCACTCTCACCGCCGCCGTCGCAGCGCAAACGCGTCCTCCCCCCCCTCCTCCTCGTCATACTCCTCCTCCCCAGCTGCCTGCCAGTCTGTGAAGAGAGGGAGAGAGGGAGGGTTGGGGGTCAGGATCGCGCGCGCCGCCCCTCCTCCCCTTCCCTCTCCTCTCTCCTCTCTTGTCTCACCAGCCACCGCCTGGCAGATGAGACACTGCCGCGCCCCCTGCGGGTCCGCCCCCGCACAAGGACCGGGAGGGGGCAAAGGAGCGGCAACAGCGGCTGCGAGCTCGTCGTCGTCGAGCCACTCGCCGCGCTCGGCCGCGGCGGCAGCAACAACGAGTTTCCGGAAGCCAGGGCCCCATTTCTCGGGCTCACTCCTCCAAGCATGCTTGGCAGCCAGCGCGGCCGGGCCGGCGGCGAGCCTCGCCAACTCCGCCGCGGTCTCGGCCGGCCCGCCGAGCGCCGCGATGTCGACGATCGAGTTGGGGGGCACGTAGTCGGCCACGTTGGGGGCGCCATAGTAGATGGGGATGCAGCCAGCCACGAGGGCGTCGTAGACCTATCGGGGAAGGAAAAAGGGGCGTCGGCCACGATGCACGTCCCTCGCCCTCCCTTACCTCTTCTCTTTCCTCCTCCCACCTTTTCCGACACGTAGTCCACGGCCACACTGTTCTCAATCGTCACGCAAAACTGGTACTTGCGCAACGTGGCGACCTTGGTCGCGCCGCGCTCGGACGGGGGCATGTTGTTCAGGCACTCGCCGTAAGCGCGCAGGGGCAGGGAGCCGGCGTTGGTGATGGCTTGCACCATGTCGTCCCGGCCGGACAGGGTGGCGCAGTTGGCTGTGAGTGCGGAGGGAAGGGTGTGGGTCGCACGCCCCAACAACCCTTCTCCCCTCCTCCCCTCGCCTTCTACTGGCACTCACAGTTCATGTAGGCGATCGCCACCTCGCGCCCCGCGGACGCCGGCGGCGGCGTCTCCGTCCAGCAGCCTAGAGGAGAGAGGGAGGAGGTAAGCCGGCGCCGCGCCTCGCCTAACCTCCTCCCACCACCACTTCCTCTCCATTCCTATACCTCGGTACGCGCCGTCGTGGTAGTAGCTGTGCCACACGTCGGACGCCGGGCTGAGCAGGCCGGTGATGTCGAAGCGGGCCATAAACGCTTTGTCCGCCTGAAGCGGATAGTTGGCGTCCGACTCCATGGACACGGCGACGAGGGGTTGGTGGTCGGCCAAAGGCGGGAGGCGGTCCAGGTCGCCGGGCTCCATGCCGGCCACGTGGAAGCTGGAAGAGGACAAGGGAGGGAGGGTGAGCCTCGACCCTCTCTCCACCCTCTCCACCACACCCCTCTCTCCACCCACGACTCACGCGACAGCGTCCACATCCGCCAGCAGGCTCTCGTCCTCGGTGAACTCGCACGCGAGGGGCGCGCCGTCGTACGCGCAACCGGGGGCGGACCGCGTGTAGGGGGGGCCGAAATAGAAGCGGTTGGCCAGCAGCACGCGCACCGGGGGGTTGGTGAAGGAGGGGGAGAGGGTGGCGGTAGCCGTGGAGGCCAACGCGCCCCCGGCGGCCGCGGGCTTGGCCGCCGCGACGATGGGCGGCACGGCGGCGACGACGGGCGGCACCGCCGCCGCCGCCGGCACGACGACCGGCGGCGCGCCGGCAGCCGCCGCCGCCGGCACGACGACCGGCGGCGCGCCGGCAGCCGCCGCCGCCGGCACGACGACCGGCTGCGCGCTGGCAGCCGCCGCCGCCGGCACGACGACCGGCGCCACGGCCGCCGCGCGCGCGTCGTCCGCCCGCAACAAATCCTCGACCCACGCGTCGTCGTCCTCCTCATCCCACCCGTCGTCGTACTCGTCCTCCTCATCGTCGTCCAGCAGCAGCCGCTGCAGGGGGTCGCCGCCGGCGAGAGGCGCGTCCGAAGCCGGATCGACGACCGCCACCGCGACGGGCCGCGCCGCCCCCACTTGTTGGCCTCGCGCCTTGGCCGCCTCTTCCGCCTCCAGCTCCTCCATGACGGTCGCAATGAGCGCGTCCAAGTCCACGCCGTCCAGGTCCGAGGGCTCGACAGCCGGCTCGCGCGCCTCGGCCGCCGCCGCGCTCGCCCCTGCGCCACCCGCCGCGAGCGCCGCGGCGGGCTGGGGCTGGTGCTTGGCCGAGGCAGCGGCGGGGGTGGTGGTGGTCGCGGCCACAACCGGCTCGCGCGCCTCGGCCCCCACCTTGGCACCACCCGCCAGCTCCTCCAGCGCGATCAAGTCGTTCAGGCCGTCCAGGTCAAGGTCGGACAGCAGGTCGTCAAAGGCAGAGGAGGGGCGGGAGGAGCGTGCGGTGGTGGAGGTGGCGTCGTGCCCCGGCAGCGCCCCAGGGGCGACGCCGCTCTCGCCAACACCGACCAAGTCATCCGCAGCGACAGCCCCCGGCCCCCAAGCATTGACGCCAGCCCTCGCCTTCCGCGTCGCGACCGCCGCCCCTCCTCTCTCCACCACCCATGGCCGCAGCGCCACCAGCGACAGCACGGCCACCGCGGCAATGGCCTGCAGCTTGAGAGATCGCGGGCGCCAGGCCAGGGAGACGCGGCGCGGCCAGGATGGGGGCGGGCGGCGGCGGGCAGCGAGCGCGCCCATCGAGGTGGCGATCGCGCGGCCGCGGTCGCGGGCGCGAGGGTGGGGCGACCGGGCGATGAGTGGCGCGCGCTCGAGTGGGCGGGCGAGGCCGACCAAGCCCGCTTTGTGGGGCGGGGTTTGAGTTTGCCGCCCATCTTGGCGCACAGAGCGCGGCGCGCAGCAAAGCGCGGCCGCCGTCTCTCCTCCCCGCCTCGCGTCGCGCGCGGCTGCATCGACCGCATGGCGAGGCGCGCATCGGCGGCGCGCCTCTGGGCGCTGGCGTTTGCAGCGCTCGCGCTCGCCGCGCCCTTGGCCGCCTCCACGCGCCCGTCCGCTCGCCCGCGCGGCGTGCACGCCCCCCGGCGCACCAGCGTGGCCGGGGCGAGGCCGGCCGTCACGACCCCTCCTCCACTTTCCTACCCCCCGGTCGTCGTCGCCATCGCCACCCCGCACTATTTCGGCGACGGCTACCCCCGCGGCCCTTTTCCGTGCCCGCTGGCTGGCGGCGGAACCTTCAACTGCACGTTTGCGGACGATTCGACGATCCTGCCGACTGCCGACGCGCTGTGGTACCACCTCCCCACCTCCCCCGCCTCTGGCCCCTACCCCGGCGGCTCCCGGCGCGCGCGGCCCGACCAGGTGACCATCGCGGCGACGATGGAGAGCGCGGTGTACTACCCCGGACTCATCGACCCCCGCTACATGGCCCGCTTCGACGTCGAAGCCTCCTACCGCCTCGCCGCCGACGTCATGCTCTCCTACTTGAACGAGGAGCATGTGGCGACATGGAAGAGCGCAACACTGATCCCGTTTGCCGAAAAAGAAAACGCGGTCGCCTACCTGTCCTCCAACTGCGCCGCCCCCTCGGGCCGCGACGACATCGCCGGCCGCCTCATGGCCGTCCCCGGCGCGCTCCCGGTCCACGCCCTGGGCCGCTGCCGCAACAACCGGCCGTCGCCGCCGTCGCGCGAGCAAGGGGACACGTTGAAACGCTACCGCTTCTGCCTCGCCATGGAGAATTCCATTGCCGACGATTACGTGAGCGAAAAGGTGTATGCGGCCATGAGCGCGGGGTGCACGCCCATCTACTATGGGCCCGCCGACATGACCCCCTTCCTCCCCGCCGCCGCCGCCATCATCGACTGGCGCGTGCACGACACGCCGGAGAAGCTGGCCGCCGAAATTCACAGGCTAAACGCCAACGAAGCCGTGTACAACACGAGCCACGCGTGGCGCTATGAGCCCGAGTCGGCGTGGGCCCCGGCCTTTCAAGCGCTGCGCGCGCGCCTGGCCAAAGAAGACCCCCAGTGCGGCCAGTGCCGGGCGGTGGCGGAGAAGCGGGCGGCCGGGTTTCGCCGGGAGGATTGAGAGAGAGGCAAGGGGGTGTGTCGCGGCAGCAGCTACAAAATTACGCGCAGACTCGTCACGCCACGCCCGTCCCTCCCCCGTGCCCCCTCAACACCACCGCCTTGATCTCCAGCGGGTTGACGCGCAGCACGCCGCGTTTGGCAGGCCCCTTGGCGATGGCGGGCGGCCTCGGGATCAGGGGCGGAGCGGCGACGGGTGCGACCCCCGGCACGTCGACCCCCGCCTTGCTCAAGTCGTCAAAGTCAAACAGCTTGGGGCCCGCAAAGATGCGCTCGCCGCGGCGCAAAGCCTTTGGCGGCGCCACCACGGCCTCCAGCGGCAGGCCGGCCGGGGTGGCGGGTTCGACCGCCAACGCCGCGAGCGGCGCGGCAAAGGCCGCCGCGACGTCCACGTCCACCGGCGTCGACAGCGCCCCGTGTTCTTTTTCGCCAAACGCGTGCATCACGCGCAGGTCCAGGCCGGCGCCGCCGTCGGAGGCGCCGAGTTTGAGGACATCGATTTGGGGGGGGAGGTCGCGCGTCAAGAGGGACGCAGACCCGCTCTCCACCGTGCCGGCCCGGGCCGCCACCACGACCTGGGGCGCGTGGTACGTCTTGGACGCCAAATCCCGGCGCAGCGCAGGCCCGTCGGCCGCCGAAGACACCACCAACATCGACACGCCGCGCACGATGATTGGCACACCTCCCAACCTCTCCTGCAGCGTCTCCGGGTTGCCCAGCTCGTCCGACATCTCGGCCTCGCGGTGCAGCATGACCTCGAGGGAGCCACTGGCCAGGGAGGACGCGCCCTGGGCCCGGTCGGACAGCAAAGACAGTTGAAGGCCCGCCGCTTCATCCGCCAAATACGCTCCCACCGTCGTCGGATAATAATCCCGCCCGATGGGGTTGGCGTACGGCGCCTCGATGGGCGCCGGAATGAAGGTCGCCCGCTCGCCGCGCGTGCGGCGCAGGTACTCGCGCCCGTTGGCGTCGGTGAAGAAGGAGGACCCGGTTGAGAGGGCGCTGTCGACGCGCAACACGACGTCTTGCGCGTCAAGCAGCGGCCCCACCGTCCACTCGACCTCGGGCGCGACGGCGCCGGACCGCAGGCGGATGGCGAGGGAGGCGTAGGGGCCGGCGGAGAGACCGACCTCGGTCAGATGAGGGCCCGCGGTGATTGTCAGCCCCGCCGCCGCGCCACCGCCGCCCAGCGCGACAGCCTCCCCAGCAGGATGAAAGGCGTAATGCCCCGAGCGTCGCAAAAACCAGGGCAGGATGGTGGTGGCCAGGCGGTGCGAGTAGGCGCGCAGCGAGAGGGAGACGGGGACCGTCGGCCCTGCGCCGACCTTGATCGACGCCAGCCCGCCCTTGGCCCTGGAAAATGCGAGCTCGACGAGGCCGTTGCGCACAACCACCATCTCCCCGTCATCGGTGCAGTTGGCGGCGTGCGCGGCGCACGTCGTCGGTGGCGGCGGCGCGCCGCGCGCGGGCTCCAGCCGCCACGCGCCGTAGCCCATGCCAGACAGGTGGGCGGGGAACACAGCCATGGCATCCCCCATGGCGTCGGAGGAGTGCGCGCCGACGGCGACGAGGTGGCTCTGCACGCGCGCCGTGTCGGGCCGCGCCGCCACCACCTGCACCGGCACGCTCTCCCCGTCCGTCCCGGTCGCCGTCCAGGCCAGGGACGCGGCGGAGGTCGAGATGGGGATGGAGAGGTGGGTGGCCAGGGAGCGCGGCAGGGCGGAATAGGCGGCGACGGTGAAAGGAGCGCCCGCGGCCGACGCGGCGACCGACGCCGAACACACCGTCGCGTTGACCGCCTCGCAAAACGCGAAAGCATCTCCCGGCCGTTCGTCCACCGTCTTGTCGCCAAAGATCAGGCCGTCCAGGGCGGTGGCCACGTACGCGCGCGCCCCGGCGACTGCCGCGGTCACGATGCTGCGATAGTCTTGGTTGACGTGCGCCATGTCGGTGCCCGTGATCGCGTCGTGGTGCTGCATCAGAGCCACCGCGCGCGAGAGGGCGACGATCTGATCGGGCGGCGGGCTCGACGCCGCCCGCGGCGCCCCCCTCGCCAACACGTCCACCTGCCGCGCCGCGGCCAGCAACCCGCTCGCCTCGCGCACCAGGCGCTTGGTGGCCGGCCGCGTCGAGTAGTACCCCGTCCAGTAGCAGCCCTTGCAGTCGGCGTAGGGCATGAGGTCGCCCTGCTGCACGGGCCAGGAGATCGACGGGTCGGCGCGGCGCGCGGCGGCGTGCTCGCCCGGCGTCGCGTAGGACAGGGCGAGCTCGCCGCCCGCGTTGGCGCGCTGGATCAGCTCGTCCAGGTTGGCGTACAGGAGCTCGATGTTTTCCCAGCCGAAATCGCGGGCGATGGAGATCATGGCGGGCCCGCGCCCGCGCGAGCGGGCGGCCACGTCGCGTGCGTAGGCCGTCACGTTGGCCAGGCGCGCCGCCCAGACGGCCTCGGCCGCCACGGGATCGCTCGGCACCGGCCTCTGCAAATCCTCCAAGCTGGGAGGAATGTCGTAGATGCCGCCGAAGAACGAGTAGCACCAGACGTCGCGCCCGCGCGCCGCGCCCGGCGCGGCGTCCCACGCAAACTCCAGCTGCTTGGCCGCCTCCCGGTGCAGCCGGTCCTCGGTGTCGATGCGCGAGAAGAAGATCGAGGATTGGCCCATGGTCGCCGCCACCGCCGCGTGCGCCTGCGAGTGGCCGAACGTGTCGATCTGCCAGCCGGCGGTCGGCGGCGTGGCGCCCAGCTCGCGCCAGAGCCAGGAGTGGCCCAGCGCGTACGCGTCGACCATGTCGGTCGCGTGGGAGGTGGCTTCGTCGGGGGAGACCCAGCCGCCGCCGGCGAAGGAGAGGGCGCCGTCGGCGACGAGTTTCCGCAGCGCGCGCTTCGACCCTGCATCCGCCTCGCGCCACCAGCGCTCCAGGTAGATTGCTTCGCCCCACGTGTACTTACGCGAGGTGCCGGGCGGGGCGGACGAGAGCGCGGCCACCGCGTCCGTGATGACTTTTTTGACGCCGACCTGCCCCTCCTTGTACCCGTGTTCATAGTAGCCGTCCACCGTGCGCAGCCAGCCGGGGTCGACGTGCGAGTAGACGACGAGGTGGGCGGATAAAGAGGGGGTGGAGCGGGACGCGGTGGCGACGGCGCCGGCGGCGGCTGCGCCGGCCGCGGCGGCGGCGGCAGCGGCCGGCGGGGTCGGCGGGGGGGGCGCACCCGCCGCGACGCGCCTCGGCGGCCGCGGCTCCACCCCGGCCACCGCGTCCCGGTGCCCTCCCACCAGGCTCAGCAGCAGCCCCGCGCCAAAGCAGGCGGCCGCGGCAGCGGCCCACCGCGCGCGCGGCGCGCTGCGATGGCCGGGAGGCGCCGGACGGCCGACGCCGATCAGCGACGGCGGGCGGCGCAGCATGGTGGTTGGTGTGGGGTGTGTGGAGCGGGCTGGGGCGTCAGGTGGTGCCGCGCATCGGCGGCGGGCTGATCGCTGCTTTCAAAAAGGGGGCGGCGTGGGGGGGGCGCGCGCAGCCGGGCGGGCGGTGGCGGCGCTCGGTGTCACCGTGGGCGCGGGGGGGGGGCGGGATTGGGCGGGACTGCGGCGCGGGCGCCGCGCCAGTGCGCAAAACGCGGCGGTCGGGGCGGGCGGCGCTGCCCCGCCCAAACTCGCTCGCTCGCCCACTTCCAGGCCGCTCCAGGCCGCTCCACGCTAGCGTGCAAGTGGAAGTCCACTCCACTTGCACTCCACTTCCACCTCCACTTCCCCGCGTGCCCACTCCCACTTCCCCACTCCCGCTTCCACTTCCACCCGACACGCCCCTACTCCACCACCGGCCGCGTCACCGGCTGCGCCGGCGGCGGCCCCGGCGCGCTGCCGGCCCCTTCCCCACCACCCCTTTCCCCCGTTGCGCTGGCCGCACTCGCGCGCGGCGCGCGCGGCGGCTCGTGCGCCAGGTCGGCGGTGGCCGGCGCGTCCATCGGCGTGGCGCGCGTGACGCGGTGCCGGGCAGGCGCCGCCGCCACGCCGCCGACCGGCTGCGTCGGCGGCCTCCCCCCCCCTCCCCGCGCCGCCGCCGCCGCCAGCGCCGGCAGGTCGACGCACGACGGCGCGGTGACGGGCGCGGCGCCCGCGCCGGGCACGACCATGAGCGACGCGCCGTCGGCGCCCGCGGTTAGCCGCACAAACGCGGGCGCAGCGCCCGCAAGGCCGCCCCCCACGTGGATCAGGGGCAGCAGGCTGGGCGCTCGGTATTCAACCATCGCCTCCTTGCCGCGCCCGGGCGGCCTGGAGGCCGCGGTGACCGACCCCGTCATCGCGACCGCGCTCGTGCGCAGGTGCAGCCTCCCGCCGGGCGGCAGCTCGACCAGCTCCGCCGACGCCAGACCACGCACCAGCTCCCGAAACGCGGCCTCAGCCGGAGGGGTGGAGGTGGTGGCGTCGCCCCCACCCCCACCTCCACTCGCCGCCGCCGCTTTTGTCAGCGCCGCGCGCAGGTACGCCATGAGGCGCGGCTTCTCGCGCTCCACGACAAAGAGGGACGCCATGCGGAACATGTCGACCTCCACTTGGAGGAAGACCGGGTTGCCGGCTGTGAAGAAGCGGAGGGGTGGGCGGCCGCCGACGGCCGCGGCCCTCTCCTGTCCTCTCCTCCCTTCTTCTACCTGCGCTGCGCTCGCGCACTTCGTCCACGGCCGCTTGGCTCACGTGCACGACGAGTGGACCCCGCCCGAGCGCGTTGCCTTCCGCCACCGCGGCCCACTTGCCCCACTCGATGCCGGTGAGCGCCGAGTGCAGGCCGGTGAGGCCGCCGCAGCCGAGGTAGACGTCGGCGCGGCCGCCAGCTCGGCCGCCGGAAGAAACGCGGAGCAGGCCCGACACCACGACGATGAAGCCGTCGCGGCCGCCGGGGCGCGACGTCGCGCCGACAGCGCCGCTCGGGTGCACGCGCAGCGCCGACCGCGCGAAGAAAAACTTGGCGACCGCGTCCGACCCCCGGCAAAATGGAAGCTCTTTGAGGACGTCGACAGGGGAGGGGGCGCGCCAGAAAGGGCCGCGCCGCTCGAGCGCGGCTTCGCGCGCGGCGAGAGGCGCGAGCAGCGCGTCGCGCTCGTCGGCGTCGACCGCGCCGGTGTCGAACGCTTCCGCGACAAAGGCGGCCTGGCGGCGCATGACGGCCATGGTGGCGCGGTAGGTTTGGATGGCCTGGAGGAGAGGGGGAGGAGGGAATGGTGGGCGGCCGCGCGCGGCCCTCGCCGCCCCACGCGCCCTCGCCCCTCTGTCCATTCCCCCGACCTGGAACCGCTCTGGCGCTTCCGCCTCCCGGTCGTGCAGGAACAGCCACACCTGGTGCATGGCCGTGTCGCACTCGTCCGCGACGCAGTCGGCGGCCGCCTCGTAAAAGGGGTCGCCCGCGCCGCGCGCGGCGGCAAACGCGGTCGCCGGCGAGAACGAGAGCGCGAGCATCATCTCCATCGCCGCCTCGCATGCGACGAGCATGAGGCGGGAGAGTTGCCAGAGGAGGAGGCGGCACAGTTTGCCGAGGGGCCAGGCGAGGGCGCGGCGGAGCGAGGCGAGCAGCGAGCGCGCGCGCGGGGGGCCGGCGATGGCGGCCTTGAGCCGGCGGGCAGCGACGGCGGACCGGGCGAGCCAGCGCGAGGTGAAGCGCGCGGTGACCTCGCGCTCGACCGCGGCCCAGGGGCGCAGGGGGAGGGACGGCGCGTCGACCGCTTCAGAGCACGCGGTGTCGAGCACGCGCGTCGCGCGCGCAGAGAGCAGGCCCGCCGCCCGCTTGGCGTGAAAGTGGCGTTTGAGCGCGGTGGCGACCCGCACCCGCAACTCTTCCACGTGCGTGCCCGACCCGCGGGGGCGGGCCGACGCGACGCGGGACAGCGCCGACTTGAGCGCGCGGCCTGCCGTGGCGGGCAGCGTGTCGCCGCCGCGGTCGCTGCCGCCGCCGGAGGACGTGGCGGTGGCCGACCGGGACGAGGCAAAGGAGACGGCGCGAGGGGCGCGCCGCGGGGCGCCGCCGCCAGCGCTGCCGCCGCCCAGCTCGGCCTCTGTCGGCGCCTCGAGCGCGGCCACGGCCGCAGCCCCTCCGCCCGACGCGCGCAGCGCGACCAGCGGGCTCACGCCGCGCGTCACGCCCGCGGACCAGGTGGTGCGCGAGTCGAGGCCGTCGAGAGAGGCGGCGGCGAGCGCGCGGCGCGCGTCGTCGGCACCGTGCGCGCTGCCGCCGCCTGAGGAACGACGGCCGGAGGAGGAGAGGGGTTCCGCCGTGCCGCCGCCGCCCGCATCCGCCGCCTCCGACCCTCGCGCAATGTTGAACGCTTCAAACACGGACCTGTGCCGCGTCGGCGCGCGCGCCGCGCGCAGGCTCGTCGTCGGCGACGTCAGCGACGCGCCCATTGCCGCCTCCTGCTCCCGCCACATGGCGTCCAGGCGCGGGGCGGTGGGCGCGGGGGTGGCGGTGGCGGGTCTGGTGAGCGAGGTGCGGGTGGGGGACGGGCGCGAGAGCGACGCGCGCGCGCGCGTGGCGGCGGCGGCGACGGACGCGACCGAGACGGCCGGGTCGCCGGGGTCGGCCTCGAAGAGGTCAGGCGAGGGGAGGAGGCCGCCCTCGGTGTAGACGAGGATCGAGGCGGCCAGAGGAGGCGGTGGGGGCGGCGCGCGAGCGGGCGACCGCGCCGACGGCGCCGGCGCGTCGGCGTCGGAGCCGGCCGCCGCTTCCTCGTCTCCATCCGCGCCAGCCGCTTCCACGGGCGCCACCACTTTCCGAATGGGCAGAAACGGGACCGAGGAGCCGTCGATCGTCATTTGGTGGTCCTCCTCCCACCCCCGCGGCGACGCCGCCTCGAGGTCGGTGTCGCCGTCGTCGGGCGGGGTGGAGGGGCCGGATCCATCGCCGGCGGCAGCGGTGTCGTCTTTCGAGACGGCGATCGCGCGGCCAAAGAGTCGGTCCCGCCGGCTCGCCGCGCTGGCGCCGCCGCCGTCGTCCAGAAAGAGGGACGCCATCGACTTGGCCGACCGAAGGCCCGGCTGGTTGGGGCGAGAGCAGTCGACGGAGGAGGTTTTCTTGACGCGCGCGCGGCGCGCGCACCGCCCCAGCCACGCACCCACCGCCGCCGGCGTTCCCGCCAGCGTCGTCCACGCGTCGCCCGCCGCGTGCGACATGGCCGCACCCGGTGGCGCATGCGCCGGCCGGGGCGCGCGCTCGGGCGGCCCCTCGAACGACGCAAACTCGGGAGCCGCGCGCACACGCGTCGTGTCGCGCACGCGCGCCCAGTCGACCCCCGCAAACATCTCGTCCTCCTGGCGGCGCAAGGAAGCGACGGTTGAGTCGGTGTGGTCGTCCAAAGCCGTCAACGCTTTGCGGCGCAGGGAGCGCCGCGCGGCAGGGACCACGTCGAGCGCCGTCGCGCGCAGCACGTGCGGGAGCAGGGGCGCGTTGACGACCAGGGTGCAGAGCACAAACATGGCGGTCCAGAGCACGATTTCCGCGCGGACCTTGGGGAGAGGGGAGGAGGGCAGGGCGTGGGCGTGGTCGGCGGGCGGGCGCCGCGCGCTCCCCTCGACCAACTCTCGCCTCTCACCTTCTCCTCGGTCGGCCCCAGGTCCACCCCCGCGTCGGCCGTGATGACGGCTTGCGCCAGGATGAGGGCAACCGAGCCGCGCAGGCCGGCCATGGTGGCGAAGAAAGCGTCGCGCACGGGGAGGTCCGAGCCCTCCAAGCGAAATAGGGGGCGGAACGCGGTGAGGAGCAAGAATCGCAGGCCAAACACGATGATGTACACGAACGGGAAACGCCACAGCCCCGCCCAGAGCGAGGCGGGGCCTTCGCCCGGCCCCCCGCCCGCTTGCGCCATGCGCTCCGACGTGCGCACCGCGAAATTGACGATGGCCACGCCCGTGAAGAAAAAGACGATGGCGTTGGCGACAAACGAGAGCGCATCCCAAAAGGCTTCGAACGCGGGGTGGGCCGACGGCGGGAGGTCCCACGTCGACGTAGCGGCGCCGTGGAGGCCAAAGACGGCGACCGCGACGACGCCGGACAGGTGGAAAGAGTTGGCGGTGTAGAAGGAGAGGTAGCCGCCGGCCAGGGTGAGGGCGACCTGTGGAGAGGAGAGGGGGCGGGGTGGGCGGCGAAGGGTAGGGGAGGGTGGGCGCGCAGACCCCCACCCCACCTCTCTCTCCCCTCTTGCCTGCTGGTCGATGCCCGCCCCGGCCCTCCGCATGCCCTTGAGCACGGCGTGGGCCACCACCCCAAACGCCAGCCCAAAGGCGAGGCCGCCGGCGGCCAGTTTGAGCATCTCGCCGACGACCGCGCCCGCGACGCCCGCGCCTGACACCGCCGCCGTCGTCCCGCGCGAGTGCGACATGACGTGCCCCAGGAAGATTGTAAAGAGAGTGAACGAGGACGCGTCGTTGAGCAACGACTCGCCTTCCAGCAGCACGCGCAGCCGGCGCGGGCCGCCGCGCGCCTTCATCACGGCGATGATGGCGACCGCATCGGTGGACGCCAGCATTGAGCCCAGCAGGGCGACGTGGTACCAGGCCCAGCCCGCGCTGGCCAGCCGCAGCCCGTACAGGAGCAGGGGGATCATGAGCCCCGTCGTGAAGCCGACGACGAGGAACGCGGCGGTCAAGATCTGCACGACGTTGCGCTTGAACAGGAAGAAATCGATGCGCACGCCGGCGTCCAGGAGGAGGGGGGGGAGGAAGATGTAGAAGAAGAGCTCGTACTGGTGGGGAGGGGGGGTGGGCGGGGGCGGTGAGGGGCGCGGCCGCACCGACCCTCCTCCCCCTATCTCCCCGACGCTCCCCCCCGTCTCACCGGCACAATCGACAGGAACCAGCTGATCGAGTTGCCGAGCCTCCCAAGAGTCACCCCCGGCGCCGACGCGAGCCCTTGGAGCGCGGCGCCCGCGAGCAGCAGCAGGGTCGACCCCAGCTTGCCGCGCAGCACGCACGCCAGGACGACGGCCAGGCCGACAAACAGGATGGCGTCCTGGCCGGAGTAGGGGACGGTGCAAAAGTGGTAGCCGTCTGGAGGGGGGAGGGAGGGGGTCGCCGACCCCAGTGCGCGGCTCTCGGCCGCCGCCCGGCGCCCGGCGCGGCCCGTGCGATGGTCGAGGCCGCCGCTGGCGGCCGCTGCGGCGCGCGGGCGCGGAGTCCCATTGCGCGAGGGCGCACCACCACGCACCCGGGTGCTGCACCCGCGCCGAATAGGTGGCCGCCAGGCAGGCCGAGGCATCGGTGGGATTCTCGGGCGCGGCACCGGCGGGCGCCATCGCGGCGCGCGGGCTGCGGCAGGCGGCGGGGTGTGCGCGCGAGCACTCCTAGGGCTGCACTCTTCCCATCGACCCTCCCCAGCACCCCCACGACCGCCGCCCCGCCAGCATGCGCTCCACGACGCGCTGCGCACCCATCGCGCCCATCGTCGGCCGCGCGCCTCCATCCATGCCGACCCCGGCGCCTGCCCCTGTCGGCCGCCGCTCCCTGCTGGCCGCCACGCTCCTGGCGCCCGCCGCCGGCGCCGCCTCGACCCTGGCTCCGGCCCGCCCCGCGGCGGCGGCCCCCGTGGCGCCGCCGGGCGTCGTGTTTGTGTCGGGCGCCACGGGCGAGACCGGGTCCAGGGCGGTCGCCGCCCTCGCGGCCGCCGGCTACAAGGTCAAGGCCGGCGTCAGGGTGAGAGAGGGTGGGATTGGGGGGCGGAGGCGCGGGCCGCGGTTGCGGAGAGCCTTCGACCCGCCCCCCCTGGTCTCAGAACCGCCAAAAAGCGACACTCCTCGGCCTCGACGCCCTCCGCAACGTCACCATCGTGGACGCCGACCTGACCGCCGGGCCCGCCGCCCTGGCCGCCGCGCTGGCGGGCGCCGACGCGGTCGTGTGCGCGGCCGGCGCGCGGCCGGGGCCGGGGAGCGGGGACGCGGCGGCGATCGATGAAGCCGGCACCATCGCGCTCATCAACGCCGCCGTCGCTCAGGGCGGCGTGCGCCGCTTTGTGCTCCTCTCCTCCATCCTGACAAACGGCGCGGCGATCGGCCAAACCTTCAACCCGGCCTACCTCTTCCTCGAGTACGCCTCCGGCCACGTCCTTACCCACAAACTGGCGGCCGAGCGGGCGTTGAGGGGCAGCGGGTTGGACTGGGGCGTGCTGCGCCCGGGCGGGCTGTCGAGCGAGCCGGCGGCGGCCGTCGGCGCGCCCGTGCTCTCCGGGGAGGACACCCTGATGGGCCGCCCGTCCGACCCGGGCACCGCCGTGTCGCGCGACACGGTGGCGGCCGTGCTGGTGGCGATGATCGGGGCGCCTGGGGGGGGGGGGAAGGTGGTGGAGCTCGTCGCGTCGCGCGCCGCGCCCGAGCCGGCCGACCTGGCGGCCGCGCTGGCGGCGGTGTGACGAGAGGGAGGCGGATTGGTTAATGTGCGAGTGGAGCGTGGGGCGAGGGCGGCGTGTGGCAGGCGCCGCGCCGCGCTCCGCTCGCCGACACTCTCGCCGGGGCCGCTCCCGCTCACCCCCCACACCACCCCCACCTCTCTCCCCCCACCATGCGCCTCCTGGCCCTGGTGGCCGCCCTGGCCCTGGCCGCCGCGCCGTCGGTCCGCGCGCGCGGCGACGACGGCCCGTACGCCGTCTGCGGCGAGACCGACGCCGAGGCCTGCCCCGCGTTTAAAGATTCGGGCCCATTGACCGCGGAAGAAGTGGCCCGCATCAAAGCCAACGCCGAGCCCGCGACCGCGCGCGTGGAGAACGAGGCCGCGCCCTTCAACCCGGACGTGCCCTGCCCGGACGACAAGATCATGGGGTCGAGTTACAGCACGGCGCAAGTGGAGGCCCAGGTGGGGAGGGATGGAGGCGGGCGGGAGGCGCGCGCGCGGCATCGCGCGGCACAGCGCCCGGGCGGGGGGGCGCGCCGCGCCCGCCCGGCGCGCCCGGCCCGTCGGATGCCGCGCGGAGGGCCGCGCCCGCGTTTGGCTGGGGCGCGTGGGTCGGCGCGGGCGCTGACCGGCCCCCGCGCGCGCTGCGCGGCCGTGCGCGATGCCGCGCAAACGGCGCCAGGCGTCGCAGCGCCAGGCGGCAGCGTCGACCGCGGGTGCACCCCTGGGAGCGCCAGACGGACGAAAACACCCCACCGCGTTGTCGTCGGCCAACACGAAAAACGCCCGACCGCACCCCTCGCGCCGCCCTCTTGCAGATGGCCGTGTGCGTCAACTCGATGCGCACCGAGCCCGACCGCTACGCGTCCGTCTACCCCTGCGGCTACGGCTTCCGCAACGCGGCCAACAACCCCCGCCGGCAACCGCTCACGTGGTGGGGGCCGACCGCGGCCAAGCTGGACGCGGCGGCGCGGTCGCACACGGAAGAGATGGCGCAAAAGAATTATTTCTCCCACAATTCCGCCAACGGCGAGTCCCCCTTTGCCCGCATCGCCCGCTTTGGCTACCCGTCTGGCTACGTCGGCGAAAACATTGCTGCCGGCCAACCGTCGGTCCTGTCCGCTGCGCTCGCATGGATGTGCTCCTCCGGCCACCGCGCCAACGTCCTGCGCTGCGGGTATGACGAGTTCGGGTCTGGGTTTGCGTCGCGCCAGGGGTCGCAGTATGGCGCCTACTGGGGGCAGAACTTTGGGTGCTCCAAATCCGACGGGTCGTGCAACTCGTGCGGCGCCAACCCGCCGCCGGCGCCGCCCAAGCCGTCGGCCGTGCCCGCGCCGGCCCCGGCCGCGCCGGCGACCCCGGTGGCGACGCAAGCACCCGCTCCTCCGGCGGCGACGCCGGCCGCCCCCGCGCCGGCACCCAAACCGACCCCCACGCCGCGCCCGACCAGCGCGCCGCTCCCCTGGCCGCTGCCCGGCTTTTTCAAGCCGCCCGCACCCGCTCCGGCCCCCAAACCGACGCCCGCGGCGACGCCCGTGGCGACGCCGGCCGCCGCGCCGGCCGCGCCCGCGCCGCCCGCGCAGAACGCGCCCGCTCCGGCCCCTTCCGCCCCCGCCGCCGGCCTCCCCGCCTCTTGGACCGGGTCCACCATCCCCGGCGACGGCGTGTGGTGGCGCCCGATCGCGTCCGGGTCGGCGCTCGCGGGGCCCGTCGGCCGCGACGTGCGCTACCAAGCCTCGACTTTTGCCGTCTCTTCTTCTGGCGCGTACAACGTGACCGCGGTGGCGACCGGGGGCTGGGACAACTACTGCTTCGTGTACAAGGGGGAGTTCAAATCCGACGCCGCGCGCACCAACCTGGTCAAGGGCAACGACGATTTCCCCGACGTCGGCGCGTGCGGCTTTGCCAAGCTGCCGTTGGACGCGTGGCCGGCGACCTACACTCTGGTCGTGACCGGGTACGGCCGCCCAAACGCGGGCGCGTACGCGGTCTCGGTCGCGGGGCCGGGCGACGTCGCCAAAAAGGAGTAAAGGAGAGGGTCCGGGGTTGGATGCGTGATGGTGGGGGGGAGGTTGCGTTGTGGTCGACCCTGCCTAGGGAGAGCGGGGAGCTAAGGCGGGCAGCGACGTCGACAGTCTCTCTCTCCCAACGTCGCCGTCTCCAACTCCCGCACGCTCCCGCGCTTTCCAGCGTCATGGCGGGCGACGCCGACGAGGGCGGCGCCGGCCCAGCGCCGGCGGCGGATGCGACCGCGCCGGCGCCCGCCAAATCCCTGCCGCCCCTGCTCCTCGCCCGCCTGGCCAAGCGCGGCATCGTCGCTGCTGGCGGCAGCACCGTCGGCGCTGGCGGCGCCATCGTGGCCACCCCGCCGGACCACCCGCCGCCGCCGCCCGCGCCCACGCTGCCGCCCGCGCTCGTCCTCCACCCCGCGTCGCTCGGCCCCCCCCTGCCGCCCGGCGTCTTCGCCGCGTGGTCGTCCGCGTTCCGCGTGCCGTTCTTCTTCAGCGCCGACGGGAGCTACGTCTCCTGGACGCCGCCCGGCGTGCCGCCGCCGCGGCGGAACCCGGCCTACGCCGCCCTCGCCCCCGGCTGGGATGTGGGCGTCGACTTGGGCCGCGGAGGGGCGATCTACTACTACAGCATGGAGAGCGGGGAGCGGACGTGGGCGCGGCCTGGAGGAGGTGGGGTGCGGGCGGCTGCCGCGCCGCCGGCGTCCGCCGCCGCCGCCCCGTCTCTCCCGCCCTTCACCCCCGCCGACGCGTTCTCCGGCGCGCGTCCCGGCTACGTCTTCACCATGGGCGCCCGCGGCTTGGGGTACTACGCGGACGGCGGAGGGGGAGGGGTGGAGGGCGTGGGGACGCAAAAAGCGGCCGCGCGCCCCTCGATCGGCCCCGCCGGCCCGGCGCCAGCTGCTGGTAACGCCGACGCCGCGTCCGTCGCGGCCTCCCGGTCCGAGCGCGCCCGGGCGGCCGTCGCGGCCGAACAGGCCGCGCGGCGCGCCCCCGGCGCCGGCCGCGGCCGCGGCCGCGCCCCGCCGCCGGCCGGCCGGGACGACGTCGACCCCATGGACCCCGCCGCGTACAGCGACGCGCCGGCGGGGGGCTGGGGGCGCGGGCTGGAGGAGGCGTGAAGAGGAGGTGGTGGTGGTTGAGCCGTCGACGCCGCCGCCCGCCCTGGAAACTGTGACACACTTGCTCTGTCTCAAGGAGGCTGCGTCCAGGAAGCCGCCCGCGCGGCGTCGGCCTCCCCCTCGCCCCACATCCTCGCGGCAGCGTGCCGCGCTCGCGGCCACGGCGCGCCAGACCCCGGCCCGCACCCACCATGTCGGCGCCCCGCCTCACCGCCCCCGCCACGCGGCCCACGCGGGCGCCCGCGCCCGTCCGCGCGTGCCGGAGCGGGCGCCGCGCGCTCAAGGTGGGTGGAATGCGGGGCGCGCCGGCGGCGTGCGCCGGCGGGGGCCGCCCTGCGCCCGTTGACCGCCCTGCGCCCACGCTCACCCATCGTTTTCGTCAGCTCGTCGCCCGGGACTACCCCCGCCCCAACATCGACACGTCGGCCCCCTTCCAAGAGGCCGCCGCGCTCTCCGCCTCGCTCGCGTCCTTCCCGCGGCCGGCCAAGCCGCTCAAGGTCGTCATCGCGGGGGCCGGTAAGTTGCGGAGGGGGTGGCGCGCGCAATGCGGGAGGATGGGAGGCGGTGGTTGGCCGCCGCCGTCGCCCACCCCTCGCCCTCCCCTCTCCTCGCTCCAGGCTTGGCCGGCCTGTCCACCGCCAAGTACCTGGCCGACGCCGGCCACATCCCCATCGTCCTGGAAGCGCGCGACGTGCTGGGCGGCAAGGTCGCCGCGTGGCGCGACGCCGACGGCGACGCGTACGAAACGGGCCTCCACATTTTCTTCGGCGCCTACCCCAACGTCCAAAACCTGTTCAAAGAGCTCGGCATCGAGGACCGCCTGCAGTGGAAGGAACACTCGATGATTTTCGCGTCGCGCGACGTCCCCGGCGCGTTTTCGCGGTTTGACTTTCCCGAGTGGCTCCCCTCGCCGCTCAACGGCGTCTTCGCCATCCTGCGCAACAACGAGATGCTCACCTGGGAGGAGAAGATCAAGTTCGCGATCGGGTTGCTGCCGGCCATCGTCGGCGGGCAGGCGTACGTCGAGGCGCAAGACGGGATCAGCGTGACCGAGTGGATGAAGCGGCAGGGCATCCCCGCGCGGGTCAACGACGAAGTGTTCATCGCCATGTCCAAGGCGCTCAACTTCATCGACCCGGACGAGTTGAGCATGCAATGTGAGAGGGGGGGGGTGGGGGGGAGGGGGGGGTGGGGTGGGGGGGCGCGCGGCCGCGCGCGCGCGCCCACCCTCCCCGCGCCCCCCCTCCCCAGGCATCCTCATCGCGCTCAACCGCTTCCTGCAAGAGAAGCACGGCTCCAAGATGGCGTTCCTGGACGGCATGCCCCCGGAGCGGCTCTGCGCGCCGATCGCCGACTCTTTCAAGGCGGCGGGCGGCGAGGTGCGCCTCAATTCGCGCCTCAAAGAGATCCTCCTCGCGGACGACGGCCAAGTGGAAGGCTTCAAGCTGACGGACGGGACCGTCGTCACGGGCGACGCGTACGTGAGCGCGATGCCAGGTGGGGAGGGGAGCGGCAAAGTGTTTTGCATGGCGCGCGGGGGATCCCTCCAACAACACGCGGTCGCCTCGCGCCCACACTACCCCCCCACCCCCCCCACCCCCCCGCAGTCGACATCGTCAAGAAGATCGTGCCCGACGCGTGGCAGGCGATGCCGTACTACTCCAAGCTGGCCAAACTGGTCGGCGTCCCGGTCGTCAATGTGCACCTCTGGTTTGACCGCAAACTGTCCACCGTGGACCACCTCCTGTTTTCCCGGTCCGACCTGCTGTCCGTGTACGCCGACATGAGCGTGACGTGCAAGGTCCGGGGGGGGTGGGGGGTGGGGGGTGGGAGGGGAGGGCCGCCCGTCTGGTTCCCGCGCCCACCGCCCCCCCGCCCCCCCCCTCCCGCAGGAGTACTACGACCCGAATCGCTCCATGCTGGAGCTGGTCTTCGCCCCCGCGGCCAAGTGGGTGGGCCGGTCGGACGACGACATCGTGGCGGCGACGATGACCGAGCTGGAGCGCCTCTTCCCCGGCGAGATCGCGGCCGACGGGTCCAAGGCGCGGGTGCGGAAATCGATCGTGGTCAAAACGCCGCTGTCCGTGTACAAGACGGTCCCCGGGTGCGAACCCGCGCGGCCGCTCCAACGCTCGCCCGTCTCCAATTTTTTCCTGGCCGGCGACTACACCAAGCAGCGCTACCTGGCCTCCATGGAGGGGGCCGTGCTGTCGGGCAAGCTGGCGGCGCAGGCGGTGGCGCAGGACGCGGCGGCGGGCAAGGTGAGGGCGGGCGCGGCGGCGGCGGCGGCGGTCGCGGCGGCGTGAGGGGCGGGAGGCGCGGGCGTGTGACGGGGCGATCTGTGGCGAGAGGGTGTCGAGGGCTGGGGCGGGCGGGCTGCGGGCGCGGCCCGCCCGCGCCCTCTCGGGTCTCTCGTCGGCGGCGGGGGGCGGTGCGATGGCCGGCGCGCCGTCACTCCTCCCCGCCGCGGCTCCCTGCCCCAACCCTCCTCCCCTCCCTCCCTAGTCGACATGTACTGCACGCGCTGCTGCGTGGAGCATGACGCATCCGCGTTTGTGGGCGACGCGAGGTGCGCGCCGGGCGCGCGCGCGATGGCCCGGCTGGCCCGCGGTCCCCCCACCCGCCCGCGCCGCCGCCGCCCGCGCCGCCCGCCCCGAGCGATGTTGATCATTGCAGTGGCGCCATCCAGGGAGAGAGAGCGCCCGCCGACGCGCGCGCCTCACCCCCCCCCCCCCCGCTCTCCGCAGCTGGTGCGCGAACTCGGCGCCGACAGACCCGTCGATGCCCGTGCTCATCGCCGCGCCCCGGCGCCCGCCAGGCACGGGGGCCGCCGTTTCTCGGGCGTTCTGCGCGGTGAGTGGAAGAGGGGGAGGGGGTGGTGAGAGAGAGGAAACGCGGGCGCGAGCGCGCGCTCCGAGCCCACCCCTCTCCTCCTCTCCTCTTTCAGGTCGAGGGCTGCCTCGCTTCCATCACCGTCTCCAACAACATGCGCGCCCGCCTGTGCGAAGCGCACGCCGCGCCCGGCGTCGTGCTGTGGGCGACGGCGGCGGGCGGCGCGGACGGCCCGCCGCGCGCGTGGGGGCCGTGCGCGTTTTGCCAGCAGCGAGGGCACGTGACGAGCGTGGAAAATTTTGACATCGCGCCCGAGGGGGGGTTCAAACGGTGCGAGGGAGGGAAGCGAGGGAGGGTCGCGTGCGCACGCCCGCGCTCGCCGTTCACCCCTCCCCCCTGCTCCCCACAGCAACTGCCGCCCCTGCCTGAAGAAGCACAACGAGTTGCGCAAGCGCCGCCGCGCGTCCAACGGCGGCGCCGGAGGCGGGCGCCGCGTCCGGCGCGGGGGAGGGTCGCCCGCGCCGCCGCGCGCGCGCGACGGCTCCGGCGGCGGCGACAGTTCGGGCGCGCTCCCCTCCGCCCCGTCCGGCGCCGGCGGCGTCTGGGATGGCGCCGCCTTCCTGCTGGCCGCCGCGCGCACGCCGCGCCCTCGGCGCGCGGCGGCCGTGCGCGCGCTCGACTCGCTGCGCTCGGTGTCGGCCGGCGATGAGGGCGCCGGCGCGTCGCCTGACGGCCGGTCGACGCCCACACCCACGCCCGACGGCAACTGGGTTGTCGAGGATTGGGACGAGCGGGAGGTGGGCGAGGAGGAGGCCGAGACGCCGCGCGCGGCGGCCGCCGCCGCGCCGGCCGGCCCGCCGCCCGGCCTCTCGCCCGTGCGCACCCCGCCGCCGCGCTCGGACGCCATCGCTTTCGACGACACCCCCCCCACCCGCTCCGGCCCGCGCCCCGGCCCGCGGGGCGGCGCCGGCGGCCGCCTCTTCTCCGCGCCGCGCGCCGGCCCGGCGGCCGCCCGCGACTGGGCCCCCGCCTCTCCCCTGCACCTTTCGCCCCTGCCGACCTCCCCCCTGCGTGGCACACCCACGCTGGAGGAGGTTGTGGGGATGGGCGGCTCCCGCGCCGACGCGCGCGGCACGCCGACGCCGCGCCCGTTCGACGACGGGCGCGACGACTTTATGGACCAGATCGCCACCATGATGACGCCGCGTGAGCCGTTCCCGCTGTCCAAGATGTACCCGCCGTCGCCGGTGGGCGGGGCGGTGCGGGCCGCGCCGCGGCCCGCGTCGGCCGCGGCGTGAGTTTTCTGTCCTCTCTTCTGGTGGTTGTGGGGGAGGACACTGCGGTGATTGGGCTGTTGCACGAGTGTGCGCGATCCCTGGGCGCGGTGGCGGGTGGCGGGGCGGGGGTGGCGAGCATCGACGATTTTCGCGGCCGAACCTCTTTCACACTGCCGCCATGCCGCCCCGTGCGTCCTCGGGCGCGGCCGCCACCGTCAGCGAGGCTAGAGCTATCGTGGCTCGCCCCTGCCGCCCCGCTGCCGGCGCCAGCCGCGCGCCGGCCCCGGCATTGGCCGCCCGCCGCGGCCGTCGCCCGCCAACGCCGGCGGCGGCGGCCTTTCGGGGGCCGCCGCCACCGCCACTCGATGCAGAAGACAACGTGACGCCAGTGACGACAAGCGCAACGCCTTGGACCGCCACCGCCTTTACCCTCGCGTCGCTGCTCGTCACCCTCCCCGCCCTGGCCGCTCCCCCAGTCGCCTACGACCCCGCGGCCGGCTCCGACGCCCTAAAAAACGTGGCCGGCGTCGCGTACGTCGTCCTGCTGGTGGTGTTTGCGTTCCGCCTGCTGCGCCGGCGGGCGGACACCGCGACGCGGACGCGGTTTGCGGCGCCGCCGCCGGCGGAGGGGGTGGTGGCGCGGCCCCGGGTCAAGGCGACGTCCGCAAGGGCGGCGTGGTGAGCACGGGGGCGGGTGGGATGGGCTGGGGCGGGGCGCGCGCCCGCGCGCGCCGACGCTCCCTCCCCGCCCTCCCAGGGGCGCCTTCCAAGCCAGCGCCGTGGCCGTCCTCCTCTTCCAAGTGTGCGTCCGCGTGGACGCCGCCATGGACGACTTTGGGCTGCCGGACGGGTACACGGCGCGCAACGTGGCGGTCACCCTGAAAACTGTCGCCCGCGGCGTCGCGTACCTGCTCACCTTCATCTACGGCGCCAACGCGACGGGGCTGGCGGGGTTGGCCGTGCAACTGGCGCTGTACCCCGAGGAGGAGGAGGAGGATGGAGAGGATGGAGAGGCTGGGGAGGCCGGCGCGCCGCCGCCGCCGCCACCCCCTGTGTGATGAGAGAATGTGTGCCGCCTTACAGCGGCGCGCCCAAACGCCAAATCCCACCCCTCTCCGATTTTTCACGCCATGCCCGCGATTTGGGCCTCCTTCTTCTCGAGTTTGCGCACCTTCGCGTAGGCGGCCAGCAGCACCACCCCCACCGCCCCCGCCGCCGAAAACGCGGCCGCCGCCGCGCCCGCCATGGCCGACACGGCGCACACGGTGCCCACGTTGACGAGGGCGGAGGCGACGACGGCGGCCGCGGTGACGCGCTGCATGGCGGCGACGCGGTCGAGAGCGCGCTCGGCTTCGAGGGCGCGGACGCGGGGCTTGAGGTCGCCGCGCTCCAGGGCCCCCATCGCGCGCGCCACGTCCTCGATCATGTTGGGGCCGCGGAACAAGTTTTTGACGGCCCGGTTTTGCAGGGCGAGCCGCTTGCCAAAGTCGGCGCGCGCGCGCGCGGCCTGCGGCGCGGCCTCCAGCAACAGCCCGCGCGCGTACGGCGCCGCAATCTCCGTGATGTCAAACCGGGGGTCGAGCGATTTGCCGATGCCGTCGAGCACGGTGAAGGAGCGCACGACAAAGGTGAAGGTGGCGGGGAAGCGAAACGGTTTGTCGGCCGACGCGAGGAGCAGGTCTTCCCCGATGGTCGACAGGATTTGCTTGCGCTTGGCCTTCTTCTCGTCCTTGGTGGCTTGACCTTTAAACCCGTCCCGGTAGGCGGGGTTGGACGCCGCCTCGGCGCGCTGCGCATCGAGCCGCTCCTGAAACTGGTCCAAAAAGAATTGGGCCGTGCGGCGCACCGCGACCCGGTCTCCGCCGGGAACCAGCACGCCCATGGACACGAGCGCGTCCAAGCACCGGTCAGGGTCTTTTTCGTAGACGCCGTAGAAGAGTTCGAGGAGACCCTGGCGCACGTCGCCGGGGATCGTGCCCATCATGCCGAAATCGTAGTAGATGAGGCGGCCGTCGGTCGCGTCCACTGCCACGTTGCCCGGGTGGGGGTCGGCGTGGAAAAAGCCGTGGGTGAGGAGTTGTTGGAGGTAGGCTTCGACGGTGCGCCGCGCGATGAGCGTGCGGTCGACGCCCGCGGCGTCGAGCTCCGCGGCGCGATTCACCTTGATGCCGGGCGCGTACTCCATGGTGAGGACCTGGGGGGCGGACCGGTCCCAGAGGACGCGCGGCACTTTCACCCAGTCGGTGCCGGCAAAGCATTTCCGAAACTTGTCGGCCGACCGCCCTTCCAGCGTGTAATCGATCTCCTCGTACAGGATGCGGGAGCATTCATCATAGATCGCCACCCAGTCGCGCGCCGCGCCGTCCGACTTGGGGTCGGCCGCGTTGGCCCACGTCGCGAGGAGGCGCACATTTTTTAGGTCGATGTCAAACAGTTGCTTGAGGCCGGGCCGCTGCACCTTGACCACCACCCGCTCGCCCTTGTACGTAGCGAGGTGGACTTGGCCGAGCGAGGCGGCGGCGATGGGGGCCGGGTCGAACGATTCGTAGAGGTCGGCGATGGGCGCGCCGAGGTTTCGTTCCACGGTCGCGATCGCGTCCCCGGAATCGAACGGCGGCACCGAGTCTTGCAAAAGTTCGAGCTCTTGCACGAATTCGGGCGACAGGACGTCGACGCGCGTCGAAAACTGTTGCCCCACCTTGATGAAGGTCGGCCCCAGCCGGCACAACCCTTCCCGCAGCCACACGGCCAGCGTCCGCCGCCGGGCCGACACCGCCTCTTCCGTCATGCCGCCCGCCTTTTTGGGGTAGGTCCAGGCGCGGCCGACGAGCCAGAAGCGGACAAAAAAACGCAGCGCGAACGTCCAGATTTGGAGCGTGCGCTGAAGGGCGGAGTAGGATTTGAAGGACGACCAGCGACCGCCGGGGGCGGCGTAGGGCGAGCGCGCGGCGGCAGAGGCGGGGGCCGGGTCGGCCGGCGTGGGCGCGGCCTCGAGCGCGGCGACTCTCTCCACCGCGCACGCCTCCAGCTGGCCCGCCTCGCAGGCGCCCATGACGGGCTCGTCCGCGTCGATGGTCACAGTCGCGTCGGCGGCGAGGGGCGCGACGACAGTGGCGCCGTTGAGCGCGGGGGTGGCGCCGGCGGTCGCGGCACCGTTGACCGCCGCGCCGTTGAGGGGAGTCCCGTTGACAGCAGGGACGGACGTGGTGGGCGCGTCGGCGACGTCGACGTCGCGCGCGAGCGCCTGGGGAGGGGTGGCGAGGAAGGGGGTTGGGCGGCGCGCCGGACGGGGAGGCGGCGGGGGCCGCCGGGGCCGTGCCGGGCTCCCACGCGCCCGCATTGAGCGCCCACAAGCCGCCGTCCGCCGCGGCCCGGCGCGGCGGGCGCGGCCGCCCGCCGCCGCGCGGCCAGCACCCTCTCGGCGCCGGCGACGGCCGCCCGCGTCGCGCGCGGGGCGCGCCGGCCGCCCACATCGCCCGCGCTGGGCGACAGCGACCGCTCTCCAGCGCCAGCGGCGTGAGGCGCGCGGCCAGCGGCCGCGCGTGCGTGGCGCGGCACGCGCGGTCGCCAGCCGCGAGAAGCGGCGAGCGAGGTGGCGGCCGTGGCGACCCCCTACCCCCTCTTCCTCCATCCACTCACCCCCAGCGTCTTAACGGTCGGCCGCCCCGGCCGCGGGGCGGCCGCATCGCGCCCGCGCGGCGCTGCTGGTGCGCGCACCGGCGCGCGCGGGCGGGCGGCGACGGGAGCCATGGCCAGCCGCGGCAGGGGCTCGAGTGCGGGGCGGGCGGCGGCGCAGGCCCGGGGTCGGAGAGGGGAGCGGGGAGTGAAGAGATGGGAGAGCGTCGAGCGTGGCCGCAGCCACACCCCGCCTCGCCCCCACTCAACCACCTCCCTCCATCCATGTTTCGCAAGACGGCGGCGCCCGCCGGGGACGACGCGGGCGCGGCCGTCGACCGGCTGGCGGGCCTGGTGGAGCGGCTCGAGGTGGGAGGCCTGCTCGCGGCGGCGAGGCCGCTTGATCGAGGACGCCGGCACCGTCGGCGCGCGTGGCGATTGCCGGCGCCGGGTGGGGCGGGCGTCGCGGCTGGGGCCCACCCCCCATCGCGCGCCAATCCCGACGCCCACCACCTTTGGCCCTCAGTCTGCCCTCGCCCGCGCACCCGCGGCCGGCGCCGGCCTCGGCGGCGCGCCCGCTGCCGGCGGGGCGCCCCTCTCCCCCGCCCCCGCTCGTTCTGCCCTCGACGACTGGGACGCGCGCGTGGCGCCCGAGCTGGACGCGCTGCGGGCGGCAGGGGAGGCGGGCGACGCCGAGGTGCGGGCGGTTGGGCGTGGCGGGGGTCGAGGGCCGGCCGCGCTCGGCGCGGCGCCGACAGGTCCCTCCCTCCTTCCCCGCCCAGGTCGCGGCCGCCACCGACACCGCGCTCCAAGCGTTCCAGGTGGGCGAGAAAGAGACGCGCGGCGTGGAGCGGCGGCGCCGGCGCGAGTCGCGGGTCCCACGCCCCGCCGCCGCCCCTGTCCGCAGTCTTTGCGCTCCTTGCTCGCCACCGTCGCCTCCACCCCGTCCCGCCCCAACGACGCCGCCGTCACCGCCATGCTGGTCCCCCTGCGCGACGCCGCGGCGGCGGCCGACGCCGCGTCGCGCGCGCGGCGCGCCGCGCGCCCGCACGTCGCGCGCGCGGTCGCCGAACTGGTGCCGGGGCTCATGTGGCCCGCGTACAGCGGGCCGGCGTGCGGTGAGAGGGAGGGAGAGGGTGGGGGGAGGTTGGTGGTGGCGCGCCGCTCTCGCCGCCGCCGACCCTCGACAACCCCCTCCCCCCCAGGCATGTCCCCGCCCCCCCAACACGTGGACGAAGCCTGGCAAGCCGCCGAGTTTTACGCCAACAAGGCGGCGGTGGACGCGCGCGGGGGCGCCGGCGGTGACGCTGTCGGCGCGTGGGCGCGCGCGCTACGCGGAGCGGCCAAAGCGGCCGCCGCGCACGCGGGGGCCGTTGCGCCCGCGGGGGCGGTGTGGGGTGCTGGTGGTTGCTCTGGCGCCGCCCCACCGCGGGCCCGCCCTCCTCCTCCCCCGCCGCCGCCGCCGGCGGGCGGCCTTGGCTCGCTCGCGTGGCCGGCGCCGACCGCGCCCGCGCCCGCCGGCGGCATGGCCGCCGTCCTCGCCTCCATCGCGGGCAAGAGCGATGGCGCGACGGCCGGCCTGCGCAAGGTGACGGCGGACATGAAATCGAAACACGGAGGGGGTGGGGGCGCGCGCGCGCCGGCGGCGCCGGCGCGCGCGCCGCCGGCCACTCCCGCCCCCGCCCCCGCCCCAACGACGGGCCCGCCCCGGCTCGAGTGCGAGCAGGGGCGCAAATGGGTCGTCGAGAACCAATCCGGCCCGGGAGGGTCGGCCCCCCCCCTCGCCCTCACCCTCGACGCCGCGACGGTCAAGCAGTCGGTCGTCGTCTCCTGCTGCGCCGACGTCGTCGTGACCATCCCGGCCAAGGTCAACGCGGTGTCGGTCGACGGGTGCGCGCGGGCGGGCGTGTCGCTCGTCGGCGCGGTCGCTGCAGTGGAACTCGTGAACTGCCGTCGCCTCACCCTGCACGTGTCCGGACGCGCGCCCTCGATCGCCGTCGACAAGTGCGCGGGGGTGACGCTGGTGCTGGACGGCGGGGGGGAGGGGGTTGACGTCACGACTGCGATGTCGACGGAGGTCAACATCGTGCTCCCCCCCGCCCCCGGCGCGCCGGCCGACGCCGACCCCGTCGAGCTCGCGGTGCCGGAGCAGTTTGTGACGCGGGTGGTGGGCGGCAGGCTCGTCACGGCGCCCGTCGCGCACTCAGGCGCGTGAGGGCGAGGGCGCGGGGCGGGGTTGGGAGCGCGCCGGGGTGCCGCCCGCGCGAGCCGCCACCATGTGAGCCGCCCGCGCGCCCTCTCCGACCGTTGGCGCTGCGTCTGGCGGGCGTTGCAGGGGCGGGCAAGGGCTCGGCGGCGCTTAGTCGACCATCGGCGCGGGGGCGTCGCCCGCCGCCGCGTCGCCCCCACCCTCGTTCCCACCACCCCCGGCATCGTCCCCGATCGCTGCCAGGTACGGCGCGAGGTCGTCGCCCTCCAGGAGCGTGAACGGGGTGTCGACCCCGACGATGGCCAGCGTCGCGTTCTCCGGCGTCAGCCCGCCGTCGGGCGCGGCCGCGGCGAGGGCGCGCAGGGCGGCGGACGCCAGGTCGGCGAGGGGGGCGTCGGGGAAGGATTCGAAGGCGCGCTCGAGCGACGTGCGGCACGCTTGGCTGCGCGCGCCGACCGCGGTCGCGCGGTAGGCGTGCGCGGTGCCAGAGGGGCAGAGGTAGTGGAGCGAGGGGCCGGTGGCGTCAGAGACGCCCGCCACCAGCACGCCCACCCCGAGCGGCCGCTTCCACGAGCGCTGCGTCGCGACTTGCGCCCGGTCGGCAAGGTCCCGCACCAGCCTCGCGGGGGGCAGCCCCGCTTCGTAGACGAAGCGGTGGGACAGGGCGGCCGACCGCATGGCCTTGACGAGCGAGCGGCCGTCGGCGACGAGGCCCGCGACGGCGGCGCCGATGCCGTCGTCCACCTTGAACACCTTGCGCTGGTGGGTAGCCAGGTCGGAGGGGGCGCGCTTGAGGGCGGCCAGGATGGCGTGCGTGTTGGACTGGAGGAAAGGAGGGGGGTCGGTCCGGCCCGCGATCGCGGCGCTCGCGCCGTCCTCCCAACCCCTCTGACAATGCCCGCACCTTGACGCCGACGACGGCCGACCCCTGCTTGACCGCCTCCATGGCGTACTCGACCTGAAGGCGGGGCGGTGGGCGTGGGAGCGTCGGCGGCGATGCGCGCAGGGGCCGCCGTCCCCCGGCGCCCGCGCCGCCGCCCACAGCGCCCGCCAAACGACGCATCGCATCCCCTGCCCCTCTCCCACCTGGAACAGACGCCCCTGCGGCGATAGGCAGGTCACATCCTGGTCGTAAGAAGACCGGAACATGCTGCCGGGGCGCGGGGGGCGGGCGGCGGGGAGGGCGGGGATCCGCGGGTGGGCGGCGCGGCCGGAGGAGTGGGCGGTTGCTTGAAGCGGCTGAGTGGGAAAGGGCGCTCGTGCGGTCACTCCCGGGGCCGGCGCGGCCCGCGCCGCCCCACCACCCCCCGCCGGGATCGGCCGGGCCCGGCACATCGCCGGCGGGCGACGCGGTGTCGCGGGATGCCACCAGGGCCGGCCCTGGTGGGCGTCGTCGCTGTCTCCGACCGCTACGTCCTGCTTCGCCTGGCGGGCGGCTCCGGTGGCGGCGGTGGCGCCGCGTGGGACGTGCCCGTGGTGGCGGCGCCGCCCACGGGCGGCGCCGCGCTCGTCGACGCCGCGTGCACGGCGCTTGCCGCGGCGACGGGGATCGACTGCGCTGGCCACATTGCCGAGGACGTCTGGTTTGATGTGAGACGCCTTAAGATGCCGGGATTGGGGTCGGCGGCGGCCGTGATTGGGCGCCGTGCGACGCGCGCGGCGGCACTTGGCGCGCGCCCCCCACCGCGCCCTCACCGCCCGCCCACCCCTCCTCTCCTCCCCAGTTCGAGGAGCCGACTGGCTTGTGCCGCCTCTTCGTGACCGGCGCCGGCCTGCCGCGATCGGCACCTGCCGCAGGCGGGCGCTGGTGGCCCCTGGCGGCCCTGGTCGACGCCGCCGTCGGCGGCAAGCGGGTTCAGGCGGTCGTCATGCGCCTGGACGATTATGTCGATGGGTGAGTGGCGCAAGGGCGGGCCGGCGGCCCCGCATCGGGCGCAACGCCTGCCCGGACCCCTACCCCTCCCGCTCCCCCCTTGTCCCCTTTCCAGCCTGCCGCCGTCCGATGCTCCGCCGCCGTCCGACCCCGCCCTCGCCGCCCTGGACGACGTTCTTCTGGGTCTGGCGTCGCCGCCGCCGGGAGAGCCGGCCGGGCGCGACGCGCGGCGCGGCGCGGCGGGCGCGGCGGCCGGCGCGGCGGGCGCGGCGGCCGGCGCGGCGGCCTCCCTGCTCGCCCCTCCTGCATCCGCCCTCGTCCCCTACGGCGGCGTCGACTCGGCTGACGACCCATTCGCCCCCGAGCCGGCCCCCGGCGACGGCGGCGCGGTCGACGCCGCTGCGAGCGCGCTCGCCGCCGCGCTCACGTTCGACAGAGCCGCCTGGGAAGGCCCTCTCCCCTCGTCCGCCCTCGCCCAGTGGGCCGCTTCGCAGAGGCTGCCGCCCCCGGTGTACGGCGGGGAGCGGGCGGCGGCGGGGCGGGCCAGGGCTTCCGTGACGCTCGGGCACGCGGGCGTCTCCCTCGCGCCCGAAGCCGACGCCGCCACGCCGGAGGACGCGATCGAAGCCGCCGCCCTCCTGGGCGTCGCCTACCTCGAGGGCGGCCTGCCCGCGTCGCTGCGCGGCGTGGCGGTCGCGCGCGCGGTCTGCGGTGGGGGCGCCGCCGGCGCCTCCAGCGCCTCCCACGTCTTCCAGCCGCACCCGCACCCCACGCTCGACACTGCACGCGCCGTGCTGGAAGGCGGGGCGGCGTCGTTGGCGCGGGCGCGGCGCGCGCTCGACGCCGAGTACGCTGCGCGCGCCGCGCCCCTCGACGCGGCCGCCACGCGCCTGGCCGCCGCCGCCGCCGCGCTGGACGCCGGCGCGGCGACCGCGGAGGCCGTGCTGCGGAACGTGGCGGCGGACGCGACGCTGGTGAGCGTGGCGCGGGCGTCCGAGCCGCCGGCCTCGTCTGCGTGGCCGCCCGCGCCCCGCGCGCGCGACCCGGGCGCCCCGCCAAAGAACCCGGTCCAAGAGCTCAAAGAAGTGTGCGACCGGTGCCGGTGGCCCATGCCGGCGTACGAGTTCCGGGGGGACGGCGGCGGCGGCTTCACGTGCGTCGCCCGGCTCGCGTCCGGCGGCGTGCCGCCGCTCGCGTCGCCGCCCGCGCCCTCCCAGAAGGCGGCCAAAGCGGCGGCCGCGGCGCGCGTGCTGGACGCGCTGCGGGCCAGTGGGGCGGTGCAGTGAGGGTGGGGGCGGCCGCGGCGCCCGCGCGTGGCACCCGCGCGCGGCGCCCGCCCCCGCCCCCGCCTCCCCCCCTTTCCACCCTTCCCCACTCCTTGCACCCCACTCCAGCGACTCCCCACCTTGACACCCTGACCTCGCCCGCGCGTCGCCGTTTCGACGGCGCGCCGGCGGGCGGCCCGGGTTGAGGCGGTTGCCTTGCCTCGATATTTTAATTGGCCGCGTTCGTACCCTCGCCCCCCTTCCCCCCTTGATCCCCCCACCTTTTTCCGTCGCTGGACCCGGCCGGCGCTTACGCAGCGGCGGTGCCCTACGCGAGTTTCGCGGTGGGGCGCGCCGCTCGTGCGCCCCCCGGGCGCCACAGCCAACCCCCTAATCTACCCTTTGCCGCGGCTCGAGCGCACTCCAGCGCGTCTCGCTCTACCGCACACACATCATAAGACCCCACGCGCACGCACGCGCGCTCGCGCGCGGCCCCGCGGGGGCGGGCGCGGCCCTCGGACCGCGCCCGCCCCTGCGGCGGCCGCGCGTGGCTGCACCGGCCTGCCACGCGACGCGCCCAGTCTCGCACCACGAGGTGCGGCTGGCGGGCTCGACCGCGGGGCGCTGCCCCTCCGGGGCGCCCCCCCCCCGAACCTCAACCCTTATAGCGGCCGAAACACGCCCGCTCTGGCGGGACGCAGTCCCCCTGACGCGACGTGACACAATACCCCGCGCTTGCAAGCGACACCCTGCGAGGAGACAGATAGAAGGGGGCGGAGGAAGGGCGTCGCCGCGCGCGACACGCACACCACCCCACCCTCCCTCTCTCGACCCCCCCAAATCAGCCGCCCGCCCTCTCCCGCACCGCGATCAGGGCGGCGTCCCACGCGGCGGCCGCCACCCAGCCCGAGACCGGGTCGGCGGCGGCCGCGCGCGGGGCGGCGAGTGCCGCCGCGACCTCCGGCACCGCGGCGGCGAGGTCGGCCGCCACCGCCAGCAGGCCGCCCGCCGGCGGCGGGGCGGAAAAAGAGCACACGGCCCCGTAGTCGACCGGGGCCGCCGCCGCCGGCGCCGGTGGCTCCACCGCGTGGCGCGCCCGTCGCCCGACTGGGACCGCCTGCCACGCCGCCGCAGCGGGGTCGGCGCGCGGGTCGTACCCCCGCCGGATCCACAAGCCAGCCCAGGGACCCGTTTTGAAAGTGTAGACCGAGCGCGCGAGCGCGGCCGCGGCCGCGGGCGCGAGCGCGGCGGGCGCGCGCACGGGGGCGGCGCCCAGCGCGGCCTCGGCCGCCGCGTGCCCCGCGGGGGCGCCGCGCCTGCCGCCACCACCGCCTCCTTCATCGGGCGCGGGCACGTGGGCGGCGTGAAAGGGCACCGCGGGCGGCCCGCCGCGTGCGCCGCGGTCGCCGCCGCCGCGCGGGAGCGCGCCCGCGTCGGCGGGCGGCAGGTCGCCCCGAAAAAAGGCGGGCGGGACGGCGAGGAGGGGTTCAGAGGGGAGGCAGGAACTCGCGGGCTCGCCGGCGGCGCCCACGCCGCCCGCGCGCGCCGCTGGGGGCCGCGGGTCGCTCCCTCCATACTGCACGTCCGCCATGCCCGGGAACGCGTGGGCGCGCGACACGATGCCCACGATGGAGACTGACGGCGTGGCGCCGGGGCCGGCGCCGGCCGGGACGGCCACCCGCAGCAACAGCCCGCGCGTCGCGGGCTGCGCGGCGGAGATCAGGGGGTGCGCCAGCGGGTCGTCCGGCCGCAGGCGGGCGGCCAGGTACTTGACCGCGTCCGGGGCGGACGAGGCGGCGGCGGCGAGGGCCTATGGAAGGAGGGAGGTGGGCGCCGGCATGCGGCGGCGCGCCGGATTGCGGGGACGCGGGGCTTGTTTGCCGCCGGCCCCCTCTCGGCGCCACCACTCTCTCCCTCTTACCTCGTTCCCGCCAAGCGCGGCGACCGCGGCGGCCGCGTCTCGGACGTAGCCCGGAAACTCGACCAGGGCCAGGGCGCGCGCGGGCACGGTCAGGGAGAGAGCGGGGAGGGCGGCGGGCGCGGCGTCGCCCATAGCGGGCGACGCGAGGGGCGCCGCGCAGTGTGGAGAGGTCGGCGCTGCCTTGACCTCTCTCCCACTCTCTCTCGCCGCTGCATGCTCTGGCAAGCCCGGCTCACGTCGTTCCTCGCAGGCCTCGGCATCGGCTCCGCCTTCACCCTCGTCACCCTCCGGTCCGACCTGCAGCAGGCCACCCGCCTGCTCGCCGACCAGGTGAGGGGGGAGAGGGGGGGGGGCGGGCAAGGCCGCCCTCCCGCGTGTCTTGCCACGGTTGGCGCCTATCGCGGGGGGGGCGTGGCGGCGCGGCGCGCGGCGGCGCGGGGCGGGCGCCGCGTTTTCGTTCGATGAGGCCCGCCCCCGCCCCGCGCCGCCGGGGCGGCCGCCGGCGCTCGTCGCCCTCCACGCGATCGGCGCACGTTGTGCGGCGCCGCCGATCGCGGCGCAGCGCGCGGCGCGGTGCCCCCCGCCCGCCGCGGCCGCGCGACGCGGCGCGCAAACGCGGCCGCCGCCGCGCAGCGCGCGGCGCGCCTCGGGCGGCCCGCGCCAATACCCGCGCGGTCGGCACGACGGTAGCTGCCCCGCCGGGCGGCAGCGGCGCGGCGTTCGCGCCCGCCGCCGGCGGCGCAGAGAGGCGGGAAGCCATCGCGCGCGCGCGCAAGCGCCTGCCCGCCCGCCGGCCCCCTCCCTCTCGCCCACGCCACCCCCTCTCTCCTCTCAGGTCACCGCCGCCGACGCGTCCCAGGACGCGCGCCTGACGTCGCTCGAAGCGGCCGTCGCCCGACTCTCCGAGTAGCTACAGGTGGGAGGAGCGGGGGTGGAAGGCGCGGCCGCCGCCGGCAGAATGAGAGCGGATGGGTGGAGATGTCGAGGGGGGGAGGCCGATGGCGGAGGAGCCGACGCGCCCCCCTTTCCCCTGGACGCAGCCCCGCGCGCTCCTCACCCCACTACCAAAATGGCCGACGACGGCGAGGTCTCCGCCCTCGTCTGCGACAACGGTTCCGGCATGGTCAAGGCCGGCTTTGCCGGCGACGACGCCCCCCGCGCGGTCTTCCCTTCGATCGTGGGCCGCCCGCGCCACCAGGGCGTCATGGTCGGCATGGGCCAAAAAGACGCTTACGTCGGCGACGAGGCCCAGTCCAAGCGCGGCATCCTCACCCTCAAGTACCCCATCGAGCACGGCATCGTGACCAACTGGGACGACATGGAGAAGATTTGGCACCACACGTTTTACAACGAGCTGCGCGTCGCGCCCGAGGAACATCCCGTGCTCCTCACCGAGGCCCCGCTCAACCCCAAGGCCAACCGTGAGAAGATGACGCAAATCATGTTTGAGACGTTCAACGTGCCGGCCATGTATGTCGCCATTCAAGCGGTTTTGTCTCTGTACGCGTCCGGCCGCACGACCGGCATCGTGCTCGACTCGGGCGACGGCGTGACCCACACCGTGCCCATCTACGAGGGCTACGCCCTGCCGCACGCCATCACCCGCCTCGATCTCGCGGGCCGCGACCTCACCGACTACATGATGAAGATCCTGACCGAGCGCGGGTACTCGTTCACGACGTCGGCCGAGCGCGAGATCGTGCGCGACATCAAGGAGAAGCTGGCCTACGTCGCGCTGGATTACGAGGCTGAGCTCGCGTCGTCGGCGACGAGCGGCGCGGTCGAGAAATCGTACGAACTGCCCGACGGCCAAGTCATCACGGTCGGCTCGGAACGCTTCCGCTGCCCGGAGGTCCTGTTCACGCCCTCCATGGTCGGCATGGAGGCGGCGGGCATCGATGAGACCGCGTTCAACTCGATCATGAAGTGCGACGTCGACATCCGCAAGGTGGGAAGAGGAGACGAGGAGAGGGGTGGGGTGATTTGTTTTCCCTTTTTTTCCTTTGAATTTTTCGTGCACCGCCAGCTCACCACCTCCTCCCTCCCCTCTCCTACCTTCCTAGGACCTGTACGGTAACGTCGTCCTGTCCGGCGGCACGACCATGTTCCCCGGCGTCGCCGACCGCATGGCCAAGGAGATCACGGCGCGCGCGCCGGGGTCAATGAAAATTAAGGTCGTCGCCCCGCCGGAGCGCAAGTACTCTGTGTGGATCGGGGGTTCGATCCTCGCGTCGCTGTCCACGTTTCAACAAATGTGGATCGCCAAGTCGGAGTACGACGAGGCGGGGCCGTCGATCGTGCACCGCAAGTGCTTCTGAGGCAGAAGGAAAGGGGAGGCGGCGGCGGCGACTGGGGCGGCGAGCGGGCGAGCGCGTCGCGCGCCGCCCAGACGGCGCGCCGCACGCCGCCGCGCTGCGCGCGTGAGGTGGTGGGGCGGGACGATGTGTGCGGCCGCGTGTAGGTGCGCGTGCGCCAGAAATGGCGTCGGCCAGGAAAGCGGAGCGGGCGTCGGGCGTCGGGCGGCCTGTGAGAAAGGGGTGAGGCTGGGTCGGCGCCCGCGCCCTCGATCGGCTCGCCACCGCTCCATCCACGCCCTCCTCCCTCTCGACGCACGGTCGATGGCCGGGTTGGCTCGCCGCGGCGAGTCGTCGTCAGAGGGGGCGCGGCCGGCCGCGGCGCGGGCGGGTGGGGCGGGGTCGGACCGCGGACGTGCCGCTCCTCCCGCGCCACACCACCCTCCTGCCGCCCCCCCTTTGGCCGCTGGCGCTGCCGCGCCCCTCCCCACAGCCCCAGCGCCCCAACCGCCGGCCGGCGCCCGATCGGGCGCGCGCGCGGCCTCGCCGCGCCGCGCCGCGCCGCGGCCCCGGGCCGGTCGCCGCTGGACGAATGCGCGTGATCGTGTCCCGACCTGTGGGCGCGATGGCGCCGGCCGCCGCGGCCGCGTGGCAGACCGCGCGCCCGCGCCCGCCCGCCCGCCCGCCCGTGCCGCGCCGCCCGTGCCGCGCCCGCCCCGGAGGGCGTGCTGCCGGGCGTGTGCGCGCCCTGGATGGGGCGCCGGCCCCTGCCCC
>Ga0315284_10001277_pt1 | contig 35840 bp, 51 predicted proteins | sample YL17G09_16_MG_FD_203696 | JGI IMG/M metagenome (GOLD analysis project Ga0315284, IMG submission 203696) | Sediment microbial communities from Yellowstone Lake, YNP, Wyoming, USA - YL17G09_16 | ecosystem: Environmental > Aquatic > Freshwater > Lake > Sediment | place: USA: Wyoming | collected...
TCGAACACCGGCACGACCTCGCCCGCACGCTTCGTGTCGAGTTGCCATCGCCTGTGCGACTTCTTCACCATGATCTGTGCCGAGCCGTGCGGCTCTCCGCGTTCCAGGCACTTCGGACAGACCATCGTGAAGGTCATGTCCTCTCCGTTCGCCATCACGACCTCGGAGATGCACTCCTGCCGGATCGACTTGTCTTTGTTCAGGTAGAACAGGACCGCGCGTGGCGAGCCGCCGTCCATCATCTTGAGCGACGTCAGCCGGGAACTGACGAAGCCGTCCTTGGTCATCCGGGTTCCCTGGTCAGCAGCGATCTGCTGCTTGTCCTGGTGCGCCCGGCCAAGGTCCGCCATGGCCTTCTGCTTCGCGCGCTCCTTGTCGTGCGCGCTGGAAGTCGTGCCGCCTTTGACGATGATCTGCAGCGGGCTAGCCCCGATGGAGGAGCCGCCCTTTACTGGGTCGGACATGTGGCTAGCACTGATAGCCCGGCTAGCCGCACATGTCAACGGCGTGCAGCGCGCAGAACCACGGCCATGCCGAAGATGCCGACGGAGCCCGCGACGAGCGGTTTCCATCCAACTTCCTTGACAGCTTCCTTGATCATCATGGCGAACATGCCCAGGCCGCCGATCAGCGCCACCGCCCCGACCTGGGGGTTCTCCGGGACCGGGTCCGTCTTGAAGAGGTCCCCTTCACGGATCGAGCGACCGGCCTCGTAGGCGAGGATGCCCCCGCCGACGATGCCGGCGAACGCGAGGAACGCGACCTGGCGTTGCTCGACCGTCTGCGGAAGGATGTCGTATTCCGGCATGTGTCACGGCGGAGGGACGATGTTCCCAGGGATAAGCGGGCAGGTGTAGTAGGCGACAACGACTACGCACGGTCCTGTCTGGAGATGGAGTACCGGGTCCAGGTTCTGAATCTGCAGCTGGAGCGACGACGGAGCACCGGGAGTGTACTGCACACCGACGAGTGCCATTCTCGGCTGTAAAGCGACTGGATCCGCGAGCCATGCGTCCACGGCCGTTGCCGTTGCCGGTATGCTATCGGTCAGGATCAGTACCGATTCCACGGTCAACGGCGCAATATCCGGACTTTCGAGGAGGTTGTACTGAAGCAAGACCGGGGCGCAGCCGCTGACTCGCACCGTCCCGAACAGCACCAGCGCCATGACCCGCTGGCCCTTCGCCGCACCAGCGATCTGCGTGTCGAGGATCGGGCTCGCGTTCTGCAGCGCAGCGATCTGCTTCTGCAGATCCTCCGCGGTCGACGACAAAAGGAACTGTACACCGGTCACATCCGCGCCGCCGTCCACGTTTGCCGCCGCGGCGAACTCCAGTTCCAGGAAGAACATGTGCCCGTCGCCCGCCCCGGTGAGCGTGAGGGACGTGATGATCGGATCCACCAACGGCGGCACGATGGCCGTAGCCGCGGCGAAGGCGGTTGCGGCAGCCACAAACAGGCTGTCGGCATCTGCTCCTTGCACCACGAAACAACGAGCGTTCGCGGTGCCACCCAGGACGGTTCCATATCGAGACATGTGCGATTCCTGTTCAGTCTGAGAACAACTTTGAGTGCTTCTGAATCTTCCTCACGACAATGCCGGCTATGAGCGAGACCACCACGGCCGTCGTGACCGAGATGAATAATGGGCGACGGTACCAGACGACACGACCGTCGCGACAGCCGTCACATGACGGGTGATCGTCGGGGCCAACGCAGACGACGCAGTCGCCATCGCTGAGATACGTGCACTCGGGGCACGTGACGACGGCCATGCGGGTGTCCACCTGGCCTGTCGCTCGCTGGAAGCCCACGTAGCCGTGCATGCGTCAGTCCTCGGGCTCGTCGTCGTCGAGATCGTCCTCGTCGTCCGACTCGCGCTCGCACCACTCGTCGAAAGCGATGATCGCCTCCAGCACGTTCGCGTGACCGCCGTCGATCCGCACGTGCCGGTCGCCCTCTCGGACCTCGTAACCGACGAGTCCCGAGCGGCCTTCGTTGAAGAAGACCACGACGGCGTCATGTCCCAGGGCTTCGCTCGCTGCGTGGTTCAGTTCTTCAGTGAGCAGATCGCCGAGATCGTCCTCGTCGATGTACTGCTCCGGCGACAGGTGGGTGTTCGTGCGCATCAGAATCGGCCGGCGTTCGCGTCGTTGATAAGGCGCCGCAGCCCGGCCTTCGTGTCCGGATACGCCGGTGCCGACCAATCGTTCGCCCTCGACCTGGCTCGGACGTGCGGCACCCGGTACGCTTCTCCTGTGACCGGATCGAACTGGCCGGCGGACACCACTCCCCATCCTTGAGACGAGATGTAACCGTTCCTCCGCATCTTGCCGCCTTTCCGTCTGGAGCGACGACGACTCTTGTTCGGCGTGAGCCTCTTGCCGCCCCACCAGCCGTAGCCGAAGAGGAGCCCGAGCCCGATACCGAGCGCGGCGGCTCCGGCGACGACGCCCCACGACGTCTCCTTGTACGCCGCCTCCGGATCCGCCCCGAGCGCTGCCCAGTGCGGGAGGAAGTCGTCCTCTCCGGGGATGCTCTGTCCGAGCCCGATGCCCACGCGCATCGGTCCCGCACGCAGAGGGTTGATGCCCCAGCCGGGCACGGGCGCGGTCTGCCAGCCGGGCGTCGCCACGGCAAGCTCGACGTAGTCGGAATCAGGTACGTTCCAGAAGCTCATGGTGTGTCTCCATCAGGAAGTGGCGGCGGGCATGGGACCGTGTCTCGCCCGGTCGTCGCGGTGTCGGAGCTTCCTCTCGCGACGAGCGCCCCGAAGCGTTCTGCATCGTACGCTGGATCGAGCGGGCCAACGCTGCGACCGAGCCGCTCGTCCCAATACTCGGTCCTCGGTGCCAGCATGTGCCGGAGTCTACCTGGCCGAGCCCCCGGCGTCACCTGCGGAGCAACCAGGCCCCGAGCCCGACGGCCAGGACCATGGCAGCGGCCACGCCCACGACGCCCCGCATGACCGCGGCGTCCATGCTCGGCTGAGCGGCGACCAGAGCATCACCCACCAGGGCGTCGACCGGAATGGTCACCTGGGTGTCCCTCCCCCACGGCTGCGGGAGGTCCACGAGGTACGTGATCGTCTTGCCGGGACCGGCTCCCACCGCGCGGTACATGCCCTAGCCGCCCTTCTTGACCCACCAGGCCGAGAGCCCGATGGCCAGGGCGAGCCCGGCAGCGATCCCGACCGCGGCCTTGATCGCGTCGTCCTTGGCGATGTCCACCTTCGCGAAAGCGATCTCCATCTGCTTCGCAAGCTCGGGGCGGACGTTCTCGTTGATGACCCGTTGCACCATGTCTGGAACGACGCGGGCCATCTCGTCCTCGACGTCGGCGATGAGCCTGCCTTCCAGTTCCAGGATGTGCGGCAAGACCGCGGCGTACGAGTCGTCAGCCATCTGCTGCACGGGGATCTTGATCTCCGTGTTCACGCCCCACGGAAACGGCGCGTCGACCTTGTAGGTCTTCACCGGTCCGGGGCCTGCGCCGACGCCGTGGTAGCTCATCCTATGCGAATCCCCTGCAGACCGGCGATCTGGACCAGGACGTAGTCGAGGGGGGCAATAAAGACTTGATCAGACTCAGTGCCGAACTGAGACAGCGTCCCGAGTCCGATCTTGTACAGACAGTCGTCGCACACGTCCATCAGATCGCCTTCGCTGTTGAGGACCGCGATCTCGACGTGACTGTAGGCGAGGAGCGTGCGTGCGTACTGAGACGGCTCAGAGTTTATTCCATGTCCTGCCGCGACACTCATCGACCATCCCCTAGTCGGAAGTGGTACTCTTAGGCTTACCGTCTCCGAGGAGTCGTTCGCCTGCTCGTGCGTGGCGATGTACCACCTGACGTCATCGGTCTCTTTGAAATTCATGCTGCCGCCTTCTGCTCGTAGTGTCCCTTGAGCACCGAGTACGCCGCGTTGATCTTCTTCAGGCGCTCGGTGTTCCTCTCGCGCTCCGCATCACTCTGTGGGCGGTCCGCGTTGTGCTTCAAGACGAGCTTCCGGTACTGCGTCTTCGTCTGCAGCCAGGTCGAGTTCTTCGGCAGCTTGAGCACGCGGAGTGCTTCGGCGCGCGACATGACCCCCGGAGCGCTCTGCGCTGGCGGAGGGGGCTCAGCCCGACCCTTGCGCTCAGCGCGTGGCTCTCCAGCGTGCGGGCGCGCGTACGGCGTCGGACCGCCATCAGCCTTGTAGGTCTTCACCGGTCCGGGGCCTGCACCGACGCCGTGGTAGCTCAAAACGGACCCTCCAGATATGCTTCCACCATGTTGCTGAGATCGCGTTGCGTGATCTCGCGACCCGCCTCTACGTTCTCCGCGATCACTTCGTTGTCCACGATCATGGACTCGATTTCCGAGACAGGCAGACCGGACTTCTCGGCGGCACGCTCAATGAGGATGCGTGGGATTCTAGCGAGCGCGCATCGGCCTGTGAGGCGCGGGGCGTTGCGTTCCATATTCCCCAACGCCTCGCTGAGCATCGACGCTCCACTGATCGCGCTCAGTACGGCCTCCATCGGCACGTACGCCATCACATCGTCATTCTGGACAGCGTACGGCACGAGCGCCGTCAGCCCATGTGCCAGTAGGTTATCCTCAGTCGGCCTGATGAAATTGTTACCAGGACCGCCGATCGCCACTTCCACCCTGTCGTACAACACCAGAGCCGGAAGGGCGCGGCTTGGCGCCGAGTACTGATCGGGACCGGCGACGATACTCAGCTTGAGCCCGCCGTAGAACGAGATGAACGCATGTCTGCCGCCGCCGGGATGGGCCTCTTCTTCAGTAACAAGAATACGCACAGAATCGAGAGTGTTCATGCCGCCGCCTTCTGCTCGTAGTGTCCCTTGAGCACCGAGTACGCCGCGTTGATCTTCTTCAGGCGCTCGGTGTTCCTCTCGCGCTCCGCATCACTCTGCGGGCGGTCCGCGTTGTGCTTCAAGACGAGCTTCCGGTACTGCGTCTTCGTCTGCAGCCAGGTCGAGTTCTTCGGCAGCTTGAGCACGCGGAGTGCTTCGGCGCGCGACATAACCCCCGGAGCGCTCTGCGCTGGCGGAGGGGGCTCAGCCCGACCCTTGCGCTCAGCGCGTGGCTCTCCAGCGTGCGGGCGCGCGTACGGCGTCGGACCGCCATCAGCCCAAGACGATGTCCGGCGACGCACCTTCGCCTCGCCGATACAGACCTCGCAGATCGCGTCGCCCATGTAGTCCACGCGGGCATGTGCCAGACAGCACGGGCGGCCGCACACGTCGCACTTCACGACCGCGAACGACGGACACGTCTGCGGACGTCCGCTGCTCACGTCCGGCGAGTCGCACGCGACCGGGGACATGACGGACACGCTCCACTTCGAGAGCGCGTTCTTCGTGAGGTGCGAGCCCCACTCCTTCAGCTGAGCGACGATCTCCTGCGCGGCCGCGCCGTTCGCGCCGAGGTTCTGTGCCATGACGGACACGAACGTGTCCCACGGGATGTCCCCGGTGGCACGACGGAGGCGCTCGAAGATGTCCATGCTCTGCTTCAGGTCTTGCCGGTGATTGCGACGAGCGCCAAATAAGACGCGACCAGCCCGACAGGAACCGCTGCCCCGATTGCAGCGTTCCGTAGGTAGCGCTTGCTACCAACCATCCGTCCAATTCCCGCACCGATGGCCGCCGGGACAGCAAAAAAAGCGACGACGTCGAGGTCGAGCGCGAGCGCGCCCGAACGCGACGGAGGCGGCGCTGGCGGAGCGATAGGTCCCGGCACCACCGGCACCGGTGTTTCCGCAGAGACGTCTCCCATTCCAGCGAACATCATCGGGACCTCCCAGTGGGGATGGCTCACGTCGCCGAGAGCGTGTTCGGCATCTTGAGGGCCCAGAACGCACCGAGCCCGATCGCAGTGCCCAGACCGCCACCGACTAGGAGGCCCTTGGCCTTGGTCTTCTTCATCAGGTACGCGCCGAGCAGACCGACGGCCAAACCGCCACCGGCGTACATCGCGAGGCTCTTCTTCTGCTCAGCGTCCAGCGGAGGCATCTCGCCGAGACCGTTCGCTCCGAAGTACTCCCCGAGCCCGAAGATGCCTGCGTGACCGGCCTCGGCCTCTTCCTGTCGCGCCCAGTTCACGAGCGGGCCACCGAGGCCCTGTGCCGCGAAGTACTCGCCCATCCCGGCAGCAGCCTGCTCGTACTGTCCCATGCCGGACTGTGCCGCGAAATACTCGCCCATCGCTCCTTGTGATCGGTACATGTGATCTCCTTCAGCGCTTCTTCCGAAAAACGAGCGCGAGCCCGAGCAGGCCCGCAGCCCCGAGCCCGTACCACGCCATCATGCTCGCCTTGGAAGAGCCCCCAGCGTGCGCTCCCTTCACCTTGTCGGTGAGAGAGAGGTACGGCCCCAGGACAGGCAACGAAGGAAAGGGGCACGTCTGCCCTTCCTTGCACGACTGTGTCTTCGCCTGCACGAAGGCCGTCGCGCCAGAGAACCATCCCGAGAGCGTCGGGAGAGTCTCCTCCATCGCCTTTTTTCTGGCAGCGAAGCCAGCGTCCGGCGTCATCAGCGTCGAGAACATGATGAAGATCCCGGTCCCGTTCGGCCAGGTCTGGGACGCTTCCTCGTCGCTCACTTTCTGACCCACGAACATGCGGCCGTACGGCTCGGGAGCATTCACCACCGACTGCCAGAGCGCGCTCGCCGACGGCTCCCAGATGCCGGTTCGGTACCACTCCGGCGTATAGGTCTTCTGACCTTCCGGGCTCATCGCGAACGCGCTGCTCATCCCGAGCAGCACTTTCAATTCCATGAGCGTCTGTTCGTCACCGAGATCAAGTCCGGGAGCGGTCGCGCCGACAGCGCCGAGCGATCCGTCGTGGAACGACTGCAGTGGACCGAACCGGTTCATGCCCTCGCCGTGCTCGCCAAAGATCCCTTGACCGAAGACGGAGATCGGAGTCCCGCCGGCATCGTCGTCGCTGCCGAGCGAGCCGTCCGAGTACGCGCGGAGCGGGCCGACAGCGCCGAGCCCGCATGTGCCGCGCCCACCGAACACGCCGTCCTGGTAGGCCAGCACCGGCGCCGGATGATCGGCCATCTCGATGCTGCCACCGTCGGCAGATCCGCCACCGCCACCACCACCGAAGACGCCGCCATCCGGAGCGTCCGCGTACGGAGCCCCGCGCGAGAGCGGACCGAGGGAGCCGTCCTCGTAGGCGAACAACGAACCGGGCATGTCTGGGTTCGCCGAGGAGCCACCGACGACGCCGTCGGCGAACGCCTGGAGCGGCGCAGCCCCGAGCGAGCCGTCCGCGTACGCGAACAGTGGCCCTGGGTTCTCGGCGCTCGGGGCGTTGCCGCCAACGATGCCGTCCGCGTACGCCTGCAGCGGTCCGTCCTGGCCCAAGCCGCCAGCGCCCTGAGTGATCTTGGTGCTTCCGAAGTATGCGCCTAGCGACATGTGATTCTCGATCCTTCCCAGGGAATGTACCCCGGCTCAGTCCCCGACGAAAGCCTCGACCCGCGGCCGCAGGAAGTACATGGCGATCCCGCCAGCAACGACACCGATGCCGAGCCACGCCCAGCCGGGCACGCCCGCCTCGATCTCGTCACCCCCGAGGCCGATGGCCCTGCCGACGATGCCGAGAGGGCCGCCTACGTTGTCCATCGTCGGGCCGAGAGCGTCCGCCGCCGCGGCTGCTGCGCGCATGTTGTCCATCAAGCGTGCCTCCGGCTCTCCATCCACCAGAGACCGATGGCCGCCACGCCGAGCAGGCCGACCGCTATCCAGCGGAACGCCTGCGCCTGCTCTGGCGTCGGGGAGGTCTCACCGACCGGACGCGCGTACGCTCCCATGCCAGCGTTGCAGCCGCAGCCGCCCACGCCGACGAGCTTGCCGGACATGTCCTGCGCAGGAACTCCTGCGATGCCGACAAGGTTCATGTTCATGCCTTAGCCGCCTTCGCGACTTTGTTGATCAGGTCGTTGAACTGATTCGCGTTCTTGTCGAGCGAGAAGAACAGGGCGTTGGCTTTCGCGCCAGTGAGCCGACCATCTGCTTCCAGATCGCCAACCATGTTCCAGAGACGATCGAACGCCTTCTGATAATTCGCGCCGATTGCATTGTAGGCGCTGTGCTTCCTGCGTTTCATTGCTTGTTCCTCCGGTACATGTTCATCCGTGTAGCTCCGAGACGACTTCGCTCAATTTGTTCATCCCCGCATTCAGCTTGCCGTACAGGCGATCGTATTCTGTGGCGCTGATCGCGCTCGCGTTCCAGAGCCTGTCCAGATCGTCGTACAGAGCATCGTAGATTGCGTCGAGATTCTTTGCGGTCGTGGACCTGGGTTTTTTGCTTTTTGTCGCCACGGATCACCTCTTGTTCCGGCGGTACATGTAATAGCCGCCGCCCGCCACCGCGAGGAGAGCGAGGATCCCCCACGTGCCAGCCATCGACGCTTCCTGCTTCTCCGGCACGTACGCCACTGTCGGCTGCTCCGCGGGCAGCTGCTGCGGAGTCGATTCCGGAGCGGACGTCACAGGCGGCACGTACGCTTGCTCGTAGCAAGGCTTCGCAGCCATGGCCTGAGCCCAGTAGCTCGGGTCGTGCATCGCTGCCCAGCACACAGCGTTCATCCCCTTGTTCGCTCCATTGCCGTTCGTGCTGGCGCAGTAGTCGCGCAACGCGAGCAGTTCTGGAGAGAGACATCTAGGCACCGGCTGCAGCCCGGAAGCGCCGGGACAGTACGGCAGCTGCGACAGCGCGTAGGCGTAGAGCGAGGAGCAGTCGAGGTCCGGGTTTGTAGAGGTGCCGGCGACGCACGCCGCGATCAATCCGGCCGTGTACTGGTCAATGCACTTCGGCGCTGGACACACCGGAAGCGCCGCCACCGCGCACGCCGAGAAGGGACTGAGTCGACCCGACATCGGACCCGTCGGTGTCAGCCCGAGGCCGGAGAGCCTCTTGTGGTACTCCGGCGGGCACTTCGCTTGCGCCTCGGCCAGTTCACCCTGCGTGACACAGGTCGGCGTCCCGACAGACCTCACGCCGGTGCCGGTCCACTCCAGAAGCCCGAGCCCTGTCATGCTGCGGTACATGGCTCACTTCTTTCTGAGGAGCAGGTAGCCGAGCCCGAGCGCCACCACCGCTGCCACTCCGTAGACGACCGGCTTGCTCAGACCGAAGAACTCCAGAGAGCCCTGCGTGGGCGCGTGCCCCGTCGCGGTCGTGTAGAGCTTCGCGTAGGACGGATCGCCTGGATACACGTAGGACGTACCCTGGACGTTGCCTTGTCCGTCCACAGCGTCTGCGCGTACCGCCTCCAGCCCGTTGATGATCTGGATCGAGTACTTCTGCACTACAGAAGTTTCTGGCATGGACGATGACGTGTCCATGACGGGGGGAGGCCCGGTGCCGCTTTGTATTCCTGTTGGGTAATCGGCTGTTGACATGGCTCACTTCTTCTTCAGCAACATGTACCCGAGACCTAGCGCCAGGATCCCGCCGACGCCGAACATGGCCATCGTGGCGGGCGACATGGCTAGCTTGTGCTCGACACACTCTCCAGTCGACAGGTCGATGGCGAAGTGCGGGCCTCGCGAACCGCAGTCGGATCCTGGCACGACGGTGTCGTTCGTCAGTACCGTGGTCGCGCTCGAATCCGGAGCGTACGAGTCGTACGTCACCTGCGAGGTCGTATCGAGCGGCGGCGTCGTATTCGTCGCGGGAGCCGTGACCGGCGGCGGCATCGCAGCCGCGCACAGCGGCGTGTTCATCACCTTCTGGAACAGAGTCGGGTAGCGAGACATGCTCCAGCAGGCAGCGTTGAAAGTCTTGTTCGGACCCTGGAACGTCGGGTTCGCTCTGCAGTAGTCGACGATGGGGCTGAACTCGCCCGCCATCTCCGGAGTGAGGCACGACGGGACCTGCGCCATCATCGCGTCGGCGTCGCCAGGACACCCCATCATGTCGAACCCGCCGCACTTGCCCAGTGCGAGGCACGCCGCCGCGAACTCCCAATCGTTCACGCCGGGCGGGGTCTTTCCGAGGTAACACGAACCGAGCCACTGGACGGCCTGCGTGTTCAAGCAACCCTGAGCCTTCAGGTTGGCCTGGAATGCCGGCGTGCAGCCGCCAGCGTTGACAAACGCCTTCATCAGATACCCGATCGCGGCCGGGTCCAACAGAGGCAGAGGAGCGCCAAGGCCCCTCATCGGAGCATGTGTCGAACTGCTTCTGTACGTCATCGTTTTCTCCAGAGCATGTAACTGAGAGCGGCGGCGCCGAGCCCGACAGCGATGGGCAGGCCGAGGTTCATCTTCGCTTGCGCCGCCACGGGCCGAACATGTGCCGGCGGGGGCACATCCATGGTCAGAGCAGGCGGCGCAGGCGGCGCGCTCTGCGCCAGCATCTGCGACTCCAGCGCGCTCTGGAAGGTCACCGGCGGGACGGCGCGCGTCGTCGTGCCCGGCACAGCCACCTGCGCCGCGAAGAGGAGCGCGCCGCCGACAGCAGTCGCTCTCGGCACGAGCGCGAGCGTCTGCTTCGGCAGCTTCTCCATGTCGATGCGCTCACCCCAGTGGAGGAACGCGACCGTCGGAACATCCTTCGCGTCGTCCTGCCGGTAGACCGCTTGCGTCTCGTACGACTGGTACGCCGTGCCGTCCCACATGGCGGCGACCGACGCCTGCGTCATGGGCCCCTTCGTGATGATCGCCACGAACGGAAGCGGGCTGCCGTGCGTGATCTCAGAGACCGCGTTCACCTGCGCGTCTGTGATGCCCCAGACGACGATGTTCGTGTCGGGGTTCTTGATCTCCTCCCAGGAGATGTCCCCGGAGCGCGTCGCCCAGGGCGTGTAGATGCCGAGCGGCTGCAGCTGCAGCGTCGCAGCGACCTCCGCGAGCATGCCCTGCGCGTCCATCGCGCCCAGGGATGTGCCGGGGGGAGCCACTATCATGGGCAGCGAGTCCCAGGCAGCGCCTGCGCCTCCGTGCTCCATGTAGTTGGTCTTCATCACCACGGGGACCTCACTCGCTCGCCCTCAGAAGCCAGCCGGCCGCCGTTTCCCGAGCACGACTCGGCTACCCACATGTCCGACGCGGGAGCGGTTGTCGATGCCCGCCGAAAGAGCGACGTCGGCCGACTGGCTTCTGAGGGGGAGAACTTCATCGCGGACCGCCACCTAGCGACCCCGGCCCGAGGCTCGCGTTCGTCAACGGCTTCATGCACTCGGTCAGCGAGTTCAGGTACGCATCCGGCACGAGCAGGCCGGCGATGTCGTACTCAATGAACGCGATCGGAGACGGGATCGGGTTGAAGATCACGCAACGGATCTGCACCGTGGAGCCGCTGCGCGCGTAGAGCGTGTACGGGATCGAGAGCGCGCCGGGCCGCGTCGGCCGCTGCGGAAGAAGCGACGTGCCTGCGCCCGCCGCGCTCGCGAAGTTCGACGCCGCCGCGATGTTGAACCGAGACCCGTTCGCCGCCCCGAGCGCGGCCAAGAGCGCTGGAGGGATCTCCGGGTTGCCGGGAGCCAGCGGCTGCGTGAACGCCTGCTGGAACGTCTGAATCGGCACCGGGTCCAGCTGGTACAGCAGGTTGCCCGGCTGCCGCTGGTCGACGCTGATCTGGAAGCCCATGATCGACGAGAACCGCCGCGCCTCGACCGGTACCGTGTCGCCCGCGTCCACGCCGCTGAACCGGTAGATGTCCGGACGGAGATCGAACAGGAGGAGCGTGAAGGTGCTCGGCACCCGGAACGCCCCAAGCTCGAACGCGAACGGCTCCTCCGGGTTCACCGAGTCGAGGAACATGCCCTCCTCGGGCAGCCGACGGTACAGCTGCTCGAAGGGCACGACCTCCGGGTTCACGAGGAGCGTGTTCAGAGCGCCGCCCGCGAGTTGCACGCGCGCCGCACCGCAGGTGGATCCCTCGCCGGGATAGGGCGCGGGAGGCGGAGCCTCGCCGAGCCCCGGATACAGGTACGGTGCCGGGCGGGCGGGCGGCTGGACCGGCGGAAGGCCCAGCCCCGCGATCTGCCTGTGTGAGAGATGCTGGGGCTGGTTCATGTCGCCTTCCTTACGTCAGACGCACCGGGCCCGGCGGCTGGATGATTCGGAAGCCGTGGAGCCCCACGACGAGGATCCCGTCGGGAAGCCGCGTGACCGGATCGGTCGCCGCGTCCGGGTTCTGCTGATCGACGACGCCCTCGTGGACGTCGTACTGGCTCCCAAGGAACGGGAACAGACCGCCAGCGCCGTACCCAGAGGCGTTGCCGGCGGGCGGGTTGTTCACGTGCGTCGGGCGCACCTTCCACTGGATTGTCTCGCCACGCTCGAAGAAGTCGAGCGCGCCCAGCTGGAACGGGCTGTTGATGCTCTCCGAGTAGAACGAGGAGGGGAGCGGGTCGTTCGAGCGCGGGAACGCCGCACCCTGGTTCAGCATCTCGATGGTGCCGTCGAACTCCATCGACCGGAAGGACGAGTGGTTCGAGGGGCTCGCGTAGATCGGAGCGCCTGTGCCGGGAGCCGCGATGCCGACGATCGGCTGGTAGCCCATCTGCCCGTCGTTGAGATCCCAGGCCGAGTGGACCGGGCGGAAGCGACCGAAGGAGCGCCCCTGGAAGGTTGCGCCCTGCTGCGTGGTCGGGTCGAGCTTCGCGAACTGGAAGGCCGACTGGAAGGTAGCGAAGCGCGCGACGGCCACGAACGGACCGTCTTGAGAGATGATCTTCGTGCCCTGCGCTTCAGCGATGCTATTCGTGCCGATCGGGATCGACACGATGAGGTCGAAGGGAATGCGACGGCCCGGAATCGACTCGATGTACCGGACGTGGTCGTTGGTGTTCCCCCCACCGATGGACTTGCCCTCGACGCCCTGCAGGGCATTCGCGAGGTTCTGCAGGTCGCGGGTGTTGCGCTCCAACGCCTGACGAATCAGCGCGCTGTCGCCTTGCATCCCGCGCACGGCCTCGTTGGCCTGCTTGGCCTGCGATGCCGCGTACCCAGCCTGCTGCTGGAGATTCTGAACGATCTGCTCGAATGTCGCCACGATATGTGCCTCCGGTTGGGAGTACCGGACGGCGGGGTCGAGAGTACATGCTCTCGGCCGTCCCGTCCGTACCATCAGTCAGGTATGTGCCTCCCGGCGGCCCCTTGCGGAGCCGGCCGGGGTGCAGTCGCTACGTGAGCAATCTCACGTAACCGCGCGGGACTACTGGACGTCGCGGGCGAACAGACCATCGAAGGTGAACTGGATCACCTTGTTGATGCCGTCCGTGGCGTTCAGGTTGCTCTGCAGCGAGAGCATGTTCCGGCCGTTGGCCGCGACCACGCCGTAGGTCGACGCATTCCCGCCATCGGGAAGGGGCGTGATCTCGGCGACGCACTTCACGTTCTGCCGAGGAGGCAGGAGGATCGCTCGGGCCAGCCGCAAAATTGCAGTGTGATCCGGGGTCCCGTTGTTGAAGTGGATGAGGTCCGAGGAACCGCCGAGGTCACCCCAGAGGCCGCCGCCGTCCGGGAAGTACTTCGTCGGCATGTTCGTGATGGAGAACTTCTCGCCGGTGCCGTAGCTCCAGTGAAGCTGCTCCTCCGCCTGCCAGTACAGACGGTACACGTCCTCGGTCGAACCGAGGTAGTTGCCCGCGCCCGGACCCTTGAGAGCGCCGTTCGGGTCGGGGATGGGGGCCGTGATGCCCGTCGAGAAGAACGCCGCTGCTCCAGCCTGGGAGAAGTCGCCGTTTTTCTTGATGCTGCCGTTCGCGAAGCCTTCTCCGCGAATCATCGGGTTGCGGAACCACGTGAACACGCGCAGGGCGAGCGTCACGTGCGACTGGTCGGACGGCAGCGTCGAACCGTTCTGGAGGTTCGTCAGGGCGTTGATGTCGTCCTGCCGAGCCGCGTTCGTGAAGAGGGACTGCCTCTGGTTCACGGACTGGATGTTGCCACCGAGTCCGGAGGTCCGGACGAGGGTGTCATAGAAGGGTTGATGCACACGTTCGCGGACGTTCGTCAGCTTTGCCATGGTAGTTCTCCTTTGGAGACGGGTTGATGACCGCGGGCCCGTTTTGTCAGGGTGTCGTCCCTGTATCCCGCAGCCGGTTCAACGCCCCGAGGTCCGGGGTCTGTCGCTTGCGCGACGCCTACCGGACCTGGGAGCGAGAGGAAGTGATCAGCCGCCGCTGAGCACTCCGTTCCCACCGGAACCCTGGAGGATCCCTGCGGGAAGCTCGGACTCCGTGTAGTGCGCCTCGGCCGGGGTAGACCCCGCCCAAAGCGGACCGTTCGGGATCCACTGCGACTGGGTCGGTACCGAGTTCTCCGCGAAACCGTCGCCACTCGGCGAGGCCGTGAAGAACTCGCCCATGCCGCGGACTCCGCGCCGGCCGAGGCCGGCCGCCGCCTGCTGGAAGGCCCCGGTGCCCGCCGCCGCCTGCTGGAAGCCCTGACCCAGACCAGCGGCAGACTCCGCGAGGTCGAGGACGTGGTCCAGGTTGGCGTCCGGCCGGATGCCGTCGTCCACAGGCAGCTGGCCCATGTGCGAACGACCCGGCTGAAGAGCGAGCGGACCCGCCTTCTCGTAGAAGCCCACACCCTGCGTGCCGGGGCCGGCGAAGTACTCGCCCATCCCAGACTGCGGGGTGAAGAACTCGCCCATCCCAGCAGCGGCCTGCTGGAAAGCTCCGATGGGCGCGAACTGCGGCATGATCGAGGTCGCGTTCCGAGCGACACCGAGCCCGGCCGCACCACTTCGACGCAGGTGACGAGGAACGTACCGTCCGCTACCGCGCAGCGCGGACGCTGCACTGTTCGAGTAGCCTTCGAGGTACGAGAGCGCCTTCGTCTGATCCGAGGCGAGGAGCGCTGTCCGGACGACAGACTCCAGCCAGGAGACCATCATACCGGCACCGACCGCCATCCGTGTCTCGGCCTTTCCGGGCACCATGGAGACGGCCGCGATACCGGCAGCGCCGACCACCGCACCGGTCAGGGGCTTCGCCCACTGTCCGATGACGGAAATCTTGCCGTCGGCAGTCATCAGCGCCATGCCCGCGAACTTGGTGCCGTCCGCCGAGACCAGTGCCTTCGCCACTACGCCCGTCAGGGCCTTGTGGATGAAGAAGCCGGTCAGGACGAGCGCGCCCGTCTTCAGCAGCGTCTTGAGGTCGCTGGCGAAGCCGTTCATCGTGTACCGACCGCCGCGACGACGGTTGGCGATGAAGTACAGTCCTTTGCGCAGACGACGGACCTTGCGGCGACCGATCCTGCGCGGCATGCGAACCCTGCGCGACTTTGATCGACGGGACTTCTTGCCCGCCTTGGACTTGCGCTTGCCCTTGCCCTTGCGACGAGGCTTCGCGCGGCCAGCGGCTCGCGCTGCCTTGTTCCGCTTGCGGGTAGCCGCTGCCTTACGGGCAGCCTTGCTCCGTTTCGAGGACTTGCGGGCTTTCTTCTTGGGAGACTTCTTGCGGCCCGCGGCACGCGCTGCCTTGTTCCGCTTGCGGGTAGCCGCTGCCTTACGGGCAGCCTTGCTCCGGGAAGCCTTGCTCCGCTTCTTGCCCTTGCGGGAGGCGGCCTTCTTCTTCTTCTTCTTCTTCTTGCTCTTGTTCTCGTACATGTGGCCTGCTCCCGAGTTGGGGGTAAATGCGTCCCAGCCTGCTTCTGCGCGCTTGGCAGCTGCCTTGCGCCGAGCCGCGATTCGCGTCTTGGCCTTCTGGTAGGCGCCTTCGGTCTTGTAGTCCTTCGCGCTGATCGCTCCGGCGATGGCCCACGCCGGAATCTTGCGAAGGGCCTTGCCCTTGCTGCGCGTCATGTAGCTGAGCACCCGACCGCCGCGCCGCGGGTGGGACAGGCTCGCGCGACGGTACGGACCGTAGGCGACGCGCACGCGACGCTTCGTCTTGCCGCGACCCTGCGTCCGGCTCTGTGCCGGCCACCTCTTCTTGACGGCGGCACGCTTGCGCCTTGCCACCTTGTCAGGCGTGTTGCGCTTCGCCTCCGCGATCTTCATCTTCTCGATGCGGATCTTCGCCTTCTCGATGGCCTTCTTTTCGCGTTGAGCAGCCGCCTCGGCCCGCGTCTTCGCGCGCTCGACGCCCTTCTGAGCAGCCGCGTACTTCCTCTCGGCGACCTTGATCCGCTTCTGCGCCGCCTTCACGGTCTTCGAGATGCGAGCGCGGCGAGCAGGAGTGGAAGCAGGCGCGGCGGCGGCGGCGGGGGCAGCAGCAGCAGCCTTCCGGGACTTCCGAGCCTTCTTCGCCGGGCCGTAGATCGTCTCGTGCGCAGCCGCATACGCGCGAGCCTCGGCGCCGGTCGGCGGACGCTTGTTCCGGCGCATCGACGCGGCACGGCGGTTCTTGCTCAGTGCCCGCATCCCAGTACCGACAGCCCTGGCTTGCTTGCCCCTCCGGCGAACCTCCGCGAAGTGTTTGGCGCGAGCTTTCTTCGAGTGGGTGGGCGCTGAACCAAGACCAGCGTGCCGGTGGCTGCGCTTGCGCGCCGTGTTCTCGTTCATCTTCCGCACGAAGGCGGCTCGGTGGACGCTGTTCGATTGCATGCTTCCGCTCCTGTTTTCCATGAGCCGCCGAGCACGGGCGACACGCTCGGCTCGTGAAAGGCCGTGAGTTGCGGCGCGAGCAGAGCCATGGGCCCGTGCGTACGCTCCGGGACCGTTGACCGCTGAGAGCGTCGTGACGCCCATCGGATTCGGGCGGTAGCCCTTCGGGCGCGGCGCCATCCGGTACGCCCCGACGTCCGCTTTGCGGATCGGGAATGCGCGACCGTATGCCTTGTGACTTGCCACTTCTTCCGACTCTTCTTGCCGACCCCGCAGCGGGGCCCTGGCAAGGCGTCGGGAGCGCCTGGCTAACGATTCGGAGCCTACCGAGCGCACATGCGCCGGTCAAGAAAAACTTGAGCGGACATGTTTTCCTCGGTAATTCTGCATCTCGTAAATTCAACGAGGGGCCAATGAACATCCTCTATGGCGCGTGCGGGGCCGGAATGGGCCACGTCATGCGATCCGCCGTGCTCGCGCAGCATCTGCAGGAAGCTGGGCATCAGGTGACGTTCGCGTCACACGACGGCGGGCTCCGGTACCTGAAGCACCGCAAGTGGCGCACGATCCAGGTCGCTGGGTTGACCGGTTCCAAGGTAAGCCGCAACGCGGTCTCACCGCTCGGGACGCTCGTCTCCAGCGTCATCCAGATGCAGCGAGGCTCCAGGAGCAACCTGCTGGCGTCCGTGGAGATGACCACGCTGATGCCGGACGTCGTGATCACCGACTTCGAGGCGACCGTCGCGCGCTACGCGATGCTGATGAACAAGCCGCTCATCGCCGTGGATAACTTCCACTTCCTGAACCACTGCCGGCACCCGAGTGCGCTGATCTCCTCGGACTACTCTGCCGCATCGTTCATGTACTCCGTCTGCGAGAGTCGCATCCCTTTCGCACACAAGTACCTCATCACGACCTTCGCGTCGGCTCCAGTTCTTCGGCCCACGACGACCCTGCACCTGCCTATTCTCCGGCCGGAGGTACTGCGGGCGAAGACAGAGGCTTCGCCGGGGGAACACCTTGTCGCGTACTTCAACGACAAGGCGGACCATGCGTCGATCGCAGAGGTGCTCAAGACAGCCGGCATGCCGGTGCGGCTCTACGGATCGGCTCGCGCGCCAGCGACAGATGGACCTGTCACGTTCTGCGAGTTTTCCGACGCGGACTTCATCCGAGACGTCGCCACATCACGCGCCGTCATCGGCGGCTCCGGGTTCACCTTTATGACCGAGGCAATCTTCCTCGGGAAGCCCATGCTGGCCCTGCCGTACGAGATGCAGTTCGAGCAGATCCTCAACGCGAACTACCTGGAGGCTCTCGGTTACGGAGAGCGGTGTCACAGTCTGACCCCAGAGTCGCTGCGTTCCTTCTTGGAACAAGTTCCCCGCTATGCCGACAAACTTCAGGGATTCCGGCACGACGGCAACCGTGATCTTTTCGCGTCCGTTGACCGAGCGATCCGGGAGGTCGCCTGAGCGGCGCGCGGCCGCGGGTCAGCGTCGGCGCATGTAACTGACGAGAAAAGCCGCGGCAAACGCCGCTCCGCCGACGAGCGCGACACGTCTCCCCAAAGAAGAGGGGTGCTTCAGCGCCGCGCGTACCTGTGTCCGAAAGCAGTCGATCTCGTTCCACTTCGGCTTGACTGCTGGATCGCACATGCTGACCCAGCTTTCGACGGACTGCTGCGTGTACCCGTGCCGCTCGTACGGCGACATGAGCGCGTACTTCAGCTGCTCAGGCGGCACCTTCGCCGGATCGACGCCTGCCTCTTGCAGCAGGATCAAAAGGTACGCCCACTTCCGCGCGTCGCGCTCCGTCTGCGCCGTTGCGGCTCTCGCTGCCACGGCGGCGCGCACAGACGCTGGAACATCGCGTACCGGCATCAGCGACCTCCTCTACTACGGAGCGCGAGGATGGCAACCAGCGCGGCTCCAGCAGCACCGACGCCAACCATGAGCTTCGTGCGTTTGCTCAGCGCACGCTCTTCGGCCTCCCCGAGCGCGCGGTTCATGCGCTCGCGGAAACAGTCCGCTCCGGCATCGCACCCGAAGAACCAGTCGAGCGCTTCCGCCGGATCGATGTCGCGTGCCTTGAGCGCGGCCCAGACCTGCGCATCGGTAGCGCCCGCAGGAATATGCAGACCGAGCGTCAGCCACTGGCGCGCTTGCGCCAGTGCTCCGAGATAGATGGCTAGCTCTTGGAGTTCCTGTACGGACTCCATGTGCTCAAGACTTTGTCCCTCGTCAGCCATCTTCTGCGTGACGATCGCATCGACCTGCGCATGCGTCGGGGGCGGCTGCGGCGCATAGAGCGCAGCCGTCTGCGGCGCGAGGACCGCGTCGGCCGCTGGCTTCGGCGCAGACACTATCTGCCAGACGTTGTCTGCGCCCAGCTTCATGCTGCAGACGGCGAGCATCTGGGGCGGAAGACTGTCGGACAAAACGAACTCGCGCCGGCACCATCCGGTCGACGTTTTTCCAGGAAGCACATTCGCGACGCCGCTCCAGGCTTTCATCCCGTCCTGCATCGCCATCAAGCTCCCGGTCGGATCTCCTCCGTTCAGGAGAGCGCTCGTGACACGGGGGCCGACATCATTCGCGAGAGTGTGAACCGGCTGTTGACGAGGATCTCCGGAGTACCTCGCTTGCTCTCGCACCATCGTGTTCACCACGAGTCCCGCCAGCAAGCGAGCGTAAGGCAGTTGTCCGCTCCAGACCGCTGCGATGATCGGGCTGGCGGCAACATAGTATCTGTGAGCGTCGTCCTGCACATACTGGCGGGGGTCGTAACCAGGAGGGATCAGGAAGCGGACGGTTCCTGGATTGCCGCTGATCAGCAGATCGGCGGTCTCCGTAGCCACGCGGTTAAGCTCGGTCAGTCCGACTCCTCCGCTGAGATAGTCCCACGGCCCAGCAACCGGCAGCGGCATCTCAACCCATCCACCTCCAAGGCCAGAGAAGCTCATCGCTTGCTCCAGATCAGGTATGCGGTGGCAGTCAGCAGCCCGAGCCCGACGACGCCAGCGGAAGTGAGACGCACCTCCGCTTTCTCCTGCTGAGACAGAGCGCTAACGACTGCCAGAAAATCCTTCTGTTCCTGCGTCAGCGTTGGTTTCTGCACGGCGGCGCTCATCGTCTGCTTCTCCTGGAGACGGCCCACCCAGCGAGGGCGGCGCCTCCGGCGGCTAGAAGGCTGTAGTTGAGCATGTCTCGGTGCTCCGCGCCCTTTCGCTTCGCCTCGCGAATCGCCGTACGGAACGAAGCGGCTCGGGCCGCGACCGCTCGCACGGCCGCGCGCTGTTGCGCTGCGCTTGCGACCTTCCACTTGTTTCCCGTCAGTTCCTCCATCTGCCGCTGGAGCTTGTACTGCGTGATGTTGGACAGGACCGTTCGCGTCACATCGCGCTGCACGAGCGCCGACGCGGCCGCGGCCTGCTGCAGCGAACCGGACAGGTACGTCGCCCATTGGGGCGTCCCGCAGTCGCCGACGCTCTCACCAGCGCTGCCGGTGGTCCGCACGCGCCCGATGTACTGCAGGTACTCCTCGTCGGAGTGCACCACGCCTTCCCAGTGCGGCTGGGTACGCGAGTCCATCTGGCTCCCCTGGTACGCGCCGTAGCGCTGCACCCACATGTTCAAGCGACCGGCGAGCTTGTTGTCGTAGCCGGTCCCGGTCTCCCGCGCGTATTCCTCGCCGTACATCGCGAGAACGATCTGATACGGCGTCACGTACCGGCGAGCGTTCCAGAATGCGAGCGCCCCGAGCGCATCGCATGCGGCGTAACCGCCCTGATGGATGTTGGGGATGCTCTTCTGTTGCAGTTCTCCCATCGAGAGATCGTACTTGTCGCGGTAGACGACACCGTCGATGCCGTACGCGCCGTATGGGCAGCCGAGCGGCAGCGCGCAGCCACGACCGACGACGGGTCTCTGGTACCGCATGTACTTCGGCCGAGCGCGCTTCGCTCGCACGTCGCTCTCGTTCAACAGGAACGCGGCACCCGATGGGTCTCTCACGATGTCGAGCGTGTCGGCGTCCGGCGATGCGGCAGGAAACAAACGAACGCCGTCGTTCAGGCCGCAGCCACCGCTGGTGACCAGCCACTCCAGGTTCGCGCGCATCAGCGTCTGCAGGTTGCCTTGCATCGACTCCCAGTAGTGCTGGTACTGGAGCCACAGAGCACGAGCGAGATCGGTGCAGGCAACGGTGGCAGCAGCAGCGGCTCGTGACGCTGCCTCCTGCGCACGATTCAGCTTCTCGCTATCGCTCGGGCCGAACCCGAGCGCGTCCGAGATGATCGGAACGAGCACGCTTGCGATGATCTGCCCGAGCACTGCTCCGATCGGAGCCGGGAGCCCGAACGCCTGTCCGACAGCGCCAGCGATCCAGCCACATGCCTGGATGACGAGCCCCTGAGCTTCGTCGAAGTTGATTGATCCGTTGCTCAGGGAGCCGTAGGTCGCTTCGCACAACGAAAGCGGAATGCCTGGGAACGTCTGCGCAATCGCGCCTCTGGCACAGGAGCCAAGGAATGTGTTCGGGTTCGCATCCGTGATGATGGGCACCCCGAACTGCGAGAGGTACGCGGTCCCGAGCGTGATCCCCCACTGCTCCGCGTTCTCCACAGTTGTGGGGAAGTTGTGGATGAGCGTCGAGGCGGCAATGAACTCGGGAGGCAGACCAATTCGATCGCAGTTCGCCGCGATGAAAGCCTGCGCCATCGCGACGGCCGCCTCTGGCGTCGGAGCCTGAGTGAACAGTTCCGGGTGATGCAGCAGGTATTCGTAGCCCCACTGGCTGATGTCATCCTGGGGCATCGCCGAGCGGATCTCTGCCTCTACTGGGCGTCCCGCGGCCGACAGCTTCTCCGCGTACACACGACGACCAGCTTCAATGCCTGGACCGATCTGGCTCCCCGCGAAAGTGAGCGCCTGGTTCTTCGCCCACTGCCCGAGCGCGGATTGCCCTTGGCTCGTGGTCGGGTCAACGAGCGGCACCCACGTTCGCGGCAGGGAACTCGCGACCGACGCAGGTATGTACCCCTGCGCTCCGGGAGCCACGCTCCTCACGAACGCGGGAGCCGACGCTCCCGCCGCGGTGACGGCCTCGATCGTCCCGATGGTCGCCGGGATGATGTACTTGCCGCCCGGAGCCTGCCCGAGCCCAGACAGCCGCCGAGGCACCCAGATGTGCGGGCCGCGGCCGCTGGAGAAAGTCATCCCGCGATCCCGTCCTTGCCGATCGTCAGCGAGCCCCCGGTCAGGATCATGTGCACCCCGTCCGGGGTGTAGACGAACAGGAATGTCTCCCCGGTTTTCGGGTGCTTCGTCGCCCCGAGCCAGGCGCGAGCAACGGACACCTCGAAGAGCCCCTCGTCGTCCTTGCGCAGCACGAAGTCACCGTCGTCCGACTCCCGGTACAGACGCACCTGCACCCCGAGCAGTGGACCCAGCTGCGTGAAATGCTTCGGCATCGGCGGGTCGAACTTCACCATCGGTCCGACGACCTCGATCTTCTTGGAGGGGCTGCCCCACGGTCGCAGGAACCCAGGTTCCGCGTAGATCGTGCGGCTCCCCTCGTCGACATGCTTGTAGTCCTCGTACTCGGACAGGTTCTTCTTCCACTTGTTCGAGCGGTACATCTCCGCGCCGCCGACGCCGATCTCCTGCATCTGCTTCGGCCAGGTGAAGGAGAACTCGATCTCCTTCGCTGGCGCGCGGGCATAGAACGTCTCGAACGTCTTGATCGCCTGCGGCTTCGTATCGACGACCCGAAGCGCCATGCGATCTAACCGATGTCCTGCAAGATGACGGAATAGCGCCGTTGCTGCAGGAAGGCTCCTGCCCCTGACGGATCCAGATACTTGGCGAATAACTGGAATGTGTGCGTGCCTGGGTTGTTAAGTACGCCCTGTACGCTGCCGCCAATGAACCCGACCGGCGGATTGGTCCACTGCACGTACGACTGGTTTGAGATCGATGCCCCGGAGAGCGCGATGCCGTCGATGTACGGCGTAAGAGTGATCAGTGCTTCGCCGGGTCCTGGCCCTGGAACACCGCCGAAATCACCAGCGACCGACATGTAGAACTGAGTGACTCCCGAGAGAGCCGTGTAGTTAAACAACGGGGTCACAATGGTGTCCACGTTCGTTCCTGGAACCGTGCCTCCCACGGCGGTCGACTCATCGAACAGTGGCGACGCTCGCGTGACGGAAGGGATGAGGATCCCCGACACCACCAGTCCCATCACTCGCTGGCCCTTGGCCGCGCCCGCGATCTGCACGTCCAAGATGGGCAACGGGGTCTGTGCGTTCAAAAGCTCCTTCGTCAGCACTTCGGAATCCGCCCCGAGGAAAAACTGGATCCTGCTCGTGGATGGAATGATTCCCCCGGCGGCATTGCTGCTCTCGGCCCCCTGGACCTCCAGGAAGAACATGTGCCCGTCGCCCGCGCCCGTGAGCGTGATCGACGTGATCTGCGGGTCCAGCATCAGACCGAACGTCGCAGCCAATGCCGACCCAAGCGCCGCAAGCAGAGCCTCGGGTGTCGCGCCTTGCACTACGAAGCCGACCGCGTTCGCGGAGCCACCGAGAACAGTCCCGAATCTTGACATGTGTCTACCTCTTCTTCGCCACGTACCAGAGCAGAACCAAGCCGGCTGCGCCCGCAGCGGCCCAGAGTACCGTCGATGGCGGTCCACCGTCGAGCCCCGCAAGGGAACGTGTCCTGCGGACGATGCGCGCCCGATCGACTGGCGCGATGACGCCTACAGCGGCATCACCCTCCCCGACCACCTGCGCTCCGGGAGGCACAGGACGCCCTGCTTCGATGGACGGCACACCGATCTTCGTCGCCGGCCGAAGCTCCGGCGTCGGCAGATCGTCGTTGATGTTGAGGCCGCCTGGCACCTCCAGGTACTCGTAGCCGCCCGTGTCAGGCTTCCATCTGGAGTAGATCATGCGGTCATCCTCCGGCGCGCGATCATTCCGGGAATGACCAAGCTCGCCACGTACAGGCCGAGCCCGATGGCGGCCACCCACACGATCGGACTGATCGCCTTGCCCAAGAAGCCGAGCAGGTCGGCGTTCCCGTTCTCCTGGATCTTCTGAAGCGCAGCGAGGCATGTGCGCTTGTCCTCGTCGTTGCCGGACTTGGCCAGCTGGTCGCAATACTCGATGGCCTTGTTCTGGATCGGTGCCGCGATCTTGAGGACGTAGACCATGTAGCAAGCGCCGAGCACCACGACGATGCCGAGCGCCGCGAGAGCCCAGCCGCCAATGACGATGGGAGCGATGCCCATCCCAGCGACAGGCGGCTCCTTCTTGAACTGGTCCAGGTCACCAGACTTGTTCAGGTCAACGAACGAGGCGAATGTCTGCACCGTGGAGTTCGCGTGCGCCATCACCTCTTCCGGGGTGATGTTTCCGTTGAGCATGGCCGCTTCCATGACGCCGGAGTTGTGCATCGCGAAGTTGTTCACGGCGTTGGCAGCGAACGTCGCGAACGAATCCATAGCCAGGGTCCTCGGAAAGTTCACCGCATCGCCCCAGTCGCCGTTCTTGGCAGACTTCCAGACGTCGGCTCCCACCTGCTCGATCAGTGTCGTCATCTCACCGAGAGCGCTCCGCGCGTCCTTCGCACGGATCGTCTTGTACTTGCTTCGGAACTCCTCACTGAGCGCCGGCTTCCCGTCTACGCCGTAGACGACATCGAGGAAGGCGAAGAAGGCGACATCGAGGTACGCATGGTATGCCGGGTCGTACTTGCCAGCGGAGAGCCCGTGACCGTCCGCCTCCAGCTTGTCCCACGGGATGCTGGGGCGACCGGTGAGGTCCGCGTACATGTTGGCGAGCTTGTCGATGTACATGGGCTACTTTCCGCGCTTCTTGTCGGTCCTGTACGCCATGTACGCAAAGATGCCGAAGCCGACCGCGAGCGTTGCCCACGCCCATCGCGGCACCTGATCGATCGACGCCCGAAGATCGCGTCCGAAGTGCCCCGGCTTCTCACCGCCCGCGAGGTAGCCGGTCCACTCGTCCGTGAAGATGTCCGCTGGCGCGTAGTACCCGAGGTTCACGAGCGTCGCTGGATCCGGATGTCCGTGCGGATCCATCGCGTACGTCGCTCCCTTCGCCGTTTGCTGGAAGGCGAGGAGCGCTCCGTCCGTGGCGCTGTCCCAGCGCCCGCTCTGCTGGACACCGAGACGCTGCTGAGCGCGCTGGATGGACGTCGGCATGTGTGCTCACCGCTTCTTGGACGCACGATAGATGAGAATGCCGCCGATGACGACCGCGGCGAACGCGCCTCCGTACAACAGCATGTTGGCCTGAGCGGGATCCTTCGGCGTGCCCGGCGGCACCGCAGAGCCTCCGTCGTCACCTCCAGAGGAGAGCTTCGTTGGGGGGCGCGGCGGGTTCGTCATCTCCCGCGTCGCGCATTCGGCCATGAAGGAAATGCCGCTCTTTGAGTCGACGTTTTCCTGGTACCAAATAATCGCGCCGCATGTCGCCGGACCCAGCTTTCCGTCGACATCGATCTGCTTGTAGCCGGCCTTCGCGAGCGCGGTGTTCACGAACTGCTGTGCAGCTGTGATTTGGGCGACAGTGAAGTCATGGGACGCTGGAACCAGATCGGCGCGTCCGCCGGCCGCCTTGTAGATCACGAGAGCTTCGTGCACGGCATCCGACACGTCGTCTGGAACTGCTCCGCCAGCGTCGATGACCTTCGCGGCGGTATCGAACTCGTCCTGCTGCTCTGCGCTCGCCTGGTTGTACCAGCCGATCCAGGTCGACGTAGTACCGAGCCCGGCGATGCCGAGTGAGTTCCCGGAGAGGCTTCCGCTTCCGAGTCCAGACATCGTGCCGTAGTGCATCATGCGATCCTCGATTCACTTCTTCTTGGACGCACGGTAGACGAGCGCGCCGCCGACGAGGATCGCAGCGACCGCGCCGCCGTACAGCATCCAATTCGTTCCGCCGCCACCGCCGAGCACGCTGGCTGTAGACGATTTTTTGTTTGTAGTGGTATCGGTCTTGGTCGTTGACGCTGTTGAACGCTTGCTTGGAGAAGTCCACGGGGACTTACCTGCGCAAGCCGCGTCGTACAGAGCGCCTGTGTACGCGAGGTTCGCCTGGATCTGCTGCGCGGTACTGGCAGAGGCCAGCGAGTGTCCGGTAGTCAGGTACCAGTCGATCGCGCCGCATGTCCCCTTGCCGAGTTTCCCGTCCGGCGTGCCGAGGGTATTGTACCCGTTGGCTGTGAGCACTCGGTTCAGCAGCCCCTGAAGCTCCGAGACGCGCGAGTCGGGAGACTTGAGCGCAAGTCCGGTGGACGCGGTATTCGTCGTCGGCGCGACGTAGTCGGAAACGTAGTCCGGCGGGGTGTAGTCGTGTGAGATGTCGTCGGACGGAGTCGGGGGCTCCTGATTAGCGGACGGGATCGCGAGCCCGTATTCATCGACGACGACGCCGCCGGGACGCTCCTCTTCGTCCACCATGATCCCCAGGCTGTTTCCGCCGAGGCTTCCGCCTCCCATGCCGCCCGGTCCCATCCCGACCTGTGCCGGCATGCCAGGACGCAGCCGCGCGTTCAGGTACGAGAGATCGCGGTACTCGTGCTGACCCCAGGTCGAGCCGAGCCCAGCCATCGGCGGTCGCGCCTGCGTCCACTGCGCGTTCAGCAGGGACAAGTCCTCGTATGCGATAGGGCCGTAGATCATGTGTTCCTCACTTCTTCCTGGAGGCGTAAAGACCAGCGAGCGCAGCAGCGCCGATGAGGCCGCCGAGCATCCACGCCATCGTGCTCCCGCTCTTCTTGCCGGACTCATCCGGATGCACCGGCGTCGGAGCAATCGGCTGGACGCCGGACTTGCACCCTGCCGGCACCTGCCAGCCACCAACATCTTCTCGGCCTGGGATCTGACACAGGTCGATAAAAGGATCCCACTTGCCAGTGAGCGCGAAGAGAGCGCCACAGGTCTGCGCGTCCCAGTTCCCGTTCACCGGGATCGGTTTGAAGTCGTTCTTTTGCAGCAGCGAGTTCATATCGCGTTGCATCGCGGACACCACTGGGCTGCTCACGTCCGATGCGCGAACAAAACACGGGTCGTGTCCGAGTCTCGCTGCCTCGTTTGCCAGGTTGAGCCCCGCGCTGGCCCAGATCGCCACGAACGGGTTCGCGGCCGATGGCGTCGATGGCGTCGATGGCTGAGACGGCGTCGAGGGCTGCGTTGACGGACCCGCTTGGTTCGGCATCACAAGAGGTCTCATGGACGCGCACGCGGCGGATATAGTCGTGTGGTACTTAATCCACAGAGAGTTGAAGTCCGCCGCCTCCTCGGCCGGTACTTTGATGCCGGCCTTGTTCTGCTGAGCGATGTACTCTATCGCTCCGCACAGGACCTTGCTGAACGATGTTGTTGCAGTCGGGTCGGGGATTTCTGCCATGCCCCAAGCACTCAAAATGTTGTTGACCACAGCGGCCAGAAACGAAATGTCGTCGACAGGCATCGCAGTCGCTGGCAGATCCGACGATGACGGCGCGCTCCCGGACACCCAGGACGCCGGCAGGTTCACGACCTGACCGACCTTCCACGGCGACAGGTTCGCCTGCCCGTTGATCGTGACGAGCTTCATGCCGGGATTCGCCGCCGGAAGCTCCTTCCACCGGCTCGTGCTCTTCACGACGGCCTGCGAGACGGTGGACGGCCACTCGTTCGGTCCGATCGTCCACTGCGTCGGTGCCGTGAGGCCAGCGATGCCGCACCCGGACGACTCGCCGCAGCCAGAGGCTCCGAGACCGCCGAAGCCCATGGTCGTGCCGTCGAAGACGCCGCCGCCGTAGCCGCCGCCGTTGAAGATGCCGTCGCGGACGTTCACTTGAATCATCGCTTCCTCCAGAGACACATGCCGCCGAATCCGAGCGCTGCAGCGACGCCGCCGACGACCCAGGGATTCATCGCGGCCACCGTGGCCACATAGCCCGACTCGTCGTCTGCTCCCATGCCGCGCGCCCCTGGGAACCCGCGGGTGAGCAGGTCCGGGTTCAGTCCCATGACGCGCGGAGCGTTGACCCGCGCCTGTGCTTCGGCGAAGCCGCCGGTGAGCATCCCAGGCTGAAGCCCCATCACGCGCGGCGCGTTGTTGCGCGCCTGTGCCTCGGCGAAGCCGCCGGTGAGCATGTCCGGCTGAAGCCCCATCGGGCGAGGCGGAACCATGCCCATCTCCGACTCGAACGTCATCGGCTGGAAGAAGGCCGCGCCCTCCTCGCTCTCCGGCATCTGCTGGTTGTCGCGTCGGTACATTCTGTGGCTACACGCGGGAAGCGTGTCCCCCGTACTTCATCGCGAGCATCACAACACCGATAGCGAGCCCCAGACCGACGACAATCTTCCACGCGGGAGGCGCAGCGCTTGGCTCGTCTGCGCCGAGCCCCATCATCCCATCGTCCAGCCCGAAGTCGTTCGGGCGCGTCGCCCACTCCAGCCCGAACTGCGGGCGCGTGTAGATCGGTCCATGGTACCGCGTCGGGTACGAGTGGAGCATCACCGTGTACGGGTTCGGCACGCCCGGAGGCACCGGCCCGTTGTACGTGTTCAGCGAGGCCCCGAGGCCAGCCATGCAAGGTGCGCAGGACATCGTTCAGCCGCCCTTCTTCTGGTTCGCAACGACGCCCATGACGCCGAGCCCGAGAACGCCGGTGAAGAGCCCGACCGGCACGCCAATCCAGCCCCACGTGGTCGCGTCCTGACGAGACGGCGCGATGGCCTTGCCTGCCTGGTAGCAGAGCGCGCCCGCGACGCCGAGGATCGCCATCGTCCACGCGATGTCCCCCGCGCCCATGCGCTGCGACGGCACGGCGACCGCAACGCCAGGCACCACCACATCGTCCGCGCCGAGGCCCTTCACCGCGGCCATCACCGGGCTCAGCGCGAAGAAGCGCGACTTGCCGAGCGCTCCTGCGCCAGCAGCGGCCTGCGTCGGCGTACCCGGAGGCACGTTCACGCCGGGCGCGCTGAATACATCAAAGTGAGGCAGGATGCTTCTTGCGTTCGCCATGTGCTCCTCACTTCTTCATCAGGGTCGCAGCGAAGATGCCGATCGCGACGCCCGCGATGGCGAACCCGGCGACGATGCCGAACTTGGACCTCTGCGCGTCGGAGGACGGCGCGTCGGCACCGAGCCCGTTGATCGCAGTCGCGAACTCCTGCGGGATCCAGTCACCGCCGCCATCGGACACCTCGGGATACGTGACCCCCTGCGGGCTCACTCCGGGGGGAAGCTCCCAGAGAAGCTGTCGCTCGCGAATCGTGTCCAGCTGCGACTGGTCGATCGCGACCGCTCCGCCTGGCACGTACATGACGGGGTTGCCCGTGGTCCCGTCGATGACCTGCGAGGGCTGGTAGAACTGGTCCCTGACTAGGTACCCCGGCATGTTCATGTGGTCCGCGAACACGCCGTAGTCCGGGTGGATGTTCCCCTGCGTGCCGGCGGGATCGAAGACCCCGTTGCCCTGCACATCGTCCGCCTCTGCAAGCGCGTCGAGTTCGTTCGGGTAGTTTTGGATGCCGACGTCTGCAGTCATGTTGTTGCCTCCCAGGCCCGCGATGTTGCGCCCGCGCGCTCCTCGGTACTGATCGTAGTAGGGGTTGAGCCCGCTCGGGCGCAGGTCCGGAGGACCGATCTCGTCGATGCTCGGCAAGCTCCCGCCGAAGAGCGGCGTCGAGGAGTAGACCGGGTACGGCGGGCGAAGATTGCGGAGGATGTTGCTCATGTGATGCTCTTCGGTGCTCCCGGCGGCTCGTCACAGGACGTGACATAGAAAGTGGTCACACGATCGAGCATTCCCCGCTCGTCGGTGCCGGCGACCGGGTCTAGGACCACGTTCATCCCGCTGCGTGGTTCCTGCGCTCGCGCGAACACGTGACTGTACTGCCCGGCCTCACCGAAGCCGACGACGACGAACTCTGCGACGCGCCCGATCTGCAAACACATGCACGCGATGAGCAGCGCGATCTCGTCACAGTCCGCGGTCACCGTGCCGTGCGTGATGATGTCTTCGACCATCGTCTGTGGGTCGCGAATCATTTCGACGTGCAGGGGGTCGGACGTGTAGCGGACCTTCTCCGTCACCCAGTACCGGATAGCGAGGATCTCCCCGAGGTAGTCCTTCGGCTGCACCTGCCGGATGACGTTCTCCGTTGCCTGACGCACAAGCAGGCTCTGCTCCCCTCGCGGCCCCTGGACGGCACGGACCATCTCCCGGATGGTGTCCGGTGCCCCATGAAAGGCCGAGAGGCTTGAGGTTTGTTTCGGAGCGCGCACGGACCTATCCCGTTGCAGGGGTCGGGAAGCGCCTACGCGAAGAACTCTAGCCGCCGCCGCCGCCTAACTCAAGGATCGCACATGCTGGCAGCTTTTTCGGCCGCGTTCGCCTACTTCTGGCGCTCGCTGCCGGCCGGATTCCGGCCGCTCAAGGCGCGCATTCCTTACTACTTCTTCAGGCCCAGCGGGTCCTTCGTGTCGATCGCGAACATCACGACGGCGAGTCCGACGATGAGCGCGCCCGAGATCCAGGAAGTCGCCCCGCCGCCGACGTTCGCCTGCGTCTCGTCGGCTCCCATCGGCACATGCCCTCCGCAGCAGCCAAGACCACCGATCGGAAGCATCCCTTGGTGACGGTACATGCCCGGAGGCTACCAGGGGGCGCGGGGGCGGTCTACCTCGACGCCCGTTCCAGCATCCCGAGCCCGGTCCTGCCCGCCTCGTAACCGAGGAGGCCGCGGGCCCCCTCCTTCTGTACGATCTGCGAGGACAGCTTGTACTGCGAGTAGACAACGAACCCGACGAGTGCGACCAGCCCGGTGATCAGTACCGGGGCGACCCAAGCGGGATCTTCGTGCGGAGCAGGCTGTACCGGCACCGAAGGCGTGTCATCTCCGAAGGATCGGATGTAGTACATGCCTGGAGGCTATCAGCAAGACAGGGGCCGGGAAACCTCCTTCCACGCTGCCGTCTCGGCTGCGCGATCCTCGTCGGTCCAGTTGTCCCACGCTCGCCTGGCCCGTTCGCGCGGGTCGCTCGGCGGCTTGGGCGGCGGCGTGCTTTCGACGTTGTCGCTCACGCCTGCGCTCCCTGCTGCTGCGGCTGCGCCGCCAGCGCCTGATGCTGTGCGGCCATCTGCTGCCAGAGCTTTTCGACCCAGCGCTTCCCGTCGCGACGCAAGATCACCGACCCCGCTCCGTCCGGCATGCTCTTGACGACCTCGATCAGTTCCTCCGCCTTGTGCTGCCGAACGAGCATCAGCGTCTGCGCCGGATACCCCTCGACGAAGCGTTGAGCGAACACGTCTGCCGGGAGCCCGACGTTGATCGCGCGCTCTGCCTCCTCACGGAAGGCCACGATCGCCTCGTCTGGGAAGATCGCTGCGAACACGTGCGTGGCGTGCCCGTTCGATGGCGACGCCTGCTGCGGCTGCTGCTGTGGCTCCTGCGGGGCCGGCACGGACTGTGCTGGAGCCGGTGCAGCCTGCGCAGGCTGTTCCTGCACCGGAGGAACCGGTTGGAACGGCTGTGCCACCGGCATCGGCTGCGCCTGGACCGGAGACGCGACTGCCTGCTCGGGCGGCATGATCGGCTGCTGCCCTGCGACCGGGATCGAGCCCGCCGTGGCCCATGCGACCGTCCGTCGGCTCTGCTGCCGAGGCGGCTGTTGCTGTTGCTGCTGCGGGCCACGCTGCCCAGGCGGCAGCCCTCTCGGTGCGCCGGGCTGTCCCGGAGGGAGAACCGGCGGCTGCGGCCCGCGCGCCGCCATCGCTCGCGGCAGCCAGTCGTTCATGGTCTCCAGCGCCTTCGAGAGCCCCATGCCCACGGTGCCGATGAATCGCTCGCCCGCGGTCTGATCGTCCTCCTTCTTGGTGAAGCCCATCGCCTCGGCCTGTGCCGTGACCTTCTCCATCACCTGCACCGGATCCTTCGACCGCTCCGCCTCGGCCTGTGCCTCATCCAAGTCCTCCTTCAGCCGCGCCGCCTGCTCCTTCGCGTTCGCAAGCTGCATCTCCCACGTGCTCTTCGTCGTGTCGACGCGCGTGGCGTGCTGCTCGGTCTGCATCCGAAGCTCGCGGGTGTGCTGCTCGCGCATGTCCTTGATGCGATCCTCGAAGCGCGCCGTGTTCTCCTGCACGCGCCGGTCCGCAGCCTCGCGCTCGTCGCGACGCTGCTGGTCCATCTGGTCGCGAAGCTCCTTCTCACGCTCGCGCCAGCGGCGCTCCGCATCGTCGAGCTTGCCACGCCCCACCTTCTCGACATCGTCGAGCCGCTCGCGCAGCCGCTTCAGTTCGTCGTCCTGCCGCTCCTTGAGCGCGGACAGCGACTCGCGGTGCCCCTCACGCACGCGCGACATCTCCTCGGTGTGCGCCTCGCGGAGTCGCTTGACCTCCTCCTCGGAGTTCTTGCCGGGGTTCACCGTCTGCATGAGCGAGACGGCGTCCTGCACCGGATTCGCGCGGCCCTGCTGCTTCTCGTCCAGTAGCTTGTCGAGCTTCTCGTTCAGACGTCGGTTGTCCTCCTTGGACTCCTTGATCTGATCGCGCAGCGCCGTCTCGCGCGCTTCGGCCGCCCGCTGCGCTGCCTCCAGCGCCTTGGCGCTCGTCTCGCTGACGATGCCGAGCACATCCTTGGTGCTCCCGCCGCCTTCGAGCACGGTGCGACGAAGTTGCTGCCTCTCTTCCTCTCCGCGCGCAAGCTGGGTGCTGAAGAAGTCGAGGGTGGACTTGTGCATCTGCGCATCGGCAGGCGTCGCGGGCATCTGCCCCTGCTGCGTGTAAAACGGATTCATCTGCATGTCTCCCTGCTTGGTCGGACTGGCTCCAGGAGGAACCGAGAGATTCGGGGGTAGAAGCGGAACGGTGTAACGGAACGGTTCGGTCTTGGCCTTGATGACAGGTAGCCCTGTGCTTGGATCGCGACGCCCGCGGGGGTCGGGTCCGTACACGGTCAGCGCGTAGACGCGCCCGCCGTACCAGGCGTGGAACTCGGGCTCGCTGATCGGTTCGCGGATCTCGCCGAGGTAGCCCGAGCACGGGATCTGCTGCCAGACCTTCGGGTCGATGCGCTCGACGCGGACGAAATGCTGCCCGTCACCGATCGTGAAGCGCGCGTAGACGTCACGAAGATTCCGCGGTTGCTTCCAGCCAACAAGATCCTCGTTGTCCACCGGGCGAACATCGCCCAGCGTCGCGTTCGCTCGCATCTTCGGGTCGAACTCGGTCGGCGGGGCGTCATCCATCGGGGAGTGCGTCTCGGGATCGCCCTCCGCGAGCCCCTCGTCGTACATGTGGGCAACCGGCGGACTGTGCCTCGGAGCGCGAGCGGGGCGAGCGGGCTCGTCCTCCTCGTCGCGAGGGGAATGTGTTCGCATGATGTCCTCGAACGACTTGCGCGGAGCAGTCGGCGCTGGCTGGGGCGCTCGTTCGGGGAAGTTCTTCCGGGCCTCTTCCCTCTCATCATCTGACATCGAAAGGAACTCGTCCTGGTCGATACCGCGGCGCTTTGCCTCTCCCCTGATCTTCTTGGCCCAGCGCGCTTTGATCGCGCCCCGCTCGCGCGGAGTCATGTCGGAGTACGCTGCGTACGGAACTCCGTAGAGATTCGACTCCGTGAGCAGCGTCCTGTCGATTGGCCGCGGTCCCGTCTCGGACTGCGACGCCGAGGCGGATTCGGTCATGTGTCCCCGTCAGGATCCTCGTCGGCCTCGTCATTCGCCGGATCCCCGTCCTCGTCGTCCTCGTCGTCCTCGATCACGATCGACTTGGTGTACTCGGCCATGCCATCCGTCATGCGCCGGAGCGTCGCGAAGACCTCGCGCTGCGCATCGCCTTCGACGCCGGCAGGCACGAGCCCGGTCAGACCATCGAGCAGTCGGAGGAACTGCTCGAACAGCTGCAGGTACTTGTCGGCGTCCTCCTGCAAGAGCGCAGATTCCCCGCCTGCCCCGGCAGGCAGATCATCCAGCTGATCCTCGATGTTCACGAACGCGCCGCCGCTCGCGGCTGCCATGTCCATGAACAGCGTCATCACGGTGCCGCCGATCTCTCGGTAGACCTTCGCGACGTCGGCGTTCCCCGCGTCCTCGGCGGCCTTCGCCAGCGCAACGAATCTGTCGCGCCCGTCCGCTGCGTCCGTGTAGAGCGTCCGGAACTCGCTCTCGGTGTCCGGCTCGTCGTCCCCGCTCACCTGATTCGGATTCGTCATGGTCGTCTCGGGCATGCTCAGTTCTCCTTCTGCTCGTCGTCGCTCTTCTTCGGCGCATCGAAGATGCCGAAGCCCTGGAACATGGGCAGGTTCGTGCGTTCCTTGCCCTGCTTGATCTTGAGAGTGTCGAAGTCGTCGAGGTGTTTCACGCTCGCGACGTCGTACGGGTCGCGCATGTCGCACGCCCACATGCCGAGATCGGACACGGTCATAAACGTGCCCTCGGTCGTGCGGCGCGCAGCGCACAGGCGGTAATGCTTCTTGTTCTGCGCGTTCAGGTGGAAGCTGCCCTGCTGGCGGACGTAGTGCTTGCACTGGGGACGGATCGGGAAAACTTCGACTACGTGGCCGGACACGTCCTCCGCCGTCCACTTGCCGTTCGGTCGGCGAGTCACGGCGCTCGGAAGGAACTCGGTCCTGATGTTTCCCCAGTCGTCGCGCAGCACGAACTTCGAGAAGTCGCCCATGCAGACGAGCGACTCCGTCGAGAGCGCGGGGATGTCGCTCTCCGTCGTCGTGTCGACGGTCTGCACGAGCCCGTCTGGGCCCATGACCCGCACCGCAGGTCCCGGCTGGAAGTCCTCGTCCACCTCGTCGAACGGGTGGAACTCGGTCTCCGAGTCGTCGGTCCCCTCGGCGTGGTCTAAAGCGGTTTCCTCGGGCTCCGCGCTATCGCGGGCCTCTCCTGGCTCGTCGGACATGTGCGGACATCCTAAACATCAGCACATGCCAGAGCAAGAGTTACTACCCTACGGTGGCGAGACCGCTGAGCCGGGTCCTGGCGCGGGCGGGGCGTCCGGCGCGACGGCGGCATGTGCCACCGAGAACTCTTCCAGCACGTCCTGCAGGTTCGGGTCGAGATTCACCGCCGGAGCCTGCTGTCCGAGGGCTCGGAGACGCGCGGCATAGGTGTTCGCCTGGCCGATCGTCCGCCCGAGATCGCGCATCAGCCACGCCTGAGCGACGCCGGCCGCGTGACTCGACTCCCGATAGAACTTCTGCCAGCCGTCCCGCTCCCTCTCGACCCCCTCGATGATGCCGAAGAACTCCCGAGCCTTCCGTTCCTCGGTCCGAGCCATCTCCGCGAGTGAGTCGACCGCCCCCCGAGCCTCGTTCGCGGCGACCTCGGCCCCGTCGAGCGCGCGGCGAAGCTCGCCGATGCGACGGAGCGAGACCCGCCAAAGAGCGACCAGGGCGACGAGCAAAAACGTGCAGAGGGTCGTCAGAAGCGCCGCGAGCGTATGGTATGTCATCCAAATTCTTTCAGGAGCCAGCGGAGCGCACAGTCGGCTCCTGGGTGCAGATGTGGGCCCGTGTCGGATGGCTCGGCCCAGGTCCATGCCGTGTGCTCCCCGTCGAGAGTCGGCACGAACTCCTCGCGGACTGTAACCACGAACAGGTCGTAGACCAGAACGACCGGGCCATCGAGGGCGTCGTCGTCCTCGGCGAGCACCACGTCCCCGTCGGCAAGCTGGCCCAGGCGAAGCTGGGCGACTTGCTCGGTCAGGATCGGCGGGAGCCCGGTTTCCTCAACAAGTTCGCGGATCGCGGTTTCCTCGGCGCACTCGTCGGTGGGCTCGGCCATGCCGCCGGGGTGGCTCCAGCCCTGACCGTCGGTGCGCTCCAGCAGCAACACGCGGCCCGTGTTATCGGCGACGATGAGGGTGCCAGCGGCGCGAGGAACGTCCGATTTTTTCACGTGCAACGTACCTAACCCTGCGTAATCGTTCCGGACACGATCCGTTCCGCCTCCTCCGCCCAGAGTCGCGCACTCTTGCCGAATCGGTCGTCGGATAGCGCCGCTGCCGCAGCAGCTTCCTTCACCAGCGCGAGGAGCTTCCACCCGTCCTCCGTCGGCATGTACCCCGCGTCCCGCATGTCCCGGTCTGTGGCCCATTCCGTCCCGCCTGGCTTGAAGTTCTCCGTGCCGACGACGATGCCGTTGCCCCGCGTCTTCGCCACGAGCAGCACGAACTCCGACGGGTCCGGTCGGATGAATGTGATGGCCTTCGGGGCGCTCACTATTTGCCCCGTCCGAGTCGTCGCGTCGC